>OLNS01002932.1_pt1 | contig 10485 bp, 8 predicted proteins | sample 1673031 | NCBI WGS metagenome assembly OLNS01 (sample SAMEA3136748, study PRJEB25190) | human gut metagenome | biome: human gut; feature: human-associated habitat; material: faeces | place: Austria | collected 2013
GTATGCCGGAACTGCCATTTATCAGAAAGTGAGTGATACCCATGAAATACAAAATCGAGAAAAACACCGTACAGGAGACGCTGATCATTCCGCTGTATGCGCGGAAGGTCTGCTCAGAGCTATACCCGAATCTCTACCGGGACGAAACAGCGGTTCGCCTGATTGACGAGATCGACTACGACTTTTCTGAGGCGGGAAAAAACTCCCGCAGCCTGATGCAGCGTTTCGGTTCACTGGAGGTGGCCATGCGGCAGAATGACCTTGCTTTTGAGGTGCGGGATTATCTGAAATCTCACCCCAATGCGGCGGTGGTCAATCTGGGCTGCGGGCTGGACAACACCGGCAGAAGCTGCGACAACGGCAACTGTAAAATTTACAATCTGGACTTTCCCGATGTCATAGCCGTGCGTAACGAGCTTTTGCCTGCCGGGGAGCGTGAGGAAAATATCCCCTGCGATTTGAACGATACCGAATGGTTTTCAAAAATCGATGCATCGGGCGGTGCGGTGTTCTTTGCCTCCGGCGTGTTCTATTATTTTCTGACCGAGCAGGTCAAAGCTCTTGTGCAGGGTATGGCAGACGCTTTCTCCGGCGGTGTGCTGGTGTTTGATGCGGCGAATCGTACGGCGGTAAAGATGATTGCCAAGACATGGCTCAAGAGTGCGAAGATCAAGGACGTGGGCGCATATTTTGCTGTTTCTGACGCGAAAAGCGAGCTTTCTCCGTGGGACAGCCGCTTGCAGGTCACAAGCCGTGGCTATATGCTGGGCTACAACGATCTGCGCGACCCATCCGTCTGCGGCTTTTTCCGTTTTCTCGCAAAGGTCGGCGACGGCATGATGAAAATGCAGATTGTAAAAATCAACTTTTGAAAGAGGCGTTTTGAATGAAACACATCCACTTTGATGTTGAAAGCGATGGCTTTTATGGCGCGTATTGGGCATGCAAGGACGGCTCGAACTGCGCCGTCATCGCCATGATCGGCGACGACCCCGAGGATTATATGGCGCGCTCTGCGGTGAAGTGGCTACTTCGCCTCGGCGTGAACATATTGACCATGTCGCCCGGGAAAAAGGACTACGGTCATCACAACTATCCGCTTGAATGCATTGAAAAAGCGATCGCATGGCTCAAATTACACGGCAACGAAAAAATAGGCATTGCAGGAGCCTCAACGACCGGCACGCTCGCACTGATGGCAGCTTCGCTATTTGATAATATCTCTCTGACCATCGCAATGACCCCCAGCGACTTTGTGTGGCAGGGCTTCATGCAGGGCAAAAAGGATGGCTGCAAGGAATGGCCAATCGAGGGAGAATCACTCTTTTCTTACAAGGGAAATCCCTTGCCATACATGCCGTTTTGCTATCAGCATCCTGACTATTGGCGCATAATCTCGGAGGAGTCCAAACGCACCGGCAATATGGTTGCCTCCCGCAAGCTGTTTGACGACTCTGAAGCGGCGCACCCGATTACCGAGGAGGAATTCATAAAGGTCGAGAATATCCGCGGCAAGCTGTTTCTTGTCGGCGCAGAGGACGATGCACTTTGGGACACCGCAAAATATATCCGCCGCATGGAAAAACGCTTTGCGGAGAAACCGCACTCCTGCAAAGTCGAGGCGGTCGTATATGAGCACGGCACGCATTTTGTTTTCCCCGACGGTATGCTCAAGACCATGCTTCCCGTCGTCTCGGCACTGTTTGTCAAACTGGCGTTCAGCGCTGCGAAGAAATATCCCAGGGAGTGTAAAACGTCTCGCATTGACATTGACCGCCGCATGACCCGCGTGATATGCGATTGGAGGGACAAAAAGTGACCTATTCTGGAATGCCTTTCGGCATGTGGATGATGTTTGCAGGCTCATTCCAAAAGCAGCTGACGGCGGTGTTCGGATATGATACCGATACAGCGAAAGCAATCGCGAAAAAAGCAAAGCCGAAATACAAAGCAATTATCTCAGACCTGCCGGAATTTGAAAAAGCGGATCGCTTCAAGATGAACATCGTCAACTGCGCAATGATCGGCGCATTCATTCTCTCCATGCCTGAGCGCCCGGATGTGGAGCAACTGACGGAGTATTATGCAAAGGCCATGATGACAAAGCCCATGAAATGGTTCTGCCGAATGAGCGGAAAGAGCAAATTCACCGAAAAGGACATTGCCGGTATGAAAGCCACCGCCGCGCTGAGAGCCGCTGACCGCAACCCATATTCGTGGAACATGGAGTTTTACGAATATCCCGACGGCAGCGGATACGAAGGCCGCTTTACAAAATGCGGTATCTGTGCACTGATGCAAGATCTGGGGCTTTATGAACTCACTCCGGCGCTGTGCCGCCTTGACTACACGATGAGCGAAGCGAGCGGCGTGACGGATTTTGTGCGGCAGTATACGCTCGCTTCCGGCGGGCCGTATTGCGATTGCGGCTATAAGAAAAAGCGGTTATAACACATTTTACACGCTGAAATATCCACCCGCTATGCGGGTGGATATTTCAGTTTATATAGTCCAATTTTGTGAGGCGGTTTGAAGTTCAACCATATGCCTAAACAATCCGTTTTTATTCATAAGTTCGTTTGGATTGCCGGTTTCTGTAACAGTGCCGTTTGAAAGTACGATAATTTTATCGGCATTTTCAACCGTTCTCATTCGGTGTGCTATGACAAGAACGGTTTTGTTTTTGATAAGCCGTGACAATGCCGTTTGGATAAGTGTTTCATTTTCTACATCGAGAGAAGCGGTTGCTTCGTCAAGGAGAATGATAGGCGCATTTTTCAAAAATGCACGGGCAATAGAAATACGCTGTCTTTCACCGCCCGAAAGGTTACAGCCGTTCTCACCGATTTCGGTATGGTAACCGTTGGGCATCTTATTTGCAAATTCATCGCAGTTGGCAAGTCTTGCAGCATAAAGTACTTCTTCATCAGTTGCATCCTTTTTGCCGAGACGGATATTCTCCATAATTGAGGTATTAAACAATGTAACATCCTGAAAAACAATTGAATAAAGGCTCAATAGGGTTTCGGGTTCAATTTGTGAAATATCCATACCGCCAACAGTAATTTTTCCGCTTGAAGCGTCCCAAAATCTTGCGGCAAGCCTTGAAACAGTGGTTTTGCCGCCGCCTGACGGACCAACCAAAGCGGTGATTTCACCCTGCCTTGCGGCAAAACTTACATTATTGAGCACCTTGTTATCGTCATTGTACGCAAAACTTACATTGTTGAATACAACATCGTATCCGTTGTTGTTGATTTTTGTATCGCCCGATTGAACCTCATGGTCCAAAATTTCATTCATTCTGGCAACATTTGTCTTTGTGCTGATGATTGCGGCAAGATTTATTAGTGCGGCTTGCATAGGGTCATAAAGACGGGAAACAAGAAGCAAAAATACAAAGAATGTAAGTACATCAAGCTCACCTTTTACGAGTAATAACGAGCCGACGAGTGCGGTTGTTGCAATACCGAGCTTGAGCACCATTTGAGCACTTGATACAAAAATCGCTGTACCGAATTCACTTTTAAGTGCTCTGCTTTCTACCTTTTCAATCTTTTTGTCAAGTGTTGCAAGGTATCTATCCTCGGCGTTGTTTGATTTTAAATCTGCAACGGTGTCTATGCATTCCTGAATACCGTTTGCACAGTCTATTTTTGCCTTCATTGATTTTTGACCGAGCTTTTCCTGAACCTTAGCCGATGAACCGACTATGATAAACGCAACCGGAAGCACCCAAAGAGAAGCAAGTGCCATTTTAAAATTGAAAAAGAAAAGGCTGATTGCGATGATAACCGTTGAAATAAGCGAACCTGCAAACGGTGGAATGAAGTGCGAAAACGCTGTTTCAAGATAAGTACAGTCCGCCATAATCGTACTTGTCAAATCCGCCAAATCCTTTTTTGCGAAAAAGGAAAGCGGGATTTTACGCAATTTTTCGGCAAGAGTGAGTCTTCTTGTTCCTGTTTCAACATAAGTTGCAAGAAATGTTGAATTATATTGCCAAAGCGTTATACAAAAAATGACAAACAAACATATAATCGCTCCGCCGACAAAGAAAGTCGTATTGTTTCTTACATTTCCGTTCAATAATGCCTTAACAAATAAATATAACAAGGTTACAGGAAACATAAATGAAATGTTTTGTAAGGTGCAAGCAACAACACCCTTTATTAAATCTTTTGCACCCTGTCTTGAAAGTGCGTATTTGTGCATCAATTTTTCAATCATTTCAATTCCTCCTTTTCAACCTTCCATTTTACGGAGGTGAGATAATTTTTAAGCATTGAGGCAAACACGCCGTTTTGACTGCAAAGTTCTTCTGTTTTACCCTGTTCGATGAGTTTGCCGTTTTGCAAAACAAAAATGCAATCCGCATTTTTAACGGTAGAAAGTCGATGAGCAATCATAATAACGGTTTTATTTTTTGAAAGTTCATTAAGAGCTTTTTGAATTTTAACTTCATTGTCGGGGTCGGCAAAAGCTGTTGCCTCGTCAAGAATAACAATCGGTGCATTTTTAAGAATTGCTCTTGCAATGGCTACTCTTTGTGCCTCTCCTCCGGAAAGATATACACCGTTTGAACCGATAACGGTATCAACTCCGCTGTCAAACTTTTCGATAATATCCATACATTGAGCCTTTTCGATTGCCGACATAACCTCATCCAAATCCGCATCCGGCTTTGCAAGGCGAATATTGTCAAATATACTGCCTGTGATTAGCTTGCTGTCCTGGAACACATATGACACGGTGTTTGTCAAATCCTCTTTTTTGATGTTTTTAACATTAACTCCGCCCACAAGAACTTCACCGCTGTCTGCATCAAAAAATCTTGTAATAAGGTTTGCGAGCGTTGTTTTGCCACCGCCTGACGGACCGACAAATGCAACTGTCTGACCTGATTTAATATCAAGCGAAACATCGTCAATTGCCTTAATTTCTCCGTCGTAGCTGTAACTTACATTTTTAAGCTGAACAGACGAATCTTTCGGATTTTGACATTTCGTTGATTTCAAAGGTTCGATATTCATTACGCTGTCAATTCTTTTAAATGCATCGGCAACAATCATTTTGTTTTCGCTTTGGAACATTACTTTTGTCATTGTAACGGTTAAAATCGGTGTGATGATTACATAAAACAAAATGTTCAAAATCAAATCGTTTGTTACTCCGTCTTTTGTAAAAATCAATCCGCCAAAAATGATAAACGCAAAAATTCCGTTAATCAAAGTTGTAAAGCAAGCCATAGGAATACGAAGATTTTTTGTGTAATCTATAGCCCAATCGCTGTATGAATCAATAGCTTTTTTGAATTTTTTGAAGCTGAACACACTTTGACCGAATGCCTTTACTACAGGAATACCTCTGACATATTCAACGGCTTCGTTTGACATATCATCAAGCGCATTTTGATATTCTGCCATTTTCTGCTGAAGTGTTTTGCCTGTCATAAATGCCATCATAACAACAAATGACAAGACAATCGGAATAAGTGAAATTAAACCAAATCGCCAATCAAACGCAATCAGGAATATAAGTAATCCAATAGGCGTTACAACCGAACCAACCATATCCGGAAGCTGATGGGCAAGATAGGTTTCAGTTGCTCCGGAGCAATCGTTTACAATTTTGCGTAGTTTTCCGCTTCCGAATTTTTCAATTTCCCCAAGAGGTAATTGTATAATTTTGTGCATCATCTGCTTGCGCATATTTGCCTGAACCCTGAAAGCACTTGTGTGTGAGCACATCAATGCAACAATATAAATCAGCATTGAAAGTGCGGCAAAAACTACTGCTGTTACGCCGTTTTTCACTATGCCCGTTGCATTTTCAAAATTTGGCATAACATCAAGTACTTCTTTAATTATCTTCCATATATAATAAAACGGAAGAAGTGCAAGCACACTGCTGACTGCACTGAGCACCAAAGATATATAAGTGAAATACCTATAATTTTCGGCATAGTCCATCAGTCTTGAAAAGTTTGACTCCTTTTTTTCTTTCAATTTAATTCCTCCTATATTAAGTATTCAGTTAGTCATTGCTAACTCATATCTAAAAATTAAAGGGATTAAATCCCTAAAATTTTTGACCAACCTGCGATATAAAAATCCTGAAATTCGCTTACAAATTTTTTAGCGTTTTCTTTTTTCGTATCGTGTTCAATAAGTTCAAATATGCCCGAAAACATACCGCTGACAATCATATGGCAAACCGCTTTTTTCTATGTTGGGAACATGTTTGCCCTGCGAACGCAAAGCATCTATGAATTGATAGGTTTCTTCAACTTCAATTTCCACCATATTATGAATAAAGTTCTCGTATGATGTGCCTTCGCTTTTACAAATGATTAGCTTAAATTCGTCAAAATGTTCGTAAATGTAATCAACAATTTCGTTAAGGCTTGTTCGGCTTTCAACTCCCATATGGTTGATTTTTTCTTCATTTGAAAGTTCTTCAAAGGATTCCTGTGCAGACATAAATATGTTCATTATGGCTTTTGCGTGCTCTTCAACAAGAGCGGCAAAAAGCGCTTCCTTACCTGAAAAATAGCCATAAAATGCTCCTGTTGTTACACCTGCGGTTTTTACAATATTACGAAGCGAAGCCGAATTAAAATCTTTTTCCAAAAACTCTGCTTTGCCTGCCGACAATATATTTTTTAAGGTTGTTGATTCTTCGTTTGACATTTTCACACCTCATATAACACTGTTATATCGTGTTAAGTATAACACTGTTATATCACTCTGTCAAGCGTTATGGTTCGATTTTTCAAGCAATATAATATATTTTGTAAATTTTTGCCAAACAGCATCAAAAATTGTTGACATCAATAATTTTTTGAATATAATAAAAATTAAGAATTAGGTTAGGCAATGCTAACCTTGTAAATATAATAAACCTAAAACGAAATTGAAAGGAGATTTTATTATGATTAGTGAATTGGTGGCATTTGCAGGCGGTGTGCTGTTTGGTACGGCAGGAGTTAAGGCTTTGGGAAGCAAGGATGCAAAAAAAGCATATGCTCACACTGCGGCTTTTGGTTTGAGAGTTAAAGACTCTGTGATGAAAACGGTAACAGAGGTTAAAGAAAACGCAAACGATATTTTGGCAGAGGCTAAAGAAATTAACGAGAAAAAAGCAGCCGAAGCACAAGAAAAAGCAGAACAGAGCGTTATTGAAAACGCAGCTGTTGCAAACGCATAAATTATCAAAAGGCTGTCAAATTGGCAGCCTTTTAGCAATTCGAGGTAAATATTATGAAATGTCAAATCTTGCACGAAACAAAAAACAGAATGAGAGTGCATTTTTGCAAAGAAAATATGACAATTGAAGAAGCGGATAAGGCAGATGCTTACTTGAAATCGATCACCGGAATTGATGATGTTACAGTTTATGAAAGAACCGGCGACTTGATTATTTATTATTCCTTTGACAGGAGCGAACTGATTGAAATTCTTGCTCACTTCAGCTTTGAAAATGATGAAGTGAAAAATATTGAGATTGTCGGCACAGCAAGGCTTGTTCAGCGTGAATATGAAGAAAAGCTTATTATGACAATCGCTTTGCGCTATTTCAGAAAAATATTTTATCCTTTACCTTTAAGAATTGCGCTTGCTTATATTAAATCTATAAAATATATATTGAAGGCATTGAAGTCGCTTGCCAAAGGACATCTGAGCGTTTCGGTTCTTGATGCTGTTGCAATTACGGTTTCGCTTATAAGAGGTGATTTCGAAACGGCTTCAAGCGTTATGTTTTTACTCAAAATCGGTGAAATTCTTGAAGAGTGGACCCACAAAAAATCTGTCAGTGACCTTGCAAACACAATGTCGCTGGGAATTGAAAAAGTGTGGTTAAAGAATAAAAAGGATGAAGAGGTTTTAGTTTCTACAAACAAGGTTAATGTAGGCGACAAAATTGTTCTGCGCACAAGCAATATGATACCGCTTGACGGTGAAGTTATCGACGGCGGTGTAACGGTTAACCAATCAGCTATTACGGGCGAAAGTGTTGCCGTGAACAAAACGGTGGGTTCTCGTGTGTATGCCGGCACGGTTGTTGAAAGTGGCGAGTGTATTATAAAAGTTACGCAGATTAACGGTCAGGGCAAATACGACAGAATCGTAAAAATGATTGAAGATTCGGAAAAGCTAAAATCATCACTTGAAAGCAAAGCATCAAACCTTGCGGACAGGCTTGTTCCGTTTAGTTTGTTCGGCACGATATTTACATATGCAATTACACGAAATGTAACAAGGGCGTTGTCTATTCTTATGGTGGATTATTCTTGTGCATTAAAGCTTACAATGCCCGTTGCGGTTTTGTCTGCTATCAACGAATGCAGTAATTATAACGCAACCGTTAAAGGCGGAAAATACCTTGAAGCGCTCTCAAAGGCAAATGTTATTGTCTTTGACAAAACCGGAACGCTGACAAACGCACACCCGAAAGTTGCAGACATAATCACATTCGGCAACAACGACAAGGCTGAAATGCTCAGACTTGCCGCTTGCCTTGAGGAACACTTCCCACACTCGGTTGCAAATGCCGTTGTTAACGAAGCTAAGGCGAGAGGTCTTGACCACGAAGAACAGCATTCAAAGGTTGAATATATTGTAGCTCATGGAATTTCAAGCCTTGTCGGCGACGAAAAGGTTGTTATAGGCAGTTATCATTTTGTTTTTGAGGACGAAAACTGCACCGTGCCGCAAGATGAACAAGACAAATTCAATGCAATACCAAACGAATATTCACACCTTTATATGGCAATCAACCGCACACTTGTTGCCGTGATTTGCATTGAGGACCCTATAAAAGACAATGTTAAGCAAACGCTTGAAGATTTGAGGACAAACGGCATAGATAAAATTGTTATGATGACCGGTGACAGTGAACGCACAGCAAAGGCTGTTGCAGAAAAATTGGGAATCGATGAATACTATGCAGAAGTTATGCCCGAGGACAAAGCTATGTTTATTGAAAAAATGCAAGCTGACGGCAATTCTGTTATTATGGTGGGCGACGGCATAAATGATTCACCGGCATTGAGTAAAGCAGATGTCGGAATAGCAATAAGTTCAGGTGCTGCAATAGCAAGAGAAATTGCGGATATAACCGTTTCAAGTGATGATTTGAATTTTCTTGTAACGCTTAAAGAAATAAGCAATCTTTTGATGGCAAGAATAAGGTCGAATTACCGTTCTATTATGTCGTTTAACTCTGCATTAATTGTGCTTGGCGTTGTTGGAGTAATTCCTCCGACAACCTCGGCTTTTTTGCACAATGCTTCTACTCTTGCTTTTACATTAAAGAGTATGACAAAACTGATGTAAATCCTGTTTTATTCGGAGATAAATTATTGTTTAAGCCAAAGGTTCAAACGCAGAAATGTTTGTCAACAGCTTATTCCCTGATAAATTTCAAGAGATTGCAACGCGCTGTTATACTCAAAGTGCCGAATCATTCAACAAACTTTTTACCGATGCAGATTTCTATAAAAATGTAATGAATGTTATGGCAAGTATTTTTTATAAAGAGCTTAGAAAAGACTAAGTATAATTGCCCTCGCTCTATAATAGAGTGAGGGCGATTTGTTTTGTTAACAATCTATTTGACTTGCAGATACCTTTAATGGTATAATCGTCTTGCCAGGAAAATTTTATAGTATTTTTAAGTTTTGAAAACCCGAGCGTGGCTTTTTATCTTTTGATAAAAACACACGCTTCTTTGTCATACGCTTGGGTTTTCCAAACTATGAAATTTTCCTGGCAGAAAGTTTGAAGCAAGTGTTTTTTGAGCGTAGCTTCGGCTACGCTCTTTTTGCTTTTCTACGGTGATTTCAATGGATTATAAAAGCCAAACATGTTGTTTTACAGGGCATCGTGACATTGCCCCATATACACCCGACACGGTCTTTGAACAGACGAAGGCTATCGTTACCCTGCTTGTTTCTAAAGGGTTCAAATACTTCGGCACAGGCGGTGCTTTGGGGTTTGATACCATTGCTGCACAGGCTGTTTTGTCGGTGAAAGAAACTCATCCCGAAGTTAAACTTATTTTAGTGTTGCCATGTGAAAATCAAACAAAATATTGGAAGCAACAAGATATTGATGTGTATAATGATATTAAATTGAGAGCCGATAAGGTGAAGGTCCTTGCTCCGCATTACTATAACGGTTGTATGCAAAAAAGGAACAGACACCTTGTTGATTGTAGTTCTACTTGCATTTGCTTTCTGACAAAGCACGAGGGCGGCACTGCATACACTGTTGATTATGCAAAACAAAATGGTCTTGATATAATAAATGTTGTTGAAGAATTTGAAGGATAGCCGAGTTTATTTCTCGACTATCCTTTTCTTCTTTGCACATCAGTTCGCTACGGTTGGGCTTTCAACTTGTTGAGATTTAGACACTGCATATTGAGCCATTCTCATTCGGTTCTGCTCGAATACTTCATCTACCATATGCGTGTAGATTT
>OLNS01002945.1_pt1 | contig 10451 bp, 9 predicted proteins | sample 1673031 | NCBI WGS metagenome assembly OLNS01 (sample SAMEA3136748, study PRJEB25190) | human gut metagenome | biome: human gut; feature: human-associated habitat; material: faeces | place: Austria | collected 2013
GCCATTGCCGTCTTCGTACATGGGGGCCAGAATGATGACCACCGTCAGGAAGGTCATGGCAAGGCAGCTGGTGGAGATGAATTTGAGCCGCTTGAGCCAGAGGGGCAGTTCCCGCCCGGTGAAGACGCAGCCCAGCTGCCACAGCCCCACCAGCAGGCAGACCGCGCCGTTGAAGATGTTGGATAGCTCGGTGTACATGGTGAACATGATAGTGCCGCCCAGCGCCCAGCTCATGGGGAGGGCAATGGTCTCGAAGTACACGATGAGGAAATTCAGGGCTGCCGAAGCCAGCTTCCGCCCGACGATGAGGATGTTTTTCAGCATCTTGCGCTCTCCTACCTGTAATTATTTGCTGCAATATCAAAGAAACGAGCGGTTTTTCCGCTCGTTTCTTTTTTACACCCGGTGAGGCGCTTATTTTGCCGTATTGATGAAGCTGCGGTTGTCCCACAGATACTTGATGCCGGAGATCGCGGTCACAGCGGCCACGCCCCAGCACAGCACAGAGGCCACATCGGCGCACTGCTGGCCCAGCACGTTTCCGGTCAGGGAGACCGTGAAGTAGTAGAAGAGGATGGTCAGCATCTGCAGCACGGTCTTCACCTTGCCCCACATATTGGCGGCGATGACCTTGCCGTCCTTGGCACCGGCGGCCACCATGCGCAGACCGGACACCGCAAACTCGCGCGCCAGAATGATGCACAGCACCACGGGGCTGCACACACCATCCCGCAGCATATAGATGAAGGCCACGGTGGTCAACAGCTTGTCAGCCAGCGGGTCGGCAAACTTGCCGAAATCGGTGACCATGTGCCACTTGCGTGCCAGATGGCCGTCCAGAAAGTCGGTGAAGCTGGCAGCGGCAAACACGATGCCGGCCAGCAGGTAGAAGGTGGGGTTGAAAGTGCCGTCTACGATGCCGTCCAGACCGGTCAGGGACACAAAGATCATGAACACCGGCACCAGAATGATGCGGGTCAGGGTAAGTTTATTGGGCAGATTCATAGGTTTTATCCTCCAATTCGTTATTTTACGACCGTACCATACAGATCGTAAAGGTCGCTGTCCTCTACCAGCACATCATAGAACTGGCCGGGGTACAGCGGTTCCTCGCTGGAAACGCAGACGCAGCCGTCCACCTCCGGCGCATCGCCGGTGGTGCGGCAGAGATACAGGCCGTTTTCCTCGTCGATGCCGTCACACAGAACGTGCACGGTCTGACCTACCTTTTCAGCCTGCTTCTGCGCCATGATGCCGGTCTGGATCTGCATTACCAGCTCGGCACGCTTGTCCTTGACCTCCTGCTCGATCTGGCCGTCCATCTTGGCAGCCACGGTGTTTTCCTCGGCAGAGTAGGCAAAGCAGCCCAGACGGTCGAACTGCACTTCCTTGACGAAGTTGCACAGATCCTCGAACTGCTCCTCGGTCTCGCCGGGGAAACCCGCGATCAGGGTGGTGCGCAGGGTGATGCCGGGGATCTCGCGGCGCAGCTTGCCGATGACCTCCAGCAGCTCCGCACGGGTGGAGCGGCGGTTCATGTTCTTGAGGATGGTATCGTTGCAGTGCTGGATGGGCAGGTCGAGGTAGGGCACCACCTTCTCATTCCGCTTCATGGCGGCAATAAAGTCATCGGTGATGCGCTCCGGGTAGGCGTACATGATGCGGATCCACTCAAGGCCCGGCACCTTGTTCAGCTTATCCAGCAGCTCACAGATGCTGCCGGGCTTGCCCCAGTCCTCGCCGTAGGCGGTGGGGTCCTGCGCCACCACAATAAGCTCCTTCACGCCCTCACCCGCCAGCCAGCGGGCTTCGGCAACGCAGTCGGCCATATCGCGGCTGTGCAGCGGGCCGCGGATGCCCGGGATAGCGCAGTAATGGCAGCGGTTGTTGCAGCCCTCGGCGATCTTTAAGTACGCATAGTGGGCGGGCGTGCCGATGACGCGCTTGCCGCCCAGCGGGAAGTCCTTTTTGGCGCCGTAGCTTTCCAGATGATCCTCGCCGTGGAACAGCCGCTCCACGATGGTGTCAATGGCCTTGTTGGAGGCGCAGCCCACAACAGCGTCCACCTCGGGGATCTCTTCCTCGATCTGGCTGCGGTAGCGCTCGGCCAAGCACCCGGTAACGATGACCTTCAGGTTCGGGTTCTGCTGCTTGTAGGCGCAGGCTTCCAGAATGTTTTCAATGGCTTCGGTCTTGGCGCTCTCGATAAAGCCGCAAGTGTTCACAAGGATGACATCGGCTTCAGCCAGATCGGCCACGGTCTCGTGCCCGGCAGACAGCAGGATGTGCACCATCACATCCAGATCCACCTGATTTTTCGGACAGCCAAGGGAAATACACGCAATTTTCATAAGGGATGATACTCTCTTTCTCTTTTGAGGGATGCTTTTAAAATTTTACGGGAGGGTCATTCCCCCTCCTCCACCCTGCGGATGGCTTCTTTGATGACGGGGTAGGCAAAGCCGCGGCGCTGCAGCGCTGCCACCACAAGGTCGCGGCGGCCGATGGCCAGCTTTTTGCGGTAGCGGCTGTCCACCAGCGCGGCGGCGGCTTCCAGCTCCGGGTCATCGCCATCCTCCGGGGCGTAGACCGCTTCCAGCGCACCTGCCACCTCGGCGGGGGCAAGCCCCTTCTGGCGCAGACTCTGGGCGGCGGCGCGGCGGCTTTTGCGGGCAGCCAGCAGGCTGTGCGCCCGTGCTTCGGCGTAGCGGGCATCGTTCACATAGTCCAGCTGCACCATCTCCGCCACAGCGGCGGCAGCAGCCTGCTCGGTATAGCGGCGGCGCAGCCGCTCATACAGCATATTGGCAGAGACCTCCTGCCCGGCCAGCGTTTCCAGTGCACTGGCCCGCGCCTTGGCGGGGTCTGCACACTTTTCCGCATCCGGGCGGGGTCGGCGGCGGTAGAAGGCCATTTAGTCCTCCACCATGATGTCCAGCTCGCTCTCGCTGCTGCGGGCGGGTGCCTTGACCACCGGCTCTTTTGCGGCGGCAGGGTCGGCGGGCTTCTCCGCTGCGGCGGCTGCGGCGCGGCCGGCCGGGCGGCGGGTGGCGTACAGCTTATCGGCGTTGGCGCGGATCTGACCCTCGATGTCGTTTGCGATCTCTGGGTTATCCTTCAGGAACTGCTTGGCGTTGTCGCGGCCCTGACCCAGACGGATATCGCCGTAGTTGAACCATGCGCCGCTCTTCTGCACGATGCCCAGCTTGACGCCCACGTCAATGAGCTCGCTCATTTTGGAGATGCCCTCACCGAACATGATGTCGAACTCGGCTTCACGGAACGGCGGAGCCACCTTGTTCTTGACGATCTTGGCACGGGTGTGGTTGCCGATGAACTGGCCGGAGGAGTCCTTCAGACCCTCCACGCGGCGGATGTCGATACGCACCGAGGCGTAGTACTTCAAAGCGCGGCCGCCGGTGGTCACCTCCGGGTTGCCGTACATGACGCCCACCTTCTCACGCAGCTGGTTGATGAACACGCAGACCGTGTTGGTCTTGCCGATGACGCTGGTCAGCTTGCGCATGGCCTGACTCATCAGACGTGCCTGCAGACCCACATGGCTGTCGCCCATCTCGCCCTCGATCTCGGCGCGGGGCACCATGGCGGCTACCGAGTCCACTACGATGGCGTCGATGGCACCGGAGCGCACCAGCGCTTCGCAGATCTCCATGGCCTGCTCGCCGGTGTCCGGCTGGCTGACCAGCAGGTTGTTGATATCCACACCCAGCGCCTCGGCATAGGTGGGATCCAGTGCGTGCTCAACGTCGATAAAGGCCACCTCGCCGCCCTTCTTCTGGGCTTCGGCAAGGATGTGCAGTGCCAGCGTGGTCTTACCGCTGGATTCCGGGCCGTACACCTCGATGATGCGGCCGCGCGGCACACCGCCCACGCCCAGCGCCAGATCCAGCCCCAGACTGCCGGTGGAAATGGCATCCACCTGCATGGAGGCGTTGTCGCCCAGCTTCATGACGGCACCCTTGCCGAACTGCTTTTCGATCTGCGCCAGCGCCGTAGCCAGCGCGTCCTTCTTGGCTTCCGGCTCGGTCTTTTGGGTGGCCGGTGCAACGTTGTTGTTCTGATTTTTTGCCATAGCCTGCTGCTCCTTTTATCCTTTGGGCCCGCAGAGGGCGGGCTGTCCTTCGCTTTCCTTCTTAGTATAACACAAAATCAAAATATTACAACAAGAAGTTGTTTGTTTTTTCCAATTTATTTTGCGCGATGGGCGATCACACAGCGGTCGTTGCCACCAAAGTCCTGTATGCAGCGGATATCTGCCCATCCGTTCTCTGCCAGCAGGGCGCTTACAGCTTCCCGCTGCTGCCAGCCGATCTCCAACACCAGCGCCCCGCCGGGGCACAGCGCATTTTGGTAGTGCTGCGCCAGCGCCCGGTAGAATACAAGGCCGTCCTCCCCGGCTTCCAGCGCCATGGCAGGTTCCTGCGCCACCTCGGGCTGCAGCTGCTCCATCTCGGCGGCGGTCAGGTAGGGCGGGTTCGAGACGATGAGTTCCAGCTGCCCCTCCGGCAGGGTTTCCCAGTAGGTGAACAGGTCGCCCTGCACCGGCTGCACCGCGTAGATGGGCTTTTTGCCTGCCCGCAGCGCGTTCAGCGCCGGGCCCCAGTCCAAGGCCGGGGCATCTGCCTGTTCAAGCGCAGAGGGTTCCAACACGTTCTCGGTCTGTCTGCCCTGCCCGGTCAGAGCGCAGCGGGCGTTCTTTTCCAGATAGACAAAGGCCGCAGGGCTTTTTTCCACGCAGGTCACCTGCGCGGCGGGACAAAAGCGCTTGACCCCCAACCCCAGACAGCCTGTCCCGGCGCACAGGTCCAGCACCCGGGGCGATTCGATGCCCGCAAGGGTCTCGGCGGCGGCCTGCGCCACCACCTCGGTATCTGCCCGGGGGCAGAGCACCCCGGGGCCTACCGCCAACTCAAAGTCTAAAAAGCTCCAGCTGCCGCAGAGGTATTGCAGCGGCTCCCGCGCGGCGCGGCGGGTGCAGAGCACTTCCAGCGCCGCCGCCTGCTCTGCGGTCAGCGGACGGTCGGAAAGCCGCACGTCCCGCCCGGTCGCCAGCCGGAACAGCTCCCGCGCGTCAAAATCCGCGTCCGGGCAGCCTGCGGCGGTCAGCCGCTGTTCCACCTCCCGCACCGCTGTGCGGGGGAGCATTGCTTCGTTTACCATTTGCCTTCCTCCGGGTTTTCGGGCAGCACGGGGGTGATGGCGGCAATGGCTACCTCGATCATGCTGTCGTCCGGCTCAAAGACGGTAAGATGCTGCACCCAGATGCCCGGCTGACGGATGATGCGGGTAGCAATGTTATCCGACCGGCCGCACCACTTGAGCAGCTCGTAGCTGATGCCCATGACCAGCGGCAGCAGCAGCAGCTTGCACACCACCCGCAGGCCGATGCTGCCCCACGGCAGCACGCTGTACAAAAACACGCTGACGATGACCACCAGAATGAGGAAGCTGGTGCCGCAGCGGGGATGGAAACGGGTATACTTGCGCACATTCTCCACGGTCAGCGGGTCGCCCGCCTCGTAGCAGGCAATGGTCTTGTGCTCTGCGCCGTGGTACTCGAACACGCGATGAATTTCCTTCATTTTAGAGATGCCCACCATATAGGTCAGGAAGATGGCCACCTTCAGCACGGCTTCCAGCACCACCTTGCCCCAGCGCCCCAGCGGCAGCAGACGGTTCACCCCGCCCACAAGGAAGGTAGGCAGCACGGTGAACAGCAAAATCGCCAGCAGACCGCCCAGCACCGCAGCAACGGTCAGCAGTGCATTCTCGGCTTTCTCGCCCAGATGCTCCCCCACCCATTTTTCAAAGGCGGTCTCTTCCTCGGCGGGGTCGTAGTCGTCCCCCATGCTTACCTGTGCCGAGTACATCATGTAGCGGTAGCCCACGATCATGCTCTCGACCATGGAAATGGCGCCGCGCACCAGCGGGATCTTCGTCCACACCCCGTGGGTGGGGGTGGGGTCGAGTTTGGTCTCAATAGTGCCGTCCGGCTTGCGCACAGCGCAGCACATCTGCTTGGGGCCGCGCATCATGATGCCCTCCATCAGTGCCTGCCCGCCTACGCTGGTCTTAAAGCGTTCCTTTTTAGGTTGATTCATTGGTTTCTCCCGATATCCGCCCCTGCCGCTTGCGGCAAAGGACGATCTTTTTTGTATTTTATCCGGGGCATATCCCCGAGCAAAGCTCATTCTAGCACACAAATGTGACAAAATCTGTAGTCCGTGGCACTGCTGTACGAAAATCAAATGATACCACTTGACCTGAGATAAAAGCCTTCCCCCGTCCGGGGGAAGCCTTCATCCAGAAAATTGCTTTTTATGGCGCTGCTCACGCCTTATGGTACAGCGGCAAACCCAAGGTGACCACGGTGCCGCGCCCGAGGGTGCTCTTGATATCCAGCGTGCCGTCCAGTGCGGTCATGATGGAATCCACCAGCGCCAGACCGATGCCGCTGCCGCGCACCGAGTTGCTGCCCTTGTAGAACTTGGTCTTTACGTTTTCCAGATCCTCCGGCGGAATGCCGCGTCCCTGATCGATGATCTCCACAAAGGCTTTGTACTCCCCTGCCCACAGCTTGACCGTAATGCGCCCGCCGGGGGCGGAGTATTTGATGGCGTTATCCAGAATATTGATGAACACCTGCCGCAGACGGTCCGGGTCGGCGTAGACGGGGATCATCTCCTCCGGCTCGGTGTAGTGGAGCAGCAGCCCCTCCTGCCGGATGCGTGCCTCGCAGAAGAGCACCGCATCGGTCAGCTCTGCCACCAAGTCCAGCGGGCGGCACTCCATGCGGATGCGTCCGTTCTGCAGACGGCTGAAATCCAGCAGCTCCTCCACCATATTGTTCAGCCGCCCGGTCTCGTTGTTGATGATCTCCAGCCCCTTGCGGTAGTTCTCGTCGGTGGGGTCGTCCAAGGTCATCAAGGTCTCCACCCAGCCCCGGATGGAGGTAAGCGGGGTGCGCAGTTCGTGAGACACCGAGCTGATGAACTCGTTCTTCATCTTCTCGGTCTCTTCCAGACCCTCAGCCATCTGGTTGATAGTGCCGCGCAGCCGGTCCACCTCGTCGTGGGGGTCGCCGGTCAGGGGCAGACGCACATCCAGTTCGCCCCGGGCGATGCCGGCGGCGGTGCGCTCCACCTGCCCCAGCGGCACCACGATGCCCCGCACAAAGTACAGTCCGGACATGACCGTGAACAGCAGGATCGCCACCGCAATGAACACACTGACGATGACGGCGTTTTTGACCTGCCGCTCCACCAGCGCCAGACTGGTGACCAGCCGCAGAGCCGCCACGTCCTCGGCGTCGTAGGGCACCAGCGAGCAGGCCGCCATGACCATCTCGCCGGACTGGGTGCGGTACACCGCCACGCCCAGACCGTCCGGCGCACCGAGCGCCTGTTCAAAGTCCCTGCTGCTGACGATGCCCTCCGCGTCCGTACCGCTGGAGGAGGCGATCACGCTGCCGTAGCTGTCCAGCAGCATGAACTCGTATTTATCCTTATCGGCAAACTGTTCCACCATGCGCCGCAGCGCCAGACTGCGGCTGACCGCCGCGCTCTGGGCGGTATCGCCGGTATACATTTTCAGCTGACCGGTCACCGAGGAGAACCGCCGGTACATAATTTGCTGCACACTGCCGTAGTAGCTGCGGGTATAGCTGTACAGGAACATTACCTCGGCCAGCAGCACCACCAGTACGGTGATGAGCAGGTTGCCCCGCAGCCAGCGGCGGGTGATACCGCTTCGCATAACAGTGTCCTCCTTTCGGTGAGATTTAGAACGAACTCCCTCAGTCAAAACCTGACGGTTTTGCCAGCTCCCTCGGAGAGGGAGCCTCTGGCGCAGCCGGAAGGTTTACGTTTTGACCGGAAAGCTTTCCGCCATGCCAAAGGCCCCATCCCAGAGGGGGCTGGCATCGCGCAGCGATGACTGGGGGAGTTTTTATAGCAAGCGCGCCTGAGGGGGCAGGTTTTATTCTTCCCACCGGTAGCCATAGCCCCACACGGTCATGATGTGGGCAGGATGGCTGGGCTCGTCCTCCACCTTCATGCGCAGGCGGCGGATGTTCACATCCACGATCTTTACGTCGCCGAAGTAGTTCTCGCCCCAGACGCCTTTCAGGATCTTTTCACGCACCAGCGCGGTGCCCGGGTTGCGGAAGAACAGCTCCATGATCTGGAACTCCACCTGCGTCAGCTCGATGGGCTGACCGGCTTTCAGCAGCACGCGGCGGTTCTCGTCCAGCACGAACTCGCCGCTGGTCAAAGTGCCCAGCGGGGTATTCTCCCGGCTGTCCCCTTCCTTGGTGCGGATCACGCGGCGGCACAGCGCTTCCACCCGCGCCAGCAGTTCGCTGACGTTGAAAGGCTTGGTCATGTAATCGTCTGCGCCGATGGACAGCCCGCGGATCTTATCCTGCTCCTGACCCTTGGCGCTGAGGATGATGATGCCGATCTGCTGGTCGGTGCGGCGGATGGTCTCGCACAGCGAGAATCCGTTCATGCCCGGCAGCATCACGTCCAGAATGGCGGCATCGCAGCCGGGTTTCTGCGCCAGCAGCGGCAGGGCGGCTTCGGCGCTTTCAGCCTCCACCACCTCCATCCCCGCATGGCGCAGGTTCAGGGCGATCATATCGCGGATATTGGTTTCATCTTCTACAACAAGCACTCGTACCATGCAGCATCCTCCATTCCTTAATTCAGCAGATACAACGCCTTGGAAAGGCGATAGTTTGTGTCGGCAAGCAAAACGCCCGGGCCCATTCTGGCCTGCAGCTGGCGGGACGCCACCACGCCGAGCCTTGTCCAGCCGGTGGAGTTTGCCGAGGTGCTTGCCAGCCGCACCGTCAGCACCAGCTCATCCTCGTCTACGGTGCGCAGCTCCACTGCGCCGTCATATTCCTCGCTGTCGGTCAATTTCAGGTTGCCCTCCCACTCGGCGGGCAGCTCGATATAACAGTTGGTCTCCTCGTCCAGCAGGCCAAAGCTTTTTTCCGGGTGGCTGCTGGTATAGTCCATCCAGACGATAAAATCCATGCGACGGCTCTGACTCAGGTTCAGCAGACCCGCCTCGTCCGGCTGGGTGGGGATCTCCACGATGCCGTCTCCGTCCAAGTCCCGGCTGACCAGCGTGGGCACGTTGCGCAGAGAAGCGTTATACAGCCGCTGGCTGCTGATCCTTGTGGCGGGCACCATTTGCTGGCTGTTCTCATCGTAGCACAGCAGCACCGAGGCCAGATTGTTGCCGGAAATGCCGGTCCAGCCGTCCAGCACCAGATAATGCCGCCCGTCTGCGCCTGCACCCGCCGCCACCGAAGCGCAGCCGGAAAACTTATCTGCGGAAAGGCCGTTGACCGCCACCTGCCGGAAGCTGCCCTCCCGGTCTGCGGTCAGTAGCTCGATCTGCACACTGCCGTCCTCCTGCGTGGACATCAGGATCAGATCCTGACTGCTGCCGCCGGTGATATTTTCCACCAGATACTGCTCGTACTGCTGTTCCAGAATGGTGGACAGAGTGCCGTCCTGATAAGAGTACACCGCCAGATAGTGGTCATTCTGGGCAGCGGTATAGCCCACCACCAGCTGGCAGCTGTCTGTATCCTGCAGCTGAGCAAGGCTGACGTTCTCCACCGTTTCGGCAAGGCCTTCCACGCTCTGGCGCACCTGCCAGCTTCCGGCATCATCCCGCTGCAAAATGGCTATGCAGACGTTGGCTGTCTGGGCGGTGGTATACAGCACCGCCGCATCCTGCTGACCATCGCCGTCCAAGTCCTGCAGCACAAAGGGAGAAAGCAGCTCGCCCTGAATGGGATATTTCAGCTGGGCGCTCTCTCCCAGCCAGTCGTTCAGGGCAGTTTGCAGCGCACCGTAATCGCCGGAAAGCTTCGGGGCACGCAGCAGTTCCTCTACCTGTGCCTTTTCGTTGGCCGGCAGCACGGTCTGGCAGCTGCACAGCACAAAGCACAGCAGCGTGCACAGCACCAGCCGCAGCCTGCGGGTTCTGTTCATACCGGTCAACCTCCTTCCGGGCATAAAAAGCTATTTTCAGTATACCACACTTTGCGGACACAAAAAAGGGGTTGGGCATACGCGGAGAACGATTTGGAATGCGCGGCGGGGGATTACCCCTTCCGTCATCGCCTACGGCGATGCCACCTTCCCCAAGGGGACGGCTTTTCGCGGTGGCGGGAAACTTTGCGGCAGCACCGAAAGGCTCCCCCTTGGGGGAGCTGTCGCGCAGCGACTGAGGGGGTAACCCCCTATAACAAAAAAGAAACCACTGCACAAAGCTGTGCAATGGTTTCTTTTGTTACTGTATCAAACAGTCAGAGCAGGATCAGACGAGCTCCAGAACTGCCATCTCAGCTGCATCGCCGCGGCGAGCGCCGATCTTGATGATGCGGGTGTAGCCGCCGTTGCGGTCAG
>OLNS01002956.1_pt1 | contig 10430 bp, 7 predicted proteins | sample 1673031 | NCBI WGS metagenome assembly OLNS01 (sample SAMEA3136748, study PRJEB25190) | human gut metagenome | biome: human gut; feature: human-associated habitat; material: faeces | place: Austria | collected 2013
TCTGGGAAGATAAAATCGCTCCAGCTCTTAAAGATGGTAAAAACGTATTCGTAGGAGCACACGGTAACTCAATCCGTGCTCTTGTAAAACACATCAAACAATTGTCAGATGACGAAATCATGGATGTGGAAATCCCTAACTTCCCACCATTGGTATTCGAATTTGACGAAAAATTGAACGTTGTAAAAGAATACTATCTTGGAAAATAAAAATATCCAGTGGATATTTTTATCCCGAGCCTGAAAACGCAAAAGCGAGGCAATTATAACGGGATTTGTTATCAATCATAGAAAGCTGACTTCGGTCAGCTTTTTTGCTTGTCTTCCTTAGATCCTAGCTGGTTTTGGGTTTTCAGGGTCTCCTAAAAATGTTATAATAGAGTGTTACTAAATTGGGTTCCATTAGCCCTGAAAGGAAAAGAAAATGACAAAATCATTCTACATCACAACCCCTATCTATTACCCATCTGGTAAATTGCATATTGGTTCAGCTTATACAACGATCGCCTGTGACGTCTTGGCGCGTTACAAACGCATGATGAACTACGATGTCTTCTACCTGACTGGTCTCGATGAGCATGGTCAAAAGATCCAACAAAAAGCAGAAGAAGCTGGGATTACGCCGCAAGCTTATGTAGATGGGATGGCAGTTGGAGTGAAAGAACTCTGGCAATTACTCGATATCTCATATGATAAATTCATCCGTACGACAGACGACTACCATGAAAAAGTGGTGGCTCAGGTCTTTGAACGCTTGCTGGCGCAAGACGACATCTACCTTGGTGAATACTCTGGTTGGTATTCAGTCTCTGATGAAGAGTTCTTTACAGAAAGCCAATTGGCGGAAGTATACCGTGATGAGAATGGCAAGGTTATCGGTGGGGTAGCCCCATCAGGCCACGAAGTAGAATGGGTTTCTGAAGAATCTTACTTCCTTCGCCTCAGCAAATACCAAGACCGCTTGGTTGAGTTTTTCAAATCCCAACCAGACTTCATCACTCCAGATGGCCGTCTCAATGAAATGTTGAAAAACTTTATCGAGCCAGGCTTGGAAGATTTGGCAGTATCTCGGACTACCTTTACTTGGGGAGTCCCAGTTCCATCTAATCCAAAACACGTGGTCTATGTTTGGATTGATGCCCTTCTCAACTATGTGACGGCTCTTGGTTACGGTCAAGAAGATCATGAAAACTTTGATAAATTCTGGAACGGAACCGTCTTCCACATGGTTGGAAAAGACATCCTTCGTTTCCACTCGATCTACTGGCCAATCCTCCTCATGATGTTGGATATCAAATTGCCAGAACGTTTGATTGCTCATGGTTGGTTTGTCATGAAAGACGGCAAGATGTCTAAGTCTAAAGGGAATGTCATCTACCCAGAAATGTTGGTGGAACGCTTTGGCTTGGATCCACTTCGTTACTACCTCATGCGCAGTTTGCCAGTTGGTTCAGATGGGACCTTCACACCAGAAGACTACGTGGCTCGCATCAACTATGAATTGGCCAATGACCTTGGAAACCTCCTCAACCGGACGGTAGCCATGATCAATAAATACTTTGGTGGTCAAGTTCCAGCTTATGTCGAAAATGTCACAGTATTTGATGCCGATTTGGCTAAGGTAGTTGAAGAAAACATTGCTGAATACCACAAGCAAATGAACGCGGTTGATTACCCACGCGCTTTGGAAGCCGTATGGAACATCATCTCTCGGACCAACAAATACATCGATGAGACTGCTCCTTGGGTCCTCGCTAAAGAAGATGGGGACAAGGAACAATTGGCAGCGGTCATGGCTCACTTAGCGGCTAGCCTTCGTGTTGTGGCTCACTTGATCCAACCATTTATGATGAACACCTCAAATGCCATCATGGAACAACTTGGCTTGGGCTTGGACTTCGATCTTGAAAACTTGACCCTAGCAGGTTTCCCTGAAAATGTCACAGTGGTTGCCAAAGGAACTCCAATCTTCCCACGTCTCGATATGGAAGAAGAAATTGCCTACATCCAATCTCAAATGACTGCTGGAAAACCACAAGAAAAAGAATGGATTTCAGAAGAAGTGGAACTCAAGTCTGAAAAAGACGAGATCAAGTTTGAAGACTTTGACAAGGTTGAAATCCGTGTAGCAGAAGTCAAAGAAGTGGAACGCGTCGAAGGATCAGACAAATTGCTTCGCTTCCGCCTAGATGCAGGAGATGGCAAAGACCGTCAAATTCTCTCAGGTATCGCGAAATTCTATCCAAATGAACAAGAATTGGTCGGCAAGAAACTCCAAATCGTGGCCAACCTCAAACCACGGAAGATGATGAAGAAATATGTCAGCCAAGGTATGATTCTTTCCGCAGAACACGGAGATCAATTAACAGTCTTAACAGTTGATCCATCTGTACCAAATGGAAGCATCATTGGCTAAACGATAGACAAAGAAAAAATCATCTAAAAAACTTTCCTTAGGTGAGTACGGACGTCAGCGAACTTCGAAGAAGTTCCATGACTAATTATTGAGCCTAAGGTCTCAAATCTTAGGTATGGAATCCCAAAGGGATTCGCTACCGTCCGTCCTCACCTAAGGAAATTCTCCGAATACAGTTTCTATTCATCAGGCCGGTATTCCAAGATATCTCCGGGTTGGCAGTCGAGTTCTTTGCAGATGGCTTCAAGGGTGGTGAAGCGGATGGCTTTGGCCTTGCCTGTCTTAAGGATGGAAAGGTTGGCTGTAGTGATGCCGATTTTATCGGCCAGCTCGTTGGATTTCATCTTTCGCTTGGCCAGCATGACATCTAGATTGACGATAATCATGGCACCCTCCTTAAATGGTTAGCTCATTTTCTTCGGCGATCTCAATCCCTCTCTCTAAAATCTTGCCAGAGACCCAGACGATCGGAACGGCAAGGAGAAGCCCTGTGTTAAAGGTAAATTGGAAAGTGAAGGGAAGGAGATAAGCATTTCCACTGGTTTCAAGTGTGCCAGACATAAAGGACAAGACCAAGAGAATCTTCCAAGCTCGGTTGCAAAGATCAATGTTGGAGTGAGAAAAGATCTTTTCTTGGTAGAGATTTTGGAGGAAGCTGCGAATGGTGATGAGAAGGTAAATATAGATAGCGCTTGAGGCTAGTGGGAAGAGCAACTGCCAGAGAGGTTGCGGATGTTTGGGGAAGAGCTGGATGCCATTCGCATCAAAGGACAAGCGACCTGATTGAATGAGATCTTTAAACACTCCCATCCGTGAAAGCAGGTGGACGACCAGTGCAGCCACGGTCATAAAGCCACAGAAGTAAATGAAAGCCGTTAAGACTTCAATGACATTTTTTAAGGTTTTTGAGTTTTTCATCGCAAGCCTCCTTGAAGTTTATTTATTTTTCACTTATAGTATACTCCTTATAAAAAATTAGTCAATAAAAAAGTATCGAAAAACGATAAAAAAATAACGATAAACAAAATATTGTTTTTGAAAAACAGGTATTCTCTGCTCAAACTAGTCGGTTTAAGCCGGGGAAACCACTACATAGAGGGGAATTTTACTATACTTTCGATTTAGGGTATACTAGTGTAAAGATCTTATTCCATGGAGGTAGTAAAATGAATCTTAAGTGGAAGAAAAAATACCTGGGGCCGATTTTGGGGCTGGTCGGAGCAGTTGTTCTGATCGGAGGAGTTTATCTCTACTCTAGCTCCAACATCCAACCAGACCATCAAAAGGAATTTAACCAGACTAGCAAGAAGGTCACCAAGCCAAAGGAAAAATCCATTGACTTGAGTGGTGACTATGTCTCTAATGAACGGGATGAAGCCAAAATCGAGAAAAAAGGCAAGGCCTGGAAGATCGATTACCAAACAGCTGACGGCAAGGTATCTGCTGAATTTAGCACGGATTGGAAGGTCGAAGGGTCTAATAAAGTTTCGACAGGCAAGATGAAAAAGTCCGATGGCAATACAGACTTTACAGTCACTGTTCGTGTCTTTAAATACAAGACAGATAAGAAGCCTTTGATCACGGTCACCATGTCTGACAAAAATCCCGACCACGAGATGGTCTTTGCCAATCGGGAGGATTTTTTCAAATCGACAGATCCAAATGATGTCGTCCTTGATGGCAATCTCTCACCGTTTGAAGGTGCTTATTCCAATGATACCTATGAAAAGGAAATCGCAGATTCCGGTTTTAAACTTTATGGCTATACTCCAGAAGAATATTACCAAAACAAGACCAATGCCTTTCCAAGTATTGTAAATGGGGAGACTGGCTGGACTTTCTGGAGTGGAGGCACTCGGGCAAGTTATTTGTTCAATAAAGAAAAAGAGCCCAAGAAGCGAAAAGGCTATTATGAAGTTTATTTCACAGGGGCAAATGCGACTGCGATCCAAGGGCAGGAGCAAACCTTGTACTTGATCCCAGCGGGTGTGACAGGTCCTGATGGAGTAGCTTCTCAAGAACGTCGGATTCTCTTTGGGGATGCGGCCTACCGGGATTATCATCTAGAGTGGTGGAAAGCATACCCACAACCGAAAAAAGAGAAAGACTTGGATATTGCGGCTATTAACGGAGGAGACTTCTCAAGCTTAGCTGGAACCTGGCGCAATGGCAAGGGGGCTGAAATCGTCATCCAAGCAGACGGAAAAGTCAAGGGCCAAGGCAGCCTCAAGGCTGTTGCAGACTCGGATAAGAAGAGCAAGATTCCTTATGTTGAGATGAAGATGGGGGAGACTGGTGCTGCGATTGGACTTCTGAAAATCGGTTTCCAAAATCCAGATGGAGACCAGTCTGATACCAGCAAGCCACGTCTAGTGGTCACTCAATCTGCAGGCAACTACCCGGCTGATCAATATTTCTACCGTCAATAAAAAAGGAGATTAAACCATGGGCTATCACATCAACTATAAGTGGGCGAGTCTTGGAACAGGCGTTATTGCCAATGAATTGGCGCAAGCCCTTGAAGCGCTTGGTGGGAAACTCTATTCCGTTGCCAATCGTACCTATGACAAGGGGGTAGCCTTCGCTGAGAAATACGGGATCGAAAAGGTTTATAAAGAGATTGATGAAGTCTTTGAAGACCCTGAAGTGGATATCATCTATATCTCAACGCCTCACAATACTCATATCCAGTATCTTCGTAAGGCCCTCGCAGCTGGCAAGCACGTGCTCTGCGAAAAGTCCATCACCCTCAACAGTGAGGAATTGGCAGAAGCGATAAAGCTTGCTGAAGAAAACCATGTCAAACTAGCAGAAGCCATGACCATTTTCCATATGCCTATTTATCGGAAACTCTCTGAAATTGTAGCAAGTGGCAAGCTGGGATCCCTTAAGGTTATCCAGATGAACTTCGGTTCCTATAAGGAATACGACATGACCAACCGCTTTTTCAATCGCAATCTGGCAGGTGGAGCTCTACTGGACATCGGTGTCTATGCCCTGTCTTTCGTACGTTGGTTTATGACGTCACAGCCGACAGAGATGGTTTCACAGGTCAAGCTGGCACCGACTGGTGTCGATGAGCAAGCGGGGATCCTTCTTACGAATCGTGAAGGGGAAATGGCAACGGTGACGCTGAGTCTTCACGCCAAACAACCGAAACGTGGGACGATCGCTTATGACAAGGGTTATATCGAACTCTACGAATACCCGCGTGGGCAAAAAGCGGTCATCACCTATACGGAAGATGGATCACAAGAAGTGATCGAAGCAGGAGAAACCGCTAAAGCCCTCCAGTATGAAGTCCTTGATATGGAAGCAGCAGTCGCAGGAAGGGAAAATCATCTCTACCTAAACTACAGCCGTGATGTCATGGACCTCATGACTCAACTCCGCAAAGACTGGGGCTTGGTTTACCCAGAAGAAGAATAGGAGTCGGAAAAGAGGCTGGGACAAAAGTCCTAGCCTCTCAATTATTTTTGGATTGTCGAGCAAGACGCAGTGGTTGAGTGGGCTCTACTACGCTGATTTCATCAGCTTTTACAGCCCTACTCAACTGTGCGGAGGTGGGACGATGAAATCGAATTCTAACGAATTACCGATTTCTGTCCCACTCTCTTTTTTTCTGCAGGGAAAGGTCGTGGAGGCTAGTAAAAGGTTAGTCTCTATCATTAAAAGGAAAAATATGCAAAAAAGACTTGACAAAGCAAATGATTAGCAGTATTATTAACTAGTTAATTAACTGATTAATAAACTAGTTAACGAAAATAAAAAAGAGGTGAAGGATGAATAGGAGAAGAATGAAGGTTCTGGGACTCTTGTTTCTCGGTTTCTTTCTGCTGACAGCTTGTGGAAGTCAAGGAAATGCGGGCAAGCCCCCTTCTAAAAAAGGTCTTAAAATTGTCACGAGTTTTTATCCCATCTATGCCCTGGTCAAGGAAATCTCTGGCGATCAAAATGACATCTGGATGGTTCAGTCAGGTGCAGGGATCCATGATTATGAGCCCTCTACCAAGGAAGTGGCCCAGATCTATGATGCAGATGTATTTGTCTATCATTCTCAGACTCTGGAATCTTGGGCCGGTCGCTTAGATCCTAATCTTCAAGGTTCCAAGTTGCGAGTGATCGAAGGTAGCCAAGGAATGACCCTTGATAAGGTGGCTGGATTAGAGGATGTCGAGGCTGGTCAGGGAAAAGAAGCCAAGCACTTGTATGATCCGCATACTTGGTTGGATCCTGTAAAAATCGCAGAGGAAGGAAAGATCATTGCCCAGCGCTTGGGAGAGATCGATCCAAAGAACAAGGAGCGCTATCAGGCCAATGCTCAAAAGCTTGAAAAGCGCTGTGAGGAACTGGTAGCCCACTACCAGCCTCTCTTTGACAAGGCCAAACAAAAGACTTTTGTGACCCAGCATACGGCCTTTTCTTATCTGGCCAAACGCTTTGGTCTCAAGCAGTTAGGGATTGCTGGGATTTCCCCAGAGCAAGAACCGACCGCTCGGCAATTGGCCGAGATCCAGCAGTTTGTCAAAGACTACAAGGTGAAAACGATCTTTGTGGAAAAGCACACGTCGTCAAAGGTGGCAGATAGTATCGCTAAGGCAACAGGGGCGCGTGTCAAGGTCTTGGATCCACTGGAAGCCGATCCACAAAACGATAAGGATCTACTAGAAAATTTAGAAGAAAATATGGCGACTTTAGCCAAGGAATTAGAGGAGTAAATCAAGAATGAAGAAAAAGGGAACGATTGGAATTGTAGCGACCTTGGGGCTAGGACTCTGTGCCTATGCGCTCAGTCAGCAACCACAAGTCAAGGAAGAGAAAAAGAATCAGATTCAGTATTTGCAAGCGGACAAGAAATCGTCATCGTCTGCCTCCAGTAAAAAGGAAGACAGCATCGAAGCGGTCAATGCCAAGGAAAAGACCCAGGCAGAGCAGATTGTCATCAAGATTACAGATGAAGGCTTTGTCACTTCTCATGGAGATCATTTTCATTACTACAGCGGCAAGGTCCCATTTGATGCCATCTTTAGTGAAGAGTTGATTTTGCGGGATCCAACTTATCAGCTGCAAGAAGCAGATATCGTGAGCAAGGTCAAGGATGGCTATATTATCAAACGCGCTGGGAAATACTATCTCTACTTAAAGGATGCCCAACATACAGTCAATGTGCGCTCGATCGAAGAGATCGCCCAACAGCAAAAGGGAGGCACCAAAGAAGAAGGAGAGACAGGATCGGTGCAAGCGAGCTCCTCGCACAAGGCAGGCAAGACCCGTGACTTCCGTCAACCGAGTCAAGCGCTGAAAGAAGGAAAGACTCTAGAGATACTGACGGCTAAGAACCATACAGCTGGTGGTTATCGTACGGACGATGGTTATGTCTTTAGCCCTGGAGATGTCATTTCAGATACAGGGGACGGCTTTATTGTGCCCCATGGCGGCCATTTCCATTATATTCCAAAGAGTGCCTTATCTGCTGGCGAGTTAGCAGCAGCACTTTCGGTATTAGGCGGTCAAGCCGGCCATCAAGCAGGGAACTCACACCTAGCTGGAGCAAGCACAGAGCAAGGGCAAGGAACTCCAGATCCAGCCTCTCTAAGCCTTGGGAAGCAAGCGAGCAACCAGCCGTCAGCCAGTCCAACCAATACACAGACGACCCCAACGACTTCTAAACCGGCTACCTCTAAACCAAGTCCAAGCATGAGCAATCTGATCGAAGAATTGCAGAAAACTCCTCTATCTTCTCGTCATGTGGAATCTGATGGTTCTGTCTTTGATCCAAGTAAGATTACCAAGTGGACCGATCAAGGGATTGTCTACCCTCATGGGGATCATTTCCACTTTATCCCATACAGCTCCCTATCTCCTTTAGAGCGTGAGTTGGCGCGGCAATTCCAATTGCTTCGTGCTCAAGGAACTGGTAGTTCAACAGAAGTAAGTCCAAGCTTGCCTTCAAATCCAAGCACAAGACCAGTTGAACATGAGCATGATCATGAGCATGGCGACAGTCACGAGCACGAAGAGGAGCACGATCATGGTTTCCACGCAGACAAGGTCATCAGCAAGGATGAGGAAGGCTATATGGTCGCTCATGGCAACCATGCCCATTATTTCTATAGAAAGGACCTTTCTCCTCAAGAGATTGCAGCAGCAGAGGCAACTCTAGCTGGTAAGAAAGAAGAGGACAAGGGTCAGCCCCTGACAGATGATGTTGCGACCTATTCTCGTGATGCCTCAGATGAGGAAAAGATCCAGTACATCAGTAAGACCTACGGTGTCCCTCGCGAGGCCATTAAGATTTCCAATGGTTTCTTTGTCTTTAACAATCCAGACCAAGAATACGATCCGACCCACATCCATCCTTATGCCGTTCGGAAGGAACATGTCCGTATCCCACTTGAAACTGGCAATCCTGAACTAGACTTTATCAATGAACTCTATGCAACAGCGCTTCGTTCAGGGATTTCTCCTTATAGCCTTCAGATTGAAAATGGTCAGTTTGTCATCCCGCATGGCGATCATAACCACTACATCAAGGTGCGCTCAGCAGGTCTAGCAGACTACTTAGCCCACCGTCTTCCAACCATCCAATCGCCTTATAAAAAAGGAGACTTGGACAAAAAAGCAGTAGAGGACAAGGTCAACCAGCTCTTAGCAGAAAGTCGCAGTCTCTATGCTTCTGATCCATTGCAGCAACGACGGATTGAGCTGATCTTGGGCCACTTCTTGGAAAACGTCAAGAGTTTCCCAAGCAACTCGACGGAAGGCTACCTAGCCAGTCTCAAACAGGTTGATGCGCAGTACATTCATGCGACTCAAGCGGTCAAACCAAAGGAAGAGACAGCCCTAGATCGTCGTTACCAAGAGTTGCTGGAACAAGTGCGCTTGCTAGATATAGAAGCCTTCCAATTGAAGAAGGAAAAGTTGGTCTCTCAACTGCAGGAAGCCTATGCTGCCAAGGACAGCAAGCGTCTAGAGCAGGAAGGGAAGCTATTAGAAGCTGTTCAGGAGATGCAAGATAGGACGGGTGTGACCTCGGTCGACTACCTCAAGTATTTCTACCAAAGCTTGAGTGATGCGCGCTTGACACCAGAACTCCGCACTAAGGCAGCAGATCTAGCCTTGAAGCTCTACCGAGCTCAAGCCTTTGAAGAAGCCTGGGATTCCAAGTCTCACTTTATGGAACTCTACCAAACCAAGCAAGCTATTGACCAGCTCTTCTCCCAAGAAAAAGGCCAAACCTATCCTATTGAAAAAACAGTTTTGGATCAAAAAGGAAGTCAAGCCCCATCCTACAACTTAGCGGTTTATGATTTCCTCAAAGGCTTGTATGGAGAGTTGGATAAGGCGACAGAAGCCCGTCAACAGAACAAGATTTTGACAGCTCTCTTAGAGCAAATTCAGTCGCTCTTGCCACAAGTCGAAGACCAAGGCAAACGAACTGCACTTGAAGCAGGCTTGGCTCAACTTGGAAAAGAAGCTAATCCAGACAAGGCTATTTCAAGTGGGGAAGCACTTCTACGCGAAATCAGTGATACCATTGAAAAGCAAAAACAAAAGCAAACGGAAGAGCCTCAAATTGGGGATGTCGCTCTTTATCAACAGCTCTATAACCAGTTGATGGCCTTGCACCAACAATTGCAGGACAAGGGAGCTAGTGATACTGTATTTGATCGCTTGGAAGCTCTCTTTGACCAATTGGCTAATCCAAAGAGTGATAAAGCAGCCTTACTACAGGCCATCCAAGCTTTCCAGGCAGAATTAGCTGCAGCCCCATCTACAAGCGAAGAGGGCAAACCAGCTACCACAGCTGAAACGCCTGTCGCTACAGAGACTCCAGCAGCAACAGAAGCAGCAGCTTCAGAAGGGAACAAGCCTGCCACAACTGAGACAGAAACAGAGCCTGCAAGCGCAGCTGTAACAGAAGCAAGCACGCCAGATGCTCCATCTCCTCAGAACCAATAGAAAAGAGGCTGGGACAAAAGTCCTAGCCTCTCAATTATTTTTGGATTGTCGAG
>OLNS01002961.1_pt1 | contig 10413 bp, 10 predicted proteins | sample 1673031 | NCBI WGS metagenome assembly OLNS01 (sample SAMEA3136748, study PRJEB25190) | human gut metagenome | biome: human gut; feature: human-associated habitat; material: faeces | place: Austria | collected 2013
TCTGGATCTGGGCGGCGGCGGCACCATTGCCAAGTATGTGGCAAACCGCGGCATCCCCGTCATTGACATCGGCGTGCCCGTGCTCTCCATGCACTCTCCGTTCGAGGTCATCCACAAGACCGACCTGTACATGGCTTACCGTGCATTCGTCCTGTTCAACCAGGCAGCACAGTGATCGGATTCGAATAGAATAAGGCTCAATGGAAACGCCCCGGAACGTCTGCACTGCAGACCCTCCGGGGCGTTTTTGCGCTATGGCAGCGGCACGACCTGCTCCACCGTACAGAATGCAAACCCGTTATCTTTGTACCATGCAATGATATCCGGCAACGCTTCCGCCGTAGTGCGGGTAGAAGAGGAGTCGTGCATCAGAACAATACACTGTGTCTGTTCCCCCGTTTCCCGCACGACATTGCGAAAAATCGTGCTGGCACTGGGCTTGCCGCCCACAGCATCCTCCGCGCAGACGTTCCAGTCTACCCACTGGTAGCCTTTCTGTTCCACTTCGGATTTCAATTGTTTCATCAGCCCTTTTCCGCCATAACGGCGGCTGACGGTATTGGTACTTCCGCCCGGAAAGCGCAGATATCGAATGCTTTCTGCGTTGATGTAAGGACTGACGCGCTGTTTCAGCAGGGCGATGTCCTGCCAGTAGGCATCAGAGCCGCGGTAGATGTCGCTGTATTCGTGGGAGGCGGAGTGGAACGCGATTTGGTGCCCGGCGGCGGATGCTTCCGCCAACAATGGCAGATATTTTTCGTTGTAGCCCGTGGCAACGACAAAAAATGTCGCTTTGACCTCTGCATTGTTCAGAGCCTCCAGCACTGCGGGCGTTGTTTTGCTGGGGCCGTCGTCAAAAGTCAGGCAGACCCATTTTTCAGGTGGTGCAGGCGGCTGTGACACAGCGGGCTCAGAGCTGGGAGCAGGTGTGAGGAATTCCGTGTCCGGCACCGGGGTCAAATCGTTCTCCCGGCAGCCAATGAGCGGCGCCGCACCAAAGAAATTCCCGAGGCCAAACCCAAGCGCCGTGCCCAAGAACAACAGTGCTGCCCCGAGCAGAAAATTCTTTTTGGAAAACCGCATCTCCAAAATCCTCCTTTGTAAGTTGTTTCTTGTTTCAAAGGGTCTTTTATAGGATATGAGCACCAAAAAAATCTATGAAAAAGCTTGACTTTCCAGGAGCAATATGATAATATACTCAAGCAGTCCGCACAACGGTTTCAACCTCAAAGCCGCAGGACGCACCACCGATGTATGCGAAGGTGGCGGAACTGGCAGACGCGCACGTTTGAGGTGCGTGTGGTTTATCCTTGGGGGTTCAAATCCCCTCCTTCGCACCAAAGACCAGAACACATTGTGTTCTGGTTTTTTTGTTGTGCGGAGGAGGGGATTTGAACAGCACGGCCACGCCGTAGGCGGGGCAGTAAACAGCCCAGTGGGCTGTTTACGAGTGCGCGGGTTCTGGAAAGTCAGGAACGTCTACCGGGGGAAATAGGGGAATCGTGCGGCAAATGATTGACATTTTACATGAATCTTGCTAAACTAATCAAGTTGGTATGTGCGGAAGTGGCGGAACGGCAGACGCGCTGGTTTTAGGCACCAGTTCTTCGTGAGTGAGGGTTCAAGTCCCTTCTTCCGCATAAAGACAGATGAGCTCATCAGCTTTGGCTGAGGGGCTCTTTTTGTTTATAATTCGCATTTCTTTTGCACATACTACCCCCAAACCGCAAAAGGGGGCAAAACGCGTGGAAGAGCAGAACCGCAGGAGCGGAAGAGGACGGCGGGTGAAGCTGGCAGCAGTGTATCTGCTGGCGGCGCTGGCCGCCGCGCTGGGCTGGCTGAACGCCTGCCTGCCGGACCGCGTGTACCTGGAACCTGAGCAGGCCCTTGTGCTGCCCCGGTTTGGCTGGGTGGAGCCGCTGCGCCTGCACGGGAGCCAGAATGTTGTCAGCACCCGCGCGGTGGGCAGCTACCAGACCACGCTGGCCCTGGGCGGTTGGCTGCCCGTCAAGACCATCCGCACGGTGGTGACAATACGCCCCAGCGTAACCGTCTGCGGGACGCCCTTTGGGGTCAAGATGTTCTCCGAGGGGGCGCTCATCGTGGGCTTTTCCGATGTGGACCGGGCAGATGGCGGCACCGCCAACCCCGCCAAGGCGGCGGGCCTGCACCTGGGAGATCGGGTGGTCTGCATCGGAGAAACCGCCACAGAAAACAATGACGCCGTGAAAGCTGCGCTGGACGCGGCGCAGGGAGCGGAAGTGGAGGTCATCTATATCCGCGGCGGGGAACAGCTGCAAACCACCCTGACCCCTGCCTGGGACGCCACGGCAGGCCAGTGGCGGGCCGGGATGTGGGTGCGGGATTCCTCGGCAGGGGTGGGGACCCTGACCTTTGCCGACGAGGAAAAGGGTGTGTTCGCAGGGTTGGGCCATCCCATCAGTGACAGCGATACCGGGGAGAGCATCGCCCTGCGCAGCGGCGAGATCGTGCCCTGCCAGATCACCGGATGCAGCAAGGGGACGGCAGGCAGTCCCGGAGAGCTGAAAGGCCGCTTCCTGAGTGCCCACGCCATCGGCACCATCCGGATCAATGGGGAAAACGGCGTCTACGGCAGCACCCGCGCCCAGTTTGCAGGTCAAAAGATGGAGGTGGCCTTTGCGCAGGAGGTGGAGGCTGGGGACGCTGAGATCTGGACGACCACCTCCGGCGAGACGCCCCGGGCTTACCGGGTCAAAATTGAGAAGATCAGCGATGCGGACCCCCGCCGCAACATGGTCCTCCGGGTGGTGGACCGGGAACTGCTGGCCCAGACGGGCGGCATCGTGCAGGGGATGAGCGGGAGCCCCATCGTGCAGAACGGCCGCCTGGTGGGGGCAGTCACCCATGTGCTGGTCAACGACCCCACCCGGGGGTACGGCATCTTTGCGCAGACCATGCTGGAACAGGCAGAGCGGGTAACCGAGTAAAATCTGGGAATTTATAGCAAAATAAATAAATCCAAAACGACATTACTTTCCTAAATATGTCAAAAATAACCATTGAAAAGAATGGAATAATATGGTAAAATATAAATCGTTAAGGGAACTGCACAGATTGAAGCACACATTGGAGGAAAGTACGATGGATAAAGTGAAATTTTTGATGTCGGATACCAGTGCAGAAGTCACGGCAGCCTGCCGCGAGGCGCTGGAGCTCAAAGGCGTCGAGGTGACGGTCGTGGAGAAAGATGGGCTGAAAGTCCTGCAGAAAATGCTCTCCGTGCGGCCGCAAGTGGTCCTGCTGGATGCATTTATGCCGGGGCTGGACGCGTTGGCCGTCAAACAGAAGTACAATGCCGCCGGGGAGCGCCACACCGCGTTTTTTGTGACAGGTGCGTTCCAGAGCGAAGAAATGGTGCAGGAACTGCTGGATGAGGGCTTCGCGTACTATTTCGTCAAGCCGTTTGACGAAAATGTTCTGGCCAGCCGGGTTCTCAAGGTGGCCCTTGGCCACGAGAAGCGCGTTCTGGTGCAGACCAGCGTGGACAGCGACGAGCTGACCGTTACCGAGATTTTGCACCAGATCGGTGTCCCTGCCCACATCAAGGGCTACCAATTCCTGCGGGACGCCATCCTCCTGACGATGGATGAACCGGATTACATCAATGCCGTGACCAAGCGCCTGTACCCGGAAATCGCCAAGAAAAACGGCACCACCGCCAGTCGGGTGGAGCGCGCCATCCGCCATGCCATCGAGGTGGCATGGGATAGGGGAGACGTGGATACCCTGAACAGCTATTTCGGGTATACCATTCATAACCTGAGAGGCAAACCCACGAACAGCGAGTTCATTGCGATGATTGCGGACAAGATGCGGCTGGATAAGCGGCAGAGAGTAGGGTGAAATAAAAAACGGCCATAGCCGTTTTCACAGCATGGCCGTTTTTCTCCCTTAGGAGCGCTTGAACTGGTTCCAAATGGTCAGCAAGGCTCCAATGGCGCCAATAATACTGAGAAATTGTCAAGATAAAATAATGAACCAGCTTAACAGGTGAAACTGCTAGGCTGGTTTTGCTTTTTATGATATTTTAAAATCATCAGGTTATGGTTCGATTTTGATTTTGTCTTTTGCATACTCCAATGCAAGGCCAATCAGCTCGTTGCGGGAGCGATTCGTTTTCTGCGCCAAATCGTCGTAAAAATCAACAATGGATTTGTCAACCCGAATCGTGAACATAACCGGTTCAGTGCGTTTTGTTATCTTGAGCTCGTCCATAATTATCACCCTGACTCTATTATGATGCACAGAATGATAGAAAGAAATGTTATAGTTATGTTTACAATTAAACATAAAATGATATAATGGAACAAAGAAGCCAAAACAAGGAGGACTGTACAATGGAGTACCACTTTACAGGAACGGGAGGTTCACCGGACTTTACCTTTATTGCAGACGGCATTATTGATGGGACTGGGAAGGTAATTCCCTATTCGGCGGTCAAGAGCACAAAGGTGAAACGTAAAGGGCATGAATCAATATTGACGCTTGAGACAAAAGAGAATGGGACAAAAACTGAATACTGTTATTCTGTTGATTCAAAGGATGATAAAGACCTTAGAAGGGCGGTTATTGATATTGAGTCTATTTACTTAAAAGAGCGAAAGGGGAAGCGTTCACCCAAATGGAAGATTATAGGCGTGACGGTGGCGGTTCTTTTGATATGTGGTGGAGGTGCTGGATGGTATGCTAATAGTAAAAAGTTGACACAGAATGTAAACACCCAAACACAAGAAGCCGTTGAAGATAATGAGCCTCGAATTGAGTTTAAGGAAACAGAAACTACTAAAAGAACTGACACTAGGTATAACTGCCCAGAATACACCGTATATCCCGCAGACACCAACATTGACAAAATTGTATGGACATCAACAGATGAGTCTATTGCAAAAGTTGAGAATGGGATGTTATATGCGGGAAAAGAAGGAACAGCTCAAATAACAGCAACACTTGATGATAATGTAAGTGCCTCTATGACTGTAAATGTCGAGAGCAAGGCTAATAAAGTCTCGACTTCTCCATACAATCATTCAAATAGTGGAAGTAGTTCAACATATATTCCAAGGTCTAGTTGGACTACAGGTGGCCCCGGTGCAAACCAGTCGGCTCCCAATTCACAAGAAAGCAAAAATGCACTTTCAAAGGCAGAACGGTACTATCATAATCAGGATTTGTCTAAATCACAAGTTCGCGAACAGCTTGAATTTGACGGCTATGAAAAAGACGCGATAGACTACGCTATGAAGAATCTAACCTAAGAACCAGCCCCAGCAAAAGACCGCAGACGGAACAAAAGCCGCTTGAGGTCTTTTCTTGTTTAGACGTATATTTTGTCAAAACAGAGTATGGTTCAATTTTGATTTTGTCTTTTGAAAATCGAAAAAATCAAAATTTCCCTCTTGCAATTCTCAAAATCCGTGCTATAATATTAAGGCAATCGTTTCCAAGGCCGCTCGACGGGGTAGCCGATATTGAAGGTTGTGATGGGCACATACATTAAATATGGCCCCAATAAGTCAGAACCAGAATTGAGGTGAAAAGAATGAAACAGGGTATCCATCCGAACTACGTTGACTGCACCATTACCTGCGCTTGCGGCAACGTCATCAAGACTCGTTCCACCAAGCCCGAGATCCACGTCGAAGTTTGCTCTAAGTGCCATCCCTTCTACACTGGTAAGCAGAAGCTGGTTGACACTGGCGGACGTGTTGAGCGCTTCAACAAGCGCTTCGGCCGTAAGTAATTACTGGTCTTTTCTCAGCGTCGTTCCCTGCGGGGAGCGGCGCTTTTTGTTTTGTGCAGGTGTCGTTTTCTGCCGCAATGGGGCGTCTTGCGGAGTTTACACTTCTTTGCCTTATTTTGAACACATTTATATCCTAGAATATACCAACAATAAAGCACAAGATGCTGAGATAAGGAGCGTTATTCTGTGATCGAAGTATCCCATCTCACCAAAAAATACGGCGGTCATCTGGCGGTGGACGATGTCTCGTTCACGGTGGAGGACGGCCAGATCTACGGTCTGCTCGGGCCCAACGGCGCGGGCAAGTCTACCATTATGAATATCCTCACCGGGTATCTCTCGGCTACCAGCGGGCAGGTAACGGTGGCGGGGCACCCGCTGCCGGAGGAGGCCGACGAGGCCAAGGCCTGCGTGGGCTATCTGCCGGAGCAGCCGCCCCTCTACCCGGAAATGACGGTGGGGGAGTACCTGAACTTTGTGGCAGAGCTCAAAAAAGTCCCTCGTGCCCAGCGCAAGGAGCAGGTGCTCCGTGCCGCCCGGCGGACGGGGCTGGAAAAAGTGCTGCCCCGGCTCATCCGCAGCCTGTCCAAGGGCTATAAACAGCGGGTGGGCATTGCGCAGGCTCTGCTGGGCAGCCCAAAGATCATCATTCTGGACGAGCCGACCGTGGGCCTGGACCCGGCGCAGGTGATCGAAATGCGCAAACTCATCCGGGAGCTGGGCAAGGCCCACACCGTCATTTTGTCCAGCCATATCCTCAGCGAGGTGCAGGCGGTCTGTCAGCAGGTGCTCATCCTTTCCAAAGGCAAACTGGCGGCCTCCGGCACCCTGCAGGAGCTGACCGCGGACGGCAGAAGCCTGGAAGAAGTCTTCCTGGCCCTGACCGGGGCACAGACCGACCCGGAAGAAGAGGAGGAACCCCATGACAGCGATTTTTAAACGGGAACTGAAAAGCTATTTCCATGGCATGATGGGCTATGTGCTCACGGCCTTTCTGCTGGCAACCTCCGGGCTTTACTTTCTGGCGCTGGATCTGGGCTATGGCATGACGGATTTCAGCTACTACACGCTCTACCGCACCATTTTTATCCTGCTGCTCTATATCCCGGTGCTCACCATGCGCTCGCTGGCCGAGGAGCGCCGCAGCCGCACGGATCAGCTTCTTCTTACCAGCCCGGTGTCGGTATGGGGCATCGTGCTGGGCAAATTTTTTGCCATGGCGGTCATTTTTGCGATTCCCTGCCTCGTGGATGCCGTCATGATTTTGATTCTCTGGGGGCTGGGCAGCACCACCACGGCACTGGCGGCCAACTTCGCGGGCCTTTTATGCTATTTTCTGCTGGGCTGTGCGGCCATCGCCATCGGGGAGTTCCTCTCCGGTCTGACGGAGAACCAGATCATTGCCGCCGTTATGGGCGTGGCAGTGCTGCTGCTGGCCTACATGATGCCCAGCCTGCGCACCATGTTCAACGCGGGCAGTGCCGTGGCGCTGGCGGTTTTTACCGGGCTGGCGGGAGCAGCCTCCGTGCTGGTGGGGCTGCGCACCCGGAGCTTTACCCTGGGATGTCTGCTGTTCGCGGCCCTCTGCATGGGGCTGTCCGGCCTCTTCCTCTTAAAGAGCGCCTGGCTGACCAGCGCGTTCAGCACGGTGCTGAGCGCGTTGTGCCTGTTTACCCCCTTTGAAGAATTCGTCAACAACAGTTTTTCTCTCCCGACGCTGGTGTATTACCTCTCGGTGACGGGGCTGTTCCTGTTCTTTACGGCGCAGAGCATCGAGAAGCGCCGCTGGAACTGAGAGGAGGAAAACGGTATGAAATTGAATTGGAACAAGCGGAAGAAAAGCGAAGCAGCCAGTAAAATCTTCCGCAGCGGAGTCTATTCCGCAGCGGTCACGGCGCTGGTGTTGGTGCTGGTCATTCTGCTCAACCTCATCGTCCGGGCTATCCCGTCCCGGTATACGGAGTGGGACCTCTCGGAGGCGGGGCTCTACACCCTGAGCGACAACTCCATTGAGGTGGTCAAAAATCTGACCCAGGACGTTAAAATTTATTATCTGGCGGAGACGGGCAACGAGGATGTCATCATCTCCAAGCTGCTGGATCACTACGCGGCGGAGAGCAGCCACCTGAGCTGGGAGCTGAAAGACCCGGCCCTCTACCCGACCTTTGCCACCCAGTATGGGGCCACAGATGTGACCAATGGAAGCCTCATTCTGGTCTGCGGCGAAAACAGCACGGTGCTGGATGCTGCGGACCTCTACGAAGAAGACTACAGCAACTATTCCCTCACAGGTACTTCCAGCGTGACCTTTGACGGGGAAAACAAGATCACCTCGGCCATCTACCGCCTGACCAGCGGGGAAGAACATCACGCCTACTACACCACCAACCACGGGGAGCAGACGCTGACGGATACCCTGACCAGTGCACTGGAAAACCAGAACCTGACTCTCACCGGGCTGGATATGCTTTCGGACAGTATCCCGGAAGACTGTGACCTGCTCGTCATCAACAACCCCGTGCAGGATTTTGCTTCCGCCGGGGCACTGGTGGACGAGATGAGCGACCTGCGCGGCTACCTGAGCCGGGGCGGCAAGCTGCTGATCACCACGGACAGCTACAACCGCACCCCCAATCTGGATGCCCTGCTGGCAGAGTTTGGCCTTTCCCGCACGGAGGGTCTGGTGGTGGAGGGGGACAGCAGTCATTCTATGAACGGCTACCCCACCTATCTGCTGCCGGATTACGCCTCTGCGGTGGAGAGCGGCGTGCTGGACAACGTGGACAAAAACCGCGGTGTCCTGCTTCAGATGGCCCAGGGCATCGCCCTGACCGAGACAGAAGACGTGATCTCGGAAGCCCTGCTGACCACCTCCGCTGAGGCCTACAGCAAGACGGCGGGCTATGAGATGACGACCCTTACGCAGGAGGACGGCGACCCGGACGGCCCGTTCACGCTGGCGGCCTACGCCCGCAATGAGAACACCGAAGCGGAAGTCATCTGGATCGACTGCGGCAATATGGATAACGAGGGCATCTATCAGGTGTTGCCCGGCAACGTGACGTTCCTGCAGGCCTGCGCCACCACGCTGGCCTTTGAGGAGAGCACGACCCTCATCGAATCCAAGGCGCTGGAGGCAGCCCCGCTGGAAGTGTCCAACTCCACCTCTGTGGCGCTGGGCCTGACCTTTGTCATCGTTCTGCCCGCTGCGGTGCTGGCGGCAGGTGCTGTTGTGGTCCTGCTGCGCCGCCGCAAGTAAGGGGGCAGAGCAGATGCGGTACCTGAAAAAGAAACCGGAAACCGCCGTTTTGCTGCTGTTGCTGGGCCTTGTGGTGCTGGCGGGCATCGCGCTGGCCGTGCTGACGGCATCCAACCGGAAAGCCGAACAGGCTGCCAGTGAAGCAGCCGACGGCAGCATCCCGGTGCTGGCCATCCCGTCGGATACCGTCCGGAAGATCCAAATGGAAGCGCGGAGCGGAACCCTGACGCTGGCGTATGCCGACGGAAGCTGGTCTCTGGCGGAAGACCCGGACTACCATCTGGATGAATCCTCCTGCAACGCCATGCTGACCGCCGTTTCGGCGCTGAACGCCAAACGCGAGTTGCAGGAAGCAGCCGGGGAGGACTACGGCTTCTCCGCTCCGCAGGCCACCGTGACCATCACCACGGACAGCGGCGAGGAAACACTGGTATTCGGAGCTCAGAATGCCGTCACGGGGGATGTCTACCTGCAAAAGGCAGGGGAGAGCACTGTGTATACGGTGGCGTCCTCCAAGCTGAACTGCTTTTTGAAAGACAAAGCTGCCCTTTTTGGCGCGTTCAGCCCGGCGGGGCTCACCAGCTCGGCCATCGAGGCAGTCTCCTATACGCTGGCCGATGGCGAGACGGTCTCCCTGAAAGCCATGTCGGAGCCGGTGGATAGTGCAGGCAGCGGCACAAGCGAGGCGGCCTCGGACAGCACCGCCTATCAGACGGTCTGGCGGCTGGAAAATGACCCCACGGCAGACCTCGACACGGACAAAACGGATGCCATCCTCACGGCGCTCAGCAGTTATGTCAGCGGGCAGATCACCCCTGCGGACGGTGCCGACCCGGCCGCGGCCGGTTTTGACACCCCGCTGGTGACCGTGCAGGTGACCACGGCGGAAAAGACCGTCACCCTGCGCTACGCCAGCGGCATGGACGGCTATTACCTGATGGTGGAGGGGGATGGTTCCCTCTATACCGTGGACCAGAACACGGTGCAGGCGCTTCTGCTGCCGGAAAACGCATGGAAATCTGAATAAAATCACGCAGCGTGCGCCACACCAAAATTCCGGTGCGGCGCATGTTTTTTTGCTGCGGGATGTAAAGTTTCGGCAAACATCGGCAGAGTGATTGACATTTTGGCAAGGATTGATTAAGATAGACGGGACAGGGCAGAATAACTGCGCAATATTACGGTTGTCATGGATGTTGTGCGGGGCTGGGTCACCCTGGTACGAGGGATGGGGTCAATGCCCTGTCTTTTTTCGTATCTGAGTTTAAGGAGGATAATGGAATTATGGACAACTCGGTGATCGTTTCACTGCGAGACATCGTGGTGGAATTTGATGGTCAGCGCATTCTGGATGGGCTGAACCTCGACATCC
>OLNS01002969.1_pt1 | contig 10398 bp, 7 predicted proteins | sample 1673031 | NCBI WGS metagenome assembly OLNS01 (sample SAMEA3136748, study PRJEB25190) | human gut metagenome | biome: human gut; feature: human-associated habitat; material: faeces | place: Austria | collected 2013
TATATTTTTCAACCAGTTCCAGTACCGTCATATTTCCGCCATTTGTTGCAATCTGTTCAAAATGATCTGCCTGGATTTTCTTCTCCATCTCCCGAAGCGATAAAGCCCGGCGCTTTCCTTTCGGAGTTGCATCATTATGGTCTAAGCGCCAGCTATATACGCAGCGCTCCTTTCCAATCTCATCGACATACTTAAATCGATATCTGCCATCAGATAATACACGGGTGGATCTTGCTCTAGTTGTAACATGTTCATTTATGCAATAATAGGCCCAAATGGGCACTTTCACCATTCGAGCCTATATATTATATGTCTTTTGGATAATAGATAAAAAAGTAGCTGTCTAGACGGTATGTTTTTATCGTAGAATTGATTTTATTCAAACACTACTGACTCATCAAATTAGATAAATCATCATTTTGAACAAACGATCGCATATCGTAGAAATCATCAAGATAATTAATTCATACTCTGAGCGAATTCGTTTCAGATAAGGATCTAATTACACTGCCCATCCTTAGTCCTTCCATCTTCTAATGTACACAAACTTCATTTGATTTTATAACAGAATAATCATGGACTGTGCATCCATCAAGATTTTCTATCTTATTCTCAATATAATCTAGCAACTCTGTCCCATCCAAATATATATACATCTGTGGAGCAACAAATCCCGAAACATCACGTCTTAAAGCACCAAGTGAAATTTCCGTAGTTTCTTGAAATTCATTGATTTCCATAGCGTATCGATATAATTCTTGATACTTCTCAATACGAACAACAGCCGCTTTATCATTTTTAAGTCTTGTAGGCAACTTTACAATGGGTACTGTGATTGCAGATACTTTATTCTTCGCTGGCTTATTCAATGTATCATGCATATTAAATGTATGAATCATCGTAAGTCTCTTACTATCTTTGCTCACGACTTTATAATAATCTTCAATACCAATTAAATACTCAATCATTTTTCTCGGCATCGTCTGATCTTTTTCATTTGCTCGATTTATTTCATCAATAAATGCTTGTAATAATGGAATGTATACTTTCTGACTCTTGTCTGCAATTTCAGACCATTTTGTACCATAATTTTTTTCCTGTTTCAACAAATCAAATACAGGCTCAACTGCCTCCCAATATTCGTCAGAACAAGGCATTCCAAACCATTCATTCCCAAAATCTAACTTATGACTTAATCTACTATGCTTAACTGCATCATGATTGTGCTTAATACTTAAACCAATTTCCCATTCAATATTTTTTCTCTTTATAACAATATCTCTAACATCACCTTTTACACCTTGACCATCTTTTTGAAATTCAAGAGTAAGCTCGTCACTATCAACTTCTGCCATTCTCGGCTCAAGTTCTAATACCATATCAATAGCAGCTCCAGCAGATGTCATAAATATTTCCTGCATATCTTCATCCATTAAAGACCATGCTTTTTCATTTGCTACCAAACTGGAATTCTCAACAATTCTTGTTTTTCTTAACTCAGCTATTGCTTTATATAAAGTTTGCATCCAAGCATATTCATATGCTCTACCTTGATCATTACTCTTTGTGCTCACTTTCTTCTCATTAACCTCCTTTGCATCAATAACCTCTCTGTCGATTTCAACAGAAGAGCCTTTTCCTTCAAGATACAATTTAATTGCTATCGCAATCTCATACGCTAAATTCACAGGAACCGCATTACCGATCATCTTATATGCGGTATTGGTATCGTTATATATAAATTTAAAATCATCCGGAAAACCCTGCACTCTTGCAACTTCGCGAATTGTCATTCTTCTATAAAGATGTTCTTTGCCTTCCACAAATCTACAGTCATTAGTTCCAACTTTTACCATTTTAGGAGCTTGTGGATGTAATTGACATTGACGTCCAGATGCTTGAACTGTATATGCCTGTTCATCCCAACTCTTCACACGATTACGGCTCATAAAAATAGGCGAATATGCACCTGTAAAATATTCATTATTATTTATTGCTTCTGGATTGTGTCGGTTCTTTTCCCCGGAAGGAATTGCAGTATCTTGTAAATCCCAAATTATGTCACGCAAGGTAATTTTTTTAGAATCATCCTTTGTTGAACCTTTAGGAAAACCAAATTCTATATTTAAATCTTTTCTGAATCCTATATAAAATACTCTTTTTCTCTCTTCTGCAACACCATAATCTTTAGCATTAACCAACGTAAAAGAAACATCATATCCTGCTTCATCAAATAATTCCAAAATATTTTGAACGGCAATTGAATGTCTATTGGCAAGCATTCCACTCACATTTTCTGCTAAAAAAAACTTTGGCTGAAATTCCTTTAATATTCTTATGTAATCAAAAAATAACTGACCTCTTGCATCCTTAATTCCTTTAAGAGAACCTGCTTCTGACCATGACTGACATGGTGGACCACCTATGATACCATCCACTTCTCCGTCTATATATTGGGCTATATCATCCTTTGTAACTTGCCTGATATCACCCTCAATTAAATGTGTATTAGGATGATTAACCTTGTAGGTTTCCCATATTGTTTTGTCAAATTCATTTGCTACAGGTATATTAAATCCAGCTCTCTCAAAACCTAAATCAAGTCCCCCACATCCACTAAACAAACTAATTACATTCATTAAATTATGCTCCTTCATTCTCGTTCTTTTTTATTATTTTTGCAGCTTCAATAAGTGCTGTTCTCCGCACAAATTCACTATAAGAAGCATATGCCTCTAATCTGGCTGCCTGCTTGAATTTATCTAATTCTTCTTCGCTCACTCGTATGCTTATTGATATTGATTTTTTCACTTTTGAACACCTCCAACTACCTATTATTTTATCTCATGCAGTATGTCAATGTCAATACTTTGTAGCACAAACAAACGTTCCTTTACATAAGAAAATCTGATGTACTATTCTACACCAGATTTTCTTATCATTTCTTCTATATTCAAACTATCCTAACACATATCTATATCAATCCCAAGTCTACAACCACCTCGACAAAGTTCCATTTGTCTGCAACTAGAACATTTTTCTTTTCTTTGTTCCCTGAAAGCAACAAATTTATCTCCCTGCCATATTTCTCTTAATGTTTTCGAATTCATTGATTCGGATATACTTTTGTCCCATATACCAAATGAACACGGATAACAATTCATTTGACTGTCTATGTACATTGAAAAAGTGGCCGCTTCACAAGCATCTATGCTAACTGCTGGTACTGTATCTCCCCATCGCAATAATGCGGGTGTAAAACATGTATCAAATCCAACTCTGTACGGATGTTTAACCTTTGTTGCAAGAGATATAAATCTTTCAATTCGAGAATCCGTATTTTTTAATACCTTTTCTATAATACCATTCCCCACAGGCTTGTACAAAATAAATATAACTGCATTCACTCCTTTAGGAAATGAATCCATCTCCAATCTTGTGATTGCTTCATTAATAGTATCTTTCGATACCACATAATGAATATTTGTAGTACAACCACTTTTCACCAATCGTTCTACAGCATCTATTGTTTCCTGATTACTTTCTTTTCCATCCATGAAACGTGAATACCAGGACACTGCAACGGCACCACAATATTGCTTTATCAAACCAACTTCATTATCTGTTATAAGAAAACCACTTGTTGTCATATTCGGAATAATTCGATATGCTCTACATGATTTCAGTATATCCTCAATTTGTGGATGTTTATTAGGATCTCCAGCCCCACCTAATGCAATTTGGAAAGTTTTACCTGCTGCTTGTTTTACAATTTCCATAAAATTCTCATATGACATATGTGGAGCATATGTTGTAAAACCTTTTTGGTAACAATCAATCCCAGCGTTCCTACAATATTGTCCACCATTGCAATGTCCCATGATTCCCACATCAAGCAATTCAGGAAACGATCTCATTACTGGATCAACGCCATTGATATCACTGCGAAATAAGGTTCCATTTTCTTCGTTAAAAATTTCAAAAAAACCAAACACTTCATCTTTATAAATAATCATCTTTACCACACGCAAGCTCTACCATTAAGATAGAAATCCTTGTCCTCTATTTCAAAACTATCAGTAGTAAAAAACTGTGTTATAGGCGAATCATCGCTACTTGTATATCCCCAATAAGCATGATACCCCTTGTTTTTAACAAACAATCTTGCAGATTTCTCTCCGAAAACTTTTTTTATTGATTCATAATCCGGTATTTCATAGTTGTGATATCTTAAACCTCCATCTAAAGCATATATTATGCTTCTGCATAATTCTCGGCCTTGTTTTTCAAGCATACCATCCTTTATAAAACCTAATTTTTCAAACAAATACTCTTCTGTTAATTCCTCTTTCGATATAATAAGGAAATTAGTAGAAGAACTATTCGTAATAAATCCCATCCTGATCTTCATCTTCCAATCCTCCTACCGCTTTTGAAAAAGCTTTTTTAAAACTTTCATCATAATTAAGTGTTTCTATATTTCTTTCAACTGAACAACGTGAACACTCTTTCATAGAATAATTTCCTTCAGCCAATTTTTTAGCATCATCTAATTCAATATTAAAATGTTCTTCTATGAACTTTTCTACAGAGCAAAATTCTTTCCGATAGTACTTTCTATATTCTTTTTTTAAATTTATCGCTCCTTGAAAATAATAATCATAAACTCTGGAAATCATATTTCCGGCAAACGTATTTTTCTTTACTCCCAGCGTTTTCATTACTCGCCTTTTACACGGTACATCTTTATGCTTAAAAAATATTCTTCCATTTATCTTATAACACGATGTTTCATTCATAATCTTTTACCTCTAAACCACAGGCTATCCTCATTTCTAAAATCATATCATTTTGTACTTTATCATGTGTAGGCAAATTGTAGAAAAAATCTTCAAGTTCTTCCTGCTTATCTTTATCATGTAATTTAAAGCACAATAAAAATAATTCAGCTATTTTTTGAATCTGTAATTTTCGTTCTGAATCTGATAGTTCATTATAATATTTGATGAAATCTTCTGGAATAAACCTGTCATCCATATTATTACGTGCACTAATCGTGTGAAATGTATTAAGTATGTCTTAATAATACGATTAATTGCTGTAGACGTATAATGTTGCTCCTTTAAATCAAACTCAAATACTGGTATATTAACTTTTTCTACAAGATATTTTCTAAAACGTTCTTTATAGTATTCGTTTCTACAAGATACAACTATCTTCGCTCTACTATAGTCAGCAATTTTATTGATAAATGCGCTAATCTGGTTTCCAAACCCATCACTGTCATTTTCATTAATAGCATCAACAATTATAAATAGAAACTTATTCTGAACAGTTAACAGTAAGTTTACCAAATAAAGATAAATCTCTTTATGCTTCTTATATAAATCTGGAAGCCCCAATTCATCGAATATAAAATCTAAAATATCACCCTCAATCTCTCTAGCATTCAAAAATATTGTCGTTTGCTTAAGGTTAACTAAGAGTTCACTAATACTACACAACAAATTTGTCTTCCCATTTCCAGCACTTCCAGTAAGTATAAGATACTTTCCATTAGCAACTTTACTATATTTTAGCAAACTTCCAAGTATTTCGTTATACGGATACTGTATTATTTCAAAAAGAATCTGTGATTCTTTATAATCTTGTTTAAATTCTATACCTGAGTTCCGAAAATTATTATGAAATTCGTATGCCGAATTCACTGTCTCCAAAATTTTCTTTGTGGATGCCATTCTGTTAAGACGAAAGCACACATTTTGATTATCACAAGCTTTTTTTAGAATCTCACCATATGAATTATCATATACATAGTTAAAATTTTTAATCAGCCTCTTTCTCCACTTCTTACCATATACAAAATATCGTAATACTTCTTTACTGTTATTAAGCTCCACAAAAACACCCGGAATATATTTTCCGTCCTGAATCAATTTCTTAACTTGTTCACCAGTATACTTATTTGCTTTTTTTCGTATTGAAAAAAGAGAATTCATAAGTACAAAAATCGCAACCACTAGTGTAATAAGCCACCATATATTTTGTATTATATCACTAAAATTACTAAGTAAATTTATTATCCTTGAAAAAGATGCGCCTTCTGTACACTCATTCTCCGTTGCAGAAGACATATTTTGAGTCGATATAAAATTCTGTTCTTTCTCGTTTTCTATTATATTTTCCCCTTCGGATGAACAAGCTATTTCTTCCGTATCCTGCTCCTCAACATTTTGCTTTTGTATTGTTGCTTTTTCCCGCTTTCCTTCTATACTTGCAGCTTCTGATATTGGAGAAAAACCTATAACAAGCAATGCAACTACTAATCCCAAAAACATAATTGCCTTTATTTTTTTCATAAGTACTTCCTCTCTTACACAACATTATATTTTTTGTACTCTTGAAATTCCAACGCTCCCCCTGTACTCCATGCCCTACTTTATATATATCATTCTCTTGTAGCACCAGAAATAATTTCTACTAATTCCGGATACGACACAATAGGGAAAGTAACTTTTTTATATCTTGAAACCAGTACCTTATTCATACACATATACGGTATTACTTTATAGCCGATATAGTCTGTGCATCCCAATTGTTGGATCACTTGATCAGCATTCTCACGTAAATAATCAATTCTTCTTTGGAACTTCTCATCTTCCTTATGTTCATTAAAAAATCTATTCTGCTGACGATACATATCATAGAAAGTAGCTACTTTTTCAATTACTTTGCATTCTACAATCCAGATAGACTTATTATTAATATCTACAGCAAACACATCATAGTCTCCAAGCCACTGCGGATGAGATTTATTTAATTTCATTAATTCAAAATTTTGCTTTATGATATCAAATTTATTTTTCTTAAATGAATTCGCTATATCATAGACAATCTGTTTCTCATACGATTTTTTCCACTCCACTATTAACTGTTTTGTTTTATTCATACGCACTTCATATGGTAAAATAAAATCCATTATTCCGTTAAGCCAATCTTTTTTCAAACGATCCATTGTAATAGGTGAAAATATAATGTCGCCATTAATACTTACAAGGGGCATTAATTCAAACCTGGTATCTCTTGTTCTTCTTTTACCGATTGGAAGATAAAAATTGATCTTACCATTTTCTGTCTTAAGATTTTGAGAAGAGACCACTAAATAGTTAAAAAGAGTTGCGGCATCTTCTTCTGTAATAACATTATTCATTTGCTCCAGGAAATCTCTCAATAATTCTTTCATAGGTGCTCTGAATACATTATTGCCAATCTTTTTAACGATTGTCTCTGAAAAAGAATTACTAAAATACGATAAGATATCTAAGAAGTCTGTGAGGTCAAATCCCATATCTTCCTTAAATGTTTCCTTCACCTTTTCAAGATATTTGAAATCTGTTTCATGATCTCGCTTTAATCCCCCTGAATATGAATATATCCTATGATGCAAACCACTTAATGCCTCAGCATCTTGATCATCTGCTAAAGTATCCACTACATACTCATCTGTTATTTCTATATAGGCTTCGTTATCTGCAAAATGGCACATATCTGCTACATCATTTAAAACAACTAGCCAATTCGCATATGCTAATAAAAGATTTATATCATCTATGGTTGCAAGTGTTTCTGATTCACAATGCAAATACAAATTTGTTTCTATTAGATAAAGTGTATTTCTATCATCATGCTTTGCTTTTTCTCTTTGGTCTATAATTCGGTCTCTGACTTCTTTATCTTTCTTCTCATCTAAACCAGAATACGAGCCATATCTTTTCCAATTAATATCTATATCATGCAACAATGTTGAATGATAATCCAACAACGAATAATGCAATTCACTCCATGAATATTTTGAAACTTCACCCTCGAAATCTTCAATTATAGCCTTTTGCATGGCACGTATAATTTGATTTGCTTCTTGTCCACGGTAAATTCCTGGTTTTATCATATTACCATAACAAACATTTGCTATTCTTTTTCGAACTTCATGATAGTGATAATCCTCAGGAGAAAAATTCTGTACATTATTGTCCCATTTATACTCTACAGATGCCGAAAAAACTCCCACTTTCTTTTTTTCAAGAGAAACTTTTTTTCTTTTTGATTCAAATAGCTCATTCAAATCAGGCATCCTATCTAGCAATGGAATCAATATTTCGCGCAATATATTGAATTCTGTACTTCTATTTTTTGCCTCTTGAATATCTTCATAAATCCGATTAATATCTTTTACAACATATCTGATAATCCATTTATGACTATAGTATTGAGCATCACTATATACATATATCCTATCTTCATATAAAAAAGATTCATGCCCTGCATGAACAGCATACTCAATAGGCATAAAAGCAATCTGTATTCCGGTGTTACTAATTGCCTTATTGTCCTCAAATACACATTTTATTGAATCAAATCCTTCTGTTATAATCTCTTCCAACAATTGAATCCACTGACGATATTCTCCAAAATCTTTTACATCTTTGTAGAACTCCACATTGTTCGTCAAAAAAACATAATTTTTTTGAGGCAGTGGAAGATATATACCACCAAATCCCATTCCATGTTTTACTGTATATTCATATGTATCAAAATCTCTTTTTTCAATTTTCCACGAAAATGGTTCACGGAAAAGATAATCCCTCATATGGAATGGATAATCTTTCAATTCCTCTTTAAAATAGTCAACAACAGCTTCATTCTCTGTATCATATCCTACATCAACCATATTAAATATAATTGCGCCCTTTGCAATATACCGGTCTTGATTTTTCCATGTAAAATATAAAGCAGCATCACTTCCAAAACCAAACGAACTTTCATAATCTTTCTCATTTGAATAAGATAGATACTCGAATAATTCATCTATGTCATCCATGAAATTTAGATAATATATAACATCTAGCGCTGTACAAGTTTTTCTCTTCTTCCCTTCCTCGCCCAAAGACATGTGCATTTGATTCGGATTCATAAAACTATCATAAATTAAATATTCTATTGGCATATCGGCAGGAATATGAATCCCCCTTAATCCACTTTTATCAAAACGGTTAAATGTTTCCGCAATATGAAGTGTTCCGCTTTTATGATATTTCTCTATATTAGCAATTTCCTTTTCTAACTGTCCCTCCTCATATTCATCTGCATTAAGCGCGACAACTACTCCACGAGAAGCCTTTGCTATAAATGTATATGTTCTCTGGCTTGAATCATATTTTTGCTCTGGAAATATCATAGCAGGTGCAAATATTGAACAACTTCTTGACCGATCCATTTCAAACAAACTATAAATTCTGTCAATGATTCCCTCATTCGCAACTGAAATCTGTTCTTTGAAATCAATTTTATTTTCCCATATATCATATAAATCAATTAACAAAGAAACATTGTACAAAGGATAAATATTATCTTCCCTGCATACAAAATGGCTTTTTTCAATAGTAGTTCCTTCACTCATCATTAAAGAATCAAGTTCAAGAATATCATATTTCTTTACTTCCTCCTTAAAGAATTTCTGTACTTTATAAAATAATATTTCAGTCGGAAGAACAAACCTTTTTTCTACAACGCCATCATTCTTATTTTCTTCTATAAAATAATCAATCGTTCCAGATACATACTCTAAAGCCAGGCATAATTCCTCTTCCCGCGAAATATTTCTTGCTAAAGTAGGTAAAAAATTGAGACAAGCATAAACATTATTATGACCAGTTCCGATTATTACACGGTAAAACTTATCATTATATCTAAGCTGGACTTCACCAAAATCTTCTACCGTGTAATCGTCTGCTATCCCTGGTTTCATAACATCATATATTTTACCAAAGAACCCTTTGAATTCATCATATGTTCCAATCCTCTTACTGCCTTTTTCTTCATATTCAATCAGACAGGCATTTAATGCCAAACAAGATTCCAAAACTGATCTGTTGTTGATACACAGATTAATACAATATACCGCCTTCACAAGATCATTAAACTGATATTCATTTGTAATTTTTAATAATCTGTCAATTTTCATTCGAATAGTTGGAAACGCTTCTGTTTTTACCATTTTGTCATCACCTTCATCAAATAGCAAATTTAGATATTAACTCTTCTTCCAAAATATTATACCATAAAAATGGCGAAGTGCTTATCCTAACACTTCGCCGTTTGTATCAATATTTCCAATATGACAAAATCTGTTCCTGTTGTATTTATCTATTTCTTTATTTTCTCTATTATTCCGATCCAGCCTTCCAAAGGTATAAATAAGGTGTAAATTATTGGTTAATTCCCAAGAAATCCTTTAAAATCAAGGTTTTCACGGCATCCATTAAACATTGCCGTGGCAGATAAAGAGCACTTTTATCATTGTTGCATAACCTCGCATTTCTTAGTTTTTCTTGATATTTC
>OLNS01002981.1_pt1 | contig 10355 bp, 8 predicted proteins | sample 1673031 | NCBI WGS metagenome assembly OLNS01 (sample SAMEA3136748, study PRJEB25190) | human gut metagenome | biome: human gut; feature: human-associated habitat; material: faeces | place: Austria | collected 2013
GCATGGGCAGGTCGCGGTAGGAGTGCAGCACATGGCTGAAATGGTCGCAGAACATGGTCTCGCTGGTGGGGCGCACAGCCAGGCGCTCTTCCAGCGGGTCGCTGCCGCCGGCGGTGACCCAGGCAACCTCGGGGGCAAAGCCGTTGACCAGCTCGCCCTCTTTCTTCAGCAGGCTTTCGGGGATCAGCACGGGCATGGCCACGTTCTCGTGGCCGGTAGCCTTAAAACGGCTGTCCAGGTTCTTCTGGATGTTCTCCCAGATGGCGTAGCCATAGGGGCGCAGCACCACAAAGCCCTTTACGCTGGAGTACTCGACCAGTTCGGCCTTGGTGCAGATGTCAGTATACCACTGGGCAAAGTCGACCTCCTGTGCGGTGATCGCTTCGACCATTTTTTTCTTATCGTTTGCCATTATTCTATATCCTCACACAATTTTAAAACCATCGGCATCGGCGGACATGCGCCGACGATGCCGATACATCTAGAGCAAAAAAGTGCATTTTTGTGTCGTCAGGCGCGAAAATGTGCTTTTTTGCGACGGGGTGAATCCAAAGGAGGGGTGCAGGAGCGTGGCGCAGCCACAAGCGACGAACCCCTTCTTTGAGCTTTTTACATTCTGTCCTCGAGATAGTTTACCACGTCGCCGACGGTGTGGAAAGTCTCGATGTCCTCATCGGGGATCTCCACGCCGAACTCGTCGGACAGGGTGGTGATCATATCGATGACGTCCAGGCTGTCCGCGCCGAAATCGTTGACAATGTCGCTGTCCGGGGTGATCTTTTCAGGTTCAACTTCCAGCTGGTCAGCCAGATAATCACGAATACGTGCAAAAACTTCGGAATCCATACGATAACTCCTTTAAAACAGATATTCATTTATTATATAGCCTATTACCGGGGGGTTGTCAAGGATTATTTTTCCTTTTCACCCTGTGCCCCCGGCAGCAGGGTTACAATATCCCGCAGCAGCACCAGCGGGTTCTCGCCTTTTTGCACCCGCAGGCTGAAATACGGCCGTCCCAGCGCGTTATACAGCACGCGGTGGGGGTACTGGTCCATCAGCGGGGCCAGCTGCTTTGGGCCCACGATGTCGGAGTACAAAATCAGCTGGTCGCCCCGCTGCACGATCTCGGCAATGCCTACGCGGGCGGCGGTCACGCGGATCAGCGATACATCCACCAGCCCCTGCACACTCTTGGGCGGGCTGCCGTAACGGTCGATGAGTTCATCAATGACATCATCCGCGTCGGCGGTGGTCTCAATGGCCGCAATGCGCTTGTAGGCTTCGATGCGGCCTGCGGCATCGGGGATGTAATCCTCGGGCAGGAAAGCGTCCACCGTGATGTCGATGAGGCAATCGCTCTTGTCAGGCGCGGGGGTCTCGCCACGGGCGGCGGAGATGGCCTGGCTCAGCATCTTTACATACAGGTCGTAGCCGACAGACTCCATATGCCCGTGCTGGCTGTGGCCCAGCAGGCTGCCCGCGCCACGAATCTGCAAGTCGCGCATCGCAATGCGGAAGCCGGAGCCGAAGGAGGTAAACTCCCGGATGGCGGAAAGCCGCTTGGCGGCGACCTCGGTCAGCACCTTGTCGCGGGTGAAGGTAAAGTAGGCATAGGCCTTGCGGGACGAGCGCCCCACGCGGCCGCGGATCTGGTACAACTGGCTTAAACCCATGCGGTCGGCATTTTCAATGATAAGCGTGTTGCAGTTGCGCACGTCGACGCCGGTCTCGATCAGCGTGGTGCAGACCAAAATGTCAATTTCATTGTCCAGCAATTGCTGCCACACCGAGGAAATCTGTTCCTCGGTCATTTTGCCGTGGGCGATGCCTATGCGCGCGCCCGGCACCATCTTGCCTACGCGGGCAGCACATTCCTCGATAGTGTCCACGCGGTTGTGCAGGTAGTAGACCTGCCCGCCGCGGGCCAGCTCCTTGCGGATGGCCTCGGCCACGATGCCCTCGTCGTACTCCAGCACGTAGGTTTCCACGGGCTGGCGCTCAAAGGGCGGCTGCTCCAGTGTGGACATATCCCGGATGCCGGACAGCGCCATGTTCAGTGTGCGGGGGATAGGCGTGGCCGACAGCGTGAGCATATCCACGCCAATGAAAGCCTCTTTCAGCTTCTCCTTGTGCTTGACGCCGAAACGCTGCTCCTCGTCGATGATGACCAGCCCCAGATCATGGAACTTTACATCGTTGGACAGCAGCCGGTGGGTGCCGATAACGATGTCTACTGTGCCGTCTTTTAGGCCGCGCAGCGTCTCTTTCTGCTCCTTGGCACTGCGATAGCGGGAGAGCAGCCCGATGCGCACGGGGAATGCCTCCATGCGGGCAATGGCGGTGTTGAAATGCTGCCAAGCCAAAATGGTGGTGGGAGCCAGAATGGCGCACTGCTTGCCGCCCATCACGCATTTGAACGCCGCGCGCAGAGCAACCTCGGTCTTGCCAAAGCCCACGTCGCCGCACAGCAGCCGGTCCATGGGCCAGGGCTCTTCCATATCGTGCTTGATGTCGGCGGCGCAGGTCAGCTGGTCGGGGGTCTCATCGTAGGCGAAGCGCTGCTCAAAATCCCCCTGCCAGGTGTCGTCGGGCGGGAAAGCGTGACCCTTGGCCTGCTTGCGGCGGGCGTAGAGTTCGATCAGCTCTTTCGCCATCTGCTCCGTGGCGGCCTTGACCTTTTTGCGGGTCTTGGCCCAGTCGCTGCCGCCCAGGCGGGACAGTTTCACGTTGTCGCTGTCGTTGGGGGCGGTGTAGCGGGACAGCAGGTCCAGCTGGGTGACCGGGACGTAGAGCACGTCCTTTTTGTCGTACTCGATGCGCAGATAATCCTTGGTGACGCCCTGCACGGCCATCCGCTGGATGCCCGCATAGCGGCCGATGCCGTGGTTCTGGTGTACCACCAGGTCGCCCACAGCGATTTCGCTTAAACTGTTCAGCGCATCTTTGTTGCGCTTTTTCTTTTTCTGGGTGCTGCTGATGCCAAACGCCCGCGCCGTGAACAGCGCGTACTTGGCAAAGGGCACGCTGCACCCGGCGGAAAGCTGCCCCGGCAGCACCTGCACCAGCCCTGCGCCGGGGGCGGCGTCCGGGTCCGTGGTGACCAGCAGCCCCTTGGTGCGCAGGTCGGCGGCCAGGCCCGCGGCGGCACGCTGGGTGCCCGCCAATACGGTGACGGCTGCGCCGCCGTTGCAAAGCGGCTGCAGATCCTCCAAAAGACTGGTCACCTCGCCGCCCCAGGCGGGCAGCGTGTGGGCGGGCGCGTTGACGATGTCCTTCAGTGGAATGTCCGGCATGCTGCGGGCAAAGTTCTCGGCGCAGATCGTGCGGTGGTTCGCGGCCTGCGCCCAGAGGTAGCCATTCTCGGCGTACAGATTGTCCAGCCCGGCGGCCAGTACGCCATCCTGCAAAAGGGCAGAAATTTCCTCGCCACGACGGTAGGTGGTGGCGTGTTCAGCCTCCCGTAAGGAGGCCGGTTCCTCCAGCACCAGCAGCGGATCATCGAAATAATCCAGCAGTGTGGCGGGCTGTGGATAGCGCACCGCGAGATATTTGTCCATATTCACAGGCAGAGCACCGCCGTCCAGCTGGGCCAGCTCGGTGGCCAGGCAGGCCTCTAAGGCAGTGCGCTTTTTGCCGCGGAATTTTTTGATGAAGGCCCGCAGCAGCTCGGCAGCTTCGGCGGGGGAACCAAACAGCACCTCCCGCGCGGGGCTGACGTAAATTTTTTCGATGGGGTCCTCGCGGCGCTGGGTGGCCAGGTCGAAGGCGTGCATCGTGTCGATCTCGTCGCCCCAAAATTCCATACGCACGGGCAGCTTCATATCCGGGGCGTACAGGTCTACAATGTCGCCGCGGATGGAGAACTGGCCCGGCCCGTCCACCTGGGCGCGGCGGGCGTATCCGGCGTTGTACAACAGCGCGGTCAGCTCGGTGCGGGGCACGGTGTCGCCTGGGTGCAGGGTGCGGGTGTTGTTACAAAACTCGGCGCGGGGCGTGGTATACTGGGTCAGCCCCTCGTCCGGCACACAGACGGCCTGCAGCCGCCCACCCACGATGTCGCCCAGCACGCTCAGGCGGCGGTACTCATACTCGCGGGCCGTGCTTTCAATGGGGCGCAGCACGTAATCTCGGGCAGGGAAAACAGCAGTGGGGATGCCCAGGGCGTTCAGGTCCCCGGCAAAGCGAGTGGCCTCAGCCTCGCCGGGGGTCACGATGCAGAGAAAGCGCCCGGTCTCCTTCGCCAGCGCGGCGTAGACCATCGCCCGGCCGGAACCGGGTAAACCGAATAAGGCGCATGCCCCCGGTGCGGAGAGCGCATGCGCCAGTTTTTCATATTCGGCTGTTTTAGCAAAAAGTGAAGAAAACAGCATAGTTACAATGATTTTATAAAGTTACTGGTTCAGGAACTCGACCTTCAGCCAGCCGTACTGGCCGCCTACCTGCACGACTACCCAGCTGCCGTCGCTGTTGGTGCCCAGGGCGGTCACGGCGGTGCCAGCGGGTACGCTGGTCACCTTGTCAAAGTCGGTGCCGGGGCCGGCGCGCAGGTTCATGCTGGCATCGGCGGTGGTGGTGTAGCTGGGCTGCTCGCCCTCAGCAAACACGGTGGTGGGCTGCTCGGCCAGGCCGTCAAAGTTGGCCGGGGCCGGCTCCGGGGTGGGCTCCGGCGTCGGTTCGGGGGTGGGCTCCGGCTCGGTAGATTCCACAGGCTCGGTAGATTCGGGAGTATCGGCCTCCACGCTGTCGCTTGCGGAGGGCAGGCTGTCGGCATTGGAGCTTGCCGAAGAAGATGTGCCGTCCAGCTTGCCGGTGATCAGCAAAAAGGAAAACACGATGGTGGCGGCCAGCATGATAACGCAGATCACGATGCGGATCAGGGCCTGTTTACGAAGTTTGCTCATGGTGTACATCCCCTTAATGGTTGAACTTGTTCTGAGCGTATTGCAGGTTGCCGTCCATCAGCAGCTTGCAGGCGTCCTCAATGTCCGGGTAGCGGTCGGTCATGGCCTTGCGGTCCGCGGGGGGCAGCTTGCCCAGCACCCAGGCGGCCAGGTCGTACTGCGGGTTGGGCTTGGCGCCGATGCCAATGCGGATGCGGCTGAAATTCTCGGTGCCCAGGCTGGCGATGATGCTTTTCAGCCCGTTATGGCCGCCCGCCGAGCCGTGGGGTCGGATACGCAGGTGGCCCGGCTCCTGGGTGATGTCGTCGCACAGTACGATGACGTGGTCGGCGGGGATCTTATAAAAGTTGGCGGCGGGGGCAATGCTCTGGCCGCTCAGGTTCATATAGGTCAGCGGCTTCAGCAGCACGACCTTGTGGTCGCCCACCTGGGCGGTGCCGTACAGGCCTTGCCACTTGGCTTTGGCAATGTCGCAGTGCCACTGCGCAGCCAGATAATCCAGCGCCTCAAACCCGGCGTTGTGGCGGGTGCCATCATATTTCGGTTCAGGGTTGCCCAGCCCGGCGATCAGCCAGTCCGCCCCGGAGGTCATTCCTAACATTTTAATTCCTTTACTTGTTCTTTTTGTCGGCTTCCAATTTCTGTTTTTTTGCGATGTACTTTTGCAGCTTGTTCTCGCCCCAGTTGTCGATCTCGGTCTGCTTGGCGCGCTCGATGCTCAGGGCACCGGCGGGCACATCGTGGCCGATGGTGGAACCGGCGGCGGTGAAGGCATGGTCGCCAACGGTGACGGGGGCCACCAGGTTGGTGTTGCAGCCGATGAAGGCATAGTCGCCGATGGTGGTGTGGTACTTGCCCTCGCCGTCATAGTTGCAGGTGACGGTGCCGCAGCCAAAGTTGCAGTACTTGCCCACGGTGGCATCGCCGATGTAGGTCAGATGGCTGACGGTGTTGCCCTCGGCAAAGTCGGCGTTCTTGGTTTCGACGTAAGCGCCCAGGTGGCAGCCCTCGGCGGTCTTGGTGCCGGTGCGCACATGGGTGAAGGGACCGATCTTGTTGTTGGGACCGATGTGGCTCTCGTAGCACTGGCTGGCGTTGATGGTGGTGCCGGCCTCGACGACGGTATCCTCCAGCAGGGTGTTGGGGCCGATAACGCAGTTCTCGGCAATCACGGTCATGCCGCGCAGGATGCACCCGGGCAGGATGACCGTGCCGGGGGTGATGATGACCTCCGGCTCGATATAGACGTTATCGCTGATGAATTCCACGCCGTTATCCAGGTGGCGCTCAAAGGTGGCGGCATAGCGCTGCCGGGCCAGCTCAAATTTCTCTTTGGCAGTAGACATAGGGAGATATGCCCTCCTTACTATACGTTTATAATATGCTGCCCGTAATTGGGGCAGGGGATAGGTTTACGGATATTTCTATTGTACCCCACCCGAAAGGATTTCGCAAGGTGGTTGAGAAAGTTTTGCAACTGCGGAAAGATCCCCTCTGCGAGGGGACTCCCGCGAAGCGGGTGGGGGAGAGACCTTACCTAGCGGCATTTTATGAAAATGTCTCTCCCTCAGTCAGCTTCGCTGGCAGCTATTTTTAACTTGCTTGTAGGGGCCGATGTGTAAAGCATACCGTGCCCTGATTAGTGTACAAAAACCGACCGATAAATCCCGACTGTTTTTGTATGATATTGACGAAGTGTGTGATTTTCCTGTTTCAGAACTTGCAATCCCTACAAAAATGGTATAGTATACATGAGTAGAGCAAATACTGCCTGCCGGGGGCATTTTTCCCCGGTGATTCACTTGGAGGTGTTTTTCCATGAGCAGCCCGCTGCTGGAAGTTAAAGATTTACAGGTCACTGTCGGTGAGGAAAACAAAGTCCTTCTCGACGGCTTGAACCTTACCGTGAACCCCGGCGAGACCCACGTTCTGATGGGCCACAACGGCGCCGGCAAGTCCACTTTGATGAGCGCCCTGATGGGCGATCCCCGTTACAACGTTACCCGCGGCCAGATCATCTTCCGCGGCCAGGACATCACCCGCGAGACCGCCGATGTCCGCGCCCGCGCCGGTATGTTCCTGTCCTTCCAGACGCCGGAGGAAATCCCCGGCATCACGCTGGAAAGCTTCCTGCGCACTGCGCAGGCTGCCGTTACCGGTAAGCCCGTCAAGGTCATGAAGTTCCGCCACGAGCTGGCCGCCCAGATGGAAGCTCTGAACATGGATCCCGCCTACGCCGACCGTTACCTCAACGTCGGCTTCTCCGGCGGCGAGAAAAAGAAGGCGGAGATCCTGCAGCTGCTGATGCTCAAGCCTGCTTTGGCCCTGCTGGACGAGACCGACTCCGGCCTGGACGTCGACGCCGTCAAGACCGTGGCCAACGGCATCAAGGCTTACCACAACGACACCAATGCCCTCATCATCATCACCCACAACGCCAAAATTCTGGAAGGTCTGCAGGTCGACTACGTCCACGTGCTGGACGACGCCCGCATCGTGCGCACCGGCAACGGCGAACTGGTGAGCGAGATCATCGAGGAAGGCTTTGCCGCCCTGAAGGAGGACGAAGCCAAATGAGAGCCTTTGAAACTGAAAAGACCGACGTCGCCGAAGTAGACCGCAGCATTTACGACATCAAAGATGCGGCCAACGCGGCGTTCGAGGTCAGCTCCGGCCTGACGCCGGAGATCGTGGAAAAGATCAGTGAGGAAAAGCACGACCCGGAATGGATGCGCATCTTCCGCCTGAAAGCACTGGAAACCTACAACAAGATGCCGGTGCAGAACTGGGGCCCCTCCATCGCCGGCCTGGATATGAGCAACATCGTCACCTACGTGCGCCCCAATACCGAGATGCGCGGCAAGTGGAGCGAAGTGCCCGACGACATCAAGAACACCTTTGAGCGTCTGGGTATCCCCCAGGCAGAGCGTGCCAGCCTGGCCGGTGTCGGCGCCCAATATGACTCCGAGGTGGTTTACCACAACGTCAAGGCTGAAGTAGCCGCCCAGGGCGTTGTGTACACCGATATGGAAAGCGCCCTCACCGGCCCCTATGCCGAGATGGTGCGCAAGCATTTTATGAAGCTGGTGCCGCCTACTGATCATAAGTTCGCGGCCCTGCACGGAGCTGTGTGGAGCGGCGGCTCCTTTGTCTACGTCCCGGCGGGCGTACATGTGGAGATTCCGCTGCAGTCTTATTTCCGCCTGAACGCCCCCGGCGCCGGCCAGTTTGAGCATACCCTCATCATCGTGGATAAGGGCGCTTACCTGCACTTTATCGAGGGCTGCTCGGCCCCCAAATACAACGTGGCCAACCTCCACGCAGGCTGTGTGGAGATCTTCGTCGGCGAGGGTGCCCGCGTGCGCTACTCCACCATCGAGAACTGGTCCAAGAACATGTACAACCTGAACACCAAGCGCGCCAAGGTGGAAAAGGGCGGCACCATTGAGTGGGTCTCCGGCTCCTTCGGCAGCCACACCAGCTGCCTGTACCCCATGAGCATCCTGCAGGGTGAGGGTGCCCGCATGGAGTTCACCGGCATCACCTTCGCCGGTGCGGGCCAGGACCTGGATACCGGTGCAAAGGTCGTCCACGCTGCCCCCCACACCACCAGCCACATTTCCACCAAGAGCATCGCCCGCGACGGCGGCATCTCCAACTTCCGTTCGTCTGTCGTGGTGCTGCCGGGGGCCGAGGGCAGCAAGTCCAGCGTCAGCTGCGAATCCCTGATGCTGGATGACCGCAGCCGCTCCGATACCATCCCCGAAATGGACATCCGCTGCGACGCCGTGGATGTGGGCCACGAGGCCAAGATCGGCCGCATCAGCGAGGATGCCATCTTCTACCTGATGAGCCGCGGCATCTCCGAGGAGGACGCCCGGGCGCTGATCGTCGGCGGCTTTGCCGAGCCTATCGCCAAGGAACTGCCGCTGGAATACGCCGTGGAAATGAACAACCTCATCCATCTTGAGATGAAGGGCAGCATTGGCTGAGAGGGGAGGAGCATAGCATGAATATGAACATGAACCGCCTGCCGGTGTCTACCTGGAACCACCTGGGCGTAAACTTTGCCCCGGATAAGGCCGCCCTGCCGCAGGTCCCCGCCAATGGCTGGGGCACTGCCGCTGCCACCGCCGCCGTGCCTGCGGGCATCCGCACCAACGGCCCGGAGACTGAAATCTTCGAGACCTTTACCGAGTCCGGAATGGGCGTCGCCGCCGATGCCTTCCTGGCCGCCAACGCCAACGTGAAAGAGCATCTCGCCGTGGGCGAGGGCGCTGCCATCGAGACGCCCGCCGTCTTTGAGATAAAGCTGGACGAGGCCCACCCCTGCGCGCTGAGCTGCCTGACCATCGACGCCGCCAAGGACAGCAGCCTGACCGTCGTGCAGGTGCTGCGCGGCGATGCCGAGAACGGCGTGGCCGCTTCTCTCGTGCGCATCAACGCCGCCGAGGGTGCCCACGTGAAACTGGTACAGGTGCAGCTGCTGGGCAACAACGCCAGCCGCTGGGGCGCTGTTGCCATCCAGCAGGCCGCCAGTTCCCGGGTGGAGCAGGTGCGCATCGAGCTGGGCGGCAAGGTCTCCGTCTGCGGCACCCGCACGTTGCAGGACCACAACAAGAGCGAGTACGACCTGGACGCCGTCTACTTCGGACGCGACAATGACGTGCTGGATTACAACGATGTCTCCGTCCAGATCGGCAAAGATACCCTGTGCGAGATGCACACCGCCGGTGTCCTGACCGGTAATGCCGACAAGATCCTGCGCGGTACGGTGGATTTCCGCCGCGGCGCCAAGCGCGGTGTGGGCCACGAGAGCGAGGACGTGCTGCTGTTCAGCCCCACGGCCCGCAACCGTACCGCCCCGCTGATCCTGTGCGGTGAGGAGGAAGTAGAGGGCCAGCACGCCGCCAGTGTGGGACGTCTGGATGAGAGCAAACTCTACTACCTGCGTTCCCGCGGCCTGAGCGAGAGCCAGGCGCGCCGCCTGATGGTGGACGCCCGCTTTGCCCCGGCTATTGAGAAGATCCCGCTGGAAGAGCTGCGCACCGAGGTGCGCGAAACTGTTGCACGGAGGCTTGATGATGAACAACTGGACGGCTGATTTCCCGATCCTGGCGGCCGATGAAAACGGCAAACGCCTGGTTTATCTGGACAGTGCCGCCACCACCCAGCACCCCAAGCAGGTGCTGGACGCCGTGGTGAACTACTATAATAAGGATAACGCCAACCCCCATCGCGGCGTGTACGAGCTGGCCATGCGTGCCACCGACGCCCACGAGGGTGCTCGCCACACCGTAGCCAAGTTCTTTAACGCCGAGGATGACGAGATCGTCTTTACCCAGAACACCACCGAGGCGCTGAATCTGGTGGCCTACAGCTACGGCATGCACTTTCTGCATGAGGGCGATGAAATCGTCATCTCGGTGGCTGAGCATCACTCCAACCTGG
>OLNS01002993.1_pt1 | contig 10323 bp, 9 predicted proteins | sample 1673031 | NCBI WGS metagenome assembly OLNS01 (sample SAMEA3136748, study PRJEB25190) | human gut metagenome | biome: human gut; feature: human-associated habitat; material: faeces | place: Austria | collected 2013
GGAAATGCAGGCCGCGCAGCACGCCGCGGGTGGAGCGGCTCTGGTTGTCCTGCACAAACTCCTTATCAATCCCGGCAGCAGCGAACTGGTCTTTCTGGTAGGTCTCCATAAAATAACCGCGGTCATCGCCAAACACCTGGGGCTCAATGACCACAACACCGGGGATCTCAGTTTCCGTAAACGTAAATTTACCCATTTTTCATTTTCCTCTCTGTTTTTTCGTTATTGTTTTTGACATTTTGTTTTTTATTTGGAAAAGCCGGAATGGCTTTTGCGCAGTGTTAGATGGCTTGCCCTCTCAGGCCGCCTGTCGGCGTCCAGCTCTCCCAAGGGGAGAGCCCTTGGCAAAGAGATACACTTTGCGTGGATTGCCAAGGCCTCCCACTTTGGGGGAGGTGGCATCGCGTCAGCGATGACGGAGAGGGCAAGGCCGTTAATGTTTATGCTTCGGCTTCTTGGCTTTGCGCAGCTTCATCACTACTACCGTCACTCCCGCCGCCAGCACCGTGCACCCCAGCGAGATGCCGATGAGCAGGCCCGCGGTCTTGCCGGGGCTGCGGGTGCCGCTGCCCAGCTGGACACCGGTGTTCCGCTCCAATAGCTCCTCCAGTCCCGTAATCGTGGCCGGCACCCGGACGCTGGTGGACTCCTGCTTGTCCTGCCCGTTGACGGTATACACGGCGTACACCGCCGGGCTGGTGCCCAAGACATACTGTTCCGGCAGCTCCAGCGTCACGGACACATCCCCTGCCGTCAGGCCGTCAGCCAACAGCAGCCGGGTGCCGGGATCGGTCACCGTGACCATGCCCAGCGGGGCACCGCCTCCCGCCACCGTCAGCTCCCGGGTCAGGCCCTGGGCCGGGATGTCGGTATAGTTTGTGTAGTGGGCAAAGGCGTAATCCAGCAGGGTGCGGACATCGTTGTACTTGTCGGTCTTGAGGTTGCTCTGCATGGTGACGCAGATGAGCCGGACACCGTTCTGCTCCGCCAGGCAGACATAGCTGTAGCGGGCAATGTTGGTGTAGCCGATCTTGGAGCCTTGAATGGCCGGGATGTAATACCGGCTGGAACCCACCCGCATTTTGTCCTGCTGGTGGAAATACCGCTCTTTGGGCTGGATGTCCGTGGGCTTCATGGCATACATCTCGTTGCGGGTAAACAGCGTCTCAAACCCCGGCTGGGTCAGGGCCCAGCGCAGGATCTGCGCCATATCATAGCAGCTGGTATAGTGGTCGGTATCGCTGATGCCGTGGGGGTTGGCAAAGTGGGTGTGCTTGAGGCCCAGTTCCGCCACCTGGGCGTTCATGGCCGCCACGCCGCCCGCAATGGTGCCATCCCCGAAATATTCGGACAGCAGGTTGGCGCCATCGTTGGCGCTGGCCATCATGGTGGCATAGAGGGCATCCGTCAGGGGCACATGCTCCCCCTCCTGCAGGGCAATGTGGCTGGAATCCGTCCCCGCGAGGGAATAGACATCCTCGTGGGTCACTTCCAGGCTCACACCGTCCCACTGGCCCTGGGCTTTTTCACAGGCAAGGCCCAGCGTCATCACCTTGGTGATGGACGCCGGGTGCAGCTCTTCGTCCATATTCTGCTGGGCCAGCACAAGGCCGGTGTCCGCGTCGATGATGCAGTACGCCTCCGTGGCCGACAGCGCCGGGCCCGCGGCCCGCGCCATGGGTGCAAACACCGCGCAGACCCAGAGCAGCACCGTGCAAAGCACGGCGATCTGTTTTTTCATCTGGTCATTTCTCCATTGGTGATTTAGATAATCCTTTTCACGGGCTTGCCCTCTCCGTCATTGCTTCGCAATGCCACCTGTTCCCCACTTTGTCACCTACGGTGACATTTCTCCCCGCACCGGGGAGAATCTTTCCCAAAGTGGGAGGCCTTGGCAGTCCACGCAAAGTACATCTCTTTGCCAATGGCTCTCCCTTTGGGAGAGCTGGACGCGAAGCGGCCTGAGAGGGCTAGGACGCTATCATACATTATCTTGTTCAGTATACCACACTTTTCCCTTGCTGAAAAGACATTCCGTGCCCGGCGGCGGGGCAAAGAACGGGCTGCAGCTGCCGCCCCTCCAGCGCCGCGTCCAGTGCGGCGGGCAGCAGGGCGAACCGGGCTTTCAGGCTCTGCGGCTTTGCCTGCGGGTCATCCTGGCCGTAGGGCACAAAGTAATAGTGCTTGCGCTGGTACAGCCGGGCAATGTTTTCTCCCGAGGCCCCCAGCCCGTCGTTGGTGGAGACGGCGATCACTACCGGCCGCCCCACCCGCAGCAGGCTCTTGGCCGCCAGCGTCACCGGCGTGTCCGAGAGGCCCGCCGCCAGCCGGGCCAGCGTGCTGCCCGTGCAGGGGGCGATCACCAGCGCCTCGGCCATGTTTTTGGGCCCCAGAGGCTCCACGGCCTGCAAACTGTCCAGCACCAGGTGCCCGGTCAAGGCTTCCAGCCGCTGCCGCCAGCTCCCGGCCCGGCCAAACCGGGTATCACACCGGGCGGCGGTATTGCTCATGACGGGCAGCAGCTCCCAGCCCCGGGCCGTCAGTTCCTGTGCCTGTTCCAGCGCGGTCTCCAGCGTGCAGAAGCTGCCGCAGACCGCAAAGGCACAGCGTCGTTTCTCGTTCATCGTGCTCCCTCCCTTTCGCGCAGCATCTCGCGCACCGTCCGGGCCACGATCTCCCCGGCTGTTTCCGGCGCGCAGGCAGCGGGCAGGCTCAATGCATGGATGGCCTTGTGGCCGCAGCGGGCGGCGGCATCAAAATCCGTCCCACCGGGGCGGGAAGCCAGATCCACGATCAGGCTCCCGGGCCGCAGCCGGGCCAGCACCGGGGCCGTGAGCACCTGCGCCGGGATGGTATTCACCACCGTGTCAAAGGCCGGGGCCAGCCGGTCCAGCCGGGCCAGCTCTGCCCCCTGCATCCCCAGGCTTTCCGCCTGTGCCCGCTGGGCCGGGCGGCGGGCTGCCACTGTCACATGGGCCCCCAATGCCGCCAGCCGGGTGCCAACCGCCTGCCCCACCGGGCCAAACCCCAGCAGCAGGACCGCGCTGCCCCACAGGGTGCGTTTGCGCTGGGCCAGCAAAATACCGACGCACCCCTCCGCCGTGGGGATGGCGTTGCGGATGGTCAGCTCCTCCCGGGCAAAGTAATCCACCAGCTCCACCCCGGCTTCCGCCGCAATGGCCTTTGCTTCTTCCGAGAGCATCCCGCCCAGCGCCAGCGCCCCGGGGCGTGCCGCCCGCAGCAGCTCCGCCAGCGGGGTGCGGGCCGCGTCCAGCGGCAACGGCAGCAGGATATAGTCTGCCAGCGCGATCTCTTCCGGCCCCTCCACCGCATACCCCGCCCGGGCCAGCGCCCGGCCTGCCGCCAGCTGCCGGGCATCGCTGCCGATCACCGCAAAGCGTTTTTGTCGTTCCATCCAAAAGCCCTCCTCCCCAAAGCCTGCGCCATTCTATGCACAGGTGGGGAGGAGGGTGACGGACGCAAACAAAAAGCCCCGGAGCGGGGCCGCAAGGCTTACTCCGGGGCAAATATGCAATTTTTGGTGGATTGATTACTTTGCTGCCTTAGTAGCTGCCTTAGCAACAATAGCAACATAATCGTCGCCAACAACCTTGACACCGATCTCAATCTTCTTGTCGCTGTTCTTCGCAGAGGTAGCCAGAACGCCATCAGCCTTCTTAGCCTTATCGCCCCAGCTGTTTTCCTTGGTTGCATCGCTGGGCTTCTTGACGATCACATAGTTGTAAACGACATTGCTAATAGTGATGATGCCGCTGCTTTCCTTCTTATCCTTGTTCTCGTCCCAAGCCTTCTTGGCCTCGTCGTCCAGATCGGTCTTGTGCTTGTAAGAGACAGCGCTGACAGCGTTCAGCTTGTTGACCAGAGCTTTCTCAACCAGGTTGTCGCTCACTGCACAGCCAGTCAGCATGGTCAGAGCCATAACGCAAACGAGGGCAGCAGCCATCAGTTTCTTAAATGCTTTCATTGTTGTATCCTCCGTAATCAGATAGTTCCCCAGCAACGGCCCGCCTTGTGCGGACAGTTTGCTATGTTAAAGTCAGCATACCCCTTTTTGTGGCAATTGTCAAGATTTCACTGCGTTTTCATCATTTTTACCAATCGGCACGGTGAGAAAACAGCGATATGACCAGTTTCGCCCCGGGGCCTCCAAGGCATTTTCCGCACGGTCAAACGCAAAAAGCTCCCCCGGCAAAACGCCGGAGGAGCCTGCGATTTTATTGGGTTTTTTATCTGATCTCTCGGGGCGTCCCTGACTGTGTGCACGCCGGGAGATTACTTCAGGAACTTTGCCACCGCGCGGGCCACGATGCCGCCCAGAATGCCGGAGACGAGGAACTCCATCACACCCTGCACGCCGACCAGCAGCACCACGAACATGAACGGGTTGGCCGCGCCCTTGGCAGCCACGATGTTCTGGATGTAATCGCAGCCGTAGAATGCCAGCACGATGTAGCCCATGAAGAACAGGGTGTTGAGGCCGGGAGCGCACATGGCGGAAACGATGTAGCTCCAGGTGCCGGGCTTGTCGAACCGCTTGAGGCCGTTGAAGACGAAGCCCACGCACAGGCCCATCAGCACACGCATCCCCACGCAGAGGATGAACGTGTTGACAGGGCTCACCTGGAACAGGGCGCCCGTCATGGCCGAAGCGCCGGTGACAGCGTCATAGAAGCTCACCGCGCCGAACACGCCGCCCAGGATGGCACCAGCCGCCGGGCCCATGGTGATGGCACCCACGGCGATGGGGAGCGTCAGGAAGCTCATGTAAAGCGGGCCCATGGGCACGCTGCCCAGGCCGACGGCTTTCATGACCAGCTCAATGGCGACCAGCAGTGCCAGCCGGGTGAGAGTACGAAGATCGTTATTCTTTTTCATAAAAATATTTCCTCCTGCTGCCGTTCCGCCCTAGATGTCGGATACGGCGCAAACCTGCCCGCAAAAGGTGCGGGGCCGTTTTTCTATTTTACTTTGGAATGCTTTGTCAGGGAACGTTCCAAAGGGAGAGAACTTATGGATCACACGGGAAGCGGATGCCTGCCGAGCGGCGGGCGGCGGTCAGCACCCGGCTGACGGCAATGGAGGTATCCAGCATCCGGCTGCACAGCTCCTGGTCGCCGCCCTCAATGGCGCGGGCAAAGGCCTCAAACTCCGCGGCCAGCCGGGGGCGGCCGCCGTTGAGGTTGTAGTGCTCCTCTTTGCCGTCGTTAAGGTGCAGCGTCAGGCCGCCGCAGTAGTTGGCCGTGGATTTCTGCAGCAGATAGCCCTTGGTGCCCTGAATGACATACCGGGCCGGGGCCCCGCAGTCTTTTGCCGCCATGCTCACGGCCTTGAAGCCGCTGTAATCCATGGTCAGGATGCCGCTGGTGTCAATGCCGTGGTCGATGTTGGCCGCGTAGTTCACCCGGTTGGGCTCCCCGAACAGGCCCACGATGTAGCTGATGTTGTAGACATTCAGGTCCATGAGGGCACCGCCGGCGCAGTTGGGATCAAACGACGGGGCCACCTGCCCCGCGCAGAACGCATCGTACCGGCTGGAATACTGGCTGAAATTGCACTGCACCAGCTTCACAGTGCCAATGCGGGGCAGCAGCTCCCGGATCTTATGATAGTTTTCCAGATACTGGGTGGTCAGCGCCTCAAAGAGGAAGACCCGTTTGTGGCGGGAGAGGGCGGCCAGCTCTTCGGTCTGGGCCGCCGTGGGGGCCATGGGCTTCTCCACAATGACATGCTTGCCCGCTTCCAGCGCCACTTTGGCATAGCGGGTGTGCTGCAAATTGGGGACGGCCAGATAGACCACATCCACCCACTGCAGCAACTCCAGATAGTTGGTGGTGCACTGGGGCACATGGTACCGGGCGCAGAGCTCCGCCGCCAGCGGCGCGCCCCGCTGGGTGCTGCACAGCGCCTGCACCTGAAACGGCGAGTCCTCCCCGGCCAGCCAGGGCAAAAACTCCTTGACGATCATCCCGGTGCCCAGGATGCCAAGCTTCATCTTCTGTTCCATTCTTCCTAGTTCCTATCCTGTTTGCTCGTGTCAGCCCGCCTTGGCCTCCGTCTCGTGCCGCTCCCGGCGGAATGGCCGATGGCGGTGGAAGTTCTGCCCGTGAGGCTTGCGGCCTCCGGCGGGGTGATGGTGCTGCTGGGGCGCGTTGAGCTGGTAGAGCAGCGCCAGCCCCTTGAGCAGCAGCTCGGGGTCATAGGTCAGCGGGTGACGGCAAAGGGGAGTGACATACTTTGCCAGCCCGCCGGTGACCACCAGCGTGGCCGGGCGGCCCAGCTCCTCTTCAATGCGGGCGGCGATGCCGTCCAGCAGCACCGCCGTGCCCAGCACCGAGCCGGAGAGCATACAGCTCTCGGTGTTGGTGCCGATGGCGTTTTTGGGCGAGGAGAGATGCACCTGCGGCAGCTGGGCGCAGCGCTCCCCCAGTGCCCGCAGGCCCGTGGAGAGTCCCGGGCAGATAACGCCGCCCCGGAACACCCGGTTCTCGTCCACCACATTAAAGGTGGTGGCGGTGCCCAGATCGACAGTGATCACCGGCAGCGGGAAATTGGCCGCCGCGTAGGCCGCGTCCACAATGCGGTCCTTGCCCACGGCGTGGGGGTCGGGCACCCCCATGGTCAGCCCGGTGCGGATCTCCGGCGAGACGATGACGGGCTTTTTGCCCGTGTAGTGGCGGGCGCACTCGGCCAGCGCCCCCGTGATCTGGGGCACGACACTGGTCAGCACGGCCCCCTCAAACCGGACGGGCCGCTCCGGGTGGCGGCGGTGGGAAAACACTTTCTCCATTTCGGCACGGTACTCCGCCGCCGTGCGGGTGCGTACCGTGTCCATGTGGGCCACAAAGCATACACGTCCGTCCTTGATGCCCCCCAGGGCGACGGTAGTGTTGCCTATATCAATGGCAAGAATCATATTGAAACCTCATTCAGCAAGGGTTTTTAATTCAAGTTATTTTACCGCATTTTCCCGCAAGATACAAGCCCATGCAAAGATTTTGTTGTGCTGGCGGAACTTTTGCATTATACTAAGGAGAGGAATCCCAAAACACAGGAGGTTTTTTGGATGGATCTGCACGGAAAATGCGTCCTTTTGGGCGTCAGCGGCGGCATTGCCGCCTATAAAATGGCAAACGTGGCCAGCGCACTCAAAAAGCTGGGGGCTGACGTGGAAGTCATCATGACCCGGAACGCCACCCAGTTCATCACGCCCCTCACCTTTGAGACCCTGACGGGCCACAAGTGCATGGTGGACACCTTTGACCGCGATTTCAAGTTTGAAGTCACCCACATCTCGCTGGCCAAGAAAGCCGACGTCATCCTCGTGGCCCCGGCCACGGCCAACGTCATTGCCAAGATGGCCCATGGCATTGCCGACGACATGCTCACCACCGTGGTGCTGGCCGCCAAGTGCCCCAAGCTGGTCTCCCCGGCCATGAACACCGGGATGCTGGAAAATCCCATCACCCAGGACAACCTCAAGACGCTGGAGCACTACGGCTTTGCGGTCATCCCCTCCGAGAGCGGCCTGCTGGCCTGCAAGGATGTGGGCAGCGGCCGCCTGCCCAAGGAGGATGTGCTCATTGAGCACATCCTGCACGCCATCGCCAAGCCCAAAGATCTGGCAGGCCTGCACATTGCCGTAACCGCCGGCCCCACCCAGGAGCCGCTGGACCCCGTGCGCTACCTGACCAACCATTCCACCGGCAAGATGGGCTATGCCGTGGCCCGCGCCGCCGCCATGCGGGGTGCGGACGTCACCCTCATCCACGGCCCCACGGCCCTGCCCCCGGTCAAGTTCACCGAGGACGTGCCCATCACCACGGCGCAGGACATGTACGAGGCCGTCACCAGCCGCTTTGCGGACATGGACATCCTTGTGATGGCCGCTGCCGTGGCCGATTACCGCCCCGCCACCGTGGCCGACGATAAGATCAAGAAAAAGGACGGCGACCTCTCCATCCCCGTGGAGCGCACCGCCGACATTCTGGGCACCATCGGCCCCCGGAAGACCAAGCAGTTCCTCTGCGGCTTCTCCATGGAGACCCGCGACATGGTAGAGAATTCCGCCGCCAAGCTGAAAAAGAAGAATCTGGACATGGTGGTGGCGAACAACCTCAAGGTCTCCGGTGCCGGGTTCGGCGTGGACACCAACGTGGTCACGTTCATCACCCCGGACGGCACCCGGGAGCTGCCCCTGATGAGCAAAGCCGACGTGGCAGACGCCATCCTGGACGAAATTTTAAAGCACCGCGGCCACTGAGACATAAAAAAAATACGCCTTGCGTCTGCAAGGCGTATTTTTTATGTCCGTTTACTGGTTGCCGGCCACCATCATCTTGCTGGCCTTATAGATATCACCGCAGCCCAGCGTGATGACCAGATCTCCCTCGCGGGCGTTCTGCTTCACCCAGTCGGCAGCCTCTTCCAGGCTGTTGACCAGCACGGAACCGGGGATCTGTGCCGCCAGCTTCGCGCTGGTGATGGTGGGGTCGTTGGGCTCGCGGCTGCCCATAATGGGGGTGATGACCGCGATATCGGGGATCTTGAGCACATCCACAAAGTCGTTGAACAGCATCTTGGTGCGGCTGTATGTAAACGGCTGGTGGACGGCGATGAGCCGCTTGTAGCCCAGCTCCTTGGCGGTGTTCAGGGTCGCGCGGAGCTCGGTGGGGTGGTGTGCGTAATCATCCACAACCACTGCGCCGTTGCACTCGCCGTAGACCTCAAAGCGGCGGCCCGCGCCCTTGAAGTTGGCGGCAGCCTCGGCGCACTGCTCCACGGTCAGGCCCGCAAAGCGGCAGACGGCGCACATGGCCAGCGCGTTGTAGATGTTGTGGCGGCCCGGCACGGCCAGACGGATATGGCCCGTGACCTTGCTCCACTCCTTGAGGTCGAACTCAAAGAAGCCGGGCTTGTATTCCTGCACGTTGATGGCCTGATAATCGCCATCGTTCTCAATGCCAAAGGTGCGCACGCGGCGGTCCAGCGTGTACATGACGTCCATGGTGTTCTTGTCGTCCGCGTTGGCGAAGATCATGAACTGGGTCATCAGGGCAAAGCGCTTGAACGCGAACTTCAGCTCGCCCATGCTGCCGTAATAATCCAGGTGGTCATTGTCGATGTTCAGCACCACAGAGAGGTAGGGGGTCAGCTTGAGGAACGTCTCTGCAAACTCGCAGGCCTCAATGACGATGTCGTCGCCCTTGCCGGCCTTGCCGTAGCCGTGGATGAGGGGCAGCTTGCCGCCGATGACCGCGGAGGGATCCCTGCCCGCCAGCTCCAGCGCCGTGGTGATCATGGAAGTGGTCGTGGTCTTGCCGTGGGTACCGGAAACGCAGATGCTCTCCCTGTACAGGCGGCTCACGTAGCCCAGCAGCACGCTGCGCTCAATGGTGGGGATGCCGTAGGAGGAAGCGGCGTTCAGCTCCACGTTGTCCTTTGCAATGGCGGCGGAGTACACCACCATGTCCACGCCGATCACATTGTCCGCACTGTGGCCCAGCGAGACCTTGACTCCCATCTCCCGCTCCGAGCGGATGATGCTGCCGTCCAGCACATCGCTGCCCGAGATCTCATAGCCCTTGGCGGCCAGGATCTGGATCAGCGGGTACATGCCGCTGCCGCCGCAGCCGATGAAGTGGATCTTTTTTACATTGTCCAGCAGGTGCTGGTTGTAATCGGTAATGAACATAAAAGGCAACCTCCAATAAATAAAACGGCCGCAAGGCAGACCGCATCCATCTTAATATTCAGGGTACATACCATATTATATAATTTTTAGAAGACAAAATAAACACTTCCGAGCGAATTTTCGGAAAGAACCATAAAATCGGCCATTCTTTTGTGATAACTGTACAGAAACCGCAAAACCGGGCTGTTTTTTCCGGCACTTCATAAAAGATTTACATTTATTAGCTAACAATCCTGAGCAATCTGTGATATACTAGGGTAAGATATTTTGCTATTTTGCCGCGGCGGCGCCCCGGCCGGAAAAGAGGAGAACCCCATTGAACATTAAGATCACCGCTGACAGCACCTGTGATTTGTCCGGGGCACTGCTGCAGGAGTGGAACATTTCGCTCATGCCCATGCATATTCTCATGGGCGAGGAGAGCTATCTGGACGGTGTGAGCATCCGCCCCGCCGATGTATTTGCCCATGTGCAGAACGGCGGCAAAATGCCCAAATCCGCCGCCGCCAATCTGGTGGAGTATGCGGATTTTTTTGACCCTTTTGCCAAAGAGTATGACGCTGTCATTCACATCTCGGTCAGCTCCAAGCTTTCGTCCTGCTACCAGAACG
>OLNS01002995.1_pt1 | contig 10323 bp, 6 predicted proteins | sample 1673031 | NCBI WGS metagenome assembly OLNS01 (sample SAMEA3136748, study PRJEB25190) | human gut metagenome | biome: human gut; feature: human-associated habitat; material: faeces | place: Austria | collected 2013
CGTTGAATGATTCTATGGATGATGTAGATGCACAAATCAAGAAATTAACTTCTCAAAAAGTAGCCATGGAATCAAGAAAAGCAGGTATTGAAAAAGTGAAGTCTGCTTATGATAAATTGAGTGCAAATCCAAGTGGTGCTGTGGACGTTTTAGAGAGCGAAGATGAAATAGTTCTAGGATTATATTCTAGAGTGAAATCTATGAAATCTGCTTATGATGCGTATGTAGATGCAGTCAATGAGTTTAATAATGCGGATATTGTGAATGCGCAAAATAAAGAAGCTTTGGATGTCGCAACTAAGAATTATGAAGATGCGAAGGCTGAATTGAAAAAGGCTCAGGATGAACTAGATGCTTATTTAAAAGTAACGGGTACTCCTGGATGGCATCAATTAGATGGCGATTGGTATTATGTTGATGAAAATGGTAATCTTGTCACAAATGATTGGGTAGGAAACTATTACTTAGAAAGTGATGGTAAGTTGGCCACAAATAAATGGATTGGCAATGATTATGTTGGAAGTGATGGTGTTTGGGTTCCATATAAATGGGTTTCTACAAATGGAAAATATTGGTATAGACATCCAGATGGAACTTATACTAAAAATGATTTTGAAACAATTGCAGGCCATAGATATTACTTTGATGCGAATGGTTATATGGTAACTGGATGGCAAAAAATCAATGGTCAAAATTACTACTTCAATGCGAGTGGTGTTATGGCAATGAATACATGGGTCGGTGATTATTATTTAGATGCAGATGGAACAATGCTTACAAATTCATTTACTCCAGATGGATGTTATGTAGGATATAATGGTTCTTATTTAAGAAATCAATGGTTTGGTGTACATGATAAAGAGTACTATTTTGGTGCAAATGGAGTCATGTATAAAAATGCATGGTCTGGAGCTTACTATTTAGGAGCTGATGGAGCCATGCTTACAAATGCATTTACTCCAGATGGCTATTATGTTGGTAAATCTGGTGCATACTTGACTAATCAAAAGATTACTGTTTCAGGAAAAGATTATTATTTAAATGCAGCAGGAACATTAGCTAAAAACCAATGGTCAGGTGATTACTATGTTGATTCCAATAACAATCCATTTAAAGACACATGGTCTGGTTCATATTATTTAGGATCAGATGGTAAATATGTTAAAAATGAATTCACTCCAGATGGCTATTATTGTGGAGCTGATGGTGTCTATGTTACTAATCGTTGGATTGTAGTCGATGGAAAAGATTACTATATAAATGCATCTGGTAAGATGACAAAAGATGCATGGGTTGGATCATACTATCTAGGAAATGATGGAGCTATGCTTACAAATACATATACTCCAGATGGATATTATGTGGATGAAAATGGGTTATGGACACCTTCAAAATGGGTTCAATCTGGTGGTAATTGGTTGTTTAGGCATTCGGATGGAACGCATACTACAAATGATTTTGAAGTGATTGGATCTCAAACGTATTATTTTGATTCAAATGGCTATATGGTAACGGGTTGGAAACAGCTTGGATCCAATTGGTATTATTTTAATGGCTCTGGTATCATGGTTCAGAATAATTGGGCTGGTAATTATTATTTTGATGGTGATGGCAAAATGGTATGTGATCGCTGGATTGGCAATTATTATGTTGGTTCAGATGGTTGTATGGTCACAAATCACTGGATTGGTAATTACTATGTAGGTTCAAATGGACTTATGGTTACAGGATGGCAATGTATTTATGGGCAATGGTATTATTTTGATTCGAATGGTATTTATCAAACAGGTGAACGCTATTTAGGTGGAGAATATTATTATTTTAATGCTCAAGGTGTAATGCAGACAGGTACGGCTGCAGATGGTTGGGAATATAATAGTTCTGGACAGAGAATGGTATATTGGTCAAGAAGATCAACAAATCCTGTATATCATCGTACTCCAGACAATATTAGTCCTAAGAATCTAGTTCGTGGAACATATTCTCAGGCGGTTGCGGCTGGTAAAACAAATCGTTGTAAAAATTGTTAGTCATCATAGAACTTCTCTTTTTGAGAAGTTCTTTTAATAGAAATGAGATTTGTTTTAAGTATAAATGCTATTTTCGTATTAAATGTTATAGAGTATAATAGTAATAGGTAGGTGAGAATGAATGTGTAGGGTTTCCGATAGATATACAAGTATTTATTGTTTGTATAATATAAACTCGTTAAGTAATCTAAAGAGTATAATGCAGTATGGTATATTATCTAAAAATTTATTAAAAAAACTAAATATACAGAATACAGATATATCAAATTTATCAGTACAGAACATAAGAGACTTTAAAAGAGTACCTAACCATGGTCCGTTGCATGATTATGCAAATCTATATTTTGATGCAAGAAATCCTATGTTGTATTATTTAGTACATAATAAAGATATTGATACATTATGTATACTATGTATTGATAAAAGAGTATTAGACTTACCAGAAACTGTTGTTACAGACAGAAATGCCGCAGCTTCGTTAGCAATTTTTGAGTCGCCTGATAAAGCGTTAGAATTATTAAATTTTGGTGTTATATTGAGTCAAAGTTGGGATGATAAAGACTCTTTAAAAAAAGATGAAAAAAAGAAAATCAAATGTGCAGAAGTTTTGATTCTAAATAAAGTACCAATAGAATATATATTGTGTGTAAAGGTTGGATCAGAAAAAGCAAAACAAAGAATTGAAGAATTAAATTTAGGGTTGCCTATTTATTTAGATAGAAATTTATTTTTTAATAGATAATAAGGAAGGAGGAGATACTAAATGGTAGTTGTTAAAATTGGTAATATTTTTGAATCCACACAAAAAGTGTTAGTAAATACTGTGAATTGTGTGGGAGTTATGGGAAAAGGAATAGCTCAAATTTTCAAGAAGAATTATCCAGCAATGTTCGAACAATATAAAGTGATGTGTGATCATAAAAAAATTGTTCCTGGTATACTGTATCCATATTATGAGAATGATGAAGTTAAAGTATTGAATTTTCCTACAAAACAACATTGGAGGTCTCCTTCAAAATTAGAATATATTATTCAAGGATTGGATTGGTTTGTTGAAAATTACGAAGAACTAAAGATTACATCCATTGCATTTCCTCCATTGGGATGCGGGAATGGTGGCCTTGAATGGTCTAGTGTTGGGCCGATTATGTATCAAAAATTAAAAGAGCTACCGATTGATATAGAAATTTATGCTCCTTTTGGAGTTTCTAAAAAAGAAATTACAGAAGAGTATTTGAGAAATGCATTAAATTTTAGTTTTAAACAAGGTGTTAAACATGAAAGCTTTAACAAAAATTGGTTATTAGTGCTATATTTAATAAAATGTTTGAGTGTTTCTAAATATAGTTTAAAAGTTGGTAGAACTGTATTTCAAAAAATTTGTTACATTTTGGAAAGATATGGGACGAATTTAGATTTAAAATTTGAAAAGGGAACATATGGTCCGTATTCTCCGGATATTAAAAGAATGTATACAATTTTATCAAACAATAATTTGATGCATGAACAAGAACATGGAAATTCTATTTTAATTTTTGTTACAGATGAATTTAAAATAGATAAAGATGCGTATTCAAAAGAAGATAAGGAGAACGTGAATAAAACTTATAGACTGTTTCAACGAATCAAAGATGCTTCTCAGGCAGAGATGATAACAACAATTTTATATTCTTATGATCAGTTGATGATTGATAATGAAAAGGTCAATGAGGATCAATTATATGAATATATTGTAGATTGGAAAAAGCGGTTTAATACAATTGAAAATGAACAACAGATTCGCGAATTATCTAGATATTTAACTTCACGTAAGTTTATTCATATTGATTATTCGATGGGAATAAAGGGGGATTTGTATTTTTGATTGAACTAGAATTAAATTGTTGAGAACAAATGATAATTCATATACTTTTATAATTATTTATTTAGCCTTTATACTCATCCAATATGAGAGTCAGACATTGTCTGACTTTTTTGTTGCATTCTTTTTCTTTTTATACTACAATGTTCACATAACGAAGTGAAAGTGATAATATGAACATAGCGGATAAGAGTGTTTTAAAGAAAATATATGAGTTTGGTAAGATGAGTCAGCGTCAATTGGCAGATGCGTGTGACTTTTCTTTGGGGAAGATCAATCAGTCGATTCAATTTCTTCAAAATAATGAATATATCGATTTGAATTGGAATCTTACAGATCAAAGTAGGAATTTGATTGAATCGTTTAAACCAAAGAGGGCCATCATTTTGGCGGCTGGTTTAGGTATGCGTATGGTTCCTATTAATACGGAGGTGCCTAAGGCTTTATTGAAAGTGAAAGGTGAAACATTAATTGAGCGCTTGATTTGTCAGCTTCATGAAGCGGGTGTGTATGACATTAAGGTTGTCGTTGGTTTTATGAAGGAAGAATTTGAGTTCTTGATGGATGAATACAATGTGGATTTGGTTTGTAACATGGAATATGCAAGAAAGAATAATATGTATTCTTTGAGTCTTGTGTCATCGAATTTGGCAAATACGTATATTGTTCCTTGTGATATTTGGTGTGAAAAAAATCCGTTTAGTGCTTGTGAATTGTATTCTTGGTACATGATTAAAAATGAGGAAACATTGAATACTTCGGTTCGCTTAAATAAAAAGTTTGAGCTTGTGAAGACAAAGATGAATGAAGTGGGGGATACAATGATTGGTATTTCTTATATTTCATTTGAGGATGCGCCTTTTGTTTCAAAACGTATAGATGAGATGTCTTGTCAAAGGGAGTATGAGCATTCTTTTTGGGAAGATGCTTTGTATGTAAAGGATAAGATGATTGTAGCTCCTTATGTATTTGATCAGGCGTTTGAAGTAAATACATATGAGCAGTTAAGGGATTTGGATGAGGATACGGAAACGTTGAATTCAGAATTGATGCATATTATTGGGGATACGCTTGGTTGTAAGTTGAGTGATATTCAATCGATTTATCCTTTAAAGAAAGGGATGACGAATCGTTCGTTTAGTTTTGAGGTTCATTCAAAACGATATATTATGCGTGTTCCGGGTGAGGGTACGGATAAGTTGATCAATCGAAGACATGAGTATGATGTATATCAGGTCATTAAGGATGAGCATATTTGTGATCCTGTTATTTATATGAATCCAGATAATGGATATAAGATTACAGAATATATTGAGGATGCGCATGCGTGTGATCCTAGTTATTTTGGGGATGTGAGTGAGTGCATGAAAAAGCTTCGTGCTTTCCATAATAAAAAGCTTGTGGTGTCTCATACGTTTGAAGTGTTTGACGAATTGGAGAAGTATGAGTCGTATTGGCAGGGCGCTCCTAGTATTTATAGGGATTATAAAGAGACAAAGAAACATATTTATGAATTAAAAAAATTTGTGGATGGACAACCAAAAGAGTGGGGTTTATCGCATATTGATTCGGTTCCAGATAATTTCTTGTTTTCAAAAGATTCTTTGTATTTAATTGATTGGGAATATGCGGGTATGCAAGATCAGCATATTGATATTGCGATGTTTGCGATTTATTCCATGTATGATCGTAATGATGTGGAAACATTGATTGATTTGTATTTTGACAATGAATGTGATGATATGGTTCGTATTAAGATCTATGCGTATATTGCGATTTGTGGTTTATTATGGAGCAACTGGTGCGAGTATAAGCGTAACTTGGGAGTTGAGTTTGGTGAGTATTCATTGAAACAATATCGTTATGCCAAGGAATATTATCGAATCGTTAAAGAAATGTTAGAAGAAAGAGGAATGTGTTTATGTACAAAGTAGAAAGAGCCATTATTATGGCGGCTGGGTTTGGTTCTCGTATGAGTCCATTGACTTTAGAAACGCCTAAGCCATTAGTCAAAGTTAATGGTGTAAGAATGATTGATACTGTCATTGATGCACTTCATAAGAATGGTATTTATGAAATTTATGTGGTTGTAGGGTATTTGAAAGAGAAGTTTTATGGTTTACAAAGGGAGTATGAGGGTTTAAAAGTAATTGATAATCCTTATTTTGATACTTGTAACAATATTGCCTCTTTATATGTGGCAAAAGACCATCTTTCAAATGCGATTATTTTAGATGGGGATCAAATTATTTTTAATCCGGACATCTTAAAGCCTGAGTTTGAGCGTTCTGGCTATAACAGTGTATATGTAGAGAATGGAACGGATGAATGGCTGCAACAAGTAGAGAATGGGATTGTCACTTCTTGTAGTCGTACGGGTGGTTTAAAGGGTTGGCAACTTTATAGTATTTCAAGATGGAATGAAAAGGATGCTCAACAATTAAAGTTGGATTTGGAGTATGAGTTTGATGTAAAACAGAATCGTCAAATTTATTGGGATGATGTCGCAATGTTTTGTCATCCAGAACACTACCAATTGGGTGTAATGCCGATGAAAAAAGAAGATGTTGTTGAGATTGATGGTTTGGATGAATTGATTGCGATAGATCCAAGCTACAGGGGGTATAAGAATGAAAAATAAAGTCGATTGGATGATCACATTACTACCTTTGTGTATTATTGTTGCGTTATGTGTTGTGTTTTTTGTAGCACCAGAACAGTCGAATGTAATATTAAGTCAGGTTCGTTTCTTCTTTGGTGATACATTTGGAAGTTATTATTTGATTATTGGTCTAGGAATTTTCTTGTTGTCGATTTATATCGCTTTTTCTAAATTTGGTGATATTGTTCTTGGAGAGAAGAATGAAAAGCCTAAATATTCTTTCTTTGCGTGGGGCTCTATGATGTTTACTTGTGGTCTTGCCGCAGATATTTTATTCTATTCTTTTTCAGAATGGGTGATGTATGCATCGGATCCTCATATAAAAGAAATGGGAAGTATTCAACAATGGGCAGGGGTATATCCTTTGTTTCATTGGAGTTTGATTCCTTGGAGTTTTTATTTAGTATTAGCCGTTGCCTTTGGGTTTATGCTTCATGTAAGAAAAAGAAATCGTCAAAAGTATTCTGAGGCATGTCGTCCATTGCTTGGTAAATATACAGATAAATGGCCTGGTAGAGTGATTGACTTATTAGCTGTATTTGCGCTTCTTGCAGGAACAGCTACTACATTTAGTGTTGCCACTCCTTTAATGGCAACAATTATTCAGGACTTATTTCATTTAACAGTGAGTCGTACGGCTATTAATATTGTGATTTTGATCATTACATGTATTGTATATACATATTCATTACTACATGGTTTTAAAGGAATTAGTCGCTTGGCAAATTTATGCATCTATTTCTTCTTTGGACTATTGGCCTTTGTGTTATTGTTTGGAGGACAAGCCCGTTATATTATTGAAACGGGATTGACTTCTTTGGGTACGATGGTAGAAAATTTCATTGGTCTTTCTACTTTTACAGATCCATTAAGAAATACCAACTTCCCACAAAATTGGACGATTTATTATTGGGCTTATTGGATGGTATGGTGTGTGGCTGCTCCATTCTTTATTGGAAGTATTTCAAGAGGTAGAACCATTCGTCAAACCATTCTTGGTGGATATATTTTTGGGGCTGGTTCGACCATCATTAGTTTTATTGTATTAGGAAATTATTCAATGGGTCTTCAAATGCATGGTGTGGCTGATTTTATGGCGCAATATGCACAAAATGGTGATTTATACGGCATGATTGTCAATATTATTAAAACGCTTCCTTGTGCTCCAGTAGTCATGGTTGCCGTATTATTTACAATGATTGCCTTTTATGCGACTAGCTTTGATTCGATTGCACTTACGGCATCTTGTTATTGTTATCACGAATTGGCTGAGAATGAGATGCCTCATAGATCGTTGCAGCTCATGTGGTGTATCTTATTGATTTTGTTGCCAATCGCATTATTGTTTGCGCAAAGTTCTATGAACAATTTGCAAAGTGTTAGTATTATCGCAGCTTTCCCTATTGGTATAGTGATTGTGATGATTGCCCTTAGTTTTTTAAGGGATGCAAAAAAATATTTGGAGAAGAAAAATTAGAGTACCTTTTGGTACTCTTATTTGTTGACAAATGTAAACAAATGTATTGTTTATGGGGGAAATTCATAATTTTGGTTTGTAAAGTAAAATGATTTTTAATATAATTGTCAAGGTTAGGGAGAGTTAGAAATATGAAACGTGGAATTAAATTATTTTTTCTTTTTTGTTTGAGTGGTATGATGTGTATTTCTTTGTTGCCATCAACGATTTATGCACAAGAAGAAGATACTCAAACTGTAGATGAAGAGAGTTCAGATTCAAGTGAACTTCCTAAGTCATCGAATATGGCGCCTGTATATCATTTTTCATTAGATAAGTTTTTAACGGAGGATGAGATTGAGGCTGCAAAATTAAAGGCGGAAAATCCGAATTTGCGTTCTCGAGTAACATTCGCAGATATTTTGTATGAAGCAACAAAATATGAGGGGTTGCCTTATGTTTGGGGTGGTCGCTATCCTTCTCAAGGTGGTTTTGACTGTGCTGGACTTTGTATGTATGTATTTAATCAGGTTTGTGGTACAAGCTTTGATTTGATGTATACAAATGCGGCTATGTTGTATACAAGTCATTGTACGCCTGTTAGTGAAAGTGAAGCGCAGCCTGGAGATTTAGTATTCTTTAAGGGTACGTATGAACATATTAACTATATTTCACATGTGGGTATTTATTGTGGTAATGGTGTTATGTTTAATGCGGGAGATCCAATTGGATATGGTTATGTCCATGATGTCATAAATATGAATGGAGCGCCTGCTGAAGTATTGTATGGCCGTGTTAATGGTGTAAATGTTGTGGGTAGTCAGACGGGTTGGAGTAGTATCAATGGAAACTGGTATTATTTTGATGAGAATGGAAATCAAGCGTTTGGTTGGCAAACAATCAATGATAAGTGGTATTATTTTAATCAATGGGGCCGTATGGTCAGTGGATGGACCTTGATTTCAGGAAATTGGTATTATTTTGATGTGAATGACGGCATGCAGAAGGGTTGGATTCTAGATAATTCTTATTATTTGGATGAAAATGGTGTAATGTTGAGTGGTTGGCAAAACATTGATGGGGATGATTATTTCTTCAATGCTTCTGGCTACAAGTTAAGAAATTGTTGGATAGGCAATAACTATTTGTTGGAAGATGGTAAGATGGCAAAAGATCAATGGATTGGTGATTACTATGTGGATGAAAATGGTCTTTGGGTACCTTCTTTACATCTTTATGAATGGAAGACTGTGGATGGAAAGAAAAAGTGTTATTCAAATAAGACTCATTCTTTTGTAACAAATCAATTGATTCAAATTAATGGCTCATACTATTATTTTGATTCAGAAGGATGTGTAGCTACAGGATTTACTACAATTGATCAAAATACATATTATTTTGATACGAATGGAAAAATGGTTACGGGATGGATTCAAATCGATGGATCTTACTATTACTTTGATGCTTCTGGTGTTATGAAAACAGCGGGTTGGCAACAAAATTACTATTTGGATGCGGATGGTAAGATGTTGACTAAAGCATTTACGCCAGATGGATATTATGTAGGTAGTGATGGTGCTTATTTAACGAATAGTTGGTTTAAGCATGATGGTAAAGATTATTATGTGAATGCGAGTGGTAAGCTTGTGAAAAACCAATGGGTTGGTGAATGTTATTTAGATGCGAATGGTGATCTTGTCACAAATGACTGGGTTGGTTCTTATTATGTAGATGAGAATGGGTTGTATGTAAGAAATAGTATGACGCCAGATGGATTCTATTGTGGTGCAGATGGTGTTTATGTCACAAACCGTTGGGTTAAATATAATGGTAAAGATTACTACATGAATGCATATGGTAAGATGGCTAAGGCTATTTGGCAAGGTAATTATTATTTGGGTGATGATGGTTTTATGTTGACAAATACATTTACGCCAGATGGATTCTATGTGGGTAGTGATGGTGCTTGGTCTACAAGTCATTGGGTATTTGATGGTCAATGGTGGTATAGACATTATGATGGTACTTACAAGACAAATGATTTTGAAACAATTGGAAATCAAACATATTACTTTAACAAGAATGGTTATATGGTAACAGGTTGGAAGAAAATCAATGGAAAAGACTATTTCTTCAATGCGTCTGGTGCTATGTTAAAGAGTACATATACTCCGGATAAGTTCTATGTTGGTGCTGATGGTGCTTGGCAGCATTAATAAAGATAATTTTAAGACTCTAACAACAGTGTTGTTGGAGTTTTTTTGTTTTTTGGTTGAGTAAAATGAAATACAAGTATATACTTGTATTAGTTCTA
>OLNS01002996.1_pt1 | contig 10318 bp, 10 predicted proteins | sample 1673031 | NCBI WGS metagenome assembly OLNS01 (sample SAMEA3136748, study PRJEB25190) | human gut metagenome | biome: human gut; feature: human-associated habitat; material: faeces | place: Austria | collected 2013
TCTTTTCTACTGTCTTTTTATCACCTTTTCCCCAGTACTGGGCACATAAAACCGATGTTCCCGCTGCCATACCGTAGTATAAACAGAAAAGAATAAATGTAAACTGATTGGCAAGGGAGGATGCCGACATAGCCGTCTGACTCACATATCCAAGCATCACTGTATCTGCCATATTTACCAGTGTTCCGATCAGATTCTGGATCATAATCGGAAAGGCTAATCTTGATGCGTATTTTAAGAATTCTTTTTTATTTAGCATACGAACATTCTTCCTCAATTCTGAAAATTATAGTACCTGTGGTAAAACTATCTGTTTTATCTTTTTTTCTCGAATCCATATACCCATTTTCCACGTAAAAACAGATACAGGAAAATCACCGAGCTGATGCTCCAGGTCAGCGGGTATGCCCAGAAGATCACACGAATATCCGGAATGTAGTGCACAGCAACGGTAATATAGCTGACACGGAACAGACACCAGACACAGAGCATGACGATCATCGGAACTGCTGCATGACCGGAGCCGCGAAGGACTGCTGCGATACAGTGAGAAAACGCCAGCAAAAAATAGAACAGCGCAATCGTCCGCGCCTGCATCACACCATAATGTACCACCTCCGGATCTCCATTAAATGCCGCGATCAGCGTCGGAGCCGCCACATAGATCAGAACACCGATCAGTTCCGCGATCACTATGGAGCACAGGATGCCAAACCGCGCACCTTTTTTCGCACGGTCGTACTGTTTCGCACCAAGATTCTGGCTGACAAAGGTTGTCAGCGCCATCGTAAAGCATGTAACCGGCAGAAACGCAAATCCCTCAATCTTTGAATAAGAACCGCAGCCTGCCATCGCCATTTTTCCAAAAGCATTGATATTGGTCTGTACGAAAACATTGGCGATAGAAATCACGGAGTTCTGAAAACCGGACGGCACACCATTCTGAATGATCTGTTTCATCATGAGCCCGTCAAAACCGATCTTACTGATCTGTAACCGATATTCTTCTTTTGTCCGCATCAGGTGAATCATACAGAAAATCGCACTGGCAAACTGGGAAATCGCCGTTGCCAGCGCCGCTGCCCCGACTCCCATGCCAAGGCCTGCGATAAAGAAAATATCCAGCACCACATTGATACACGAGGACACGATCAGATAAATCAGCGGATGCCGGCTGTCACCGACCGACTGTAAGATGCCGACAAAAATATTGTACATGACAAATCCAAGGGAACCCGCAAAATAAGTACGGAAATATTCGATCGACTGTGGAAGCACCTCCGACGGTGTTCCCATCAGCACCAGAATCTTTGGCGCCAGAAACATCCCGATTGCCGTCAATGCCAGACCTGCCGCCAGCCCAAACGCTACTGTCGTGTGGATCGCTTTCTGTAAATATTCCTTATTTTTTGCCCCATAATACCTCGCGATAACAACTCCTGCACCAAGTGCGATTCCGTTGATGAACCCGACCATCAGAAATATCAGATTTCCCGAGGAACTGACCGCCGCCAGGGCATTACTGCCAAGAAAATTGCCAACGATCAGAGAGTCTGCCGTATTATACAACTGTTGAAACAGATTTCCGATAAACAGCGGAATCGCAAAAAATATAATTTTCCTGGAGATGCTTCCTTCCGTCATTCGTGTTTTGCTCTCTGCATTCAAAAAATCCCCCCACTTTCCTTTGTTTTTTATTTAATGTCCGCAGATTCTATGCTACCTGTTTTTCTCTCATTTTCTCATTATTTTCCATAGTCCTAGGTAGCTTGACAAAAGCCATTGTAACACGATTTTATATAACTTGCCATGTCATTTAGCAAAACTGCTCCGGATACTCATTTCCAAAGATTCCATCTGTTACAAAAGTATATTTATGGTCAATGTTTTTTTCGTCTTTGCCAATTTCTATCTTAAAACTCTTTCTTTCTCATCACTCTCATACTATACTTATACGAAGCATACCATACAAGCAGACTTAACACAATAAGTGCAATCGCAATTTCAAGATCTCCTGTTCCTCCTATCACATTCAGAATGCTTTCTTTTAATTCCAGGTTAGCCTTCAGAAAAGAACCAATTGTATAACAAATTGCAAAAATAATTAAAATTGCGATCGGCAGCACGATTCGTCCCTTCTCTCCTTCAAACCTTAGTCGGATCGCAATCATAATTCCCGCAACTGCCTGAACCACAAAGAATGTGATCAGCTCCATTGCCAGCATTTCCAAATTTAACACTTCTTCAGGATTTATAAGCGTGGCTATTCCTGCACAGATTGCCCCAATGCACCATCCACATACTGTCATAATAAAAGATAAAATATATTTTTCTCTGACATATATTTTTTTATTTACGGGTAAAGAAAACAAATATGTGTATCCATGATCATTTTCATCGTAGCTAATCGTATTACCTGAATATACTGCCATAACAGATGGAATATACACTGCAATGAAGTCAGCTCCCATTTTCCCCGTGAGTATAAAAAATATTGCTACAACTGCTAATACCAGAAAAAGATTGCCACCTTGCCGAAGAAACAACCGAAAATCCTTTTCCAAAAGTCCTCTGATTCCTTTCATCACCTCTCGCCTCCTGTTAACATAAGAATCACCTGATCGAGTGATCCGCTCTCCACTACGATTTCCGGATAATTTTCTATATAATACTGCTTCTCGTTCGTAAGACAGGCGATTCCAAAAAACTCTTTTCTCTCTTTTAAAAGATACCTTTTATCCATTGCCCGATACTGTTCCTCACTGACTTTCAACACTGCATATTTTTCCAGAATCGTATCCATCTCTTCGTGGAGCACAATCTTTCCTTTGTGGATCACATAAATATCATCACAGAGATGCTCCAGATCCGAAGAAATATGTGAGCTGATCAGGATACTTCTCTCCGGCTTCTCTTCCATATACGCTCTTAAAATATCCAGCATCCCTTCCCTCGCTCCGACATCAAGCCCTGCTGTCGGCTCGTCCAGCATCAGGAATTCTGCCTGATGTGTCAATGCAATGATCAGATTCAGCTTTGCCTTCATTCCTGTTGAGTACTCTTTTATGAATTTATTCAACGGAATCTGATATTCTTCACACATCTGATGGAATTTTTCTGCTTCAAACTTTGGATACAATCTGGCAAGGACTGCTTCAACATCTTTTCCTTTCAAATATCCGGTGAATCCGGCTTCTGCCAGGACGACTCCCAGCTCCTCTTTCTCTTTTTCACTTAACTCTTCCTGTGTTTTTCCCAGAATCTTTATCTCGCCGGCATCATATGAAATGAGTCCGAGCACCGCCTTAAACAGAGTACTTTTGCCGGCCCCGTTCTCTCCAACCAGACCGGTAATTCTTCCCTTTTCTACATTTAACGAACAGTCTAACTGAAATTCTCCGTAGCTTTTCTTTACTCCTTTAATTTCTAACATACTTATTCATCCTCCATGATGAGTTCAAACAATGAACGGATCTCTTCCCCTTTCATTCCGCAGCGCCTTCCCTTCTGAATCACCGCTTCCAGATCCGCCTCAACTTCTTTCCTGCGCTCTTCTTCCATCAGCTGTGTGTTCGAAGCCGCTACATACGTTCCTTTTCCATGAACTGTGACAGTCATACCCTCTGCTTCCAGATTGTCATATGCTTTCTTCACAGTAAGTGCACTGATCTTCAGCTCCTTTGCCATCGTTCTCACAGATGGCAATATATCATTTTCTTTTAATTCTCCGGAGATAATCTGCGCCTTGATCTGCTCCATGATCTGTTCATAAATTGGTACCATCGATGTGTTATTGATTATAATCTTCATATATTCCCTCCTGCTATAAACAGTATATAACAGTGTAGTACTGTTGTCAACTGTTGTATACTGTTTATTCTATTTGATTTACTTTTTTACAAAAGCTGACTATCGGGATATATTTGGGGACAAGAAAAAGCAGCTACCCTACTTTCATAGACTAACTGCTTGTGTTTTAAAGCCTTGCTCCTAAAGGCTTATCATTGTCCGCAAGATTCAGTGTGAAAATGCCGGATACTTGGACTCCGATTTTCGATTTAAGTAACCAAGAAGTTCCATAACTGCACTTCTTCCAAACATCTCATCGAAACCAAACTTTTCAAAAAGTCTATGGATATGAATCGTCGTTTTTACCGAGAAATCACTACCTTTTTCGGAAAGTACACTTTCAATATCCACTTTTTTGTCTTGAATGTCCACTTTTCCATTCTCAATATCCACTTTTGTATTCCCAAAAATGATCTGACGCATGACCTGGGGAAGTTAGTAATTTTACATATTCTTCTGTAAGTTTTTCCATATAGTGTTCTTGCCAGTCTGGGACACGCTCACGATAAAGTTTCCAGTCTGCTTTTGATATATCCATTTCACTGCCTCCGTTTCCATTTTTATGCCTAAAAATACTGCTCCTACACATTTTGATTTCGGATTCGTTATATATCTAGATCAGCGTAAGTAATCCTGTTTAATTATTTGCGTTTATAATCCTGATAATGTTCTCATTACCAGGTCAACGTCTTTATTTTCGAGTTCCTGAATGATATGCAGATATGTTTTCTGCGTTGTTGTCATACTGGCATGACCCAGACGTCTGGCTACACTGGCGATTGATACACCTGCAAACAGAAGAAGAGAGGCATGTGTATGTCTAAGTCCATGAATGGATATCTCTGAAATTCCACACGCTTTGCAATGTCTGGTAAGTACATCATTCACTGTAGAATTATAGATCTTTGTTTCTCCAACAAAAATCGGTTTATCTTCTGGCAGATTCTTAGTAAGCTCTGAAAATTTCACAACAATCTGCCAATCAATCTGAATTTTTCTCACTGATGAGTTATTCTTTGTTGGAAGGAAGCCACCATTACCCTTATAATCCCATGTTTTACTAATAGACAATGTTTGTCTTGCAAAATCAAAGTCCGAAGGAGTAATCGCAAGTGCTTCTGAAAATCTCATACCGGTTTTTGCAACCAATAGAATAAACCAGTCCCAGTTTACCTCTTCTCGAATATCAAGGTGAGCAATTAACGTATGTAATTCAAACTGATTCAAATACTTTATTTTTTTTGCTCTTGGCGATTTCCCCTTGATGATTGCCTTTCTGGTTGGATCTCTCTCTATCATTCCTTCATCTACCGCATCCAGAATTGCTCCTTTCAATTGATGATGGAAATCCAGCGTTGTCTGCCGTTCATGATCTTTCGCATAATCATTCAGCAATTTCTGATAAGCAGTCCTGGTGAGTTCACAAACCTTCAACTCCGGAGCAAGTTTTTCTACCCATTTCTGCGTCATCAGATACTTTGCCATCGTGGCATCCCTGATCGCACCTTTTTTGTACACTTCAATCCACTGTTTATAGTACTCATAAAATAATTGCATTTTGTCTGTTTCCTGTTGCATAAGTTTGTCTTCCTTTCCCGAATCACTTACGCTGATACAGACAATTAATCACCTATTATTTTCTTATGCAACACTGATCAGAGGTTTAATTTCTTCATCTAATGTTTTCTTTAATTCTGCCATACACTTCGCATAATATTTGAATTTTGGAAGTGCCTTTTCTTGTACGGATTTATAACTCTGATAGTCAATTGTTGCTTTGATCACACTTTCGTTTGGTATTTCCCCGTTTCTGTAATGAAGAGCCGCATACATAACATCTTCTTTCGATGCGTACCAAGTCACACAGAAATCAGAGATTACCTTTTCAATGCAATCACGTTTCATGTTTTCCACAATATTTAAGATAGACTGACCCTTATATTTGTTTTCATCTTCCTCAATTTCACTAACCAGATTCGTCATAATCTCGGCTACCTTTGGATTATCCTTCCGCATTTCATCAATATACTGTTTCACTTCATCAATCTGTTTTTGACGTTCTTCCGGAGATACCGCTTCTGCATCTTCATCTGGTGTTACAATATTCTGGATCAGATTGATAATATACTCATAATCAATCTTTGTACTACTATAAGCCATCAATTCATAATCGACGTCTATCGTTTCATCTTCCGGTGGTTCGTTCCCGGAATCGTCTCCACCTTCTGCTATTTTTATTTCTTCTACAGCATTTTTATAAACTCCGGCATATTTATCGTATTCCTCTTCTGTAATGCCATACTCCTCAAGCATACTGTCATCATACTGGGTAAATGATTTGAGCTGAGCAAATAATCGGTCAAAGGTCTGAAACATCTTGACAAACACTTTTTTCTCTTTGATTGACATCGGTGTTACTTCTTCCGGTGTTTCTGCTGATACTCTTAATGCTGCCAACGATTTACGAAATGCTGGTTCTATTTCTTCCCATTCTGCCAGAATCGCTGTCCCTGTACTTCCCGCAGAGTATAATTTCACTGCGTTGTCAACACTTTCCTTAAATAACTTTGGTGCCTGGAAAGTAACAATCTGTCCGTATGTTTTGTTTTTATCAAAAATACGGTTTGTTCTTGAAAAAGCCTGAATCAGATCATGTGGTCCCATCGGCTGTCTGTCAATAAAAATGGTGGACATGCATGGTGCATCAAATCCTGTTAATAGGCGGTCTACCACAATGACCAGATCCAGCTGCTCACTTCTGCTCTTGAATTTTGCATCTTTCCGTGCGAGACGTTTATTCAGATTACCATTATACCCCTGAATCTGTGAAAGCTCATATTTTGTACCAAACATCTGATTATAATCATCTAGTGATTTCTGCATCTTTTCCTGGTTTACGTGGGAACCTTCTTCATTTTCTGTTACGGAATAAGTAATTGCAAACTTCGGAAAATCCGGAAGAACCTGTTTGATTTTCTCATCGATTTCTAATGATGTTTCTCCATTTTTCACCTTGGTCAGGAGTTCGTAATACTTCTGTGCTATCTGGATGGAACTCGTTGTCAAAAGTCCCTCATATGTTTGTCCTTTTCCATTCTGAAATCCCAGCTTGTGATAGGATTTGTTCAGGATGATATCTAATACCCGGAGCATATGGGTCTCATTGTCGTATGCACTGGCATCTGTCTCATCTGTAATATTTTTCGGACCATTATGCTCTACCTGGAAGCCAAGTACAGCATTATCATGAATCGCATTCTGGATTGTATATTTGTGAAGTCTTTTTCCATACAATTCCTCTGTTGTACGTGGCAAATCACCCATCTGCGGATATGGATTCTCCGCAAATCTCGGAGTTCCTGTAAATCCATACCAAAGCGATCTTCCGAAAAAGCGTTCTAGTTCACGCTTTGTTTTTGGAGTAACTGCTCTGTGACATTCATCTACGACAAAAGCAATTTTCAGGTTTTTAATCTTGTTGTATTCAGATGTTCCTTCCTGTAATCTTTTGCTAATCAGAATCTGCATTTTTTGAATTGTTGTAACGATTACCTGACGATCATCAGATTTTAATTTCTTTTTCAAATCATTTACATTATCGGTCTCATCTACATCGACCAAATCATTATTCGCATAAGCCTGAAATGCCATGGTTGTCTGAGTATCCAAATCCTTACGGTCAATCAAAAAGATTGCTTTATCAATCGCAGGAATATCCATCAGTAAATTTCTGGTTGCCTTATAAGAAGTAAGCGTCTTTCCAGATCCAGTCGTATGCCAGACAAAACCAGATTTTCCTGTCTTTGATGCCTCACGTATAGACTCAATGGCATGAATCTGATATGGTCGAAGTAAAATCAATCGCTTTGCATCTTCATCCAAAACTGTATATCTGGCAATCATCTCATGGGCTTCCGGAATACGAAGAACATTCTTTGCAAAATCAATATAATCAGCCACCGGATTATTCTCTGTATCTACCCAACCACTCATAAATTTAGGATTCAACTCTGTATCACTTGCTGCAGCAAAATATTTTGTATCTACTCCGTTACTGATCACAAACATCTGGACAGCCGAAAAAATACCCGTAAACTTTCCTTCACTGATATATTTTTTTATCTGATAAAAAGCATCCATGTAAGAGTGCTGTCTGTTCTTTAATTCAATGTGTATCATCGGAAGACCATTAATCATAAGTGTAACATCAAATCTTCTGTCCCTTGCAACCGTAGTGATATCATCGTCTTTTAATGCATTATATTGGTTAATAACTTCGTAAACACTGCTTCCACCTGCAATATGCTCATGATTCATCACAACTAAATGCAATTTTTCTGTATCCCTTTGCACATGAACCATTGCCTTCCCATTTTCACCAACCAGCCATTCACCAGCTTTATAGAACGAAGAAAACTGTAGCTGGTTCTTAACCTGTTCAAACTCTGCATCAGACAAAGGCTGTCCATCTAGACGTGCTTTATTATTCTGCTCTAGAATGTATCTAAAATTTTGCCAAAGATCTTCCTCAGTCTTTAAATCTTCACGGTAAGTCCATTGGGACTCTCCAAAAACTAGCTGTTCTATTAATTTATCTTCTATTACTTTCTCTAATTCTGGCATTTTCTTTTTCTCCTTTGTAATAAATAGCGTGGTTTTGGCATATATTAGGGTATTTAACACGTAATTTTGCTTCCGATGGTGAAGAGTGATGAGGTGATCGAGGTCATCTAAAAATGTCGCAATCTTCTCCTGTTCTTCTAATGATGGCATATATAACTGACATTCACATAACTTGTCATAATAGAAGTATAATCGAACACTTCCCTCTTGAAGTTTCGCAATCCATCTTGGAAATTCATCAGACTTGAGCCAATGCCAGAGGAACCTATCGTTCACATAATTGTCTGTTTGAAAAACTTCATAAAGTGAGCTAACTATCACATTTTCCACACCTTTATAGTATCCGATAGATCCTACATTGATCCTTGCTGGATTATAGGCAAACGAATTTGGTTGAACAATATTATACGCTTTTCTGTCCGTATCTTTCATATATCCAAAATCGTCATGTGCATCACGCTGACGAATAAATCCATGCTCATTTGTAATAGCATACGGTTCTAAATCTAAATCTTCCTTGTTCCGTTTCCCTGCATCCCATGTGAAATCTGCAAACTTACGCTGTTCCCAATCGTTTGAACTCAATTCAATACAAAATTTGAACTTACGCTGAATCTCTGTAGTCGTTCACTTTTTCAAAATATCTTCTACTTTTTAATCCAACAATTCACCTGCTTCATATGAACATTTTATATAATCCGGATTACTATAAAATACATTTGAATTAAAATCTGATATTTCATCACTAATGAATGAATTATATACAGTCTTAATAGCTTCTACTACATTCGCATACAAACCCATAACATTCAATATTAACGTTTGGTATACTCTTCCAATTGAAGTTACTGTTGGAACACTATATTTACAAGTTGTAATATTATCAAAATTTCCCTCTGTAATTTGATATTCTTCAATCCATTCATCACATACCTGTTCAAAAGAAAGACAGTGATTTACACCAGCCGTTCTTAATTGATGCACTAAATCTTCATCTGTCATTTTCCCAACTACATCTTTTACTTTATTATGAGTTTCTCTTGCAACAAACTCAATCATCGAACATACATAAAACAAATCATCTTTATTCCACTGTGTCGTCATCCACGTTTTCACTCCTTTCATACGTCAAACATTCTAAGGCTCTCATACTATGAAAACTAATCTGATGTGACGGATGTTTAAACTTTGCATATTCCCAGAATACAGCTTTACTTATATTTCCACTTAAATAATCATTTACAAAATTCCAGATTGTATCATCTGCCATTGGGCCTTCCACAATATCATACTCGTGTATCTTTCCAACTCGGCATTCTGCAATAAAATCTAACCATTCATCACACATCTGATCAAATTTCTTTATTTTTAATTGTTTATTTTCTGTATATGAATATACATTAATTATTCCATGCTTATGTTTTCGTTCTGCCCATCTATATGCCTGTTCATAACTTTTTGTACAATAAAATCCCCATGAGAAATCTTTTGTATATCTTGTCTTTCTAACCTCAGGAAATTCTACTATCTGACCACTTCCATGATACAATTCCACTTTTTTGTCCATTTTTCTCACTTCTTTCATATTTTTATACTTTAAATTTCTTTTCACTCATTATTATCTAAAATTTCTTGCTATAGATCATACTCATCGTAAGCCTCATTCTTCTACAATGCAATTTTCACTAATTCTATCTATTAGTACTTTCTTAATTTCAGTATCAAAAACTATCGTTATTTTTTATATAAACATATTTTTCAGCATAAATTTTTTAATATTCTGTAATTCTTCACACTTATGCTGGTGAAGAGTGATAAGGTGGTCAAGGTTAGAAAAATATAAACC
>OLNS01003002.1_pt1 | contig 10304 bp, 6 predicted proteins | sample 1673031 | NCBI WGS metagenome assembly OLNS01 (sample SAMEA3136748, study PRJEB25190) | human gut metagenome | biome: human gut; feature: human-associated habitat; material: faeces | place: Austria | collected 2013
TGAATGCACGCTATGCGTAGGCATAGCATAAGCATCACGCAATCGTCTCCGTAGTTTCAATTTACCAGATTTTCGCTCGAAACGCCTTGCGGTCTTATGTCTATATCATCGGCGAAAAGTTACCCAATCGCCTGCTATTTTCTGAAATACAATTGCAAAGTTAATCAATTATTGCCATTTACAGCCATACTCCGGTCAGTTTTCTTCATTCAATCCATACTCTACCAATTTATTATACAGCGTTGTCCTGCCGATACCCAGTATCTTTGCAGCCATTTTCTTGTTACCGGCTGCTTGTTTCAAAGCACGCAGGATACGTCCTCTTTCTTCATCCCCGCTCTTCAATGTAAAACAAGCGGAAGTAGCGGACGGTTCATTGTCAAGTTCCAAATCGGCTTCGGTTATCATATCGCCTTCTGATTGCAGGACTGCCGTCTGTATCTTCTGTTTCAACTCGCGCACGTTGCCCGGCCACGCATGGGCGAGCAGGGCATTACGGGCAGATGCGGCAAAACCTTTTACTTCACGTTCCAACTCACGGTTTGCCATTTCACGGAAGAACTCGGCCAATGGCATGATGTCTTCCGGGCAGTCGCGCAAGGGCGGCATGGTTATCACATACTCCTGCAAGCGATAGAGCAAATCCTGCCGGAACCGCTTTTCCGTTACGGCTTTCTGCAAATCCTCGTTGGTTGCAGCCACTATCCTCACGTTGGCTGTTTTGTCCTCCTTTGCACCGACGGGACGGTAACGGCGTTCCTGTATGGCGCGGAGCAGCATCTGTTGCATCTCCATTGTTAGGTTGCCCACTTCGTCAAGGAACAGCGTGCCGCCATCCGCTTCCAGAAAATACCCCGTCTTGTTTGCTTCGGCACCCGTAAACGCGCCCTTGACGTGTCCGAAGAAGGCGGATTGTATCAATGACGGGGACAAGGCTCCGCAGTCCACTGCCACAAAAGGTTTATCGGCAAGTTTGCTTTGTTGGTGTATATGTTGTGCGATATGTTCCTTGCCCGTACCGTTCTCGCCCAGTATCAGCACGCTCATCCGGGTGGTGGCTACAAGGCGCACACGTTTCTTGATTTTCTGATAGGCTTCGCCCTGCCGGACGAATATCGGAATGTTCCATTGTAGTCGCTTTTCATGTTCTTTTTGCAGGGTGCGGATAAGCGGTATCAGTTTATCCTCCAACAACTGTTTCTGTATGTAATCCTTTGAGCCGAGCTTCATACTTTCCACTGCCGTATGCACCTCCCCGTAATTGGTCATAACGATAAACACCTGCTGTTTGTCGTTGGCACGCATCCACCGTAACAACTCTATGCTTTCACCGTCGGGGAGGCGTAGGTCGGCAACGACAATATCATCCACCTCTGACTTTGCCAATAGTTTCTTGGCAGTGGCAAGATTATATGCCGACATAGTATCGAAGCTGTCTTTCTTCAGCAGGTTGCAGACATAATCGTTATAGACGGGGTTGTCCTCAATCACAAATACTTTCATCCGACAATCTCCTTTCCTTTTGCGCAAGTTCTATGATAACTGTTCCCATACGAAGCATGGCATCCACGCATTTCCGCAATTCCATTTCGGAACATTCAGATTCTTGATGCAGCAGTTCATACAGGTTCCACAAGGGTTTGTCAGCACGGATAACAGCCCATGAACTTCGCTGACGGTGCATCCATTCGTCCAACGCCTTGCGGTCATTCCTCTCCATGATTTCCCGGACAGCCTGCATATCCTTTTCTGTTTCGGTTATCAAACGGTCGAGCATCGCCCGTTTGTCACCATATGCAAGCAGAGAGGACAAGTCGGGAAGTTCATCCTTGTCCGTACTTGTCAAAAGGCATTTGTCTGATACAGCAACCAGTTCGGAAATGGAAAATGGCTTGAACAGGCAGGCGGTAAATCCATTTTCCAACAGCTCCTCTTCGCTGCAACTGCCGGAGGCGGTCGCCACGACAATGGGAATCTCTTTCGAGTTGCTGACACTTGACGAGCGTAACAACTCCAACACCTCATAGCCGTTAATCTCCGGCATCTTCATATCGGTTATCATGAGGTCGTATGTGTGCTGCCGCATGGCTTCCATTGCATCGCCAATAGTGGTGAACGTGTCGCAATGCACACCTATACCAGCATACATTTCCTTTGTCATGGATAATACCATCGGATTGTCGTCCAATACGATGACAGAATAAGGTCTTTCTATATGAGCCAGACTTTTTGCGGCTGTCTGTTCTTCAATACCAATATCGGCAGTGTTCATTGGCAACTCCACAGTAAAACGACTGCCTTCTCCTTTTTCGCTTTCCAAGCGTATAGTGCCGCCAAGCATCCCGACTATCTGTTTCACAATGCTTAACCCCAATCCGAAACCGTCTTGCGTGGCGGCGTTGGAAAGCCGCTCGAACGCTCCGAACACTCGCTGTTGTTCTTCCGCACTCATGCCGGTTCCGGTGTCCTCTACTACAAGGGTCAGCCTATTGCCGTCATAGCTTATGACAAGTGAAACGCTTCCGGCATTCGTGAACTTGACGGCATTGCCCAGCAGGTTGTCGCATATCTGTATGATGCGCTCCTTGTCGCCATTCAGGATAATACCCTCCGGGCACTCGATGGTAAGTTTAAGATCTTTTGCTTCTGCTTGTTGCGTAAACTCCGTTTGCAACAGCTCCGCGATGTTTTCCAAACGAAACGGACGGACATTCGCCTGTTCCTTGCCGCTGTCCAAGCGGAAGAAGTCAAGCAGGGAGTTGAGCATGTCGGTCATTCTCTTGGAGGCTTGCAGGATATTGTCCGCATAACCGCTTATCTTTTCTTCTTCGTTGTCCTGCATCAGTTCCGCATATCCATGTATGGCAGTCAGTGGTGTGCGTAGCTCGTGGGTGATGGTGTGCATCGCTTTCTTGCGTGAGGCTATCAACGATTCGTTTTGTTTTACGGACTTTTGCAGTTGCCCGATTAAATCTGTTGTCTTATGTTTGTACTGCTTGATGCGAGTGGCATAGCGGTGAATGATGATGTATGAAATAATGAGCAACAGCAGCATGACACCCGTTATGATACCTACCTGCAAGAACGACTTTTCACGCATAGCGGATATTTCCGCCTCACGTTCCTGCAAGTCAGCCTGCACCTTGTGGTCCATCTGCTGGATAAGGGTTTGCAGTTGGCGGTTCAGTTCCGCATTGCGGCTGGCAAGGCTGTCGGCATACTCCGACAGACGATGGCTCTGGGCACGTTGTTGCGCTATCATATCACGGTTCAGTGTGTAGAGCATCGTGGTGGTCGTCGTCGGAGGTGCTTCCTGTTTCTTGCCGAACAACCCGAGAAAACCTTTCCTCCTCTGTTTCTTCGGCTCTTCCTGCCTGCTCGTTTGCACTATCACCGGCACCTGCTTGGCTATCCGACGGTTGATGTCCGCCTGTTGTTCCAGAGCCTCCATGATGGCGCACAGCCGCTTTTCCTTGTCCTCCAGCAAGTGGCGCACGCTGTCTATGCGCACCGATTCGTAATGGCTCTTGAAGCGGCAAAGCATACTATCCACCGTCATCCGTTGCCGCCGGTATGCCGCCACATCCTTATCGTCCCATTCCAGCACCGACTCGCCCAAAAGAGACAACTCCACCACACCCACATACGCATCGTGTGTTTCCTTGCGGAAGCGGTTGATTTCACGGTTCTCCCGTTCCAGCAACTCCAAGTCGCGCCATTCGCCGAGCCACGTGCAGATGATGCCGCCCACCAGCAGGACTATAAGCAGATAGCCTGCGGCAAGCAGCTTGCGGAAATGCTTGGTAGTGGTAACGAATTGTTCGCTCATTTGCTGTTTGTGTAAATACCGTTATTCAACATACGCATATAGGTCGTGGAACTTCGCAGGTTCATGGATGAGAATGGCGGCCATGCTACCGATGACCGCCATAAGTATGGCATAGCCGAAAAATATTTTATATCGCAGCGACACTGTTTGTTGATGAAAAATATAATTGGTTAACTAAAACTCCAATTTGCGTTATTTGCATTTGTTCCTTCAAAAAGTCTGGTCAGATTTTGTATCTGATGATTCTGTAATGTATCTTGTGCACAGTTTACGGCGTACTGCAAACTAACGTCCCTTATCTGAACTATCATTGCTTAATGTATCTTGTGCACAGTTTACGGCGTACTGCAAACCATTCATAATATCAGAGAATGAATTGGTTTGAACACTGTCCGGCTCATCGTCATTATTTTTCTTGCCTCTGTGAAAAAGTCCCATGTTTTTTATTTAATTACTTGATTTGTTGCCTTTAATGAGCACCAATCTTGACAATGTCCGGCTTACAGCTTCCATATTTACACTGGAGTCTATATTATTATTATTGACAATGCCTTGATGCCAAAACCAATATGGTGGATTCTCCGTGTGTTCCATCACGTCCTCCTTTTTTATTGGGGTTATACTTCGGTTAATGTTCGTTGCGGGCGGAACATTTCCGTCCGCAACGGCTTACTGCTTCCTCAAGGTAGGCAATGCTCCTTTAAGTTCGTAACGCCACTTTGAGCCTGCGTTCTGCAAGGCGGTGTTCATGGCATCAACGGCTTTCTGCCAGGTAACGACAAAGCCGTCCACCTTCGTGGCTCCGGTGCTTTCCCTATTGTAGCCGATGCCTTGTTCATGATTGTTCTTCCAATAGCAGGCGGTCACGGTGGTGTAGTTATTTCCCAAAAAGCCGCCGATATGTACTTTGCCAGTGCTACTACCCGTACTGGTTACGTTGCCCGTGGCATAGCAGGCAAGGAGGCTGCTTCCTGCGTTCATTCCCACCAGACTGCCGCCAGCGATATTCTTTGCGGGGTTTATTTCTATGGTCACGTTGCCCGTGGCATAGCAAGCGGTCAGGGTGGCACTCGAATTCGTCTGACCTGCCACGCCGCCGACATCGACCGTTCCCTTCACTGTGGCCGAGGAGCTGCATCCGGTGATGGAACCGGCCTTTTGAGCACCCACCACACCGCCGACGCACTTCGTGCCGCTGACGCTGCCCGACACCGAGCAGTTTTCAATGGTGCCCCAGCTAAATCCTGCCACGCCGCCAGTATTGCCAAACATGTGATTGCTTGTTATCTGTATGCCCTCCATCACCACGTTCTTCACCGTACCAGCTCTATTGAGATAGCCGAACAGACCCACAAATTGGTCTTTTGTCGTAATGGTCAGCCCCGTGATGGTATGGCCGCCGCCGTCGAAGGTGCCGGTGTATGAGTTGTCGAAGCTTGTGCCTATCGGCGTCCAGTCTTTGCCCGTCAGGTCAATGTTTTTGTCGAGGGTAATGTTAATGTCGGTCTTACCTCCGTTCACTAATTCGGCTACATTCATCAGACCATCAGCGGAGGTCACGGTGTAGCTGCCGTTGCCCTCTATGGTATATCCTGGGTCTTTTGCCGCAGCGAGGGAGACTGTGTAGGTATATTCACCGCCCGCCTGCCAGTCGGTAGCATTCTTCATCTTATAAACGAAGGTCTTGCCGTTAGTGAAGGTGCAGGTGATAAAGGTCGTGCCAGCTTCCACACTTTGCGGGGCTACGAGGGCGATGTAGGTGTTGCTGCCCTTGTCATACGGGGTGATTTTATCTGGATTGTCATTCTCGGTGGAGAGACCCGTCAGCTGCACGGATGCCAGCCCCTCGGTGTAGTCCGTCAGAACGATGGTCACCCGCGCCGTGCGGTGGGTGAAGCGGAGCGTGGGGCTGCCGTAGGTCACCGTCTGCCCGTCGGCTACGATGAGGTCGCTGCCCTCAAAGTCTTTCCGGGCACTTTGGTTGGCTTTTACCTTCACCGCAGGCGGGGATGTCTCACCAGCGGTGTAGGGCCACCACGCCGTGACGGTGATGTCTTTGTGGTTGGTCCAGTAGTGCGGGTCGGTGGAGGTCAGCGTGGCGTTGGTGGGCGTCACGTCGTATGCCTTCACCGTGCCGTCCATCAGGACTGCCACGCTCTGCACACCCTCCCAATTGCCGTCCACCGGGGCACGGGTGCCGGCGGTGGCTGTCGCGGCGGGGTTCAGCCCCGTGGCGGTGAAGACGATGGGTGTGCCTTCCGCCCCTTCAGACAGGAAGCCTGCTTCGTCCTGCGTGCAGGCGGCGAGGGCGAACAGCAGGGCGAGGGCTGCGAATATATGGATGTTTGTTCGTTTCATGATGCGTGTTGTTTAGGGGTTTTTATTGTTTCTTTTCAGTACGGGCAGACCGCCGGTGCCGAGTGTCCACTGGTAGTCGTTGCCGGTGAGGGCGGTGTTCATGCCGTCGACGGCTGTCTGCCATTTCACGGTCGCGCCGTCTACCTTCGTGGCAACTACCGTTCCTCCTTCATTACGGAGTACTCCTTGCTCGGCATTGCCTCCCCAATAACAGGAAGTTATATTCTTGTAGTTGAAACGCACTATAGTTCCACAGCCAGCCTCATCTTTCAATGTGCCGTTGAACCAGCAAGCGATGATATCGCCATAATTTGCATTGGCTATACCACCACTATGTACAGTAAGTTTTCCCGTCACAGAGCAGGCAATGATTTGGCCATGATTTCGGTCCACCATTCCAGCAGCTCCTCCACTACTGCCATCCAGATTCACATCTATGAGTTGTAGGTTCTTTATCACTCCACTTTGATTTAAAAAAAGAAAAAGTCCAAACCTCGCTGCTGAAAAGTTTAATCCCGTAATGCTGTGTCCCTGCCCATTAAAGACGCCGGAGTAGCCTGGCCATGTGTCTAAACGTGTCCATTCCCTACCCGTCAGGTCGATGTCGGCGGTGAGGGTGCAATTTATCGATTCATCTTTTTGTATGGCTTTGTTCCATGCCAGTAGGCCGTTGGCGTTATAGACCGTGTAGGTCTTGGTGTTGCTGTCGTAGATGTAGCCCAAATCCTCAGCCTCGCCGCTCTCGCCGCCGCCGTCAACCCAGCTGCCGATGGTGCAACCCTCTAACGTCAAGCCGGTGGCGTTCACCTTAACGGTATATTTATAGCGGCTGCCCGCTTCTAATACGACGTTGTTCTGCGGACGGAAGTAGAAGGTGCCGTCGCCGAGTTCCACCTTGACGAACGGTTTGCCTGCCGCAACGGTCTGCGGGGCGGTCAGTGCCTCGTAGGTGTTGCCGCTTGCGTTGTAGGTCTTGATGGCGGTCGGGTTGCCGTTATCGGCGGACAGGCTCATGAGGCTCACCGTGGCACCAGCGACGCTCGTGAATCCCGTGCCGGGCTTCAGTTCGATTGTCACGCGTGCCGTGCGGTGGGTAAATTCGAGTGTCGGGTTGTTAAATTCCACCTTCCGGTTCTCAGCAGAGATGAAGTCGCTGTTCTGGAAGTCAGTCAATTTGCTTTGGTCTTCGGCCACCTTCACGGCAGGCATCTGTGTGATGTCGGCATTGTCGAAGGGCCACCATGCCGATACGGTAATCGGGTCGCGGCTGGTCCAGTAGTACGGGGCGTTCTCGCGTGAAAGCGTGGCACTCTTGAAATCGGTAGAAGCCGTAACGGTGTATTCCTTTACCGCATCGCCCATCTTGAGTGCCACGGAAGTGACGCCCTGCCAGTCGCCGTCCACAGCGGCACGGGTGGAATGGGCTGCCAGCGGCGTTGCTTCTACGGACAGTCCGGTGGCACGGATGACGACGGGGTATTCACCTTCGGGCAGACGGTTATCATCAGCAAGTTCGTCCTGCGTGCAGGCGGCGAGGGCGAACAGCAGTGCGGTGGCTGCGGGGATAAATAATCTATGTCTCATAATTCTTTATTCTAATCGATTAATTATTAAAATCCTACAGGTCAGCACCCACATCTCCACCGTCTATATCGTTCCACTTTGCAATGGTGGCTTCGCTGACTTCAAGGACTTTGTTGCGTACCTTGACGGTATAGGTATAGTTGTTGCCCGCCAGCAGTGCGCCTTCGGGCATGGTGAGTGTGGCATGATATTCCTGACCTTTGTAATTCACAACCAACGGCAGGGATGCAACTGTCTGCGGGAAGAGAATGATCGATGACGTGAGATTGCCGTCTGCCAGATTCATGGCCAGTTCTCCGGTCTGTACTCCGTTGTCTGCGGTGGCAATACCGTCGGCCGTGTTGAACGTACCGGTGAGTAACAATCCGTCTAGCGTGTAACGTTCAGGCTTGACCACGCTGAAATCCACGCCGTCGCCCGCCTCGAAGGTAAGGGTTATCTGGCTCATGCGGTGGTGGAAGGAGTTGTCTTCACCGCCTTTGGCGGTTTTGTCGGTAAAGCTTACTACCGGGTTGTTTTTGTCTCCCGTGGCTCCTGAAGCAAAGAGGAAGTCGATGGCAGGCTTGTTTTGCTGCGCCGTGGCATCGGTCGTGGCTGCGAGGATGCCTCCCGTCGTGTTGTACGGATAGTAGGCGCGGAAAGTATGGGTCTTTGTATCTTCGATATAGATAACCTTTCCTTCTGCCTCAAATTTCCCGTTTTTCAGGATGAAAGGCACGTTGCCGTACTGGGAATCGTTGCCGATGTCGGTGATGCCGATACGGTCGCCGCCAGTCCAGGTGGTTCCGCTGGCGCGGGTGGCGGGGGCGATGTTGGCGGTAAACTGGGCGGCCACGGGGTCACCGTTCAGGTTCTCGTTGTCGTTGTTGCAGGCTGCCAGTGCGAGGGCGAGCGTTGCAAGTGTAAAAAATCTCGTCTTCATTATATCTATAATTTTATTATTTCCAAATCAGCATTTACATCATCCCCTTTCACTTCTTCCCAGCCGTTGATTTCGGCTCCGTCCACTTCCATGCCTTCGGGAGTCTCAACCAGCGTTCCGCTGAGGGTCAGCGATTCGCCCTTTCCGGTGTTGAACTCCTTGAGGGCTTCCGTAAGGTCGCTTTTCAGCGTGGTGGGGGTCGGGTTGCCGTCAGCATAGCGGATTTCACCCTTCAGCAGTTGTTCCGTACCGGTCACACCCAGCAGCCGCACCGTGGCTTTCCACTTGCCGGCATCGTCACCTTCGGTAATCTTGGTGAAGGGCAGCACGACGTTCGAAGCGGCTCCGTAGGTATCGGTAGCGAAGTCGAGTGTTCCGGCTGCACCCGTCAGATGGGCAACAATCTCCGTGATGCGTCTGGCGGCATCACCAGTAGGTTCGACGACAAGCGTCAATTCGCGTACCTGCTGCTTCATTGCGGCGGTCAGCGGATAGTCCTTGTCTTTCTCGATGCTCACCTGTTTCGTATAGGTGAAGAACCATCCCGGGGCATTGTTCACAAAGGCATCCGTGCCTGCCCGGTTTCCCGTGGCTGCGGCAATGGTGGCGGTGGTACCATTTACCGTGATTCCTTCAGTTGGGTTCCACACCGCAAGGGTGTAGCTGCCCGGAGCAAACAGATGGTCGGGGGCATGGGTGGCGGAAGTCTCCGTACCCGTATAGTCGCCCATGGTGACCGTCCATGTGGCAGGTATGTCGATACCCTCACCGCGGGCCGACCAGTCGGCTGTCACCGCAATCTTCCCGTAGTCGGGATGCGGCGTGTCATAAAGCGTGTCCTTCACGCAGGAAGAGAGCAGCACGGCGGCTGCCATTCCCATCATATTTATATATTGTCTTGCTTTCATATTCTATTCCTCCGTGTTAGAATAACTTCCATACCAATGTCACACCGGCATTGATGGGGCCCCACCAATCTTTTGTTTCGTTGCCGCGGCGTACACGTACACCGTCGATGACTTCATATTTTTCGAAATCGGCATTCAGGTAGCCCAAACCGAGGTTGAAATCAAGAGCCAGTGCCTTGTTCAGCCTCAGCTGATAGCCAGCGGTGATGCCGCCACCCATCAGGTCGCCCTGCTTGCCTGTTTCGGAGAGCTTGTAGTTGAACTGTCCGGCCTTGAACATCGCGCCCAGATACCAGGCTTTCTTCTCACCCATATAGTAACGTACTTCCGGAGCCACTTCCCAGAGTGCATAGCGGTGGTCCTTGTCGCTCCACGTCCATGAAGTCCACGAGCCGTTTACGGCAATGCCCCACGATGGGCAGATGCGCCATTCCACGCCAAGGTCGGGTGTCAGGGTAGCCCAGCGCAGCAGGTTGGCACGCAGGGAGAGATGATAATCAGTTGTGATTTTGGTTTCTGACGGCGTGTCGGCAAGTGTATTTTGTTGAGCGGCTTTCTCAGCTTCTGCCTTTTCAGCGGCAAGTCGGGCTTCTTCCGCTTTACGTTGCTCTTCGGCAAGCCGTTCCTGCTCGGCACGCTTCTCGGCTGCCAGTCGTTCGGCTTCCGCCTTGCGTCGTGCTTCCGCTTCCGCATCCGTCGCGGC
>OLNS01003005.1_pt1 | contig 10297 bp, 8 predicted proteins | sample 1673031 | NCBI WGS metagenome assembly OLNS01 (sample SAMEA3136748, study PRJEB25190) | human gut metagenome | biome: human gut; feature: human-associated habitat; material: faeces | place: Austria | collected 2013
AAATATTGCAAAGGTTTGCAAAAAGCTTGACTGCATGCATTCTATTATTCATGACAATAGAATGCTCACATGGGGTGCATTCTATTGTATTTTCCTGAAATCCTCAAAACATTCTGATGCAAAAAGCATCCGCAGAGATCAGCGGCCCTGACAGCCTGTCGCCGCTGATTTCTGCGGATGCTTCTTTTTTCCATCTCTCTGCCTCTTCATCCAACCAGGCTGCACCGGACCGTCACACGCTTTCTTCCTCCATAGGTACAGGTAAACAGCGTCAGATCCCAGTCACCGGACAGCATCTCGTCTACTGCATAGGGATTTAAGGTTTCTACCTTTTCTACCTCATATTCGTATACGTCGCCCGAAACCGCTGTAAACTTCACCGTTGCACCCTCCGGCAAAAGTCCGATATTGCCAAAATGCCGTTTATAATTATGAGCGGCAATAATCAGGGAATTTTCCTCTGCACTTCCGGTGTAGCGGCAGGGTGCTTTTTTCAAGGACGGATAGCTCCAGGGATCCGCCACCGGCAGCGTAAGCTGCAGGGACGGAATTTCCAGCTCGCCAATCCAGCAAAGCCCGTCTGCCTCCACAAAGGTCATCCCGCTGTTCTCATCCACAGGAAGCGCCTCCGACTCCTGCTCCACAGCAGTCAGCTCTTCTTCATAGGCCTCTAAGGACGCCTCCACCGCAGCTTCGGCACGGCTGCTATCCCAGATATTATACGCGGAGATCCCCACTGCTCCTGCTGCCAGAAGGATCCCCAGCCCCATCAGAGCCTTGGAACAGTCTTTTTTTTTTCGACCGATCCACCATCCAAGAAACAGCAATACGGCTCCTACTGCGGAAAGTGCCAGAATCGGCCAGCGCAGCTGTCCTGTCTGGGGCAGCTTCTCCGGTGTTTTCTGCTCCAGAGTGATTTGGGGTGTAACGATGATCTCTGTCTTTTTCGGCGTTTTTTTTACCTCCGGCGTAGTGGGCTCCTCGGATTCTTCCGGCGGATATACCGGATCCGGAATCCTTTCGGCCTTGGGATTCACCGACATGTCATATAGCAGCTGGGCGTTCAGATTCGTCGGGATTGAAATCAGAGACGGATCGGTTCTGTATTTCTGCATCTGACCCGGAACCAGCAGATACAGACCGGTCTGCAGCCCTGTCCAGCTGAGCTTTCCGTTTGCATCAGTCTTTTTCGTATCCCCGGAAATGTGATTTGCTTTCTGATACTCCAAAAGTGCTGCCGAAGCCTCCTTAGACTGCTGTGCCGTCAGGTTTTTCAGCTGCACGTTACTGCCCTCAAAGCCCCCTGTCAGCTCCAGCACCGTATATCCTCCCTGATCCACCATTGCTGCAACCTGATACAGGGTAAACTCTGCATTTGCAACGGGCTCGTCTCGCATGGTGTCAAAAAGGATTTCGATGGAGCCTTTTTTGTCCGTGTCCACGTCCTGCATCAAATTGGACGAGCTGCTCTGACTCTGCTGTGCACAGACGTCCTGCTTCCAGCCGCTGCAAAGGGATAATACCATGGCCAGCGCAAGCAGCCAGCCCTTCACCCCTTGTCTGATCCGGATTTTTCTTCCTTTCATTTTCTTCCTCACTTTCTGCTGCAGCTGCAGCATCTCCAATCTATTGCACCCGCTCCCCATGGATCAAAAGACGATGGGAATTGACTCCATAAGGCGTACAGGTAACCAGTGTGACCTGATCCTTTCCGGACTCTACTGTCAAATCGTTTAACTCCTCCGGAAGCACCACCTCTGTCTGAGTCACCTCATAAACCAGCACACGATCCAGCACCGTGATCTGAAAGGTATCTCCTGCCTCCAGCTGATCCAGATCGGTAAAAAGCTTTGCCGAGGGAAGCCCCCGATGACCAAACAGAATCGCATGAGTTGTTTCGCCTCCAACCGGCAGGGAGGTTCCCTCCAGATGACCGACTCCAGATTCCAACGCTTCCTCCGATACTCCGTGATAAATAGGAAGCTTCAGCTTTATTTTTTCGATTTCCAGATATCCCATCACACCGCTGTCCTCTGCCAAAAGCAGCTCATCATAGGATTTTCCGTCGATCAAAAGTGCCTCCTTTTCCGCCTCTCCCAGCATATCGAAGCTGATGCCAAGCTCTGCCAGCTTTTGATTATACCGGTCGGCTTCTGCCAGCAGGGCAGCCCGCCTTTCCTGCTCCATCTGCGCCTGTGCTTCCTGATAGGCTGCGATCTGCCTGCGCTGTTTTGCCTGTTCCATCCAGTTGCTGACGGAGGGATATAACAGGACACCCAGCCCTGCCAGACCAAGAAGGATGGCAAGGACTGTCAAAATTTTTCGTTTCATGCACTTCTCCCTTCCGCTTTACCAAAAACAAAAGATCAGGCTTCCCGCCAGACGCTTTGCCGGCGACAGCTCCTTTGATACAGCTTCTGCAAGCGTTTCATAGCAATCCAGTACAAACTGACACTCTTTTTTTGTCAGCCCCTGATCACTATAGCATGCCTTCAGTACGATATTTGCCAGCTTCTGGGCTGTCTTTTCCGAAAATACCGGATAGTTCTTTCCAAGCTGCTTTGCAAAACCCTCTTTCTGACAGCTGCATACGCTTTTTTGGTTGAATTTCTGCAGTGCGGCAAAGCTTCGATAAATTCTTTGGATCTGCTCTCCCGGAGCTTCTCCTTTTCTTCCTCTTCTCCGTCGTTTACAGAGGATATGCCTCCGGATGACTGCTGCGATCCCACAGGCAGCTATCGTCAAAGCCACCGCCGCCAGTGCTTTTTTCACCACCCGGAATATTCTGCTGCCGATCCCGGGCGTCTCCGCCTCCGGAGTGTCTTCCTGATCAAAGACTTCCACCGGGGTGTCCGGGCTGTCTGCTTCCTTCTGACCTGAGGCTCCGTCACTTTCTGTTACCAGAGCGGCAAAGCCCGGTGTCGCCTCCACTACGGTCCATCCGATTCCTTCCCGGTAGACCTCTGCCCAGGCATGGGCGTTATCATCCTCCAAAACAGCCTGATAGCTGCCGTCCGCCTGTCCTTTAAAGAGACTTGCCGGTGCCGCATAGCCCACCACATATCGTGCCGGCATCCCGCAGGCACGCAGCAGCATGGTGGCCGCCGCTGCAAAATGAACGGAATTTCCTTCTTTGGATTCCTTTAAAAACCATTCTACAAAGTCCTTCCCCTCGGGCACAGCCTCCGGTTCCCGGACAAATTCATACTTTCCTGCCAGCTCAGAAACCACTGCCGTTTTGATCTTTTCCCAGTTTTTTTCTGCCTCTTTTGGATCTGCGCTTTCTTTTGTTTCCACCTCAGGAGCAAATTCCTCCTGCAAATAACTGAGATTTTCCGGCAGGCTGCTGCAATGTGCCTGCACATAGGCGGCATAGGCGCTTTCCGCCTGATCCAGAGTGCTTTCCTGCTGCTTTGTTTCGTTCCAGTCCTCTAATGTTTCCTCCAGCTGCTTTCTGGGATAACAGGAAAAAATATCCTGCTGGACGCTCTGACCTGCCAGTGCGCCGTCGCCTCCCAGCACCTGATAATAATCGTTTAAAAATGCTCCATAGGGAACATAGGTATAATTCGGATTTGCCGCCAGATTTTCCACCTGCAGGGTCACAGCAGAGGAGGCTGCATTTGCCGCAAGCTCCGGCTTTGCATCGTCTCCCTCTCCGGTAAACACCACGTTTTCCGCATAATAGGTTCGCAGAAAGGGCAGATTTTCCACCTCAAGGGATACATTTCCATCCAGCTTCCACAAGGATGCCGCCTGCACAAAGCTCTCCCCGTCTGCCTCCTCAAAGGCTGTCCCGGTGTAATCCGTGCCGATAAAGCCCTTTAAATACACTGTCTCTGAGGGTTTTTCCGAAACCGTGACCTTCAGGGCCTGTACCTTTCCAAAATAAAAACCATCCTGATCTGTCAGTGTGCCATCCGATACCCCTCCGCCGACTCCCTCAACGGAAAGCTTCAGCCTCCCTCCGGAAACCGCCGGAAGCAGCTGCCAGACTGCCTGCAGCACACCGTTTTGTGTCTTCATCCCTGCCTCCTGTGCCTGGAGCAGGGTATTGGTCAGGGGCCGCACCAGCACAAACGCCAACAGCGACAGCACTACAGCCTGCAAAAGCAGCCAGACATTGACACTGCTTTTCATCTGCTCTGTCATCTGCCTTGCTTGACGGGCACTGTCCTGATCCCTTTGATCCGCCCGACTGACAGCGGCGGCACTGAGCATTCCAAGGGTTCCCAACAGGATCATAAAAAAGCTGAAAAAAGAGGGTGTCCCTCCGGCAATTCCGATTCCTGCCAGCACCGGAAATTCTCCTGCCAGAACCACTGCCGGATTGGTCCGATAACAGATCCCGGCAGATAACAGCCCTGCCAGCAAAAACAGGATAAACCCGAAAAATACCGTCATCTGCATCGCAGATGCTGACGCCTGATACAGGGCAAGAGTACCGTCATAAGCCTCATTTAACCGGCTGCGTACTCCGTTTACAGCAGACATATACCCGGCAATCACATCCTTTTGCAGCAACAGCAGTAAAAGGCTTACGCCGATGAGGGTCCCCAAAATTGCAAGGAGCCGATACACCCCTTCCAGGGACAGTCTGGAAAATCCGATCCAGAACAGCACCGAGACAACCAGAAGCATCCAAAAAACAGGAACAGCATATAGGATTCCAAATCCACTGAGAAATGCGCTGCAAAGACCACCGGTGATGCAGAGCAGACAAATCAGCATACCAGCCAGCCGCCACAGCTTTTGGAGCGGCATACCGCTGTGTCCTTCTTCCTGCAGCATCCGACAGGTGATCCTGCCTACCGCTTCCTTATCCAGCTGTTCCGGCTCCTGCTCTTTCTTCATTGCCTCTCACCTGCCTGACTGTTCCTTCTGCATCTATTTTCCAAAGCTGCCCGTCGGCTCCCGGCTCTGTTACACCGCTGCCTCTGCCCTTTTCCAAGCTTCTCTCTGCCGAATCCTTATTTTTCCCGGCAGCTTGCTTTTGACTCTGCTTTCCCTTCTGCTCCAGCTCCTCTTTTGTGGCTGTGAGACAAATCCGTTTGAGAAAGACCCACAGCTCCGGGGCTTTGGAAATCTGCATTCTGCACAGCTGCTCCTGCTCCTGCCAGAATACCTCATATTCCTGTTCTGCCGCCAAAAGCCTCCAGCAAAAATCCGCTGTCTGCTCCAGCAGCCGTTCCAATTTACCATGATCCCACTTTTCCTGAGGCGGATGATACAGATCCACCTGCAGCAAAAGCACCTCCCGCTTTGGCAGGCTGAATTCCCGCACCAGCATTTCTCCGGTCTTTGCAGTCAGCTTCCAATGCACTCTCTGCAGCGGATCTCCATCCCGATAGGCACGGACCTCGAATACCTCCGAGCCATCGTCCCCGCCTTTTTTTTGGGAATGCTGATCCGAATCCTCGCCGGAGGCAAGCTGTGCCGGCGGGATCCATTCCTCCGCCTGATGTACCAGGGGCACGGACAACACCTGCACTTTTTTGTCTGTGATCAAAAGCTTCTTTGACCATAACCGAAGCCAGTCCCGCACGGATGCCGACTGGATCCAGAACTCATAAACACCGGAATACCTCACCGGAATGCAAAATTCCAGCACACCGGTCCTTTTTCCACCTGCCATTCCCATGCTTTCCACGATGCCCGTGCTGTTATCCAGAAGATCCCGCCAGCCGACGGTAACCGCCACACAGGAGGCCGGAAGCAGGGAAGCATTTTTCAGCTTTACCCGAAGGACGATGGGCTCTTCCTTCCCCACCGTCTCTTCTGCAGGCTCCGGCACAATTTCTACCTTCCCAGCCAGGATCTGAACCAGAATCCACATGGAAAGCGCCAGCAGCAGCTCAAAGCCCAGCAAAAACGAGGCAAAGCCCCCGGGAGCAGCTACGCCCCAGACGGCAGTCAGAACCACCGCCCCTATATAAATTGCTTTTTCCTTCAAGGCTTCACCCTTTCTCCGGAGCAGGGGCCGGGGTCTCCTTTAAGATCCGCTCCAGCACGGCTGTTGCACGGAATCTATCCATTCCGGAGCTTGATACAGGCTGTACCCTGTGGGCCGCAACATCCTGAAATTCTGCCGCAACATCCGCAGGGATCACAAAGCCGCGGCCTTTCCGATAGGCTCTCGCCTGCGCCATTTTCAAAAGTGCCAGAGAGCCTCTGGGACTCAGCCCAAGCTCCAATGCGTCATTGCTTCTGGTGGCCCGGGCCAGACGCACGATATAGTCATATACCTGATCGTGTACAAACACTTCTTCGACTTCTTTTTTCATTTCCATCAGCTCCTGACTGCTGATGACAGGACGTACATCCTCCAGCCCGTTTCCGCTCCGGCGGCTTTTTAAAATATCCATTTCCTCTGCGGCATCGGGATATCCGATCCCAAAGCAGATCAGGAACCGGTCCAGCTGGGATTGGGGCAACAGCTGGGTTCCGGCAGAGCCGACCGGGTTCTGGGTGGCAATGACCAGAAAAGGAGACGGTACCGGTCTTGTCACACCGTCTACGGTTACACTGCCCTCCTCCATTACCTCCAGAAGCGCCGCCTGGGTCTTGGGAGAGGTACGGTTGATCTCATCCGCCAGAAGAATATTGCACATGACTGCGCCGGGACGGTATAAGAAGGCGTCCTTTTCCCTGTTGTATACGGTAAAGCCTGTAATATCGGCCGGTAAAACATCCGGCGTAAACTGCACTCTGTTCTGCGCCACACTCATTGCCTTGGCAAAGGCCAGCGCCAGGGTTGTTTTTCCCACTCCCGGAACATCCTCCACCAGCACATGTCCGCCGGCAAGAATGGCGGTCATGAGCTTTTCCACGCACTCTGTTTTTCCGATAAATGCTTTTTTTACTTCTTCAATTACTTTCTGCGCCTTGTTTTCCTGCATGACTGACTCCTTTTGCCTTTCTTTCGTTTTTCCCGGACATCTCCACGGCTTCTTTGCCGTTTCACGATCAGCAGGAAGATGGATCCCTCCACTCCTGCCACGATCAGCAGGGATACCAGCAGCCACGGCCATACATCCACGATCCGCTTCGTGATGGTCTGGGACTGTACTTCATGCACCGCATTCTGTTCTGCCAGCTCCTCCGGCGGGATGTACTCGGTCCGCTCGCCACGAACCAGCAGCCGGTGGGTGTTGATGGCATAGGGAGTACAGGTGACAAGGGTACAGTAATCCTTTCCTTCCACGATCCCGATGTCCTGGGTTTCCTCCGGAAGCACAACCTTGATCTGGTCTACCTTGTAAGCAAGCACCTCATCCAATACATGGAGATAGAACACATCGCCCTCCTCCAGTTTGTCCAGATCCGTGAACAAAACCGCACTGGGCAGTCCACGATGACCGGTCAGCACGGAATGGGTGCTTGTACCGCCGATCGGATAGGAGGACTCCGCCAGATGACCGACGCCCTTCTGCAGCACATCTTCGCCGGTTCCGCTATATATGGGAAGATATACGTCAATTTTCGGAATTTCGATAAAACCAATGCTCTCGCCCACATCCACCAGATCGAGGTAGCTGATTCCATCCTCTCCCTGCATGGCACTGGCTTCCACTGCTGCATTGAGCTGTTCATTATATTTGCGGACTGCTTCCTTGGCAGCGTCGATCTGCTCCTGATCCATCTCTGCAACCTGCTCATCATAGGCGGCAATCGCCTGACTTGCATGGGACTGGGCGATCAGGTTGCTGACAAAGGGATACAGCGTCAGACACAGACCTGAAAAAAACAATATCGCGATAAACCATGCTCTTTTTTTATCCATGACAGTAACCTCCGGACATTTTATAAGGAAAGGCACAGATCAAAGGCCTGCGGCAACCGCCGCTTTTGCATTTTCTCTGCGCCGTTTTTTCGTGGACATCCAAGGGCACGGGAGAGCGCCCGGATGTCCTTTTCAGGAAGGGAATGGGAAAACACAACACGGAAAAGAAAATCCCAAATTTTTCTTTCCCGATTACCGCAGCCGCAGCCGGTTTCTAAGACCGACGGCGATCACCGCAGTATCGCTCCCTTCAGGGGGAAAGGGGGTTCTGAAGGAGCGATGCACAGGGCGGGACGTGACCCCCGTCCTGTGCCGGAATCTGTTTGCGCCACACGAAACGCGATACAGACCCGTTGCTGATAAAATTGCAGCTGTACTTCACAACAGCTTCGCAGCATCCATAGAAGAGATAACAAAAAGGTTATCTGTCTGAATTACTCTGCTTTTTTCTTCTTGCCGGTGATCAGCAGGATCACTGCTGCTGCCATCATGGCAATACCAGCGAAGGTAAATACGAAGGTACCGATACCACCGGTGGTGGGAAGGGTGAAGCCTTTTTTGTTAATAACTTTCTGTACTTTTATACCTTGTTGAGTAGTTGAATCTGCGGAAGTAAATGTAGTTTCTTTAATCTCGCTCTTTACCTGTTTTTCTCCATTTCCATCTTCTACCCAAGCCGACTCAGTTTTCGTAGTTGTTGTATATTGAACATTTAATGTTACCGCAATCGGTTTTTTCAACAGATTATATCCATCATTCGTTTTTGTTTCAACCAGATAATAGGTACCATTGGAAAGTCCTTTATGGGTTACTGTACCATCCGTACCTGTTTTTAATGTCTTAATATTTTTCCAGGATTTTGTCTTATCTAATCCTGCAGGCGCGTCTGCTCCCGAAATGGCACCCTCTGTTCCAGCAGGAACCTCCTGATAAAGGTCAAATTCAACATTTGCTAATTTCTTAGTTTCAGATCCATCCTCACCGGTCTTTTCAATTTTTACTGCAAAGGTATATACGACAGTACTGTTCTCGATCGTATTTTTTCCTTCTTCTTTATCTTTGTTCGGGTTATCTGGATCATCAGTAGTATTTGGTGTAATATTTTTGGAATATTCCAATTTTGCAGTATTCCGATTGCCAGCTGTTGTGTTAAAAGCAGTATCCTTTAATGTCGCATTATATGTGATGACTAACTGTTTTCCTTTATATGCCTCCATCTGAGCGGGAGTAAATTTAATTGTAAATCCATCTGCTCCCAGTGCTTCTGTAGAGTATGCCTCCACTACAACAGGAGTACCATCGCATGTAATTTTAATAGAAGATAAGTTATCTTTTAAATTAGTAGGTGTATCTGTTACGGTAAATGTTTTCAGCTTTGTAATATTATTCGGAACATTTACAGTAATTTTATAAGGGATTTCATCTTCGATGCTGTAATCTGCATCCCTTCCCCATGGACCATTGTTTTTCTTCTGAACCTCTTTTTTTAAATCAGGGCGTTCATTAGTTATCTTAATTGTGATATTGGCATCTGTAGTTCCATTGTATTTAATTTTTCCTTCATTAGTTACTTCAAATGGATATGCAGTGGCACCGTCCATAATATAGCCATCTCCAACAAATGTTTCAATCAGACGATATTTACCTTTGGACAGTCCATCGATTGTAATCTTTCCTTCGCTATCTGTTGTAAGAGTTAAGTTATTTCCAGTATCATCACCCTGCGCGGTGGATTGCTTCGTAATATTAATCCACTTATCATCTGTATCAGATTTTTTTTGCAGAGCAAACACAGCGCCTGATATTTTTTCATCATCCTTCACGCCAGTTTTTTCTAAGCTTATCTTTCCATATCCTGTTTCATTTTTGGGATAGACATGGATATCATATAACCAATCCGAGCCATCTGTAGTAGTCATAGGAACCGATAACAGAAATGGTTTCATAGGTATTGTAACAGCATCCGGAACAGTTGTTTCAATTACAACGTAAAAACCAAGATCGAGGTTAGGGAACGTTGCAGTTCCGTTTGCGTCAGTTTTCTTTTCTGCAATAGTTTTTTTAACAAAACCATCTTTAATACTACCTGCTTCATCTACATAGCCATCAACCGCCGGTAAATCTTTTGGATCTGCATTGTAATAATTCTCCATGCCATCTTTATCTACAACCTGATAAAGTGTAAATCCTGCACCTTTTAAAGGTACTGCACCAGTCGGAAAGTCGCTCGTATCTGCTTCTGTACCGTTTCCTACAATCCCCGTACCATTACCGCTTGTATACTTATGAATCGTAACCGTTCCCGTCTTATCCGGATCCGTATCAATCGTCGGCATTTTTGCGGAAGGTTCAGCCGCAAATGCCGTCATTGTCATCATCGACAATGTCATTCCCAGGGTCAGGAGCCCTGTCAGAAGCTTTTTCATTCTCTTCATTGTTTCAATTCTCCTTTTTTTGTTCGGCTGTCCTTTTGTGTTTGGGACAGCCGAATTTTTTACTTCTCCTGCTTTGTAC
>OLNS01003015.1_pt1 | contig 10279 bp, 11 predicted proteins | sample 1673031 | NCBI WGS metagenome assembly OLNS01 (sample SAMEA3136748, study PRJEB25190) | human gut metagenome | biome: human gut; feature: human-associated habitat; material: faeces | place: Austria | collected 2013
TCCCGCTTATTCACTTCTTTTAATTTCTGCAGTTTGCCGCCCTTTGAGGCATCGAGCAGATTAAAAACAGTCCTTCTAAGTACTTCACCTGTATTCATCTTTACTTTCCTTTCCGTTTTGTGCTTTCACCAGTCCCAGAATGATCACAGCCGCCACACGCAGAATATTTGCACCAAGTGACGCATAGGCAAATCCTGTCAGTCCATACATTTTTGCTGCCGGTATCGATACTGCAAGAAGTATTCCAAAATGTGCAAGCTGTAGACCAAGCTGCCATCTCTCATCCGTGAATGTCAGCACAAGAATAAACAGAAACGCAGAATATAATCCAAGAATCTGCGCCAGATTTACAACAGTTACAATGCCTTTTACCGAATCATAGAGATTTCTGTAAAAGAGCCATACAAAAAGCGGTGTTCCCACCTGGCAGGCAAGAAAGAATACAAAACTTACGATTCCTCCTGCAAGTGCTGCCTTGCCATACTGTAAACGTGTCAGACGCTCTTTTTGTAGACGATAAGGGAAACGATGGCGGAGAGCACTTCCGTGGCCCAGAACGCGTTCCAGACGCCCACAGGGCCAAACTGTCGGCAGAGCACCCAGGCCAGCGGCATGATGAAGACGATGTAGCGGCACAGGGAGATCACCAGCGACTGCGTGCCCTTGCCCAGACCTTCCAGCGCGCCGGAAGAGGTGGTGGAGATGGCGGAGATCACAAAGCCCAGGCAGATGATCCGCAGAGCAACTTTTCCGGCTTCCACCGTCTCCGGGGTAGAGGTAAAGAGCCGCATGAGAGGCTCCGAGGCTGCCAGACAGCCAAGGGTGCCCGCTGCCATGATGGCGGCGCTCAGGATGAGGGTGATCTGGTAGAGCTGGCGTACCCGTTTGTGCTCCCCGGCACCGTAGTTGTAGCTGATGAGGGGACGCATTCCCTGCACGATGCCGTTGGCGGGCAGATAGAGGAATGTCTGTAGTTTGTAGTAGATGCCCAGCACCACCACATAGCTGCCCGAGAACGCGGCCAGCAGGCTGTTGAGGAACGTGACCAGCAGAGAGGGAAGCGCCAGGTTGAGGATGGCCGGGATGCCGATGGAGTAGAGCCGGGTGTCCAGCTCTTTGTCCAGCTTCAGGCAGGCGCGGCGCAGCCGGACGGGCAGCTCCGTGGAAGCGTACACCACGAGGTAGACACCAGTGCTCAGTGCCTGGCCGATACCGGTGGCCAAAGCCGCGCCTGCAATGCCCATGGCAGGGAACGGCCCGATGCCAAAGATGAGCAGCGGGTCCAGGATGATGTTGCCCACACAGCCCACGATGAGGGCTACCATGGTCACTTTCATCCGGCCCACGGACTGGAAGATCTTCTCAAAAGCCAGGGAGGCCATGTTGACCGTGGCAAAGCCAAACACGATGTGGGAATAGGTCAGGCCCATGGAGAGCACTTCGGCATCCGTTGTAAAGCGCCCCAGGAAAGACGGCATGATGGCAATGGCAATGGCCGAGCCGAGGATGCCGTGCAGCAGGGAAAACGCCATGCCGTGGGTAGCGGCCTGATCGGCTTTTTCGTGCTCCCCGGCACCCAGGCAGAGGGCCACCAGTGCATTGATGCCGATGCCAAAGCCGATGGCAATGGCGTTGAGCAGGTTCTGCACCGGGAAGACCAGCGAGAGGGCCGTCATGGCGGATTCGTTGATGCGGGCCACAAACAGGCTGTCCACAATGTTGTACAGCGAGTTGACCAGCATGGAAATGACATTGGGCAGCGCCATGGACATCAAAAGCGGGAAGACCGGGCGCTCTTTCATAAAGGTGTTGTTCACAGAAGAGATCTCCTTTCATCGGGTGGGGGCTGCAGAGGTTTGGACGCAAAAAAAGCCACACAATGGCTTTTGCACCATTGTGTGGCGAAAAATAGCTTGATACTGTAAAAATCCACACGATATTTTAGGAGCTTTAGAATATCACAGCCGAGGCGACTTGTCAAGAGGGCAGGGCGCTCAATCCTGCATGGTCAGGTTGCCGCCTGCGGAAAGGCCCTCTTTCACGCCTGCATCGGTATAGCTGTAAGTGCCGCCTTTCCGCGCTTCGCCTGCTTTCCAGGTGCCGCGGTAGGTGGTGCCGTTGGCCCAGGTGTAGGTGCCGCTGCCGTCCCGCAGGTCGGCGGCAAAGCTGCCGGAGAACTGATCCCCGTTGGCGTAATTCACCGTGCCGGAGCCGCTGCGCTGGCCATCGGCCCAGCTGCCCGTGTAGGTGCTGCCGTTGGCATACTTCATGGTACCGGAGCCGCTGGGCTGGCCGCCTGCAAAATTGCCGTCATAGCTGTTGCCGCTGGCGGTTTTCAGGGTGCCTTTGCCCTCCAGCTTGCCGTCCGTAAAGGTGCCGGTATAGACATCGCCGTTGGATTTGGTCAGGGTGCCGGTCTGCTTGGAGCCGTCCACCTTGCCCACAAACTTGCTGCCGTCGGCAAGGGTCAGCGTCTGGGTCACGTTTTCCGGGGCCGCGGAGCTGGCAGCAGCCTCCGAAGAAGCCGTGCTGGATGCACTGCTGGCCGAAGAAGCGGGCTTCTCCTCTTTTTTGCTGGAAGCGCTGGCGGCCTTGGAACTGCTGGCTGCACTGGATGCCGCCTTGGAAGAAGCCGCGCTGCTGGCGGGCTCCTCCTGCTTGGTGGAGGGAGCGCTGGCCGGAGCTTCGCTGGCGGCGGGGGAGGAGGCAGCAGCCTCACTGGAAGAAGCTGCTTCACTCTCTGCCGCACTGGAAGCGGCTTCACGTTCCGGTTCCGCGGCTTTGGAGCTGCTGGAAGTCTTGGCCGTTGCCGTGGGCAGGAAGAGCTCTTCCGCCGTCGGGGTGCCCCGCAGGGTGAACTGATAGGCCAGCAGGCCGCCCAGGAACGCAACCGAGAGGACAGCCACCGGGAGCAGGGGGCCAAGCTTGACGGATCTTTTCTGGGCCGTGGGTTTGTAGACCGCCTGCGGCCCCTTGGGTGCATCGACGGTGCGTACCTTGCTCAGGTCCAGCTGACCTGCCTGCAGGGCGGGAGTGTCGTCGTTTTTTTCAGGAATGTCATCCACCGCGATCTCGATTTTGGTAGCATCGACCAGAGCCGCCCGGAATGCCTCCAGCGACGGCCAGCGGTCGGCTGCGTTCAGAGCAAGGCCTTTCTGGAGCACGTTGTTCAGCGCGTCCGGGATGTCGGGCAGGGTGCGAAGCGCCGCACCGTTTAGCCGGGCTTTGGCCGCCATGGGCAGGTGGCCGCTCAGAGCGCCGAACAGGCAGGCCGCGACCGGGTAGACCTGAGCAGCCGGGGTGCGGGCACTCCAGGCGTTCCAGAACTCCCAGGGCAGCAGCTGCGGGTTGGCGGCATCGGCGGCGTCCCACTCTTTCAGGGAGTGGGGCTTACCGCAGGAGAGCACTTCCCGGGCGTCTTTGCTCAGTACGATCTGCTCCGGGCAGACATCAACATAGGTGGTTTCCGGATCTGCCTGAGCCGAAATGGTTTGGATGGTCAGCAGCGTCAGGCGCACAGCGTCCTGCCAGGGCAGGGAACCGCCGTTTGCCGCAACGTGCTGCGAAAATGTGAGTTGTTCCACGCTGGTTCCTCCAAAGGGTGATCAAAAAGCGGCTCAGCCGTAAAGCTGGCTCATCAGAGCCGCCCGCCGGGCGCTCTTCTGGCTCTTGTAACTGCTCATGGCCTGGTCTGCCAGGGCGGTGCTCTGGCCGTTGGCCTTGAGCACCGAGCGCATCTGGCTCACAATGCGGTTGACCTCACTGTCGCAGGAGGCCTGCAGGGCCGAGAGCTGGCCGGCTTTGGACATGCAGATGGCAATTTTGCGGCTGCGGGTCTGCTGCTCCGGCGGCAGAGATTTATACTCTGCCTTGGCGGAAGCAATGCAGGCATTCAGGCCGCCTTCCGCCCGGCCTTTCACGGCATAGAGCTGCTGGACCAGTGCCTTGACCTCGCCCTCATAGGCGGCCTCCGAGAGGCTGGCATTGCCGGAAGTGCCGGTGCTGCCAGAGACAGCACTGCTCTGGGCGGGCGTTTCTGCATCGGCCTGTGCCTCACGGGAAGCAGCGTCCGAAGAAGCTTCGCTCTCTGCAATGGCAGAAGCGGAAGTCTCGTCCGCAGGGGAGCGATTGGCCGCGCCGCCGCTCTGGGCGGCACCTGCCGTGGTGCCGACGGGCTCCACGGTGATGACGCCGGGCAGGTCGGCCAGTGCATCCAGGGTCAGGTCACCGCTGATGAGCTGGGAAAGTTCGGTATCCGAGATGGTGACCACCTCCCGCGTGCTGCTTTCGGCTTCCAGGATGGTCTCATCCAGCGGAGCCGTGCGGGCCTTGACGTAATTGCTCACCGGCACGAGCCAGAAGCCGATCACGGCAGCCAGGACCGCGCCCACAGCCAGAAGCACGAGCTGAAAAATTTGTTTCTTTTGCATATACGTTACTTTTTAATTAGCCCAGGTAGCCCTTAACGTCTCTCCAGATGTGCCAGAAGCCGTAGAAGTAGCCCAGGTGTGCAATGACACCCATGTCGTCCACGTTCTTGAACCAGTTGGCAATGGGAGTGAAAGAACTCTGCTTGGCGCTGTTCCAGATGGCGTTGCGGACGTCACTCTTGACGGTGTCACGCAGGAAGTCGCCGATGAAGTAGTTGAACAGCTTCTCGTACTGGACATCGCCGCTGCCGACGATGTAGGTCTTTTCTTCTTCGGGGATCACGGCATAAGCAACAGGATAGTTCATAATAAAATTCCTCTTTTTCAAAGTTTATAATAAAAATATCGGATTTTCAATCAAAGACAAAAGATGATCAAATCCACATGCCCAGCATCTTTTTGGGCTGGTGCGGGGAGATGATGTCCAGCTCCTGGTCGTCAAACAGCTCGTCACCGTTGCGGACGATCCGGTCAGCGATCTCAGTGCCCAGAGTCTTCTGCAGCATCTGGATGCCCTCCGCCATCCGGGGCGGGCGCTTGTCCGGGGAGTGGGTGTCCGTGGAGAGCACATGCACGAGCCCCCACGAGATGAATTTGCAGAGCTTCTTGCGGAGCTTTGCATCTTGCAGCAGGGCCCCGGCGTTGATCTGCGCGTAAGCACCGGCGGCCACCCACTCATACAGCAGGGTGGGGTCGTCCAGCACATAGGGGTAACGCTCAATGTGCGCGATCAGCGGCAGGATGCCCTGTTCCTGCAGAGCGTACAGGGTCTGCTTGATAAAATGAGGCTTATGGGTGGTGGGAAACTCAATGAGCATGTAAGCGGTGTCGCCCATGCAGAGGGCCTTGGCGTCCAGCTCACAGAGCTTGGGAGAAAAATAAACTTCGCTGCCCAGCTTGAACCGGAAGTCCATCGACTCTTCTTTCAGTGCCTCGGTCAGCCGCGCGTAGGCGGCAGCACGCTTTTCCAGAAAAGCTTCCACCGTGGTGCGCTCGCTGTTGAAATGGCTGGTGAACGCGATGTTGCGCACGCCGTCCTCATACTCCTTGTGGAGCAGCTCCAACGAGACCGAGACATCTTTGGCACCGTCGTCAATACCGGGCAGGATATGGCAGTGCAGATCAGTCATGGTTCGTTACCCTTTCGGCTGGCTTTGCGTGCTTTCGCTTTTCCGGGCTTTGCGATGCCACCGGATCCGTCTGGGGGGTACCGTAGGAGTAGCCGTAGCTATAATAGTTGTAAGCGTAGTTGGAGCCCTTGAGCGCCGTCTTGGCGTCATAGCGGGTCAGCACGGCACCCAGCACTTTTACGCCGGTGTCTTTCAGCTTCTTGACAGCGGCCTCCACGGACTCGGCCGGGGCGTAGCTGGAACGAACAACAAACAGAGCACCGTCCACCTGATTGCCGATGACCGCCGCGTCTGTCACCATGGAGATGGGAGGCGCGTCAAAGATGACATAATCAAAGGTGGCGTGCAGCTGCTGGATCATCTGCTGCATCCGGGCCGAGCCCAGCAGCTCCGAGGGGTTCGGAGGGGGCGTGCCGGCGGGCAGGAACGTGATCTTGAACTGTTCCAGCCGCAGCAGAGCCTCTTCCAGCTTGCACTGGTTGGAGACAATATTGGAAACGCCTTTCACGTTGTGACCGGCTTTCAGGTATTTGTGCAGCACGGGCTTGCGCAGGTCGCAGTCCACCAGGACTACATTTTTGCCGTCTTCGGCCAGGGTCAGGGCCAGGTTGACTGAGACGTTGCTCTTGGCCTCTTCCGGCATGGTACTGGTGACCACAATGGCGCGGGCTCCGGTGGAGCTGGTCAGAAAGTTCAGGTTGGTGCGCAGGGATTTGTAAGCTTCCACATACGCAAAGGGCATTCCTTTCTGGGAGATCAGCTGCAGGGAGCGCTGGCCGGGGTCAGAGTTTTCAATTTTCGGTTTGAACGGATTCCACATCTTACATCACACCTCAGGGATAAAGCCCAAAACAGGGAGGTCCAGCTTCTTCTGAACATCTTCGTCGTCTACAATGTAGTTGTGCAGCAGGTGGTTGACCACCAGCAGAGCGCAGGCCGCTACCATACCGGCCAGAGCGCAGAGCAGCATGGTCTTCTTGGTCTGGGGATAGACAGGCGTGGTGTCGATCTCCACGTCGCTCACTGCCTTGCAGGAGCCCGCCTCGACCTTTTCCACGATCACGTCCGGCGCGACCTCCGCGATCGTCTGCGCGATCTTGCCCGCCAGGCCCGGGTTCTCATTGGTCACCGTAATGGCCATGATCTGGGTGGAGTTGACGCTGCCCACCGTGATGCTGTCTGCCAGCTGGCTGTAGGTTATGTCCAGGCCCATCCGCTGGATGACATCGTTGAGCACGAGGTTGCTCTTGATGATGACTGCATAGGTGTCGATCATGTTTTTTGCTGAGGTGATGTTGTCGTTGCTCACGGTCGTCGTGTTATCCTGCCGGGTATTGACGATCATGTTGACGGACGCCTGATACCGGGGCGTCAGCGCGAACGTGCATACCAGAAAGCTGATCACCGCCGCCACAAGGCCCACCGCCACGATCTGCAGCACATGGCTCCACAAAAGCCGCAGCAGCTCGCTCAGGTCGATCACTTCTTCTTCCATTTCCATTAGCCTCATCGCCTTTCTCAGTTGAAATTACGTGGGGACATGCCTTTCGCCTCTCTAAAAATTGACGCAGAAAGACAAAGGCTCTAACACCCCATCTAATTTTAAACGGTATGTCCCCACAATTCAAGCAAAATTGGAAAAAAACCCGGAATATGCAAAAGATTGGCGAAATTTACAAACGGAAGTAAAACTCTGGCGATGATTTTGGAGCGGATACCGTGCAGGGGTGGAACAGAAACCTGACCGGAGCTGTAAAACGCGGCTGCCTGGAACAGAATTTCTCCGGGCAAAAAAGAACCCCTGCAACGGGTACCGGGGATATTCCGGCACAAATTGCAGGGGAAACGCGTTCGGCGCTCAGCCGTAGAGTTTGCTGGTGAGGGAAGAGACCATTTCGCTCTTCTGGGCCTTGTAGGCAGCCAGTGCCTCGTCGGCCAGGGCGGTGCTCTGGCCGTTCTGGGTCAGCAGGGCGCGCATCTGGTTTACGATGTTGTCCACCTCTTTGTCACAGGAAGCCTCCATGGCTTTCAGCTCACTGGCCTTGCCCATCACGATGGCGATTTTGCGGCTCTTGGTCTGCTTGGCGGCAGGCAGAGCCTTGTACTCTGCCGTGGCCGACTGGATGGTGTTGTTCAGGCTGCTCTCGGCCCGGGCCTTGACGGCGTAGAGCTGGTTGATGAGAGCCTGCAGCTGCTGCTCATACTCCGGCAGGGCAGTGGTGCTCCCCGTGCCGGGGTCAGCAGCCTCGGCGCGCTGCTGGGTCAGCTGCTCCAGCGTAGTGCTGCCGGAGACGAGCTCCTGCAGCTCGGAGGAGGTCAGGCTGCCCAGCACCTCGGTCTGCTGGCTGGCAGAGGGAGTCCCGGCGGAAGTGTCCTGCTGGGCGGTGCTCTGGGCAGGCTGCGTGGTCTGGGTGCTGCCCGATGCGGCGGAGCCGTCAGCCGTCTCGGAGCAGGCGGTTAGAGTCAGTGCCAGCACAGCGGTCAGTGCCAGCACGCAAAAACGATTGTTCTGTTTCATAAAACCCCTCGTAAGATCATATCCGATAAAATGGAAGCGATTGCCCGTTTACTGTACCACGTTTCACTGCCCTTGACAAGAGACGATTTTTTACGCTGTGGACCTGGATGCACCGCTTGCGCATTCCCCATCTCTGTGGTATGATAAAAGCAGAAATCAGGCTCTGATCCCGCCGCGGGGCGGGCCGCTGCCCGGTGTGCTTCCGGACAGCGATTTGTTTGGTTTGCTGGTTAGCTTCTGCTAACAAAATGCCTAAATTTAAGCTGCTGCCTTTGTGCAATCTGCAAAAGCTGCGGCAGAGGCAAAAAATTCTTGGAGGTTTCCTTAGATGATCGAGACGGTTTTAAAAGTAGATGGCATGATGTGCGGCATGTGCGAGAGCCACGTCAATGAGACGGTCCGCAAGACGGCGGATGTCAAAAAGGTGACCTCTTCCCACACCAAGGGCGAGACGGTCATCCTCTCGGAGCAGGAGCTGGACATTGACGCCCTCAAGGCGGCCATTGCCGAGACAGGCTATACCGTCAAGGGTGTCCAGAGCCATCCCTATGAGAAAAAAGGTTTTTTGAGCTCGTTGTTCCATAAATAACCATCTTTCATTGCAGGAGGTGCGTTTCTATGAGGATCTTAGTGTACGGTGCAGGCGTGCAGGGCTGTGAGCTGGCCCACCGGCTGGCACAAAACGAGAAAAACACGGTGACTCTGCTGGCGCGGGGCGAGTGGAAAGAGCGGATCGACCAGAAAGGTCTCACCATCCGCCACTGGGCCCAGCTCAAAACGACTGTGGACCGTGTGCCGACCATTGAAACGCTGGCCCCGAAGGAAAGCTATGACATCGTGTTTGTCACGGTGCAGGCAGGCCAGCTGCCGGAGATCCTGCCCGTCCTCAAGCAGAACAAGAGCGAGTTTTTTGTGTTTGTGGGCAACCAGCCCCATGCTCGCTCTGTCCTGCAGGCCATGCAGCGCCCGGCGGATAAGATCGCGTTCGGCTTCCAGAACAACGGCGGACGCCGGGAGAACGGCCAGGTCATCAGTGTCCACGCGGGCATTGGCATGACGGTAGGCGGCGCGACAGCGCCGCTGTCCGGTACATTCCGCCAGCGGCTGCAGGCGGCGTTTGCGGGCGTCAAGTATAAGCTGACGTTCTACAGCGATATGGACGAGTGGCTCAAGTGCCACCTGGCCCTGATCCTGCCGGTGTGCTATGTCTGCTACGCCTGCAATGGCGACCTGACCAAGGCCACCGCCGAGCAGCGCAAGCTCATGCTCGACGCGGCGTGGGAGGGCTGCATGATGCTCAAGGCGGCAGGCGTCCCGGTAAACGACGCGGAGAACACCAGCTACTACGAGGCCTGCACCCCCGGCCGCAAAAAGATGGACAGAATGATGCTGATGATGACGAAAACGCCGCTGGGCCGCCTGTGTGCCAGCGACCACGCCATGCATGCCGTGGAAGAGATGCACTACCACGATGAGGCGTTTGAGGCCATCCGTGCCACTACCCGGACGGCGATGCCTGCCTGGGACACCCTGCGCAATGAGATGCCCAGCTGGAAGACCTTGCTGCTGCGGTCAAAGCATCGCGTATAAAAACTCAGAACCACAAAAGGGCAGGCCGAGCGCCTGCCCTTTTTGAGCGTTGCGGAAAAACGGGGAAAACGTAAAATAAAAAGTTGATTCGTTTCCACGCGCTTGGCTGCACCCGCACCGAAGAGGGCTGCCATTGCCAGACTGCCGAGAACACCACCCGGGAGAATCGTCCAGTCAATCTCTTCCATCTTTCTTCACCAAATCTTAGCCAGCAAAAAATTCAAAAAGAACCCGCTTTATGTTAGAGTATAATCAATGTGGGCAGGAAAGTTTCGCTTGGAACGATGCAAAAAGCGAATGGTAAAAATTTTTTGCCAAAATGCCGAAAAATGGGCTGCCGCTTTTGGCAAATTCACAAAATGTTTAACTTTTTGCATCGAAATTACTATTTTTAACGTGTAAAATAAAACCTGCGGATTGAATGTCCCACCCATTTGGTTTATAATATCCCCGTATGCGGGCCGGAGAGTGTTTCTTCGGCTCCTCCCTGTTTTTTGCCCCTGCACGCATCGGGGCAGGGCAGGGGAGCACGATCCTTCAAGGAGGAAAAACAACTGTGAGAGTAGGTCTTGACATCGGCAGCACCACCATCAAGTGCGTGGTGCTGGATG
>OLNS01003023.1_pt1 | contig 10255 bp, 9 predicted proteins | sample 1673031 | NCBI WGS metagenome assembly OLNS01 (sample SAMEA3136748, study PRJEB25190) | human gut metagenome | biome: human gut; feature: human-associated habitat; material: faeces | place: Austria | collected 2013
ACAAGTTTGTTGTGCAGTGGGAAGAGCAGAAAAAGGTCTATCCGAAAGCGGTCAATCTCGGCAGCATTTTCTAAGTAGGAGTAAGAGTAGGGGTACGAAGTAATGATTTTTGTGACGGTAGGAACACATGAACAGCCATTTAATCGACTGATTCAAAAAGTAGATGAACTGAAACGCGATGGCATTATCAAAGATGATGTGATTATCCAAACGGGCTTTAGTACATATGAGCCGAAATACTGCCAGTGGAGCAAGCTGATTCCATATCAACAGATGATCAAGAATGTAGCCGATGCCCGTATTGTGATTACCCACGGTGGTCCGGCAAGTTTCATTATGCCGCTGCAGATTGGTAAAACTCCTATTGTTGTGCCACGTCAGCACCAGTATAACGAGCATGTGAACGACCATCAGGTCGAGTTTGCAAGGAATGTGGCACAGAGAATGGGAACGATTATTCCGGTGGAAGACATCAATACGCTGGGAGATATTATCACGAACTATGATCAGATTGTTGCCGGCATGGGACATGGTATGAGCAGTAATAATGCCAAGTTTAATGAAGGACTTGAGAAACTGGTAAACGAATTGTATTGAGGATGAATGGATGAGAAAAGTTGGAATCATGTCGATGCAGCGTATTGCAAACTACGGATCGTTTTTGCAGGCATATGCATTAAAGCAGCTGATTGAAGAATTGAGCTGCAAAGTAGAGTTTGTAGACTACCATGTAGGCGCACCCGTAATTGCGGAAAATGCTGACAGCAAAAACAAGTTTGTCCGTAAGGTCGAAAAAGGTCTGGAAACTTTTCAATATCAGGCTCCATTTGCGCATAAGTTGTCGTTCATTCGTTATAAGCAGACTTTTTCAAAAAAGTATATGCCACTTTTAGGAATTACGGATGAAATGAACTATAACCCGACATTGGATTGCCTTGTGATTGGCAGCGATGAGGTTTTCAACTGCATTCAGAAAAATTCCAATGTGGGTTATTCGCTGGAATTGTTTGGAAAAGATAATCATGCGAAGAGACTTCTCACTTATGCGGCATCTTTTGGTAATACAACATTAGAAAAGCTGGAAAAGTATAAAAAGGCTGATGAAGTTGGAGTATTGTTGAAGAAATTTGATGCGATTTCTGTACGAGATGCGAATTCTGGAGCCATTGTGGAGCAGCTTACAGAAAAAAAGCCGGTTTATAACTTGGACCCGGTTCTGACCTATGATTACATGAACTGCTGCGATAAAATTCCACAGCTGCGGGTTGACGAGAAGTATCTGATTCTGTATGCGTATGCAGGCCGTATTTCCAATGAAGAAGCAGACTGGATTGCTGCTTATGCAAAGAAGAAGAATTTGAAGGTATATGCAATTGGTGGTATCCAAAAATGTGCAGACCGATTCGTGGACTGCTCACCCTTTGAGGTTCTGGCCTATTTCAGAAATGCAGAAGAAGTTATTACCGATACCTTCCACGGCAGCATCTTCTCGGTGATCACACATCGGCCGTTTACAACATTAATTCGCAAGAGTGTAGGTAACAGCTATGGTAATGAAGAAAAGTTGAGTGATTTGCTGGAACGGTTGGATTTGGCAGACAGAATGACAGCGAAAGTTGAAGATGCAGAAAATATCAATGAAGAAACGATTGATTACGCAAAAGTTGATGAGCTGTTGAAAGCACATCGAGAAGTGGCGAAGGAGTATCTGCGAAGTAATTTAGAGGGATAAGATGGAGAACGTAGCAAGGATAAAAGAGAAATGTGTGGGATGCAAAAGCTGTGCGCAAAGCTGCCCGAAACACTGCATCTCTATGGTGGAAAGTAACGAGGGCTTTTGGTATCCGTCCGTTGATGAAAAAAGCTGTATCGAGTGCAAATTGTGCCTAAAAAAATGTCCGGTGGAGAATACAGAATTTCATCGGAACAACCCCCAAAAAGTCTGGGCGTGGCGCAACAAAAATGATACGGACATTATGCGTTCCGCATCCGGTGGCGCGGCAGACAGCGCGGCAAAGACTGTTTTGCAAACGGGTGGTGTGGTCTATGGTGCTGCTTATGATGAACAGCTGGCAGTAAGTCACATTGAAGTAACGACCGATGCTGAAAGAGAAAAACTCCAATCTTCTAAGTATGTTCAGTCCGATCCGAAAGACAGCTATGCAAAGGCCAAACAGCGACTCGTTGAGGGAAAAACGGTGCTTTTTACAGGAACACCCTGCCAAATTGCTGGCTTGTATGCTTTCTTGGGTGGCAATCCTGAAAATTTATATACGGTTGACCTGATTTGTCACGGCGTTCCGTCTCCGAAGTTTTTTAAAAAGTATTTGGAATACCAGAACAAGCAAACGGCAGGTAAAGTGATTTACTTCAATTTCCGCTCCAAAGATAAACGGGGCTGGGGAACACAATATCTGCTAAAGACAAAGACAAAGACAAAGACAAAGACAAAGACAAAGACACTCTCTCTTGATCGCTATGGAAAACATTTTATGGAGGGCGACTGTTACAGAGAGAGCTGTTATCAGTGTGCCTATGCAAATGCGAGCCGAGTGGGAGATTTGACCGTAGGTGATTTCTGGGGAATTGCCAAGAGCCACCCTGATTTTAATTCTCCAAAAGGCGTATCCAGTGTATTTGTCAATACCGAGAAAGGCCAAAAACTCTTTGAAATGATGCGCCCTCTTGCAGAAGTGGAAGAAGCGACACTGGAAGAGGGAATGGTGAAGCAGCATAATTTGGTACAGCCGAGTGGCAGACCGGAAACGAGAGATACCTTCTATAACGGCATCGATGAACCCGACTTTATCGAACACATCAAGGTTGGGCTTCAGCCAAAAGCACGGCTGAAATCTGTGCTGCCGAATAAACTGATTCAAAAAATCAAATCTCTTTGAGATTTTGTGGAGGAAGAAAACATGGGAGAGCCTATAAGAGTTTTGCATATCTTGCAGCGAATGGAAGCTGGCGGTACGCAGGCTTTGTTGATGAATATATACCGGAAAATTGACAGAACGAAAGTACAGTTTGATTTTTTGGTCGTTTATAAGGAAAAACAGTTTTACGATGATGAGATTGAAAAGATGGGAGGGCATGTTTATAAGCTGTCTTTCCGGGAAGATTTGAATCTTCCGAAATTTCAAAAGGAACTGGCAGATTTCTTTGCTCAGCATCATGAGTATCAGATTGTGCATTGTCATGCTTATACAATCGGTTATTTCTGCTTAAAAGCAGCAAAAAAGGCGGGAATCCCCGTGAGAATTGCACACTCACATAGCAATGCGGCAGTGCATGATGTGAAACTTCCGTTGAAACTTATAATGCAAAAACTGTTCACTATATATTCTACAGATTTGTTTGCGTGTTCCGAAGAAGCAGGAAAGTTTGCGTTCAAAGCAAAGAAATTTGGGATTGTTCAGAATGCAATTGATTCGCAGAAGTTTATTGCAGATGCCAACATTAGAGAAGAAATTCGAAAAGCACTTAGAGTGGAGACTAAGTTTGTTGTTGGTCATGTCGGCCGAATGCAACCAGAGAAAAATCACGATTTCCTGATTGACGTTTTTGCGGAAATCAAAAAGAAAAAGCCAAATGCAGAATTGATTCTTGTGGGTACTGGACCATTGGAAGAAAAGGTGCGCAGTAAGGTTGCAGACAAGGGCCTTGCAGATTGTGTGCAGTTCCTTGGAAACAGAAAGGACATGAATAGAATCTACCAAGCAATGGATGTGTTTGTTTTCCCATCTTTGTTTGAAGGACTGGGCATTGTTGCAATCGAAGCACAGGCTGCGGGTGTTCCTATTGTCTGCTCTGAGGGACTGCCGCCAGAAACGGATATTACACCAATCTACCGGAAATTGTTGTTGAGTGATGGAGCAGAAAAATGGGCAAATGCAGCACTTGAAATGGCACAGAATCCGAAAGCACATACCAATATGCAACAGTACGTGATTGATGCAGGGTTTGATATGGACGCAACTGCAAAATATATGGAAAGTTATTATTTGAATCGATGGAGAACTGTCTGAGATGAATAAAAAAGTAGGTTTCTTAATAATGAATTTTGAAAACGGCGGAGGTACAGAACGTGTCACCTCTGTTGTTGCTAATGGGCTTTCTGAACGCGGCTATAAGGTTTCCGTTGTAAGTTGTAGAAATGGAGAAAATTGTCGATTTAACCTTGACGATTCTGTACAGTTATACTCGCTTCACGGCGAGCAAATAAAAAATGGCGCATTTCGGAAACTATGTTTGATTCGTAAATTGAAGGATTATGTTAACAATCACCATGTGGATATTTTAATTGCCGTAGATGTTGCATTGTACCTTTATCTCTGGCCCCTTCAAAAGCAGCATCTTTGTAAATGCATTGCATGGGAACATTTTAATTATTATATAGCTCCAAACAAAATGGTGGCATTTGCGCGAAAGTTGGCTGCCCAAGATGCAGATTGCGTTGTTGTTCTTGGGAAAAGCGATTACAAGAACTATAAAGATCACTTCAAGAATATAAAAAGACTAGAATATATTTATAACCCTCTTGCACTTGATTTGACGAGTGTCTCACCTTTGAAAGAAAAGCGAGTGATCGCAGTTGGACGCCTAAATCAGCAAAAGGGCTTTGATATGCTGATCGATGCATGGAAAATCGTTGAGTCACAAAACAAAGAATGGCGGCTAGATATATTCGGTGAGGGAGAACTAAAAGAAAAACTCCAGACGCAAATCAATGAACTGGGTTTGAAAAATGTTTCTCTGCGTGGATATGCAAAGAATATTGAAAATGAATATTTGAATTCTTCGATTTTTGTCCTGGCCTCGCGTTATGAGGGATTTGGCCTGGTCTTGCTTGAAGCCCAGGCCAAGGGTTTACCTTGCGTAAGCTTCAATTGCAAGGAAGGACCATCGGAAATCATTGATGACGGAGTCAATGGGTATCTGGTTGAAGCGGGAAATGTAAAAGCTTTGGCTGAAAACCTGCTGAAGTTGATTGAGAGTAATGAACTGAGAGAGAAGTTTGGAAGCATGGCACAAAAGGATCTTTATCGTTTTGATATAGAGAATGTAATGCCTAAGTGGGAAAGACTAATTGATTCACTGTGAGAAGGCGACGTTGCTTCCATTGAACGATTTGTGAGGGATGCTATGTATAGAATATTGCAGACTGGCTTTACCGCAAATTATGGCGGTGTTGAAGCTGTTGTGATGAACTGGTATCGGAATATTGATAGGGATAAAATTCAATTTGATTTTCTGGTATCTCATAAGCTGGATAAGATTGCTTATGAGGATGAGATACTTTCACTTGGAGGTCATATATATAGGGAATACTATGGCCGCAAGGAAAAGCCTTTTACTGCGTCAAAGTATATCGATAAAATATTTAAAAACGATTCAAGTATTGTCGGCGTTCATATGAATCTGAATACCATTGAATATATTACACCCCTGACACTTGCTGCGAGAAGGAACCTGCCGGTAAGAATTGTACATTCACATAACAGCGGAAACCTTAATCGTAAAGAGAAGCCGGAAACACGTGCAATGCAGTTGTTGAATAAACATATTGTCCAAAGCAATCAGTATTTAAAATTTGGCTGCTCTCAGATGGCTTGTGATTTTATGTTCGGTAAGAAGTGCGAGACTCAGGTAATTCATAATGCCATTGATCTGGATCGGTTTGCTTATGATTCAACTGCAAGAAAGAGAATTCGCCATGAATTAGGTGTCACACCGGAAACAACGCTTTTGGGTTTTGTTGGACGGCTACAGTATCAAAAGAACCCGATTTTTATGCTTAAGGTCTTTGAAACATATCTGCATTCAAACTTTGATGCGGTTTTGGTGATGATTGGAGCGGGTGCCATGGAGGATGAATGCAAGCAGTATGTTGAACAGCATTCGTTAAAGGAAAGGGTGCTTTTTCTTGGAATGAAGTCCAATGTAGCTGATTATTATTCGGCGTTTGATTTGTTTTTATTTCCCTCACTGTTTGAAGGCCTCGGAGTTGTTTTGATAGAGGGACAGGCCTGTGCCTTGCCCTGTTTGATTTCTGAAAACATCCCGGAGGACGTGGATTTAACTGATCTTGTGTTACGGAAATCGCTGAATAGTCCTTTACGGGAATGGGCCGATTCAATAGATCTAATGGTAAAACGGGGAAAGTATGCCCGGACCATGGATATGACAGGCATTAGATCATCTTTGGAGGCTGCCGGATATAGTATTCCCAAGGAAGCCAAAAGGCTGCAAGAGATATATATCAAACTTATAGAAGGTAAATGACATGAATTACTATATCACAAGATACACAGGGACTTCTAAGGATGCTGGTACTAAAGCGCCAAAAGACATAAATGCTATATGTCATCGTAATGGGTGGACCGAGCTTCCGTTCATACAACCTGACAAATCGAGCAAGCCGTTGACGAAGGCTGTTATCAATATAAAAAACTGGGCCAATTTGCTGAGCAAAGTGAAATCAGGAGATACAGTACTCTATCAGCATCCGATGTACTTTGGAACAAAGTTCACCGATAAAGCACTGCCGCTTTTGAAAAAGAAAGGCGTAAAGACAGTTGCCCTAATTCACGATTTGGAATCTTTGCGCAATCTTACGGCAAATAAAAAGGCTGATGAGGCTTCATACCAGTATGCGGACCTTGTTCTTTTAAAGAAGTTTGATGTTGTCATAGCGCACAACATAAAGATGAAGAAGTATTTGGTGGAGAAAGGGATTGATGGGGAGAAAGTCGTTTGCCTTGAGATTTTTGATTATTTGTTTGAAGGCGAGCCGAAGCCACATAAATTATCCATGCAGGTAGCGGTTGCCGGAAATCTTGACCCTCAGAAATGTTCCTACATATATGATATGGCTGTTCATAATCCGGAAATCACAGTTAACCTGTATGGTGGAAATTTCGACAACAAAAACACACAACGGAATGTGACATACTGTGGATCTTATTCTCCGGAAGAAATCCCAGGTGTTATAGATGCAGCATTCGGTGTTGTGTGGGATGGAACATCCAGTGATTCATGCGTTGGAAATACTGGTGAGTACTTGAAATATAACAATCCACACAAGACTTCATTATATATGGTGGCAGGGCTTCCGGTGATTGTATGGGATCAAGCGGCAATTGCCGAATTCGTAGTTAATAACGGTGTTGGAATTGCCGTGAGTAGCTTGAATGATTTGGCTTCTACGTTGCAAGAAATTACAGAGCAGGAATATGAGAAGATGCGTTCTAATGCCGTGCAGGTTGGAGTACGGCTCAAATCAGGAGACTATTTAAAAAAAGCCTTTCTTGAATTGGATATCAGATAGTAAGGGGGAGAGATAGGCGTGAGAATAGGCATTAATAGAAAGTCTGTTTTGTCATATATTTTACTTCTTCTCTGTTTATTGAATTGCAATTCAATATATAGCACGAGTAGGACAATAGACTATAGATTCCCGGAATTAACCGCGGCTGTTTTAGCGTTCCTTGTTGTTATAGGTTATACAAAATTAAAAGCCAGTGTAGTGAAAAGGTGGCTAAGCTATTTTATTATATATGAAGTAGCAATTATACTTCTTTTGATTAATTCTGTTTCATCGGAAAAATATATTAGCTTTTTGGTTAGATTTGCTGCTTTTATACCATTATTTGCTTTATGCGTGGTTGCTGAAGAAAAAAATGGAAGTCCTTGGTATTATTTGATTAAATACCGCAATTTGGTTTGTCTATACGCTTTTATATCGATTGTTATGTGGCTTTTAGTATGTCAGCTTAATATTTTGCCGCAGACTGGGGTATGCCAAAGCTCGTGGGGAATAGACTATAATTATCCAACATATTTCGGAATCTTTACATACAGACAGACCCAAATGTTTTTAGGCATTAAATGGATTAGAAATCAGGGGTTTTTTGCGGAAGCTCCAATGTATAATTTGATTCTTCTTATTGCAGTAGCAATAGAGTTGTTCATCAATCCGTTATGTGAAAAGGCCAATAAATCACATATTTTAGGTGGAGTGAATTTAAAAAGACTTATTATACTTGTTGTTGCTGACATTACGACCTTTACAACAACAGGAATGATACTTCTGATTGCTATGGGCGCACTAAAATATTGCCTTTTGAAGAAAAAAACTTCACTCGGTTTGATTATAAAGTGGATTGTTGGTATTGGAGTAGCTACCGCTGCTCTATTCATTATGAACACCCTTTTCCTTGAAAAATCAACGGATGGTTCTTGGATTGTAAGATCGGATGATATTCTTGCTGGTATAAAAACATGGCTGCAAAGTCCTGTGTTTGGTATGGGATATGATTTGATGGAGGCAATAGAAAAAAATTATAGTTCCTTTAGAGTATATAATATGGGTTATAGTTCGGGCTTTTTCTCTGTTCTGGCTCAGGGCGGAATTTTGCTAATGGCAATTTATATAATTGGTCTAATCGGTTTTATGATGTATGGAATTAGAAAAAAAAGCTATGAGCTTTTTGCTTTCCTGATGGTGATAGTAATCATTTGGGTAATGACAATTTTTCAGAATAGTTTTCTGATGATGATTTTGTTAGCACATGGATATGCGTTCCTGATTTGTAGCGTGTCAAAAAGTAATGTTAGAACGAGGAAGCAAAGAGTAGAATATGAAAAAATCGCTTAAATTAAACTTTGTCATGAATGCCATCCTTACGATGTCGCAGTTCATATTTCCTCTCATTACTTTCCCATATGTCTCCCGCATTTTATTGCCAGAGGGTACTGGAAAGGTTTCTTTTGCCACATCGGTTATTTCATATTTTGCGATGTTTGCACAGCTTGGCATTCCGACATATGGTATTCGAGCTTGTGCACAAGTTCGTGATAACAAAGAAGAACTGACGCGCACCGCACAGGAAATATTTTTCATAAATTTAGTGATGACAATATTGGCATATGCCGTATTTATTGTTGGCTTATTTACTGTTCCCAGATTACAACAAGACAAGAGATTATTTCTTATTGTAAGTTCCACTCTATTTTTTAATGCCATTGGTATGGAATGGTTATATAAGGCACTGGAACAGTATACATACATAACTGTTCGTTCTATCATCTTTAAGTTCATCGCCCTGGTTGCGATGTTCCTGTTGATCCACGAAAAGAGTGATTATGTTATATATGGCGGCATTTCAATATTGGCATCATCAGCATCGAATATTTTTAACTTTATCAATGTGCACAGATATATTTGCTTCCGGCCGATAGGTCATTATAATTTCAAACGGCATCTACAGCCGATTACTGTGTTCTTTGCAATGTCATGCGCAACAACAATCTATACTAACCTTGATACCGTCATGCTTGGCTTCATGAAGACAGATGCGGATGTTGGGTATTATAACGCTGCTGTAAAAATCAAGACAATTCTGGTTAGTATTGTCACGTCGCTTGGAACAGTGTTGTTACCAAGGGCATCTTACTATGTTGAACATGGAATGAGGAAAGAGTTCCATCAAATCACGTGCAAGGCAATCAATTTTGTTTTCCTGATTGCCACACCTTTGATGATTTATTTTATGCTGTTCGCTAGAGAGGGAATATTCTTCCTTTCTGGAGATGCATATGAAGGCTCTATCCTTCCGATGCAGATTATTATGCCAACACTATTTTTCATTGGACTATCCAATATTATGGGAATTCAGATATTGGTTCCACTAGGAAAAGAAAAAGTTGTTCTATACTCTGAGATTGCAGGAGCTATGGTAGATCTGATCATCAACTGGATTTTGATCCCCTCTATGGCCTCGGCCGGAGTTGCAATTGGTACACTGGTAGCGGAAGCAGTGGTGACAATCTGGCAGTACATTGCATTAAGAGACACAGTGACTGATGCATATAAGCAGGTTCATTATGTTCCTATAGTTCTCGGTATAGTTTTAGGATCACTTGCATCGCTGTGGACAAAGATGCTGGGATGGCATGAATTCTTTACATTGGCACTTTCCGCTGTGATTTTCTTTGCTGTCTATGGTGTTGTGCTGATAATTGCAAAAGAACCACTTACGGTGGAAATCATGAAGCAAGTGTTTGGAAAACTGCAGAAAAAACTGGAAAATAGATAGATCAGATAGAGATAATAAAAGAGAACGGGAGTAGACGGGGGAGAAAACTTTGATGGCATCTGTTGACACGCATGAATCAATGAGCGACAATCTGGTAGCAAGCAAGCAAGCAAGCAAGCAAGCAAGCAAGCAAGCAAGCAAGCAAGCAAGCAAGC
>OLNS01003026.1_pt1 | contig 10253 bp, 7 predicted proteins | sample 1673031 | NCBI WGS metagenome assembly OLNS01 (sample SAMEA3136748, study PRJEB25190) | human gut metagenome | biome: human gut; feature: human-associated habitat; material: faeces | place: Austria | collected 2013
GTCGGGCCCCAGCACCCGGATGCCCATGCGCTTGCACTCGTTCATGTAGAGCGTCAGCTGCTTGATGTCCGCCAGGTTTCGGCTCAGCAGCGCCGCCATGAACTCCGAAGGGTAGTGCGCCTTCAGGTAACCGGTCTGGTAGGCCACGTAGGCATAGCAGGTCGAGTGCGACTTGTTGAAGGCATAGGAGGCGAACGCCTCCCAGTCGCCCCAGATCTTGTCGCAGATCTTCTCGTCGTGTCCGCGCTGCTTACAGCCCTCGATGAACTTGGGCTTCATCTTGTCCAGCACGTCGCGCTTCTTCTTACCCATGGCCTTGCGCAGCGTGTCGGCCTCGCCGCCCGTGAAGCCGGCGAGTTTCTGCGACAACAGCATGACCTGCTCCTGATAGACCGTGATGCCGTAGGTGTCGTTCAGATACTCCTCCATGTCGGCGATCTCGTAGGTCACCGGCTCCTGCCCGTGCTTGCGGGCGATGAAGTTGGGAATGTACTCCATCGGGCCGGGCCGGTAGAGGGCGTTCATGGCGATCAGGTCCTCGAAGCGGTTGGGCTTCAGGTTGCGCAGGTGCTTTTTCATACCGGGGGACTCGAACTGGAACAGGCCGGTCGTGTCGCCGCGGGCGAAAACCTCGTAGGTCGGCGCGTCGTCGAGCGAAATGCCGTCTATGTCCACATCGACGCCGTGCACCGCCTTGACGTTCTCCACGGCGTCCTTGATGATCGACAGCGTGCGCAGTCCCAGAAAGTCCATCTTGATCAGGCCGACGCTTTCGACCTCCTTGCCCTCGAACTCCACCACGTTCAGCTCGGCATCCTTGGCAATGGCCATCGGCGCGAACTTTTCGAGGTCGTCCTGACCGATAATCACGCCGCAGGCATGCACGCCCGTCTGGCGGATCGAGCCTTCCAGCTTCTCGGCGTATTTGAGCGTATTGCGGATCAGCTGGTTGGGCGACTCGCGCTCGGCGGCCAGCTCCGGAGACTCCTTGTAGACGAAATCGAACGGCGTCTCGCCGTGTTTCTTGTCGGGCGTGACCTTGTCGGGCACCAGCTTCGAAAGGCGGTCGCTTTCCGAGAGGGCCAGCTTCTGCACGCGGGCGACGTCCTTGATGGCCATCTTGGGGGCCATCGTGCCGAACGTCACGATCTGGGCCACGCGCTTCTGACCGTACTTCTGCACGCAGTAGCGCAGCACGTCGGCGCGGCCGTCCTCGTCGAAGTCCACATCGACATCGGGGAGGGAGATGCGTTCGGGATTGAGGAAACGCTCGAACAGCAGGTCGTATTTCAGCGGGTCGATATTGGTGATCTTCAGACAGTAGGCGACCACCGAACCGGCGGCCGAGCCACGGCCGGGTCCCACCGACACGCCCATTTCGCGCGCGGCGCGGATATAGTCCCACACGATCAGGAAGTAGCCCGGAAATCCCATCCACTCGATCGTGCTCAGCTCGTATTTGATGCGCTCCTCGGTCTTTTCGTCCAGCACGTCGCCGTAACGCATGTGCGCGCCCTTGTAGGTCAGGTCCTTGAGGTAACAGTACTGTTTGGCGACCATCAGCCGGTCCGAAAGCTCTTTGTCGCCGGCCACCAACTCCTCCAGCTCCGGAACGGTGGCGCAGGCGCCGATCTTCGCCAGCATCTCCTCGTCCTCGATCTTCTTGACGAACGACTCGCGCAGTTCGCCGAGGGCGATCGGGAAATCCTCCGGCGGCGGGAAGTTGGGCATCAGCGGAGCATGCGTCAGCTTGTAATCCTCGCACTTGTCGGCGATTTCGAGCGTCGTGGCCAACGCTTCGGGATGGTCCGGGAAGAGCGCCGCCATCTCTTCGGGCGACTTGAGATACTCCTGAAACGTATAGCGCATACGGTTCGGATCGTCCAGATCGCGGCCCGTATTGAGACAGATCAGATGGTCGTGCGCCACGGCATCCTCGGCGAGGATGAAGTGCACGTCGTTCGAACAGATATACTTGACGCCGTATTTGGCCGCCAGCTCCAGAATCACCTTATTGACGCGCAGCTGGTTTTCGTAGACGTCCGCGTCTTTCTGCGGATCGCCCGAAGGGTGCAGCTGCAGTTCGAGGTAATAGTCTTCGCCGAAGATGTTCTTGAACCACTGGACCACGCGCTCGGCCTCCTCGATGTCGTTGTGCATGATGGCCTGCGGCACTTCGCCGCCCAAGCACGCCGAGCAGCAGATCAGCCCCTCGTGATACTGTTCGATCAGCTGCTTGTCGATACGCGGCTTGTAATAAAATCCCTCGGTAAACGAGTAGGAGACCATCTTGCAGAGGTTGTGATAGCCTTCGAGGTTCTTGGCCAGCAGGATCAGGTGGTCGCCGGCCTTCTCGTCCTTGTCCTTCTCGAAGCGGTTTTTCACCACGTAGACCTCGCAGCCCAGAATCGGCTTGACCCCGGCGTCCGTGGCGGTATCGTGGAAGTTCTTGACGCCGTACATGTTGCCGTGGTCGGTAATGGCGATGGCGTTCATGCCGAGGGCCTTGGCCCGCTTGATGAGCGGCTTGATGGCGGCGGCGCCGTCGAGGATCGAATACTGGGTATGTACGTGCAGATGGACGAAATCGGGCATGGTTCTAACTCCTGTTTTTATGGCTGAACAAAGATAGCGATATTTCCGCAGATTTCGTGGCAGGGCTATTGCATTTTATCAACAAAATGCTTAACTTTAAATATCCAACCAATACCGAGAAATTATGCAAGACGAAACCATGGTTGTATTAGCGGAATACAACACCATCACCGAAGCCGAGATCGCCAAATCGATGCTCGACAGCGCAGGTATCTGGTCGATGATCCGCAACGAATATATGTCGGCCATATACCCCATAGGCACCATGCCCGCACAGGTCGTCGTCCGCGAGGAGGACGCCGAGAAAGCCAAAGCGATGCTGCGGCACAGATAGAACGGCAAGAGCTTCCGGAGGTTCCGGAAGCTCTTGTTTTATCGTCGGGGCGGTCGGCCCGCCAACGGGACGGTCTCACGCTTCCGCCGGCCGGATTCGTCTCCGCCCGGCGTTTCGGGAGCGTCATTCGGCCATCCCCAGAAAATTGACCCCGTATTCATAGGCGGTCCGCTGGGGCACTCCGCGCACCTTGCGGGGCGTCCATTTGCCCTTACTGCTCCTGATGACGCGGATCATCTCGCGCGACAGCTTCTCGTCGGGCGACTTGATTACCTCGCCGATGGTGATTTTCCCGTCGGGTTCGATGTAGAAGCGCACGCGCACGACGCCTTCGCCCTTCGCGCCGCGGCCGGTGAACCTTCCGTCATAACGCAGGCGCATCGTCAGCCGCCAGCTGTAGGTCGTCGGCTTCCCGTCCTTCATCGCCGGAGTCCATTTTTCGAGCCGCCCCAGCGCCTCGGTCATCGCCTCGCGCGTGCGGGGCGTCGCCGGCTCCACGCCGACCGAATCCTTTCCTTCGCACGTGTTGTCCAAAAACCGCCACTGCGTCACATTTCCCGTCTCATCGACCGTAAAGCCAACGACGACCTGCGACGAAAGCTCGGCGGCGGGAATCTGCGCCGCATCGACGATCTTCTCGGTCTCGCCGATAAGACGCGCCATAAAAACGCTTCGCATCCGACCCCTGAAAGCGGGGCGGCACGGTCTCCTGAGCCGCGGCGCCGCACCACACGGCCAGCGCCGACAAACAGATAGCCATTCGCTTCATACTGCTGTTGTTTTTCAAGGTCATTCGTTCCAAATCCGCCACGAGGCCTCGGCCTGTTCGCACAGCATCGTTTCGCCGTTGAGAATATGCGCCCCCCGCTGACGTCCGTAGTCGAGGAACTGCGTCAGGGGCGGGTTGTACACCAGATCCAACAGATAGTGTCCGGGCGTCACGAAACCGTAGGGAATCCGCGGCGCGGCATCGACGGCGGGGTAGGTCCCCACGGGCGAAGCGTTGACGATCAGACGGCTCCGCTCCACGACTTCGCACGGCAGATCGTCGTAAGTATAGTTGCCCTTCGCCGTGTCGCGCGACACCAGATCGAACGGGATTCCGCGCTCGGCCAACACATACTGCACGGCCTGCGAAGCGCCGCCCGTCCCCAGCACCAGCGCATGTTCGGGCTGTTCCCCGCCCAGCAGTTCGTCGAGTGAGGCGCGCAGTCCGACCACATCCGTATTATGGCCCGTCAGCGAGCCGTCGGCCGCACGGCGCACGCAGTTCACGGCCCCGATCATCCGGGCGTCGTGGGAAAGGGCGTCGAGCAGCGGCATCACCTCGCGTTTGTAAGGTATCGTGACGTTGAATCCGCACAGGTCGGGCGTACGGGCCAGCAACCCCTCCAGCGCGCCGATGTCCGGCAGTTCATACAGCGCATAGGCGCAGTCCGCAATCCCTTCCCGTTCGAATTTGGCGGCGAAATAGGCAGCCGAAGCCGAGTGCCCCAGCGGGCGTCCGATCAGTCCGTAACGACGCATGGCCTACTCCTCCCGTTTTTTCACGACGATACGCGCCGCCAGCTCGATGCAGTAGATCGTGAGAAACCCCACGACGCAGAGCACGACGGCCTCGCCCAGCAGGGCGTCCTGCTGCGCAAGGGCTTCGAAACGCCCCGGCGCTACGTTGCGCTCAACGAGCGGCATGATCTTGCCGTGGCTGTCAGTATAGGTCTCGACGACCTCCTTCCACGGCCACACCTTGTTGAGCGAACCGACCATGAACCCCATGAGCACCGCGACCGTCACGTCGTGCCAGTGCTTCAGCAGCCATGAGAGCAGGTGCGAAAAGCTGATGATGCCCGCCGCGGCGCCCACGACGAAAATCACGATGACGGGAACGTTCAGATCGCCCACGGCCTGCATGATGAACTGGTACTTGCCCAACAGCAGCAGGATGAAGGCGCCCGAAATACCGGGCAGAATCATCGCACAGATGGCGATCGCGCCCGAAAGCAGGATAAACCACCGCGTATCGGGCGTCTCGGCGGGCGTGGCGACGGTGATCCACCACGCCGCGGCGGCGCCGATCAGACATGCCGCGACGGTCTGCACCCGCCAGCGTCCGATCTGCTTGGCCACCAGCAACGCCGAAGCGACGATCAGACCGAAGAAAAACGACCAGATGGCGATCGGATGGTTCGTGAGCAGGTAGGTCATCAGCCGGGCCAGCGAGAAAATCGCAATGGCGATGCCCAGCAGCACGGGCAGCAGGAATCGGCCGTTGATATGCCGCCAGAATTCTTTCAGCCGCAGCGTGCCGAGCAGCCGCAGGGCGGTGGCGTCAACGCTTTTGATCGACTCGATCAGTTCTTCGTAGATGCCCGAAATGAAGGCGATCGTGCCGCCCGAAACTCCGGGAACGACGTCGGCCATGCCCATGGCGCAGCCCTTGAGCGTAAGTAACAGATATTGGGAAAACTTCATAATCCTGAATTTAGCCACAAATATACGAAAATTGCGGGAATCGCACACACTCCGCCAACAGACGCTCCACACGAAGAGAGCGTGCGACAGGTTTCCGGCATCGAAAACACCCCCGCCAGAGCCAAACTCCGACAGGGGGGGGGGAATCGTTGAAACCGGACATGCCCGACAGCCTTATTCCGGCCGGGAAGGCTATACGCCGACCTTTTCGCGCTCCCGACGCTCGAAGAATTCGGGTTTGCTGCGCCGGATAAACGCGACGACCTCGCTCAGTCCGTCCGAAAATTTCTCGAAATCCTCCTTGTACAGGAAAATCTTGTGCCGGTCGTACGAAAAACTGCCGTCGGGGTTGGTCACCTTGCGGCTCTCGGTTATCGTCAGGAAATAGTCGCCGCCGCGCGTGCCCCGCACATCGAAAAAGTAGGTGCGCCGGCCGGCTTTCACGGCCTTGGTCAGAATCTGGTCTCCATATTCCTCCGCGTCGCGGCGAGGCGTTGTCTGGGGTGTCATGGCGTGGTAGTTTTGGGATTGGGCTAGGATTAATTTTGTATAACGAATATAAGCAATTTAATCCTAAAATCCAAAACTTTCCGCCTTAATTTTCAGGCATCAGCAGCGGGGCTCCCTCACGTTCCCAGCCGCCGAGAATCTCCACCGCACGCCGATAGGCGCCGTTCTGCGCCGGGTTCATCACCCGGTAGAAAGCCCCCGTATCGAACAGCCGCTGCGCCACGAGCGCCTTCAGCTGGACGCGCATCAGCGGCTCCGATGCCGCAAAACCCGCCTCGTCGAACTCCACGCCGCGCTGTCCGCCCAGCCCGGTAAGCCCTTCGAGCATCGCATCGCCGGCCTCGAACCCCTTGTCGAACTCCTCGAACGTGGGGTAGGCCTTCTCCAGTGCGGCACGCTCCCGATCCATATAGGAAATGACGTATTCGTTGACCACGCCGCGGCGGATCAGATTGGCGTAGTAAACCGAGAATCCCGCAGTATCGGCTTCGACCATGACATCGGGACGGATGCCGCCGCCCCCGTAGACCGTGCGGCCCGTGCGCAGGGTCCGGTACTCCGGCGCCCCGGCGTCGAGCGAATCGCGCACCGCATCGTTGTAGCGGCGCAGGTGGTCGAGGTAGTATTCGCGGCGTTTGCCCTTCTCGTAGGGACGCTGGATCACACGCCCCGAAGGGGTGTGGTAACGGGCCACGGTGATACGCACGGCCGAGCCGTCGCCGAGTCCGATCTGACGCTGCACCAGCCCCTTGCCGAAGCTCGGACGGCCCACGACCACGCCGCGGTCCCAATCCTGCACGGCCCCGGCGACGATCTCGCTGGCCGATGCCGAGTTCTCGTCGATCAGCACCGCCAGAGGCCCGTCGGGCGCCTCACCGTCGTGCGGATTGCGCAGCGACATCGGCGGCACGGCGCGTCCTTCGGTCGAGACGACCAGCGCGCCCCGCGGCAGGAAGAACCCGGCCATTTCGACCGCCTGCTCCAGCAATCCGCCGCCGTTGCCCCGCAGGTCGAGGATCAGGCTGCCGGGTTTGCCCAGTTTGTCGAACGCCTCGCGGAACTCCGACATCGTCGTACGTCCGAAACGATTGACCTTGATATAGCCCACGCCGTCGGCGGCCATATAGGCCGCATCGACCGTGTTGAGCGGAATCTTGTCGCGGACGATCACGAAATGCAGAGGCGCCGGCTCCCCGTGGCGCACGACGTCGATTTCGACCCGCGTGCCGGTCTTGCCGCGCAGGTGCTTCGGCACGTCGGTCTGCTTGAAGCCCACGGCGTCGAGCGTGTCGATGCGCACGATGCGGTCGTTGGGCATGACGCCCACGCGCTCGGCAGGCCCGCCGACGATCGTATTGACCACGATCACCGTATCCCGCAGCACATTGAATTCGATGCCGATGCCGCTGAACTCACCGTCGAAACTCTCCTGCACGCCCTTCATATCCTCCGCGCCGATATAGGCCGAATGGGGGTCCAGCTCTTCGAGCATCCCCTCAATGGCGCTTTCGACCAGCGGCCCCATCTCCACCTCGTCGACATACAGCCCGTCGAGGTAGCGGTAAACCTGCATCAGTTTCCGCAACTGCTGTGCGGCCCCGATCTCCTGCGCCGCGAGGGGCAGGGCGAAAAGGGCGGTGAAGAAAAGTAAGACGATACGCATAGCGATAGAATTTTAAGATTCGACAATTTAAAAAACCGGCCGTACTGCTCCGGACAAGCCGGTGCCGCAGCACGACCGGGATATCGGTTTTCGGGGTGCGCCTAACGCCGGGACTCCAAATCCGCTGCCAGAGCGGCGAAAGGCACCTGACGCTGCTCGCCCGAACGCATGTCCTTGACCGTCGCGGCCTGCGCCTCCAGCTCCTGCGAGCCGACGATCACCACGTAGGGGATGCCCCGGCGGTTGGCATACTCCATCTGCTTCTTCATCTTGCCGCACTCAGGGTAGATTTCGGCGGCGACGCCCGCATCGCGCAGCGAGCGGAGCAGCTGCAGCGACGCGGCCTCCTCCTCGGCGCCGAGGTTGGTGAAGAACACCCGCGTCGTGAAGCTGACCTCTTCGGGGAAAAGGTTCAGCCCCGTCATCACGTCGTATATGCGGTCCGCGCCGAACGAGATGCCCACACCCGACATGTTGGGCATGCCGAAAATGCCGGTCAGGTCGTCGTAACGGCCGCCGCCGCAGATCGAACCGATGGCGAAATCGAGCGCCTTGACTTCGAAGATCGCCCCGGTGTAGTAATTCAGTCCGCGCGCCAGCGAAAGATCCAGCTCCACCGTCAGGCCGATGCCCGACCGCTGCACGTAGCCGAACACGGTCTCCATCTCCTCGATGCCTTTCAGGCCCGTCTCCGAGACCGCCAGCACCTCGCGCAGTTTCGTGAGCTTCTGCGAATTATCGTCGCTCAGCTCAAGTATCGGTTGCAGTTTGTCGACCGCCTCCTGCCCAAGTCCGCGCTCCAGCAGTTCGGCCTTCACGTTGTCCAGCCCGATCTTCTCCAGCTTGTCGATGGCGACGGTAATGTCCATCATCTTGTCGGCGTGGCCGATCGCCTCGGCGATGCCGAAAAGAATCTTGCGGTTGTTCATCTTGAGCGCCACGCGGATGCCCAGCGCACGGAACACCCGCTCGACGATTTCGATCAGCTCGACCTCGCACAGCAGCGACCGGGTGCCGATAACGTCCACGTCGCACTGGTAGAATTCGCGGTAACGGCCCTTCTGCGGCCGGTCGGCGCGCCATACGGGCTGCACCTGATAACGCTTGAACGGGAACGTCAGCTCGCCCTGATGCTGCACGACGTAACGCGCGAAAGGCACCGTAAGGTCGTAGCGCAGGCCCTTTTCGCAGATTCTGGACGCCTGACGCACCTCGTCGTCCGACAGCCCCGCGGCGTAATCGCCCGAATTGAGGATCTTGAACAGCAGTTTGTCGCCCTCCTCGCCGTATTTGCCCAGCAGCGTCGAAAGGTTCTCCATCGAGGGCGTTTCGAGCGGCGCGAAGCCGTAGGTGCGGAACACCCCCTTGACGGTGTCGAAAATATACTGGCGGCGCATCATCTCCGCAGGGGAGAAGTCGCGCGTGCCCTTGGGTATGGACGGTTTTTGTATTCCCATTTTATTTCGTGTTTATCAATCTTTGTGCGGACTACTCTTCGATCAGTTTGCGGTATTTCACGCGGTGGGGCGTCGTATCGCCTCCCTGCGCCTTCTTCCACTCCTCGTACTCGCTGTACGATCCCTCGTAGAAGACCACCTTCGAGTCGCCCTCGAAGGAGAGGATGTGCGTGGCGATACGGTCGAGGAACCAGCGGTCGTGGGAGATCACCACGGCGCAGCCCGCGAAGTTTTCGAGACCCTCCTCCAGCGCACGGAGCGTATTGACGTCGATGTCGTTGGTCGGCTCGTCCAGCAGCAGCACGTTGCCCTCCTCCTTGAGCGCCAGCGCCAGATGGAGACGGTTGCGCTCGCCGCCCGACAGCATGCCGCACTTCTTCTCCTGATCGGCGCCCGAAAAGTTGAAGCGCGCCACGTACGCGCGGGCGTTGACCTGCCGGTTGCCCAGCATAATCAGGTCCGTGCCGCCCGAAATCACTTCGTAAACGGTTTTCTCAGGGTCGATCGACTTGTGCTGCTGGTCCACATAGGCCAGCTTCACGGTCGGCCCCACGCGGAACGATCCGCCCGTCGGCGTCTCCAGCCCCATGATCATCCGGAAGAGGGTGGTCTTGCCCGTACCGTTGGGTCCGATCACGCCCACGATGCCGGCGGGCGGCAGCGAGAACTCCAGATGCTCGTACAGCACCCGGTCGCCGAACGCCTTCGACACGTCGTGCGCCTCGATCACCACGTCGCCCAGACGCGGACCGTTGGGAATGAATATTTCGAGTTTCTCCTCTTTCTGCTTGGCGTCCTCGTTCATCATCTTGTCGTAGGCCGACAGACGGGCTTTCGACTTGGCGTGACGCCCCGACGGCGACATGCGCACCCACTCCAGCTCGCGTTCGAGGGTCTTGCGGCGCTTCGACTCCTGCTTCTCCTCCATGGCCATGCGCGTGGTCTTCTGGTCGAGCCAGCCTGAGTAGTTGCCCTTCCACGGAATACCCTCGCCGCGGTCCAGTTCGAGAATCCAGCCCGCCACGTTGTCGAGAAAGTAACGGTCGTGGGTCACGGCGATGACCGTACCCTTGTACTGCTGCAGGTGCTGTTCCAGCCAGTCGATCGACTCGGCGTCGAGGTGGTTGGTCGGCTCGTCCAGCAGCAGCACGTCGGGCTGCTGCAACAGCAGGCGGCACAAAGCCACGCGGCGGCGTTCGCCGCCCGACAGCACCTTCACCGA
>OLNS01003027.1_pt1 | contig 10249 bp, 6 predicted proteins | sample 1673031 | NCBI WGS metagenome assembly OLNS01 (sample SAMEA3136748, study PRJEB25190) | human gut metagenome | biome: human gut; feature: human-associated habitat; material: faeces | place: Austria | collected 2013
AAAAGACTCTGGTATTGATAAAAAAATAGCATTGTGACTAATTTGGATAAAAGTATTTACAAAATTTTATCCAAATGTTACAATATGACCGTTACTTATTCTAAAAACAATCGGTAGAGAGGGAAGGAATAAAAAAATGAGTAGATTAACGATCGATACTCCTAGCAGGGCAGACCTTGTTATGGAGCAGCTCTACAAGGATCTTGAGCGCAGAATCGAATCAAGCCCACCGGGATTATGTCCAGTAGACTTGTCTCGCGCATTTTTGGAGTTATGCCATGCTCAGACTTGTGGAAAATGTGTACCTTGCCGTGTCGGTCTTGGTCAGTTGAATCACCTGATCAGAAAGGTACTGAACGGCAACGCAACAATGGAGACACTTGATACTATGGAGCAGACAGCAAAGTCTATTATGGAGTCTGCCGACTGTGCGATTGGATATGAGGCAGCGCATATGGTATATAAGGGACTGATCGGATATCGCGATGATTATATCGAGCATATCAAGAACGGACGCTGTACCTGTACATATAATCAGCCGGTACCATGTGTATCCTTATGTCCTGCACATGTTGATATTCCAGGATATGTAGCGTTAGTTGGGGAAGGACGCTATGCAGATGCAATCCGTCTGATCCGTAAGGATAATCCATTCCCGACAACATGTGGATTTATCTGTGAGCATCCATGTGAGGCAAGATGCCGTCGTAACATGATTGATGATTCTATTAATATCCGTGGCCTGAAACGAGTGGCAGCAGACTTTGCAGGGGAAGTAGAGCCGCCAAAATGTGCACCAGGCACAGGTAAGAAAATTGCTGTATTAGGAGGAGGCCCGGGAGGACTCAGTGCAGCTTATTATCTGCAGCTTATGGGACATCAGACAACGGTATATGAGATGCTTCCAAAGCTTGGAGGTATGCTCCGCTATGGTATTCCGAACTACAGACTTCCGAAAGACCGTCTGGACGAGGATATCAATGCAATCTTAAAGACAGGAGTAGAAGTAAAATACGGTCTTAAGATCGGTGAAGATATTACAATCCAACAGCTTCGCAGTGAGTACGATGCTGTTCTGATTACAATTGGAGCAAGTACAGATAAGAAACTTGGACTGGAAGGCGAAGATGCAGACGGAGTCATCTCAGCAGTACAGTTCTTAAGAGATGTAGGAAAAGACGAAGCACTTGACCTGACTGGAAAAGAAGTCGCAGTTGTCGGTGGTGGTAATGTATCTATGGATGCAGTCCGTACAGCCAAAAGACTGGGTGCTAAGAAAGTCAGCATTGTATATAGAAGAAGAGTTGCAGATATGACAGCTCTTCCGGCAGAGATTGAAGGAGCAATTGCAGAGGGAATTGAAGTACAGACTCTGAAGGCCCCGGCATCTCTGGATATTGATGAAAATCATCACATTAAAGGAATGTATGTTACACCGCAGATGATCAGTGAGATCAAAGGCGGACGTGCAAGCGTAAAAGCAACAGGAGAGCCAGATCAGTATATTCCATGTGATATCCTTGTTGTGGCAATTGGTCAGAATATTGAGACAGATCATTTCGCAGAAGCAGGAATTCCGGTAGAGCGTGGTAAGATCGTGACAACTGCAGGAGGAGATTTCCTGGATATGCCAGGTGTATTTGCAGGAGGAGACTGTGCAAGTGGTCCGGCTACTGTGATCAAAGCGATTGCAGCAGCAAAAGTTGTAGCTGCCAACATTGATGAATATCTTGGATATCATCATGAGATTTCCTGTGATGTAGAGATTCCGAAAGCAAGCCTTCATGACAGAGTACCTTGCGGACGTGCAGAACTTACAGAGCGCGAGGCATGTGAGAGAGTCTGTGATTTTGAAGGAGTGGAGAACTGCATGACCGAAAAAGAAGCAAAACAGGAAGCCTGCCGCTGTCTGCGCTGCGATCATTTCGGATATGGAATATTTAAAGGAGGCAGAGAAAAATTATGGTAAATCTTACAATAGATGGAAGACAGATTTCAGTAGAAGAGAATACCACAATTATGGAAGCTGCCAGATCCGTTGGTATTCAGATTCCGAGTCTTTGTTATCTCAAAGGCATCAATGAAATAGGCGCCTGTCGCGTGTGTGTGGTAGAGCTGGAAGGAAAAGACAGACTGATCACCGCCTGCAATAATATTTGCAAGGAAGGTATGGTCATTTATACAAATAGTCCGAAAGTCAGAAAGGACAGACGTACAACAGTAGAACTGATTCTTTCTGAGCACGACTGTCAGTGTGTAACTTGTATGAGAAGCGGCAACTGCAGTCTTCAGAAAATTGCAAATGATCTGGATATTATAGAACTTCCATTTCATCAGTATCTGGAACACCAGCCATGGGATAAAACATTTCCGCTGATTCGTGATTCTGCAAAATGTATCAAATGTATGCGTTGCGTGCAGGTGTGTGACAAGGTTCAGGGGCTTGGTGTCTGGGATGTAGAAGGAACCGGTTATCACACAACAGTTAATGTGTCAGGTCATAATTCTATCCGAGAGGCAGATTGTGCACTTTGTGGTCAGTGCATTACACATTGTCCTGTCGGAGCACTTCGCGAGAGAAGTGATACGAATGAAGTATGGAAAGCAATTGAAGATCCAGATAAGATCGTGGTTGCTCAGGTAGCACCTGCTGTCCGCGCAGCATGGGGAGAGGAACTCGGACTGGCACCGGAAGATGCAACGGTTGGAAAAATCATAGATGCCCTCAAGAGAATGGGAATAAACTATGTATTTGATACAACATTTTCTGCGGATCTTACGATTATGGAAGAGGGAAATGAATTCGTAAAGAGATTTACAAGTGGTGAATTAAAAGACCGCCCGATGTTCACTTCCTGCTGTCCGGGATGGGTGCGCTTTATTAAGAGTCAGTTCCCACATCTGGTAAAATATCTGTCTTCCGCAAAATCACCACAGCAGATGTTCGGTGCAGTTATGAAGACATATTTTGCAGAGAAGCTGGGCGTAAGTCCGGAGAAGATCTATACTGTATCTGTTATGCCATGTGTGGCTAAGAAGGCAGAGCGTGAGATGGATCTTTATTATGAAGAATATGCAGGACATGATATTGATGCAGTTATCACCACACGTGAGCTGATCCGAATGATCCGTTCTGCACATATCAGCCCACAGACACTGGTAGATGTTGAGAGTGACCGCCCGATGCATGAGGGAACCGGAGCCGGAGTCATCTTCGGTGCAACCGGTGGAGTTATGGAGGCGGCACTTCGGTCGGCTTACTATATCATCAAAGGTGAGAATCCGCCGGCAGAGGCATTTACAGCAGTCAGAAGCCAGGGATTCAATGAAAATGACGGCGTTCAGGAAGCAAATTTCCAGATTAATGATATTACAGTGAGAACTGCAGTAGTCAGCGGACTTGGAAATACAAGAGAATTGATTCGCAAGATCGAATCCGGTGAAGTGCACTATGACTTTGTAGAAGTTATGGCGTGTCCGGGAGGATGCGTCGGTGGTGGCGGACAGCCGATCCACGACGGCGAAGAGCGCGCATTTGAACGTGGAAAGAACCTGTATTATCTGGATCGCAATGCGAACCTTAGATTCTCTCATGAGAATCCAGATGTCATTCAGATGTACAAAGAGTACTTTGAGGCACCGATGTCTCACAAAGCTCACATGCTTCTGCATACTGAGCATAAGAAAAATATGTAGAAAAACGCATAAGAAAAATGCATAAGAAAGATAGGCAGTCTGTGTGTATTATAGTTGGGGGCTTTTGCACCCGACATCATAAAGAAAATGATGGATAAGAGAAGGGACGTGTGAAAAAACGGAAGTTTTTTCATGCGTCCCTTTTGTATAATGTAGAATTGCATTCAAGAATGCCTCGGCATTCTTGCTGCGAGGTGCGCGTCATGCAATTGCATGACATACTTCTACTGCGCACCTCCGCAAGTCTACAAATGAGAACAGGTTGTTTTTACATAAGCTTAGAATTATAATAAAGAGGTAGTTAGAAAACTTGAAATACTCTTGACATTATGCGTCCTTTGAGTATAATCAGAATTAAGAGATTTCATAATATGAAAATAGGTTTTGCATAATGAAACTGAAAAAGAAGAAGGAGAAGAAAATCATGAATGAAGTATTAGAGAAGATTCAGAAAATTGGTATTGTACCAGTCGTTGTATTAAATGATGCAAAGGACGCAGAGCCACTTGCAAAAGCTCTTTGCAATGGAGGACTTCCATGTGCAGAGGTTACTTTCCGTACAGATGCAGCAGAGGAGTCAATCCGTATCATGTCTGAGAAATATCCAGAGATGCTTGTTGGAGCCGGAACAGTTCTGACAACAGAGCAGGTAGACCGTGCTGTAGCAGCAGGAGCAAAATTTATCGTAAGCCCAGGACTGAATCCTAAGGTTGTAAAATACTGTGTAGAGAAGAATATTCCGATCACACCAGGAATCTGCACTCCAAGCGAGGCTGAGCAGGCAATCGAGAATGGTCTTGAAGTTGTAAAATTCTTCCCGGCAGAGCCAGCAGGCGGACTGAAGATGATCAAAGCTATGGCAGCTCCATACACAGGACTGAAATTCATGCCTACAGGTGGAATCAATGCGACAAATGTAAAAGAATATCTTGCATATGACAAGATTCTTGCATGTGGCGGAAGCTGGATGGTAAAAGGAAGTCTTGTAGAGGCTGGAGAGTTCGACAAGATTGAGGCAATGACAAAAGAAGCTGTAGAGATTGTAAAAGAAGTAAGAGGCTAGTCTTATGAAGAAAAAAGCATTTGATCTGCTGACATTAGGAGAGATTCTGCTTCGTCTGTCCCCACCGGACAATGAGCGTATCGTACGTGGAGAGACATTTCAGAAGCAGGTTGGCGGCGCAGAACTTAACGTAGCTTCCGGCGTATCTCTTCTTGGTCTGAGATCCGGTATCATATCAAGAATTCCGGACAGTAGTATCGGTATGTTCGCAAAGAATAAGATCCGATTCTGTGGAGTCAGTGATGATTATCTAGTATACGATACAGGAAAAGATGCAAGATTGGGCGTGTATTACTACGAAAACGGAGCATACCCGAGAAAACCGGGCGTGGTCTATGACAGACAGCATTCGTCCATGACCAGAATTGACATCGATGAATTTGATGACAGTATATATGAATCGACCAGATGCTTTCATACCTCCGGAATTACTCTGGCGCTCAGTGAAGAGTGTCGGAAGACCGGAGTAGAGATGATTAAGAGATTTAAAGAAAAAGGCGCACTCATTTCATTTGACGTGAACTTCCGTCTGAATCTCTGGTCAGGAGAAGAAGCAAGAAAATGTATTGAAGGAATCCTTCCTTATGTAGACATTTTCTTCTGCTCCGAAGACACTGCAAGACTGACATTTGGAAAAGAAGGCAATGTAAAAGAGATCATGGAAAGCTTTGCAGCTGAATATCCAATCTCCGTCATCGCATCCACCCAGCGTACTGTATTAAGTCCAAAGATACATAACTTTACTTCTGTAATTTACGACGCAAAAGCGAAGAAATTCTATGAAGAGAAACCATACGAGAATATCGAAGTTGTAGATCGTATCGGAAGCGGAGATGCTTATTGTTCCGGAGTTCTGTATGGACTTTTGAGAGAAGACGGAGGGTGTGCAAGTGCTCTTCGCTATGGAAATGCCAGCAGTGCAGCCAAGAATACTATCCCAGGTGATATGCCGTCATTGGATCGTGAGGAGATAGAGAATATTATCCATGATCACGAGACAGTCGGATATCATAGTGAGATGAATCGGTAAATTGAATATATTGTGAAGTAAATATATGAACCCCGCCTGAGGTTTCAGAGCAGGGGAGATATTTTCTATAGTTGCTGCGTCGCTGATATCTTACTCTCGACGGAAACTCGCCTAAAGAACAAGCTCAAACAATCCGTCGAGAGCAAGGCTATACTCGCAACTATGACGAAAATATCCCAATCCTGCCCTGGAAATCCTCAGGCGTTTTTGGTTTACTTTACAATATATTGAAGAAGAGGAAGTAAAGGATCTCCATGTTACAGTTTTCTACTTAGCCTAAATGATAACCTTCCAGCGTAAGCCGTCCTGCTTCCAAGAAGTTTATTTTTTACATACTGAGTGGGAGAAATAGAACTGAAAAACAGGCGGTGCGCATAGAAACATTGAATTATTTTGTAGTTGATGCGAGCATAGCTTGAACTTTCGGAGCATTGTCTGAGCCTGTTCATCAGGCGAGTTTGCGTAGAAAGTTCAAAATAAGCGACGCAGCATCAACAAAAAATATTCAGTTTCTGTACGCACTGCCTGTTTCAATTCTATTTATCACAGAATATGATAAAAAATAAACAATAATGTTAAAAAAATATCATTTATATATTGACAAATAATTAACGATATTTTATACTACCAAATGTAAAGAATAAAAGACGTCTAATCAAGCAAACTATAATCCATACTTTTTATTTACAGGAGGGAATCCAGATGGCTAAGAAGAAAGATGTTGTACCGGTATTTGTTGACAATGTGGAAGCGTTGGAAGCGAAGATGCAGGCGATGCGCGAGGCGCAGAAAATCTTTGCCACCTATACACAGGAGCAGGTTGACAAGATTTTTTATGCGGCAGCAGTTGCAGCGAACAAAATGCGTATTCCACTTGCAAAGCAGGCAGTTGAGGAAACCGGACGTGGTATTGTTGAGGATAAAGTAATCAAAAATCACTATGCAGCAGAGTATATTTACAATGCATACAAAGACACAAAGACTTGTGGCGTGATTGAGGAAGATAAAGCATTCGGAATTAAGAAAATCGCAGAGCCAATCGGTCTTGTGGCAGCAGTTATTCCGACAACGAACCCGACTTCAACAGCAATCTTTAAGACATTGATCTGTCTGAAGACGAGAAATGCAATTATCATCAGTCCGCATCCGGCAGCAAAAGCTTCTACAATTGCAGCAGCAAACGTTGTTCTGGACGCAGCAGTGAAAGCCGGAGCACCGGAAGGAATCATTGGCTGGATCGATGCACCGTCACTGGAACTGACCAATATGGTCATGAAAGAATCTGACATCATCCTTGCAACAGGTGGTCCGGGAATGGTAAAGGCAGCTTATTCTTCCGGAAAACCGGCACTTGGAGTTGGAGCCGGAAATACACCGGTTATTATTGATGACACAGCAGATATTAAACTTGCAGTTAATTCCATCATTCATTCCAAAACATTTGACAACGGTATGATCTGCGCATCTGAGCAGTCCGTAACGGTTCTGGACAGCATTTACGATGAAGTAAAGAAAGAATTTGCATACAGAGGCTGCTACTTCCTGAAAAAAGGAGAAGAGCTTGATAAGGTTCGTAAGACGATTATTATAAATGGAGCATTGAATAACAAGATTCCTGGAAAATCTGCATATGAGATTGCAAAACTTGCAGGTGTGGAAGTTCCGGAAAATACAAAGATTCTGATCGGTGAAGTAGAATCCGTAGACATTTCTGAAGAATTTGCACACGAAAAATTATCACCGGTACTTGGAATGTATCGTGCGAAGACATTTGACGAAGCCCTTGAAAAAGCGGAGCGCCTTGTAGCAGATGGAGGATATGGACACACAGCTTCTCTTTATGTACATCCTGCTGAGACAGAGAAAATTGCAAAACATGCTGAAGCTATGAAGACATGTCGAATCCTGATCAACACACCGTCTTCTCACGGAGGAATCGGAGATCTCTACAACTTTAAACTGGCACCGTCACTGACACTTGGCTGCGGTTCCTGGGGAGGAAACTCCGTATCTGAAAATGTAGGTGTAAAACACCTGATTAATATTAAAACAGTTGCAGAGAGGAGAGAAAATATGCTTTGGTTTCGGACTCCGGATAAGGTATACTTTAAGAAAGGCTGCATGCCGGTAGCGCTTGATGAACTTGGAAATGTACTGCACAAAAAGAAAGCATTTATCGTAACAGACAGCTTCTTATATAAGAATGGTTACGTAGCTCCAATCGAGCAGAAACTGGATGAGCTTGGAATCCAGCATACATGCTTCTTCGAGGTGGCACCGGATCCGACACTTCAGTGTGCTGAAAAAGGTGTGGATCAGATGCGTGCATTTGAGCCGGATACAATCATTGCTCTTGGCGGTGGATCTGCCATGGACGCAGCAAAGATTATGTGGGTAATGTATGAGCATCCGGAAGCTGACTTTGAGGATATGGCCATGGACTTCATGGACATCCGCAAGCGTGTATTCACTTTCCCGAAAATGGGCGAGAAAGCTTACTTTGTAGCAATCCCGACTTCTTCCGGAACAGGTTCCGAGGTGACACCATTTGCCATTATCACAGATGCCGAGACAGGCGTAAAATGGCCAATTGCAGATTATGAGCTTCTTCCGAACATGGCAATTGTAGATGTAGATAACATGATGACTCAGCCAAAAGGACTGACCAGTGCATCTGGTATCGATGTTATGACTCATGCAATTGAGGCATATGTATCTATTATGGCGACGGATTACACAGACGGACTTGCCCTCAAGGCAGCAAAAGCAGTATTTGAGTATCTGCCGAGAGCATACGACAATGGTGCAAATGATCCGGAGGCCAGAGAGAAGATGGCAAACGCATCCTGTATGGCAGGAATGGCATTTGCAAACGCATTTCTTGGACTGAACCACTCCATGGCACATAAACTTGGTGCATTCCACCACCTGCCACATGGCGTTGCAAATGCAGTGATCCTGACAGAAGTCATGAGATACAATGCTGCAGAAGTGCCGACAAAAATGGGAACATTTTCACAGTATCAGTATCCACATGCACTGGCAAGATACGCTGAAATCGGCCGCTTTGTAGGCTGCCAGGGAAAAGACGATGCAGAAGTATTTGAAAACTTTATCGCAAAACTGGAAGAGCTGAAAGAAAAAATCGGTATTAAGAAGTCCATTCACGAGTACGGCATTGATGAGAAATATTTCATGGACACACTGGACGACATGGTGGAGCAGGCATTTAACGATCAGTGTACAGTAGCAAACCCAAGATATCCACTCATGAAAGAAATCAAAGAGTTATACTTAAAGTGCTGGTAAGGAGGTAAATGTGATGAAACTTACGAATCCGGAATTAATTGTGAAACGTTCTTATAAGGAAGTCTACAAGGACGGGGATAAGATTGTAAAAATATTTGAAAAAGATCACCCGAAGTCAGCCGTTTTTAATGAGGCGCTGAATACAGTTCGAGTCGAGGAGGCGGGACTGGATATTCCGAAGCTTGATGAGGTCACACAGATCGATGAAAAATGGGCGCTTGTTATTGAGTGTCAGGCAGGCGAGACTTTGGAAACAGTCATGGAAAAGGATCCGGATAATCTGGAAAAATATATGGCAGAGTTCGTAGATCTTCAGCTTCAGATCCACGCAAAGACGGCTCCGATGCTTACGAAACTGAAAGACAAACTGGCAAAACAGATCAATCAGTTAAAAGAACTGGATGCGACCCAGAGATATGAGCTTCTGGTACGTCTGGAGAGCATGCCGAAGCATACAAAAGTATGCCATGGAGACTTTAATCCAAGTAATGTCATCGTAGGCGAGGATGGCAAGCTGACAGTTGTAGACTGGGCACATGTTACCCAGGGGAATGCCAGCGCAGATGCGGCACTTACTTACCTTCAGTTCGCACTGAAGAACCGTGTGGCAGCAGAGATGTATCTGACTATGTTCTGCAAGAAGAGTGACACTGCGAAACAGTATGTACAGCAGTGGTTCCCGATTGTTGCAGCAGCACAGCTTGAGAAGAACAATGAGCTAGAGAAGGATTTCCTGATGAAGTGGATTGACGTCATGGATTATCAATAAAAATATTTGACATAGAATAAGCAGACTGATATATAATTTGATAAAATAAATAGTAAAGCATATATAAGAAGATATATTGACAAATTTCTATGTATGATGTAAAGTGTGAATAGAACGAAACCGGTACGAAAGTTCGTGCCGGTTTTTATAAAACTAAAACATAGAGATATTTCTATATTTCTATATAATGAATTGTTTATAGAAATATCTAATGTTTAAAAGGAGACGTTATGGGTGCGATTAAGACAGGCTGGGATTTTTTTCAGGACCAGATATTAGGTATGCACTGGCTGAAAGATCTCATAGGAAATCTGCTTGTAAAGGCAGGAATGGGGGAGAGTAGATTTCCCGGTGAATTTTTACATTTTTTTATTTATGATGT
>OLNS01003029.1_pt1 | contig 10244 bp, 8 predicted proteins | sample 1673031 | NCBI WGS metagenome assembly OLNS01 (sample SAMEA3136748, study PRJEB25190) | human gut metagenome | biome: human gut; feature: human-associated habitat; material: faeces | place: Austria | collected 2013
TCTGCCGTACCTCGCTCGCCGTATCGGCACTTAGAATTATGCGGTATTGCCTTAACGATCAGCTGTGCGGCTGTTTTTCAAAATTGCGGCGCAGGCCGCACCTTAAACTCCTAACTCCTAACTCCTCCCTCCTAACTTCCAAACTGGAGGTACAACGTGAATTACAAATACTATAACCCCCGCAAGGCTGCGCTGGATACGGCGCGTGAGCTGCTGACCGGCGCGCTGAATGCTGCTGTGGTGGACGGTTCCCTTCCGGAAGCCCCGCTGCCGGAATTTATTGTTGAGATTCCCGCCGATGTCAAAAACGGCGATATTGCATCCAACGCCGCCATGGCCGGTGCCCGTGCGTTCCACAAGGCTCCGCGCCAGATTGCACAGGCCATTGTGGACCACCTGAACCTGGAGGGCAGCCTGTTCGACCGTGCAGAGATCGCAGGCCCCGGCTTCATCAACCTGTTCCTGGGTGCCCACTGGTTTACCAGCGTGCTGCAGGCTGCTGCCACTGAGCCGGAATACGGCCGCACGGACGGCGGTGCAGGCAAGCGCTACAACGTTGAATTTGTTTCCGCCAACCCCACCGGCCCCATGCACATGGGCAACGCCCGCGGCGGTGCTCTGGGCGACTGTCTGGCTGCCTGCCTGGACTGGGCCGGTTATGATGTGACCCGCGAGTTCTACATCAACGATGCAGGCAACCAGATCCAGAAGTTCGGCAAGAGCCTGGCCATCCGCTACCTGCAGCTGTACAAAGGCGAAGAAGCCGTTCCCCTGCCGGAAGAATGCTACCAGGGCGCTGACATTATTGCTCGCGCCAAAGAGTTTGCCGAAATTCACGGCGATTCCTATGTCGATGAGGACTTTGAAGAGCTGAAAGATGCCCTGATTGCCGATGCCCTGCCCAAGAACATTGCCGGGCTGCAGCGCGACCTGGGCAAGTACCGCATCACCTATGATGTCTGGTTCCACGAAAGCGACCTGCACAAGAGCGGCGCTGTGGATGATGTCATCAAAATCTTGATGGACAAGGGTGCCTGCTACAAGGCCGAGGACGGTGCCATCATGTACCGCAGCGCCCAGTATGCTTCCAAGTACGGCGTTGTAAACCGCAAGAAGGACGAAAACGCCGACGGCGAAGAGGAAGCCAAAGACGAAGTTCTGGTACGCGCCAACGGCATTCCCACCTATTTTGCCGCCGACATCGCCTACCATTACAACAAGCTGGCCGTGCGCGGTTTTGACCGTGCCATCGACATTTGGGGCGCCGACCATCACGGCCATGTAGCCCGCATGAAGGGTGCCATGGACGCCGTTGGCCTGGACGGCACCAAGTTGGATGTTGTGCTGATGCAGATGGTCAACCTGATGCGCGACGGCAAACCGGTGCGTATGAGCAAGCGTACCGGCAAGGCCATCACCCTGACCGACCTGCTGGACGAAGTGCCCATTGATTCCGCACGTTTCTTCTTCAACCAGCGCGAAAGCTCCTCCACTCTGGATTTCGACCTTGACCTGGCTGTGCGCAACGACAGCGAAAACCCGGTCTACTATGTCCAGTACGCCCACGCCCGCATCTGCTCCGTGCTGAAAAAGCTGGAAGCCGCCGGTGTGACCTTTGAGGGTGCCGATGCCCTGGATGCCAGCCTGCTGACTGACCCCAGCGAGCAGGCTCTGCTGCGTCTGCTTTCCGCTTTCCCGGCTGAGATTGCTGCCGCAGCAGAAAAGTATGACCCGGCCCGCATTACCCGTTATGTTATCGACATTGCCACGGCGTTCCACCGCTTCTACAATGCCTGCCGCATTCTGGAAGCTGACCCTGCCGTTCGCCAGTGCCGCATGGCCCTGTGCCTGGCCGTGCGCAGCGTGATCCACAACGTGCTGACCATGTTCAAGGTTACGGTGCCGGAGAGCATGTGAATTAGTTAGGGCAATACCGCATAATTCTAAGTGCCGCAGCCGCCGGAGCGGTGCTTAAGCCGTCAGGCGGGAATTGTGCGGTGTTGCCTTAGCTTCTTTTCTCTATTACTTTAACGATTCTTCAATACAAACTAAAAAGCGTGGGCCTGCCAACTGACAGGCCCACGCTTTTGCACACCCAACATATTTATTATACCACATTCGTCAAGGCAATATCTATCCATAACATGCACGAATAATTCATATTTTGTTTGGGATATCTGCGAATAGACAAATTCCTTAGGGTATTGTATAGTATAGTCACAGAAAGAAAACAGCCGGAGATAAGGAGCTAAAAGCTCCAAGCAAAAGCCACTTTCAATAGCATCGGAACAAGGCACGGCGGTTTTCCCGACAGCTTCAAGCAGATTTCGCAAAGGCTTCCAGTAAGAGGTCTAAATGGGAACACTTGAAGAACTCCGGGAAAGCAGGGACCGGGAGGCTACCGAAGGACTTGAAAGTAAGATGGCAAAGCCGGCAGGATTCGTAAGGAAGGAGGCTCAAGTCCAATGGCTAATTTCAAAGATCCCATTCATCACCGGCGGGCCTGGGCCTGCTGAAAGCAAACGAACCTCATTAACAGCCGCAGGTCGTTACCTGTAAAAGATATAAAAGTTAAGATGCAAGGTTCGTAGCTTGCTTAAAATGCAGTGCTCAGGAAATCCCGTCAGAAAAAGTTCCCCGCGTTTACATAGATTAGATGAAGAACTGACGACAGGATTCTAAATAGAAAATTACAGGTTCAAAACCTGGTACGCAAAAGCGTAAATAGAAACCCAGAATCACCGGTGATTGTTATGAAAGATCTAACTCCGCCGAACAAATAATGCTTCACCTGATCTGGCTGGTGCAAGCGCACCGCCCCCAAAAGGAGAAACTCCGATGTACTAGAGCAAAGAGGAATCAACCTCTGGCATCAAATTCAGGTACCCTGCACAAAATTATTGAAGTTCACTTCCCCGTTCCACAGATGCACCAAGAATCGTTTTCCTTGCAAAATGTTTCCAGGCAGCAAATAACGAACCAAAGGGAATCAGAAATTTCAAGCAAACGCAAAATCATCGAACAACAGCGAATGAAACCCGTTTCCGATTTGCAAAACAAAGAAAACCAGGTTTAAAAACATTCGATCAAAGTTAAAGGATGAGGTTGCCATGAAAATGTGCAAACGGTCCGAAAAATAATACAATCGGGTATGAGGCTATGACTCCAATCAAGTAAGTTCGCTCCAGCGCCATAAGGGTAGAAGGCGCTGGAGCTTTTTTGTTGTGTTGTGCCGGATGTTTCCGGTCTGCTTATCTCCTCTCGTTTACTTTTGTCTGCATCATTTTTGTTTTGCTACCGCGCTCTAACGCAGCAAATCACTCTAAACACGGCTCTCCCTCCGCCCACAACATTGCACTGTGCGGCGGAGAGTTTTTATGTTTGCGGGCTTTTGTGGAGTATTACGGTACCGGTATTCCATCGCAATTTCGGTTTTCTGAATTTTATTGTTGACATTTCTGTAATATTGCGTTATGATAGCCACAAGGTCCAGAATTTTACAGAATACTGGAATGATGGGTTTTTCGCTATTTTTGACTTTTCAGATACACCCTAGGATTCCGGTATTTCCGCTGTAAGTTTTGTTTGGCGTTCCCTTGGCAGAGGGTACACCAAAATTCTCTTGTTCACCTTTTTTCTTCGTGAAGTGTGCAGCAGCGCTTCACCATTTTTTAGCTATTGTGATTACAGATTTCTGTTACATTAAAGGAGGCTTTATGGAACAACTTACGATTGATACCGGCCTGCGCGAATACGCGGTCAATGGCGGGCCGGAGCACGGCGGCGGAGTGCTGCGCTTTAACCCCAGCGACCCCAATGTTTATAGCCGTTTTTGCACCCTGCAAAATCAGCTGCAAGAGCTGGAACAGCAGGTGCAGGCGCAAAGCCCCACCGGGGCCGATGCCATACAGCTGCTGGCCCAGGCGGATCAGCGCGCCAAGGGGCTGCTGGCGGAAGTATTTGGCCCCGGCAATGATTTTGACGCCATGCTGGGCGGCACCAATCTGCTGGCGGTTGCCGGCAACGGCGAGCGGGTCATCACCAATCTGTTTGCGGCATTGCAGCCCATTCTGGAAGCCGGTGCCCGCCAGTGCGCGGATGCCAAAGCCACGCTGGCCGTGCAGCAGGCCCAGGCAGCGCGCGCCGCGCGCGGGGTGCAGGTATGAGCAGCTGGCGGCTGCCCACCCGGCTGGAGGTTGGCGGAAAAGCATATCCGATTCATTCGGATTACCGCGATATTCTGGATATTCTGCATCGGTTGAACGATGCCAGCGAGCCGGAATTCATCCGCTGGCGGGTGGCCCTGGCCCTATTTTATGAGGGCGATCTGCCACGCAGCGACTATCCGGAGGCCATGCAGAAGCTGGCAGATTTTTTGAACTGCGGGCAAACGCTGCCCCGCTCCCCTGCCCCGCCGCTGTTGGACTGGGAACAGGACGCCCCGCTGATTGCCGCCGACATCAACAAAGCCGCCGGGTGCGAAGTGCGCGCCCTGCCTTATCTGCACTGGTGGACCTTTATGGCCTGGTTCAACAGCATTGGGGACGGCCAGCTGGCTACCCTGCTGCGGGTGCGCAGCAAGCTGCACCACGGCCAAAAATTGCAGCCGTGGGAACAGGACTACTACCGCAAAAACAAAGCCATGGTTGACCTGCGCCCCCGCCTGAATCCGGCAGAGATAGCGGAACGCCAGCGGCTGCAGCGCCTGTTGGCCAATTAAGTCCCCATAAGGAGGTAGATGCTTTTGCCAAAATCCTATGCAGGCAGCCTTCAGGTTGCCCTGTCTACACAAACAACTACCCACACCGCGCAGCAGCCGCTGAACGGCCTGCGCACTGCCCTGAAAAAAATAAGCCGCAGTGTAAACGCTGCGTTCTCCGCCGTGCCGGTGGCAAAGTTTGAGCAGCAGACCGCCGCAGCAGCAGTCAGCGCCAACAAAGCCGCCAAAGCCCAGGCCAAACTTGCCCGTGGCACCACCAAAGCAGCCAAGGCCGCCAAACGCAGCGTTGCGGAATTTGATGAGCTGGACCGGCTGCAGGCTTCTCTTGCCGAAAGTGCCGGAGCTGCGGCGGCTTCCACCACCCGCAAAAGCAGCAGCGCTGCAACAATCAAAGCCGCAGATGCCGAACCGCCACAGTTAAGTCCGCCGGCTCTATTAAACCAGCAGCTGCAAAATTTCTGGGCTACATTACAGGCTGTGCTTGCCCCCGCCGCCGCGCTGTGGGATGCAGCCTGGCAGCAGATGAAAACCGCTGCCCTGACCGTTTGGCAGGATCTTTTGGGCGGCATTCAGCTGACCTGGGCCGAGTACGGCCAGCCCATTGCCCAGAGTGCCGCCCTGGCGCTGGAAAACCTGCAAGGCATTTTTACCACCCTGTGGCAGAACGTTTTGCAGCCGATCCTTACTAACCTGATGCAGATTTTATCTACCCTCTGGTCCTCCCACCTCAAACCCCTGTGGGATGACATTCTTTTGCTGGTAGCAAGCGTTGCCAACTGCCTGCTGGACCTGTGGAACAACCTGCTGGCCCCGGTGGCCAAGTGGATCATCGCCACGTTCGGCCCCGCGTTTGCTGAGGTATTCAACGCCATTGCGGACGTTGTTGGCGTGGCCGTTGGGGCTATTGCGGATGCCATCGATCTGGCCGTTGTTGTGCTGCGCGGGCTGACGGACTTTTTAAGCGCCGTGTTCCGCGGCAACTGGGATGCTGCCTGGCAGGCCATCGGCAACACAGTCAACACCGTCTGGGATAAGATGACGAACGCCATCAAAACCGCCGTCAATGGCATCATCGGCTTCATCAATCGGATGATTTCCGCCGTTGTCACCGGCATCAATGCGGTCATCAACGCGCTGAACGGCCTTTCGTTCGACCTGCCGGACATATTCGGCGGCGGGCATGTCGGGTTTAATATCAGCACCCTGACTGCCCCGCAGATCCCCTACCTGGCGCAGGGTGCAGTCATTCCGGCCAACCGGGAGTTTTTGGCGGTGCTGGGCGATCAGAGCCACGGCACCAACGTGGAAGCTCCGCTGGACACCATCAAGCAGGCTGTGGCCGAGGTCATGGAGGACCTGCAGGCGGGCCAGATGGCTGGCTTTGAAGCCGTTGTGGCCGTGCTGCGGGAGATCCTCTCCGCCGTGTACGGCATTGAGCTGACCGACGAGGACGTAGGCCGCGCCGTACAGCGCTGGCAGCGCAAACAGCTGACTGCCACAGGAGGTGTGTAACGTGACCCTGACCAATCTGTTCCAGATCGATGGCAAATCCCTGTACGCACCGGACTGCGACATTGAACCGAGCTATTCCGACCTGGATTCCAGCGATTCCGGCCGTGATGAAGCCGGGTACATGCACCGCGAAGTGGTGCGGGAAAAGGTTGCCACCTGGCCCATTGCCTACAGCTGCCTGACGGATGACGAGTACAAGTACACCATCGGGTTATTTGCTGGCAAGGCAACCTTCCAGTTCACCCACCCAAAAGCCGGATCTTCCACCGAGACCGAAACCACCACCTGCTACTGCAGCAAATACGGCATCGCCTGGCACAATGCCAAGACGAAACAGTGGAAGAACCTTAAGTTTAACATTATTGAATGCTGATTGAGAGTTAGGAAGTAGGAGTTGGGAGTTAAAACGGGCCTAAGGTCCAGCATTGTAGGGAACGGTCTCGACCGTTCCGGGGCTTTGCGGTAGATGCCATAACAGGATTTACCGCAAGGCGACGGGCGCACAACGTGCGCTCCTACGGGATTGCGGCCCAATTTTCAAACCGTGCGCACACGCGCACACCTTCAACTCCTCACTCCTACCTCCTAACTAAAACCAAAGGAGGTGTATATTTGCTCCAACCAATTCTCACTCTCCCAAGCGGCACCGAGTTAAAGGGCGGCTCCCCCGGCAGCGCAGTGAAGAGCCTTACCCTGCACACTGCGGTAAACGCCGGGCAGGAATTTACCATCGGCTCTGCGTTTTCGGACTACATTGAAGCCGAAATCTGGGCGGACCCAGACGGCAGTTTACAGATCACCGCCGGGGACGCCCTGACCTACTACCGGCAGGACGATGCCGGGAGCCGAACCAAGGTGGGCATTTTCTACGCCGAAAAGCCCACCCGCACCAGGCGCAACAGCTACAAGGTCACGGCCTATGACACCATGTCCAAGCTGGATGCAGACTTCTCCGGCTGGCTGCGGGCCAATCAGGCGCAGTTCCCCAAGACCATCTGGCAGCTGGTACAGCTGGCCTGCCAGCGGGCAGGGGTCGCGCTTGCCAGCAGCAGCCTGCCCATCAACGGCAGCTACAGCGTGCAGGCGTTCTATGCAGACGATTTAACCTGCCGACAGATCATCTCCTGGGCGGCGGAAGCGGCAGGCTGCTACGCCCACATGAACGCAGACGGCAAGCTGCAATTCTTGACCTACACAGACAAGCGCAGCACTGCTAAAATCACCCCGGACGGTGCCAACAACAGTACCGCCTATTATGCTGACAGCCTGAGCTACGAGGACTACACGGTCAAGGCCATTGAGAAAGTCCAGATCCGGCAGTCGGACAGTGACGTGGGCGTGATCTACCCCGACAGCACCACTGCCACCAACACCTATGCAGTGCAGGGCAACCTGCTGCTGACAACCGGCACCGAAGCCAACCTGAAAACCGTTGCCCAGAACCTGTACAACGCGCTGAAAAACGTGACCTACACCCCCTGCAAAGTATCGGTGCCCAGCAGTTCCGGCCTTGCCTGCGGGCAGATCGTACACGTTAAGGACGCACGCGGGCGGGAGTTCGACACCTACCTGATGAGCGCCACAATCTCCTCCGGCAAAGCCAGCTTTGAGAGTGTGGGCAGCGCCAGCCGGGAAAGTTCCAGCGCCGTGAACAGCCAGAGCTACAAGAACCTGACCGGCAAGATGCTGGAGATCAAGACCAGCGTGGACGGCCTGGAAGTAAAGGCCAGCGACCTGACCGGCAAGTACACCGACCTGAAAGCAACGGTGGACGGGCTTTCCTCTGAGGTGAAAAAAGACACCAAAATCACCGGCGGCGGGAACTTGATCCTGGGCAGTGAGAGCTTCAAGAACGCCAAGCTGCTAGGCGACGCGATCAGCGGCAGTTCGGCCACGTACAACGATACCGGCAGCGCGACCGTAATAAACGCAAACTCCAATCGGTATTTCCATTGGCAGACGGTGAACGAACATGTGTCAGCGGGCGTTACCCTGTGCCTGTCCGTTATGTACAAGCCTGTTTCCGGCACGGATGAGCTGTGCATGGAAATCAATTATAACAATACGTGGGCGGTCATCAAAGCTGCTGACCAAATTGAAATTAAGCAGACAAACGGCTGGGTGCTGCGGTACGGGCTGTGGACACCATCCAGCGACGCTATCGTAAAATGGGTGGATATCGGCAGCGGCTTTACCCACGCAGGAATGGGCAACTACACCAACAAGTTTGAACTGCTTCACCCCATGCTGCAATACGGCAACGCGCCGACCGCGTGGACAGCTAGCAGCGGGGACTACATAACAGAGGAAAACGCCAAAAGCTTGATCTCCCAATCGGCGGATGAGATCAAAACGGAAGTCCGCAGCCTGAAAGAAACCACCACAACCATTTCCAACGACCTGGACAGCACCAAGAAGGAATTCAAAACCGTTAAAGAATCAGTATCCGCGATTGACCAGAAAGCTGACAGCATTACTCAGACGGTAACGCAGCGGATCACCGGCGGCAACAATATTATCGCGGGCACCGATGACTGGAACAATGCGACCCTGGATGCAGGCGGCAATGACCTGAGCAAAAAGGGCAGCTACACCATTGATGGCGAATCCGTCCATGCGACCAATAGGGCGCAGAACACCCGCTTCCACTTTGGCGCGGACAAAACGCTGGTGATTGCCAAGGGCATGACCTACTGCGCCAGCGTACTGTACAAGCTCAACTCCGGCACGGACAGCCTGTTTTTGCAGTTCGAGACCAAGAGCAGCAGCGGCACAAAAAGTTATTACGGCAATGCATTCAAAAATGCGAAGCAGGACATTGCGCTGGACAACGGCTGGAAGCTGCGCTGGGCGACGTTCACGGCGACCGCGGACGGCTATGCAGACGGTCTGTTTGTAAGCACAGCCAACGATAACGCCACCGTTACCAACGATCTGACCATCATGCACCCCATGGTGCAGATGGGCAACGCGCCTACCGCGTGGACGGCCAGCAGCGGCGATTACCTGACTACCACCGAAACAAAAACCGAGATCAAGCAGACGGTGAACGAAATTAAGCTGACGGCCAGCACAAGCGGAACCAGCAGCACCATCAAGCTGACGGCGGGCGGAACAGAGATCACCAGCGCACAGATCAACCTATCCGGCGTGGTAACATTTTCCGACCTCAGCACATGGAACCAGGACAAGACAATCATCAACGGCGGCAACATTACGACCGGGCAGATTCACAATAAGGCGCGCACAACCACTTATGACCTGGACAATGCCTGGATTCGTATGGGCAAAGATTCTGGCACTCGTGTGGACATTGACACGGGGCGCATCCGCTGGTACTGGGAAAACAACCTGACCGGTGTGTTAAGCAGCCGGTACGGCAAATCTTATATTGGCGATAACTCCCGCTACACGTTTTTAGGCTGGTTCTCCACCGGCGACCCCAGCTTTGATTATTCCACCGGCGGGGCCACCAGCGAGTTTGTGGGCATTGCCATTGACCAGGTAGATAAGGTCATCCACTGCAATGCCAGCAAGTTTGAAATCCCCGGCAGAATTGAATGCGGTTCTTTGAGCGTGAACGGGAGGGAGATTTAATGCAGAAATTCATGCAGATTTTGGCCACGTTGGCTTTGCTGTTGGTGCTTGCATTGGTCATCCCGCTTACGCTGGCAGCCTGCGGCGGCACGCGAACCGAAGATACAAGCTATCCGCGCCCGGAATATTCCGGCTCCCCGATGGCAGAAAGGGTGATGAAATGACCACAACCGCAAAAATTGAAGAACTCCAAAAGTCCGTCATCAACGCCATCAACAACAGCTGCCTGCACCCCGCTGTGGTGCGGCTGGTGCTGCTGAACGTGATCTCGATGGTGGAAGCCAGCGAGAGAGAGGTAAACAAAAGAGAAAAAGAGACAGAATCCTGAAAATCTGTTTTTTGTTCCCGCATAATCCACACAAAATATAAGGCAATACCGCATAATTCTAAGTGCCGATACGGCGAGCGAGGTGCG
>OLNS01003033.1_pt1 | contig 10237 bp, 7 predicted proteins | sample 1673031 | NCBI WGS metagenome assembly OLNS01 (sample SAMEA3136748, study PRJEB25190) | human gut metagenome | biome: human gut; feature: human-associated habitat; material: faeces | place: Austria | collected 2013
ATAGGGTATCCAGATCGTCACGAGCCACAAGGCCACTGCCACGACCACCGACGGGGCGTTTTTCACGCCGATGGCGATCGAATCCTTCAGCGTTTCCGCGAAGTCGAGTTTTTTCATTTCCATAACTAACGATTTTTAATAAGGGTTAATAGTCAAACAAATATATGAAAATATCTGCAAAAAACGTATCTTTGCCGGGACACAACGTTAAAAATCAGCAATATGGCAGAAAAATCGCATTATAATTACCGTGTCGAACCGCAGGACGTGGATTTCACGCTGAGGGCTACGATTCCCTCGCTTGGTTCGGCGATCCTCAATACGGCGGGCGTCGACGCCCACGGCAAGGGCTTCGGCGTGGACGCGCTGAACGCCGACAACCACTCGTGGGTCCTCTCGCGCATGGCTGTCGAATTTGACAGCCAGCCCACGCAGTATACCGATTATACGATCGCCACGTGGATCAACGAATACGGCCGGGTGCTCTCCACGCGTAACTTCACGCTGACCGATGCGGCAGGGACCGAATTCGGCCGCGCCGTGACGCAGTGGGCGATGATCGACCTTAAGAGCCGTTCGGCGCTCGATCTGTCGTGGGTGGGCGACGCCCACGCCGACGCCATCGTCGACGCTCCGTCGCCGACCGACAAGCCCCGCAAGATCCGCGAGGTGAATCCTGCGCAGACGGTCGAACACAAGGTGGTCTACAGCGACATCGACTTCAACCGCCACGTCAATACGATGCGCTATATCGAAATGATGATCGACATGCTGCCCGTCGAACTGCTCATGCAGGAGACGCCGGTGCGCTTCGACATCCATTTCCTGCGCGAATGCCGTTACGGCCAGACGCTTAGCGTCGGTTACGAGCAGCGTGGCCGCACGGCGCTTTTCGAGATACGCAGCGACGAGGGCACTCCGGCCGTGCGCGCCTCTATCGAGTGGAAATAAGCCTGCGGGGCGTGTCCCGCATCTGCTTCGTGGAACGGGTTTTGCAGTTACGGCTGCAAAACCTTTTTCATTATGGAAAACGCAGTTAAAACACAAAACAAGTATCAGGTGAGCATCGACCTGCTGAACGATGCCGTGGGCAAGGAAATCGCCACTTCACTCCAGTACATGTATTTCCACACCCATTTCGAGGATGACCGCTATCAGTACCTTTCGAAGATCATGCGCGAAATCTCGATCGCCGAGATGCGCCATATCGAAGAGTTCTCCGACCGCATCCTCTTCCTGCAGGGCGACGTCGATATGAACGCTTCGTTCCGCACCCGGCAGGTGACCGACGTCAAGGACATGCTCCGTTTGGCGCTGCAGCTGGAGCAGAGCACCATAGATTCCTACAACGAGGCTTCGCGCATCGCTTCCGAGCACAAGGATGCCGTTACGCACAAGATGTTTCAGGACATCATCGCCGAGGAGGAGCAGCACCTCGACACCTTCCGCACCGAACTGCAAAACGTACTCGACTACGGCGAGGAGTACCTCGCGCTGCAATCCGCCGCGGGAAGCAAGCACGCCGCCAAGAGCTTCGGACACCCCGGCGACGGAGAATAGTCCGTCCTGCCGGACCGGCACCGCGGATGCCTTCCGGGCCGGATCCCGTTTTTTAATCGTATATGCGTTTCTGCCCTCTGCGGCACGGGAAGTCCCCGCTTCGGCGGGGATTTTCCGTGCCTGCGGGCGGCCGATCCGCCGATGCGCCCTCTGCGTCGGCGATAAAGAGCGGGAAAACGGTTGCCATGTCGCATATTTTCCTATATTTGTACTATGAAAATTACAATTTTAGGACCTGCGCACCCCTACCGCGGGGGATTGGCTTCGATCATGGAGATCATGGCCCGCACGTTCCGGCTGCGGGGCAATGAGGTCGATATCAAAACCTTTACGCTGCAATATCCGTCGCTGCTCTTCCCCGGCAAGAGCCAGACCGTCGATACGCCGCCTCCCGCCGACCTCGACATCTGCCGGTGCGTCAATACGGTCAATCCCTTCAACTGGCTCCGCGTGGGCCGCCGCATCCGCCGGGAGCGGCCCGACTTCGTGCTGATGAAGTACTGGACGCCCTTCATGGCGCCCTGCTTCGGCACCATCGCGCGCATCGCGCGCGGCAACGGCCATACGAAGGTCCTCTGCCAGATCGACAATGTCGAGCCGCATGAACGCCACCTGACCGATAAGCCCTTCAACCGTTACTACCTGCGGGCCGTGGACGGCTTCGTCTATATGTCCGAGCAGGTGCACCGCGAACTGGAAGCCTACAGCAAGGCTCCGGCACTCTTCTCGCCGCATCCGCTGTTCGAAAATTTCGGCGAGCGGGTGGCGCGCTCCGAAGCGTGCGTCCGGCTGGGGCTCGATCCTGCGGTGGGTTACGCGCTGTTTTTCGGCCTGATCCGCGATTATAAGGGACTCGATCTGCTGCTCGATGCGTGGGCCGAATTGAAACGCGCGGGGCGCGCCGAAGGGCGCAAACTCATCGTCGCCGGCGAGTTCTACACCCCGAAGGAGCGTTACCTGCGTCAGATCGCCGACAACGGTTTGCAGGACGACGTGATTCTTCACGACCGTTTTATTCCCGACGAGCAGGTGAAATACTATTTTTCGGCCGCCGATTTCGTCGTGCAGCCCTATAAAACGGCCACGCAGAGCGGCGTGACGCAGATCGCCTATCAGTTTTGCGTTCCGATGGTCGTCACCGATGTCGGGGGGCTGGCCGAGATCGTGCCCGACGGACGGGTAGGGTATGTGTGCGAACCGACGGCGCGGGGCGTCGCCGAAGCCGTTGCGAAGATGTACGAGGGTGACGCGATCGAGCGTTTCCGACTGAACTGCATCGAGGAGCGCAAGCGTTTTTCGTGGGAAGAGATGTGCAGCCGCATCACGGAGCTGTACGAACGGGTCCGCTGATCGGCAGGTCCGCTGATCCTGCGAGTCCGCTGATCCCGCGGGGCATTGGGATGCGGGCCGCATCGAGTCGTTGCGGAGCGTATCGAGATGCTGGCGCGGGCGTGCCTTAATCGTAGCTGCCCTCCGAACCCAAAAAAACACGATCGCCCGAAACATTTGTTTCAGGCGATCGGAATAGAAAGAGGGGTGTATCTCGCGGCGGAGCCGGACCTCGGTCGCAGGAACAGCGCCCGGCCAAGTTCCCGAACTGCAGCCCGAAAACTCCGGGTAACCCGAAAACTCCGGGCAACCCTGCAGATTCCGGGCAATTCAGCAAGGTGCTGGTATCCGGCTGGCTCCGGAAATCTGCCAGCGGATAGGTCCGCCCCGGCGGGGATTACCGTTTTTCATCCCCGTTGCGAATCTCCTTGCGTCGGATTTTGCCGCTGATCGTCTTGGGCAACTCCTCCACGAATTCGATGATGCGCGGATACTTGTAGGGCGCCGTGATCCGCTTCACGTGGTTCTGCAGCTCTTTGATCAGCGCTTCCCCGGCCTGCGTCCTGTACTTTTCGCCGAGGATGATCGTCGCTTTGACCACCTGTCCGCGGATTTCGTCGGGCACGCCCGTAATGGCGCACTCCACCACGGCGGGGTGGGTCATCAGCGCGCTCTCCACCTCGAAGGGGCCGATCCTGTAGCCCGAACTCTTGATTACGTCGTCGGCACGCCCCACGAACCAGAAATAGCCGTCCTCGTCGCGCCATGCCACGTCGCCCGTGTAGTAAACTCCGTCGTGCCAGACTTCGCGCGTGAGTTCGTCGTTCAGGTAGTACTCCTTGAACAGCCCCAGCGGTTTTCCCTTGTCGGTGCGGATTACGATCTGCCCCTGTTCGCCGTCCTCGGCCGAACGTCCGTCGGGCGTCAGCAGGTCGATTTCGTACTGGGGGTTGGGCACGCCCATGCTGCCGGGCTTCGGCTCCATCCACGGGAATGTGGCGAGCGTGAGCGTCGTTTCGGTCTGCCCGAAACCCTCCATCAGCCGGACGCCCGTCAGCTGCTTGAAGGTGTCGTAGACGGCTCCGTTCAATGCTTCTCCGGCCGTGGTGCAGTATTCGAGCGACGAGAGGTCGTATTTCGAGAGGTCTTCGCGGATCAGAAAGCGGTAGATCGTGGGTGGGGCGCACAGCGAGGTGATGCGGTACTGTTCGATCTTGTGCAGGATGTCCGCCGGCGTAAATTTCTCGTGGTCGTAGACGAAAATATTGGCCCCGGCCAGCCATTGCCCGTACAGCTTGCCCCAAGCGGCCTTCGCCCATCCCGTGTCGGCGATCGTCAGGTGCAGGCTCCCGTCGTGCAGGTTGTGCCAGAAACACCCCGTGCTGATATGCCCCAGCGGATAGGTGAAGTCGTGCGCCACCATTTTAGGTTCGCCCGTGGTTCCCGATGTGAAGTACATCATCATGATATCGTCGTTGGCGTTCACCCGCTGCGGACGCACGAAAGGGGCGGCGTTTGCGATTCCCGCGTGGAAATCGAGGAATCCTTCGGGAATTTCCGGCCCGACGCTTATCAGCAGTTCGGTCGTCGGGCTTTCCGGCATGGCCGCCGCCACGTGGTCGGTGATCACCCGTTCGCCCGCCGCGACGATCGCCTTGATTCCGGCCGTGTTGCACCGGTACACGACGTCTTTCTTGGTCAGCAGGTGAGTCGCCGGAATCACGACCGCCCCCAGCTTGTGCAGGGCGAGGATCGAAAACCAGAATTCGTATCTCCGTTTGAGAATCAGCATCACCACGTCGCCCTTTCCGATGCCGAGACGCTGGAAATAGGAGGCCGTGCGGTCGGTCTCCCGCTTCATGTCGGCGAACGTGAACTGAATCTCCGCACCCTGATCGTTTGTCCAGAGCAGCGCTTTCCGGTCGGGCTGTTCCTCCGCGTAGGCGTCCACCACGTCATACGCGAAGTTGAAATTCTCCGGGACGCGGATATGCAGGTTCTTTCTGTAATCCTCCTGCGAGCGGAAGGCCGTTTGCTGTAAGAATCTCTCTACCATAGCTTACATGATTATCGCCAGAAAGCGGACCGGCCGCCCGTCGAGCGCCTTCATTCCGTGCGGCAGGCTGGAATCGAAATAGAGACTGTCACCGACGTTCAACATCAATTCTTTCCCGTTCAGGCTCAGCAGCAGACGCCCTTCGAGCACGTAGTTCATCTCCTGCCCCTCGTGACTGTTCAGGTGCATCGGGGCGTCGGCCGGAGTGGGTTCTACCGTCACGATGAAAGGATCGGCTTTCCGGTCGCGGAATCCCGACGCCAGCGCTTCGTACTTGTAGGCTTTGCGCCGTTCGACCGACACGCCCGCACCCGCACGGGTGATGAAATAGGCGTTCATCTTGGGCTCTTCGCCGAACATGAGCACGTCCAGACTGATTCCGTAACGGCGGGCTATGGTCTGCAGGACGTTTACCGAGATGTCGCTTTCGCCGCTCTCCAGCGCCATATACTCTTCGACCCGGAGATGACAGCTCTCCGCCACCTCCTGCGCCGAGAGTTCGAGCACTTCGCGCAATCCGCGCAGGCGGTTGGCGATTGATTTGATGGGATCACACATTGTTTTTTCGTTTTAATCGAACAAACCGTATCCGCCCCGCTTCCGCCGGGTGCGAAGTCTGAAGTAACAAACTGTAAGTTCGTTACGCTGATTTTTACGTTTTATCCTGTCTGTTTTAACCTAACAACTTGGTTGTAAATATAGTAAAAAATATTACTAACAGCAACCTTCGGCTGTTTTTCTCTCCCTCGATGCGGTGCCGCCGCTTCGGCACTGTACGATTAACGGGCTATGTAGCAGTAAATTATAAAGGGCCGCCGTGCATCGCACGACAGCCCTTCCTCTTCATTTACTTATCGTAGTTTGGCTACTTCTTGATATTGGGCAGTTCAAGCCCGTAATGTTTCCTGCGGTCCTCGGCTTTGAGCCATATGCCGAGCAGCATGGCGACGACGCCGCAGCTTGCGAAGATCACCATCGGAAGCGTATAGTTGTAGGCTGTACCGTCGATATGGCCGGGGTTGCTGAATTTGAGCGCATAGCCGATCACGGCCGGGAAGAGGCACAGCCCGATGTTCTGAATCCAGAAGATCAGCGAGTATGCCGAACCCAGATAGCGGGTCTCCATGATCTTGGGAACCGAGGGCCAGAGGGCCGCGGGAACCAGCGAGAACGAGATGCCGAGAATGATGATCGCGCCGTAGGCGATCAGCGTGCTCGGATAGGCCGGAAGTACGAAGGCGAAGATCAGGTGGCAGACCGTCATCAGAATTGCACCGAAGATCAGCATCGTAGCGCCCTTGCCCTTATGGTCGAGGTAGCTGCCGAGCAGTGGCGTGATGGCCGCGGCGCCCATCGGGAACCAGCGGAAGATGTCGGCGGCCGTCTGGGCCGAGACGCCGAGGTTGCTCTCCAGCATGTTCGTGGCGAAACGCTGGAAGGGGAAGATCGCCGAGTAGTAGAGCACGCAGAGCATGGCGACGATCCAGAAGACCTTGCTGCCGAATATTTTGCCGAGGTCGCTGACGCGGAACTCCTCTTCCGAGCTGTTGTTGCCTTTGGCGTCGAGTCCCAGCTGTTTGTCCAGCTTGCGGTCCATGAACGTAAAGACCACGTAGGTCAGCAGGCCGATCAGCAGCAGCAGGGTGCAGAACGCCACCGGACGTACGACCGTTGCCGGCGCCATGTTGGCCAGCCACGGCGAGATGGTGAACACGGCGAATACGCCCACGCGGGCGATGGCCATTTCGAGTCCCATGGCCAGTGCCATCTCCTTGCCTTCGAACCATTTGGCGATGGTCTTCGATACGGTGATGCCGGCCATCTCCATGCCGCAGCCGAAGATCATGAATCCCAGCGATGCGAGTTTGGCGCTGCCCGGAAACGATACCCACCAGCTGTTGAGCCACGTTTCGATGCCCGAACCGATGAAGGCGTCGCTCACTCCGTAATACTTGATGCTGGCGCCGATGAACATCAGGGACGCCGAGAGCACTCCCGTGAAGCGTATGCCCATCTTGTCGAGGATGATGCCCGCCAGAATCAGGAATCCGAAGACGTTGAAAATGAACTCCGAGCTTCCGTACATGCCGAAGACGTCGGGCGTCCAGCCGCGCTGGGCCTCGATCATGCTCTGCAGCGGCGACATCATGTCTACGAACATGTAGCCGAAGAACATCGTCAGCGCGATCAGAATCAGCGCCGTCCAGCGGACGAATGCCGAATCGTTGAGTTTTCGTTGGATAATTTCCGTCATAGTTATTTGATTTGAGTTAGCTTACTTCTCCGTCGGCGCGTAACGTTTCAGCACCTCGTAAGCCTCGACGATACCCAGTTCGCCGGCCTTCGAAATGTCGAGACACCCTTTGCGCGTGTCCTTCATGAATATCTGTATGATGCCGCGGTTGTAATACGCCTCGGCGAAATTGGGGTTGAGTTCGATGGCCTTCGTGTAGTCTTCGAACGCTTCGGGCAGGCTTCCCGACAAGGCCCGCAGGTTCGCACGGTTGTAGTAGCTGTAGGCCAGATCGGGGAAGAGCTTGATGGCCTTGTTCAGGTCGGCTACCGCCTCGTCGTAGCTGTACGTGCGTTTGCTGTTGTTGTTCAGCCGGTTCGCCGGGTCCGAGTCGATGGTGATGCGCTGGTAGGAGTTGTCGATCGACGAGATGAAGTCGATCATCTCGGCGCGCGTGGTCGAGCGGTTCAGGTAGAGGAACGGGTTGCTCGGATTCAGTTCGATGGCCGACGAGAAGGTATTGACGGCATTGGTGTACTGCTTGATGAGCGCCTGCGAGACGCCGCGCTCGAAGAGCACCGTCCACGAGGTTTCCGCCGCTTTCAGCTCCTCGACATACTGCTTGTCGAGCATCACGAGCGTGTCGGGCGCAATGTTGGTTTCGCGCCACGAAAGCGTCAGGAATTCGTTGTCCACGCGTTTCTTGAAGTCTTCGACGCGCTGCACGTGGTAACGCTTCACGGCCGGCACGGTGTCGGGGCGCATCAGCGTGAATTTGAACAGCGGCAGCAGGCGCATCTCTTCGCGTCCGCCGTTGTGGCCCGTCACGCGGTCGAAACTGCCGCCTGAGAATTTGCTGTCGAATGACAGCAGGCGGTCGAAGCGCTGCGTCGTATCGGCGAATATCGAATAGGTGCTGTCGCTCAGGCGCGAGCGGTATTCCGCGATTTTCTTCTGCGCCGTGTCGCGGTCCTTCTTGGCGCCCTGCGGGTCGCGCAGCAGCTCGCGCAGGCGGCCGCGGTAGATATAGGCGTTGGCGAAGTCGGGATAGAGCTTGATGGCCGAGGTGTAGTCCTCTGCGGCTTTTTCGATCTCGCCCAGCTGGGCGTATACGCCCGCGCGGTTGTAGTATACCAGCACGTTGTTGGGCGAATAGAGCGCCACTTTGTCGTAATCCTCCAGTGCGCGGTTGTAGTCGCCGATCTGCGTGCGCAGCATGGCGCGGTTGAAGTAGGTCAGCGAGTTGGTCGAATCGAGCTGGATCACCTTGTCGAAATCCGCGAGGGCCAGCATCGGACGGTTGGTGTCCGAGTAGACCAGTGCGCGGTTGAAATACGAAAGCAGGTAGGCCGAATCGCATTCGATGGCCTTGTTGAAATCGGCTTCGGCTTCCGCAAAGCGTTTCTGCTCCATGTAGAGCCCGCCGCGGCGGTTGTACCCGCTGGGGTTCTCGCGGTTCGTGCGGATGGCGGTGTTGAAATTGTCGTAGGCGCGGACCGTGTCCTTGAGATGCAGGTAACTCAGGCCGCGGCAGATAAAGGCGTCGGCGACCTTGTTCTCCTGACGGATGAACTTGTCGAAATCGTCGATGGCCTCGGTGAACTGCTGGTTCAAAAGACGCGTGACGCCGCGGCTGTAATAGGGTCCCGGCAGGTCGGGACGCAGCTCGATGGCTTCTCGGAAGTCCTGCAGCGCGTCGTCGTAGTTGCCCAGCCGCGAGCGGGTGATGGCGCGGTAGGTGTAGGCCTGCGTGTAGACCGGATTCATGCGGATCGCGGTCGAGAAATCGGCTTCGGCGCCCAGCAGGTCGTCGAGGTTGTATTTGGCGATGCCGCGCAGGAAATAGCCTTCGAAGGCGTTTTCGTCGAAACGCAGCAGGGTGTTGAGCGTGCGGATGGCCTCTTGGTAATCGTTGTTCATCATGCACGAACGTCCGACCCAGAAAAAATATTCCCGGTTGTATTGTGCATACGATTTCGTCCCGCACATCAGCGCGGCGGCAAGGGCGATTCCCAAGATATATTTACGCATTTTCCGACTCACTTGTCCCTCTAACGTTCTTTTCGGGCTGTTTATTATTCCGGTTTATTCCAATTCATATCCGAAACGGCGCAGCTGGCGCTCGTTGTTGCGCCAGTCGTCGCTTACCTTGACGAAAAGCTGCAGGAAGACCTTCTTGCCGAGGAACTCCTCCATGTCCTCGCGTGCGGTCTGTCCCACACGCTTGAGCTTTTCGCCCTTGTGGCCGATCAGTATGCCTTTCTGCGAGTCGCGGGCGACGTAGATCGTCGCGGCGATGCGGTCGATCGTCGGTTCCTCCCTGTAGCTGTCGATCTCGATTTCGCAGCAGTAGGGGATCTCCTTGTCGTAGAATTTGAGGATCTTTTCGCGGATGATTTCCGATGCGAAGAAACGCAGCGTCTTGTCCGTCAGCGTCTCTTTCGGGTAGAACGCCGGACCTTCGGGCAGCAGGGCGAGGATGGTTTTGAACAACCCCTCGATATTGAAGTTTTCCTTGGCCGATGCGGGTACGATCTGCGCTTCGGGCAGCTCCTGTCGCCACTTGTCCACCAGCGCGTCGAGCGCTTCGGGCGTCGAGAGGTCGATCTTGTTGATCACCACGACGGTCGGAATGCCGCTTTCCCGGATGCGGCCGATGATTTCGGCCGAACGGTCGCCCTGCTCCACGGTGTCGGTGACGTAGAGGATGACGTCGGCGTCGGTCACGGCGCCGGTCACGAATTTCATCATCGACTCCTGCAGTTTGTAACTGGGTTTGAGGATGCCCGGCGTGTCGGAGTAGACGATCTGGAAATCTTCGCCGGAGACGATGCCCATGATGCGGTGGCGCGTGGTCTGCGCCTTGGAGGTGATGATCGACAGTTTTTCGCCGACCAGAGCGTTCATCAGTGTCGATTTTCCGACATTGGGATTTCCGATGATATTTACAAAGCCCGATTTGTGCATTTTCTTTCTGGGATATGATCCGGACAAAGGTAACGATAAAATGCACCCCCTCCAAACACGGGAACGATTAATTTCCCCGGCATTTTTCCCGA
>OLNS01003034.1_pt1 | contig 10228 bp, 6 predicted proteins | sample 1673031 | NCBI WGS metagenome assembly OLNS01 (sample SAMEA3136748, study PRJEB25190) | human gut metagenome | biome: human gut; feature: human-associated habitat; material: faeces | place: Austria | collected 2013
CCCTTGGCTGTTCGCCGCGGTCCGCCGATCCCGTCGATTATGTGAACCCGTTCATCGGCACCGGATTCCACGGTCATACCTATCCGGGCGCCACCACGCCTTTCGGCATGGTGCAGCTGAGTCCCGACACCCGTGCCGGCAACTGGGACGCCTGCGCCGGCTACCATTACAGCGACACGACGATCGACGGCTTTTCGCATACGCACCTGAGCGGTACGGGATGCGCCGACCTTGCGGACATTCTGTTCCATCCGACCACGCGCGAAATCGTGATCCACGACGGCGAGTGTGTCTTGCAGCCCTATTTCTTTTCGCATGACGACGAGCGGGCTTCGTGCGGCTACTACGCCGTGACGCTGCCCGACGTGAATATCGGGGTCGAACTGACCGCCGCGCCCCGTACGGGCGTACACCGCTATACCTTTGCGGGCAAAGGTCCCCGGCGGGTGATCGTCGATCTGCTGCATACGGTCACCGAGGAGAAGATCGACCTGTGCGAACTCCGCCGGACGGCTCCCTACGAGCTGGCCGGCATGCGTCGCACGCAGGGGTGGGTGCCCGATCAGTATGTATTCTTCGCGGCCCGCTTCTCGGAGCCGTTCGCCGACGTGCAGCTGTTGGGGGACAAGCAGGCCGTGCTGACCTTCGCGCCCGACGTGCGGACGCTCACGATCGCCGTGGGACTGTCGTCCGTCAGCGTCGAAAACGCCCGTATGAATTCGCTTGCGGAGGTTCCCGAACTGGATTTCGACGCCGTGCATGCCCGCGCCGTCGGGCAGTGGCGCAAAGCGCTGGGCGACATCGTCGTCGAAGGCGGCTCGCGCGACGAGATGACCAACTTCTATACGGCGCAGTACCATACGAAACTGACGCCCAATCTGATGAACGACGTGAACGGCGAGTACCGCCGCCACGACCAGACCGTCGCGCGGATGCCCGAAGGGAAGTCCTACTACTCGACGTTCTCGCTGTGGGATACTTTCCGGGCGTGGAACCCGCTCCAGACGCTGGTCGATACCGCGCTGGTGAACGACATGATCCGCAGCATGCTCGACATGTACGATTCAACGGGCGAACTTCCGATCTGGCCGCTGGCTTCGGGCGAGACGGGCACGATGATCGGCTACCATGCCGTGTCGGTCATCGCCGACGCCTACCTGAAGGGAATTCGCGGCTATGATGCCGACAAGGCGCTGGAGGCGATGATCCGTTCGTCGAACATCAATAAGAAAGGTTCGGACTATTATACGGCGCAGGGGTATATTCCCTCCAATATCAAGCGCGAATCGGTCTCCTGTACGCTGGAATACGCCTACGACGACTGGGCGATCGCCCGCATGGCGCAGGCTATGGGCCGCGACGACGTGTTCGGGGAATACGCGCGGCGGGCGCTCAACTATGTGAATGTTTTCGACGGCTCGATCTGCTTTTTCCGCGGCCGTCAGTCCGACGGCAACTGGTCCGCGCCGTTCGAAGAGTTCGCTACGGGCCGCGACTATACCGAGGCCACACCGTGGCACTACCGCTTCTTCGTGCCGCACGACGTGAACGGCTTGATCCAGCTTTTCGGCAGCCGCGAGACGTTCATCCGCGAAATGGACCGGCTCTTCACGCTCGAATCGGACGAAATGCAGCTCGACGTGAGCGACGTGACGGGGCTGATGGGGCAGTACGCCCACGGCAACGAGCCGAGCCACCATATGGCTTACCTTTATAATTATGTGGGACAGCCGTGGAAGACGCAGGAGCTGACGCGCCGCCTGCTGCACGAGATGTACGCCCCGACGCCCGAAGGCATCATCGGCAACGAGGACTGCGGCCAGATGTCGGCATGGTACGTCTTCTCCAGTCTGGGCTTCTATCCCGTATGTCCCGGCTCGAACGAATTCGCGCTGACCGCGCCCCAGTTCCCGAAAGCCGTCGTGCGGCTGGCCAACGGCCGTACGCTGACCGTTACGGCCGACAATCCGCGCCGCAGCGTCTATATCGCTTCGGTGACGCTCGACGGGAAGCCGATCGACCGGAACTACATCACCTACGACGAGCTGATGCAGGGCGGCGAGCTGCACTTTGCGCTCCGGCCGCGCCCCGATTACGAACGCGGGACGGACGATGCGGCCGCGCCCCATTCGCTGACCCGCGGCGAGGTGGTTTCGATTCCCTATACCACGCAGAACGTGAGCCTGTTCACCGAGCCGCTCGCCGTCGCTCTGGCGACGACGACCTCCGGAGCGGAAATCCGCTATACGCTCGACGGCTCGGAACCCACCGAAACGTCGGCGCTCTACGCCGCTCCCGTGCCGGTGGACCGTTCGCTGACGCTCAAGGCCAAAGGATTCAAACCCGGCGCTGCGCCTAGTCGTACGCTGACGCTCGAAGCCGAGGAAGCGGTGTTCCGCCGGGGTATGCCCGCAGAGACCGCCACGCGTCCCGGCGTCGCTTACAGCTATTACGAAGGCGTTTTCTCGTGTGTGAACGATATTCGGAAGGGAAAATACGTGTCGTCCGGCACGATGCCTGCGCCCTCGATCGCCCAAGCTCCGCAGGAGGACCACTTCGCCTATGTCTTTACGGGATTGATCCTCATTCCGGAGCGGGGCGTTTGGGAGTTCATGACCAAGAGCGACGACGGCAGCGTGCTGATGATCGGCGACCGTAGGGTGGTGGACAACGACGGGTCCCACGCTTCGGTCATGGCGACCGGACGCGTGGCGCTCGAAGCGGGACTGCACCCTTACACGCTGCTCTATTTCGAGGATTACGAAGGACAGGACCTCGCGTGGGGCTGGAAAGCGCCCGGAGCGGAGGGCTTCGAAGCGATACCCGAAGCGAACCTGCGCATGACGGATTTCAGGGGAATTAGTTTTGATTAAAAATATGGAGCTATGAAACGATTGATCTATCTTCTTGCGGCGGTTGCGTTCACCGCCTGCGGCTCGGCGACTTCGCTCAGCGTGATGACCTTCAACATGCGTTACGACAATCCCGAAGACGGGCAGAACAACTGGCGTTTCCGCCGCGAACGGATCGCCGGGGTGATTAAGGCGCAGGAGGTCGACGTGCTGGGCACGCAGGAGCTGCTTTCCAACCAGTTCAATGATCTGAGCGGTCTGCTGACCGGGTATCAAGGAGTGGGCGTCGGACGGCTGGACGGCGCCGAGTCGGGCGAATACTGCGCCGTGTTCTTCAGGAAGGACCGCTTCACGCTGCTCGATTCGGGAACGTTCTGGCTGAGCGAGACCCCCGAAGTGGTGGGGTCGCTGGGATGGGACGGCGCCTGCGAGCGAATCGCCACATGGGTCGTGCTGCGCGACAGGGACGGCCGGGAACTCTTCTTCATCGACACCCATCTCGACCATGTCGGGCAGGTGGCGCGCGACGAGGGCGTGAGCCTGCTGATGAAGCGCATCGAAACCCTGAGCGGAGGACGTCCTGTGATCCTGACGGGCGACTTCAACTCGGAACCCGGATCGTCGGTGGTGGCCCATGTGCAGAAGGACGGCGTGCTGCGCGACGCGAAGGCGATCGCGGCGCAGCGGTCGGGAACCGATTGGAGCTTCTCCGATTTCGGACAGATTCCCGAAGCCGAGCGGCCCCTGCTGGATTATATCTTCGTGAGCGGCGACATCGAAGCCGTCCGCTATGAAGTGCTGCCCGACACCTTCGACGGCGGCTATGTTTCCGACCACGCTCCGGTGATGGCCGTTGTCAAAATCGCTAAATGACTCCGACGATGAAAAAGATACTGAAAAGCTGGCTGCTGGCTGCGGCATTGTGCTTCTGCGTAACGGCTGCGGCCGAACGCCCCGTGCTGATCCATTCGCACAACGACTATTGCCGCCGCGCTCCCTTCTGGCAGGCTTATGCGCAGGGGGTCTACTCGATCGAAGCCGACGTGTTCCTGCACGACGGCCGGCTGCTGGTGGGGCACGATGTCGAGGACCTTTCGCCCGACATGACTTTCGAGTCGCTCTACGTCGAGCCGATCGTGACGCTTTTTGGGCGCAACGGCGGCCGCGCATGGAAAGATTCGGACGAACGTCTGCAACTGATGGTCGAACTCAAATCGGCGACCGAACCGACGCTGCAGGCCGTTACGGCGCTGCTGGGCCGTTATCCCGAAGTCTTCGATCCGGCCGTGAATCCCGAAGCCGTGCGTATCGCCGTCACGGGACGGGTTCCCGCGCCTGAGGATTTCGGCAAATATCCCGCCTATGTCCGTTTCGACGGTAATTGGGAGACCGATTATACCCCGGACCAGCTGGAGCGCATCGCCCTCGTAAGCGTAAACTTCAGGAACTATTCGCAGTGGAACGGCAAATGTTCGATCATTCCCGCCGAACGTGTGAAGTTGGAAAAGATCATCGACCGCGCCCACGGCTGGGGCAAGCCCGTGCGTTTCTGGGGCGCTCCCGAAGGAACGACGGTCTATTATACGTTCTACGACATGGGGATCGACTACATCAACACCGACCGTCCGGAGGTCTGCGCCGGATTCTTCGACGATTTCGGCAACAAGAATTTCCAGATCGGCCAGCGCCGTACGTCCGTCGGTGGCGTGACCGGTACGAAGCGTCTGGACAAGACCACGCGCGATTTCAGGGGATTTCAGAACGATAAACTGCAGCTCACCGAGGGTATCGACGTTTACACGCCGACCTATCGAAACGACGGCGGCAAGGGAAAAGTCAGAAACGTGATCTACCTGATCGGCGACGGCATGGGCCTTTCGCAGATCGTGGCAGCGTTTTATGCCAACAAGGGCCTTACGACGCTGCAGATGAAGTATATGGGCCTGCAGCAGAACAATGCGCTGGATGCCTTCACGACCGACTCGGCCGCGGGCGGCAGTGCGCTGGCGACGGGTGAACGTCACGACAACCGCCATATTTCGATGAGTTCCGAAGGTGAGCCGTATCCTTCGCTGAGCGACTTTTTCCATGACAAGGGGATGCCGGTGGGCGTGCTGACGCTCGGCAATGTCGCCGACGCTACGCCGACGGCCTTTTACGGACATTCGGTCGAACGCGACAACGCCGACGAGCTGACCCGCTGCCTGATGGACGGCCGCGTGGACCTGCTCTGCGGCAGCGGCATCCGCGAATTCACCCGCCGCAGCGACGGCGTGGACCTGATCTCCGAGCTGGAAAAACAGTATGACTTCGTGCGTTCGGTTGATGAGATCACCGCCCGGAAAGGCAAGGTGATCTGCATCGACGAGACGATGGACGATGCCGCCGAGCAGGCCAACCTCACCTTGCTGGCCGACGCCACGAGGGCCTCGATCGCCAAACTGCAGGAGCGGGGCGGCAAAGGCTTCTTCCTGATGGTCGAGGGCGCCAAGATCGACTATGCCGGCCATTCGCGCTGCCTGCCCGGCTCAATTATCGAAATGCTGAGCTTCGACCTCGCCGTGGCCGAAGCGCTGAAATTCGCCGACCGAAACGGCGAGACGCTCGTCGTGGTCACCGCCGACCACGAGACGGGCGGACTGGTGCTGGTGGACGGCGACGAGCGGACGGGCCGCGTGATGGGCGTCTATGTCTCCGACGACCATACCCCCGCGATGCTTCCCGTATTCGCATACGGTCCCGGAGCCGACAAGTTCTGCGGTACGTATATGAATACGGAGATCGCCCGCAGGATCAAATCGCTGATAAAATAAACCGCATATTATGACGCTACGCAAACAAATCGCGGCGCTTCTGCCGCTGGTCTTCGCAGCGGGAGCGGCCGGAGCGCAGGGCCTTAAATCGGGTCCTTACGAGCTGCCTTACAAGAATACCTATGTAAAGGAGGTCTTCGTGGCCGAAAACGAATTCCGGACCGCCAAGCCCGAAACCATCAAGCCCCGTTCGTTCGCCGAGGCCCGCAAGATCCTGCCCGCACCCGTGTGGGAGGGGCACGACAAAGAGATCGAGATGTACTGGCATGCTTGGCGGATCGCCGTGGGCAACATCCGCCAGCCGCAGGAGGGATCGGAATTCGTCTCGCCGTATCTGGATATCGCCTACAACGGCAATATTTTCATGTGGGACGCCTCGTTCATGATGATGTTCGCCCGCTACGGCTACCGCTTCTTCCCGTTCCAGCGTTCGCTGGACAACTTCTATGCGAAGCAGCACCCCGACGGCTTCATCTGCCGCGAAATCCGGGCCGACGGCTCCGACTGTTTCGAGCGTTACGATCCGACTTCGACCGGCCCGAACCTGCTGCCGTGGGTCGAGCTGACGTACTACCGCCAGTTCGGCGATATCGACCGCCTGCACAAGGTCTTCCCCGCGCTGTGCGCCTACGCCAAATGGTGGCGGCTCAACCGCACGTGGCCTGACGGCACCTACTGGTCGAGCGGCTGGGGAACGGGCATGGACAACATGCCCCGCGTGAAGCCCGAATACAACCCGATCTTTTCGCACGGACATATGGTCTGGCTCGACACCAACCTGCAGCAGATGCTGGTAGACGAATCGCTGCTGAACATCGGTTTTTATATCGAACGCTGGCAGGAGATCGAGGATATGGAGGACGAGATGAAGCGGCTGCGCGCCTATGTGAACGAACATCTCTGGGACGAGCGGACGGCTTTCCTGTACGACCGCTATGGCGACGGAACGCTCTGCACGACCAAGGGAATCGGCGCATTCTGGGCTTTGCAGGCCGATGCGCTGGATCGGGAGCGGCTCGACCGCATGGTGGCGCATCTGAGCGATACGACCGAGTTCGACCGTCCGCACCGCGTGCCGTCGCTCTCGGCCGACCATCCGAAATACAATCCGCTGGGCCGCTACTGGCAGGGCGGCGTATGGCCCGGTACGAATTACATGACCTTGCGCGGGAGATCGCCGCGAACCATTACGCCGCAGTCTTCGAGGTGTGGAAGAATACCGGCACCTTCTGGGAGTACTACGCCCCGGAGAAGATCGAACCCGGATTCATGGCACGCAAGGACTTCGTGGGCTGGACCGGACTTCCGCCCATCGCCGTCTTCATCGAGTATATCCTCGGCGTGAAGTCGGATTACTCCGAAGGCCGCATCGTGTGGGACATCGAGCATACCGAGGTCCACGGCATCGAACGCTATCCCTACGGGCCGGACGGCGTCGTGGGGCTGAAGGTCAAACGACGCGCTTCGGCCGGCGAGACGCCCTCCGTGAGCGTTGAGACCAACGTGCCCTTCGACCTGACGGTGACGTGGGGCGACGGCCGGAGCCGTACGGTCCGCGTGGAGAAGAGCGGCAGCGTGAAACTGAACTGAGCAACCCAACCTGCTTATGAAAAAGATAACGACACTTATGTGCGCCGTTGCCTTGTGGTGCTCGGCGCAGGCGCAGAGGCCCGCTCTGGAATTCAACGGGGAGGGGAAATTCAAGATCGCGCAGTTCACCGACGTGCACCTCGATCTGGGGAATCCCTACCGGCAGGCGCAGGCGGAGAAGACGATCGCTCAGATGCGTTATATCCTCGATGCGGAGCGGCCCGATCTGGTCGTCTTCACGGGCGACGTGGTGACGGGAAAACCTGCCGCCGAAGGGTGGAAGCGCGTGCTGGCGCCCGTTGCGGAGCGTAACCTGCCGTTCTGCGTGGTGCTGGGCAACCACGACGCCGAACAGGATATTCCGCGCGCCGGAATCGGCCGCATCGTCACTTCGTATGCCGGGACGCTCAACACGCTGAACGCCGACGGCGAACTGGCCGACGTGGTGCTGGAGATCGCCGGGAAGAAATCGCCTGCGGCGTTGCTTTACTGCCTCGATTCGCACGACTATTCGACTGTCGAGGGTATCGACGGTTACGGCTGGTTCACGCAGGATCAGATACGCTGGTACCGCGACCGGAGCGCCGCCTATACCGGGGCCAACGGCGGGAAACCGTTGCCGGCGCTGGCCTTTTTCCATATCGCCCTGCCCGAATACGTCGCGGCGTGGCGCAATCCCGACAATACGCATATCGGCCGCGCCGCCGAGGACGAGTGTCCGGGCGAGCTGAATCCCGGCATGTTCGCGGCAATGGTCGAGAGCGGCGACGTGACGGGGGTGTTCGTGGGGCATGACCACGACATCGACTACGTCGTTGCCGAGAAGGGTATAGCGCTCGGATACGGACGTTTTTCGGGCGACGATACGACCTACAACAACTTGCGCCCCGGCGTGCGTCTGCTGGTGCTGACCGAAGGCGAACGGGGCTTCGAGACGTGGATTCACGAGCGCGACGGACGGATCGTCGATCACGTGGAGTTCCGCGACGGCAGGATCAGCAAAGTCAAGAACAGCAATTAACAGACAAGAGATGAGAATAGGCGTGGATTTGGGCGGCACGAACGTGCGCGCCGGCCTTGTGAAAGACGGACATATCGTGCGGCTGCTTTCCGAACCCTGCAAAGCCGACCGTCCCGAAGGGGAGGTGGTGGATCATATCGCATCGCTTATCGGGGAGCTTATGCGACCTGAGGTGTCGCGGATCGGTATCGGCGTGCCGTCGGTGGTGGACGCTGCGCGGGGAATCGTATATAATGTGGTGGGCATCCCTTCGTGGCGCGAGGTTTACCTCAAAGACCTGCTCGAAAAGCGTTTCAGCGTGCCGGTGCATGTCAACAACGACTGCAACTGTTTTGCGCTGGGCGTCTGCCGCTTCGGCGAGGCGAGCGCGTTCAGCGACGTGGTGTGCGTGGCGCTCGGCACGGGCGTCGGCGCGGGAGTCGTGATCGGCGGGAAACTCTACTGCGGCCGGGACACCGGGGCGGGGGAGATCGGAAGCATCCCGTATCTGGACCGGGATTACGAATACTATTGCAGCAGCCGCTTCTTCGTGGGCCGCGGCACGACGGGCAAGGAGGCTTACGAGCGCGCCGCGGCGGGCGATCCCGAAGCGTTGGCGCTTTGGCGCGAGTTCGGGGGGCATGTCGGCCAGCTGGTGATGCTGGTGCTCTATACGTACGACCCCGAAGCGATCGTCTTCGGCGGCAGCATCGCCCATGCATTCGGCTTTTTCCGTGAAGCGATGTACGAACAGCTGAAACGGTTCCCCTATGCCAAGACCGTCGAGGGACTGCATATCTGCTGTTCGAATATCGACCACGTAGGACTGCTGGGAGCTTCGGCCTGCGAATAAATGACGCGGTGCTTTGGCGAAATCCGTTTTTTTGTTATATTTACCGGGTAAGTTGCACCGAAACCCACGAAAACGATCCGATATGAAGAGACTTTTACCTGTTTTGGCATTGTTCGCCGTATTGTGCGGCTGTTGCAGTTGCGGCAGGGTGATTCCGACCGACGGCGAAGTGGCTGTCGTGCCGCTCCCGGAGCATATCGTGGAGGGGCAGGGCACCTTCCGCCTGACCTCCGACGCCGAGGTGGTCCTGCTGTTCGACGACGAGCGTCTGTCCGGCGTGACTGCCGCGCTGAACAAGGTGCTGATGCCGCTGTTCGGCCGCGGCCCGCGGGTAAGGCATGCCGACAAGGCCGCGGACCATGCGGTGAACGTCACCCGCGACGAGACGATGCCTGCGGAGGCCTACCGCCTTTTCGTAACTCCCTGCCGGATCGACATCGTCGCCGGAGGAGCGCAGGGGGCGTTCTATGCCGTGCAGACGCTGCGCCAGCTGCTTCCGGCGGCAGCGTACGAAGCCGACGACGTGCGGGCCGTCGAACTGCCCGTCGTCACGATCGAGGACAAACCGTGTCTGGGTTACCGGGGCATGATGCTCGATGTCGGCCGTCACTTCTTCACGGTCGATGAGGTGAAGGAGGCGCTCGACATCATGGCCCTGCACAAACTCAACGTCTTCCACTGGCATCTGACCGACGATCAGGGGTGGCGCATCGAAATCAGGAAATATCCGAAACTCACCGAAATAGGTTCCGTACGCAGCCGTACGCTGATCGGCCGCGATCCGGGCGGCACGTACGACGAGAACTGCAAATTCGACGAAACGCCTTACGGCGGTTACTATACGCAGGATGAGATCCGCGACGTGGTGAATTACGCTGCGGAGCGTTTCATCACGGTGATTCCCGAAATCGAATTTCCGGGGCATGCCGTCGGGGCGCTGGCCTCCTATCCGTGGCTGGGCTGTACGGGCGAGCAGTACGAAGTGCGCCAGACGTGGGACATCGACGACCGGGTTTTCTGCATCGGCAAGGAGACGACGTTCGAATTCATCGAGGGGGTGCTCGAAGAGGTGTTGGAGCTGTTTCCTTCGGAGTATATCCATATCGGCGGCGACGAGTGC
>OLNS01003037.1_pt1 | contig 10209 bp, 9 predicted proteins | sample 1673031 | NCBI WGS metagenome assembly OLNS01 (sample SAMEA3136748, study PRJEB25190) | human gut metagenome | biome: human gut; feature: human-associated habitat; material: faeces | place: Austria | collected 2013
CGCCGGAGCGGTGCTTAAGCCGTTAGGCGGGAATTGTGCGGTGTTGCCTTAGCTTTTAGCCCGTTCGACCACCTCATATCGAGGTGTCCGCCGCAGGGTGGCGGAACACCGAAAGCGCAAGCAAAAAATTATCTCTCGCGTCGTTTCGTCAAATATTCATCCATTTCTTCGGCAACCTGCTTAGAGTATTTAACAGCCTCCACAACGGTCCGTGCGCCCAGCACCACATCACCGCTGGCAAAAATTCCCTCACGGGTGGTGTGGCCATGCTCGTCGGTGGCAAGCAGACCGTGGCTGCTCATCTCCAGGCCGGTGGTGGTGCTGACGATGCGGTTCTGCGCACCCTGGCTGATGGCAATGATGACGCTGGAGCAGGGGAAGAACTGCTCCTCGCTGGTGGAGGTAATGTTGCCTTCCTCGTCCATCTCCACTTTCTTGTAGTAAACGCCGTCGTCGGTAATGCGGCTGGGGCGCATGCCGTAGTAGAACTCCACGCCGTCGGCCTTGGCGTAGTCCACCTCACGCACGCTGGCGGCGGTCTGGTAGCGGCGGCAGAACACGCTGACATGGCGCACGCCCTTGCGCAGGGCGGTACGGGCCACGTCCATAGCCGAGTTGCCCGCGCCGATGACGACGAGGTTATCGCCCAGATCATACACATCCGGGTCGACCAGATAGTCGATGGCGTAGTTGACATGGCCCAGGCTCTCGCCGGGGATACCCATGGCCTTGGGCTTCCACACGCCGGTGCCGATAAAGATGGCCTCGTAGCCGTCGCGCTGCAGGTCGTCCACCGTAAGGGTGCGGCCAATGGCCGTGTTGGGGCGGATCTTGATGCCCAGCTTGATGAGCTGCTTCTGGTAGCGGTCCAGAATACTCTTGGGCAGGCGGAACTCTGGGATGCCGTAGCGCAGCACGCCGCCGATCTTCTCGCGGCTTTCAAAAATGGTCACGTCATAGCCGCGGCGGGCCAGCAGCACACTGATGGTGATGCCTGCCGGGCCGCTGCCGATGATGGCCACGCGCTGGCCTTTTTTCGGCTTCATCTCCGGCTCCAGATGGTCGAGATACGCATCGGAGATGTAGTTTTCGATGCTGGAAAAATGCACGGGGGCACCCTTGCGGCCCAGCACGCAGTGACCCTCGCACTGTTTTTCGTGGTCGCATACCAGAGAGCAGATGACGCTCAGCGGGTTATTCTCGTACAGCATTTCGCCGGCTTCTTCTTTGTGGCCGGTGCGGAACAGCTCGATCGCTTCCGGGATATTGGTGCTGATGGGGCAGCCTTCGCGGCACATCGGCTTTTTGCAGTGCAGGCAGCGGCGGGCTTCGTTTACAACATGGATCGCCATTTCTTTTTCTCTCCTTCTTATTTCCTCGCGCATAAAAATCGACATTCCAGCGCAGGCTGTGCTATAATTTTGGTAAATAGACCGTTAGGGGGGTGCCCGTTATGGCAAAGGCCGCAGTGCTGCTGCCCCGGCAGGAAATGCAGCAAATGGCAGCAGACTTGATTGCACAGTATCCGAATCTATCACCTTTCTGTATTGAGTATACCCATACCGACGCAGCTTGTCAACGCGCGATAAGGTTACAAAATGATGGCTGCGAGCTGATTTTAGCCCGCGGTCTGCAGGCGGCGCTGGTGGACGAACTGGCCCGCCAGATGCCCAACATCGTGGGCATGAAGGACACCAGCGGCGACATCACCCTGACCGAGGAGTTTATCCGCCGCACGCGGGACGTGGGCGTACCCTACCGGCCCAGCCTGCCTACCCCGGCGGGTGCCGCCCGGGACGGGTTTGTGCGTACCATGACCGCCGCCGGACTTTTATAAAAAGGAGTCTTTGCCATGAATACCACCCTGCGTGCCCAAGCTGAAACGATTGTAACTGCCAGCATTCACGCCGTGCTGCCGGATGAAGCGGTGCGCCGCGCATTGCAGGGCTTTGCCCCGGCGGGGCGGGTGTTTTTGGCAGCCGCGGGCAAGGCCGCCTGGCAGATGGCCCATGCCGCCGTAGAAGTGCTGGGCCGGCCGGACGGCGGCGTGGTCATTACCAAATACGGCCACGTGAAAGGCGAGATTCCCGGCGTGACCTGCTATGAAGCCGCCCACCCGGTGCCCGACGAAGCAGGCTTTGCCGCTACCGAAAAGGCGCTGGCGCTGGTGCATGGGCTGACCGCGCAGGATACTGTGCTGTTTTTGCTCTCCGGCGGCGGCAGTGCCCTATTGGAAAAGCCGCTGATCCCTGGCGCGGAATTGCAGGACATCACGTCCCAGCTGCTGGCCAGCGGCGCGGATATTGTGGAGATGAACACCATCCGCAAGCGCCTGTCCGGCGTCAAGGGCGGGCGGTTCGCGCTGGCCTGCGCCCCTGCGCAGGTGTACAGCATCGTGCTCAGCGATATTTTGGGCGACCCGCTGGATATGATCGCCAGCGGCCCCGCCTGCCCGGACAGCTCCACCTGCGCCGAGGCCAAGGCCATCGCCGCACGGTATGGGTTAAAGCTTTCCCCGGCGGCTGCGGCGCTTCTGGAGCAGGAAACACCCAAAGCGCTGGACAATGTGACCACCAAAATCACCGGCAGCGTGCGGGAACTGTGCGCCGCTGCGGCGGATGCCTGCCGCAAAGCGGGCTACACCCCCGTGCTGCTGACCGACCGGCTGAACTGCGAAGCCCGGGAGGCAGGGCGCTTTTTGGGCAGCATCGCCCAAAGCCACGCCGGGCAGGGGCAAAAGCTGGCCTTTCTGGCGGGCGGCGAGACCGTGGTACACCTGACGGGCCACGGCCTGGGCGGCCGCAACCAGGAATTGGCGCTGGCCGCCGCCCCTGCGCTGGCAGGGCTGAATGCCTGCGTTTTCTCGGTGGGCAGTGACGGCACCGACGGCCCCACCGATGCGGCAGGCGGCTACACGGACGGCGATACGGATGCCGCCCTGACCGCCCACGGCCTGACTGTGCCCGCCGTGCTGGCAGATAACGACGCCTACCACGCCTTGCAGGCAGTGGGCGGGCTGCTGGTCACCGGCCCCACCGGCACCAATGTAAATGATGTAAGTGTGGTGCTGGTGCAGGGATAACCACACAAAACAAAACGTCCCCGGCGGTCCCATCGCAGACCACTGGGGGCGTTTTGCGTTGTTTTGTAAGGTTACTTCTGCTCGGCCAGCCATTCCACCGCCGACAGGGCGGCAATGTTGCCCTGCCCGGCAGCCTTGATATACTGGTAGGGCTTGCCTGCCAGATCGCCGCAGGCGAAGCAGCCCGGCAAGTTGGTGCGCATCTGGGCGTCCACGGCTACATGGGGGCCGTCGGTGGCAAGGCCCGGCACCAGTTTGTCCGGCGCTACGGCATCCCGCAGCACAAACACGCCGTCCACGGGGTGCAGATCTTTGTCGGTCTGCACGCCCTCGGCCCTCATCGTGCCGGGGATGGATAGCACCCTCTCCCGCACCACCGTTACGTTGGGGCCGACATTGACCTCGTGGGGTACGACCGGGAAATACAATACCCGGGCGCAGGTCTCGGCCAAAAAGTCGGCCTCGCGGCAGCTCTCGGCGTTGTAGCCCAGCACGGCCACTGCCTTGCCCTTGTAAAAGTGGGCGTCGCAGGTGGCGCAGTAGCTTACGCCGCGGCCCAGCAGCTCGTCCTCACCGGGGAAAGGTTTGCCCATCACGACGCCGCCCGCCAGAATGACTGACGAGGCCTCATACATAATATCCGGCGTCTGGATGCCGAAGTAGCTGCCCATGGCGTAGACGGTCGTGACCTGCTTCTCGGTGATCTCCACGCCCATCACGTCCAGATGATGCTTGAGTTTGTCGGCCAGGTCGGTACCGGTAATGTCCGGCAGACCGGGGTAGTTGCGGATGGTATGGGCCTTGGTCATCTTGGTCGTCAGCCCTTCGCTGCCAAACAGCAGCACCTGCTTGCCGCGCACGCGGGCGGTGATGGCCGCCGATACGCCGGCAGGCCCAGTACCGATAATGGCAATATCAGCGCGGGTGGTTTCGTTCATGGCAGTTCTCCTCTATGCTTTCTGTATACGCTTATACTTTCCCTATTCTACCACAAAATCAGGCGTGCGCAATATTTTTTGTAGCGATGATGTCCACGCCTGTGCCCGCCACATTTTCGGCCAAAACCTGACCAATGGTTATGGGGGCGGGGACTTCCACGTCTTTCAGCGCGCGGACCACATCAAAAATCTTGCCTTTGGGGATGTCACTGCGGGTCTTGCAGCTGACCATGGCCAGGGTGCCGCCGGTCACGCGGACGGTGCTGGTCACGATGCGGGTGGGGGCCGTGACCTCCTTGCGGGCGTAGGCATCGCCCCGGGGGCAGGTGTTGCCGGTGACGGAGACGACCGCGCCGTCCTCCATCGTAACGATCAGCGGGCAGCCCATGGGGCAGCCGATGCAGGTAAGTTCGATTTTTTTCGTTTCCATAATCAGGCCTCCTCCAGCGTAACAGTCAGGCACGAGGCGTCAGGATGGGCGCGCAGGTCGGCCCCTTTCAGGCGGACGGTCTCCATCTCGCCGGGGGCCAGCACGGGCCGCTTGCGGCTGAAAATGCAGGTATCGCCCAGATATACGGCGATCTTTTTGTTCTTGAACACACCGCCCACGCGGAAGCGGATGGTCACGGTATCGCCGACGCAGGCCGGGCGCACCGTGGCGGGCACGGTGTAGCGCACGCCGTTCTCGCAATGTACCGGGATGGCCGGGGCGTCCTGCTCGCCATTTTGCAAATAAGCGGCGGCCTGGGCACCGGCAGCGCCGGCTTCCTCGGAAACATAGTCCACCAGATCATGCACATGCAGCACATTGCCTGCGGCAAACACGCCGGGGATGCTGGTCTCCAGGCTTTCGTTGACCAGCGGCCCGCTGGTGATGGGACTTAACGCCACACCGGCGGCGCGGCTCAGCTCGTTTTCAGGCAGCAAACCGCAGGAGAGCAGCAGCGTGTCGCAATCGTAGTGTTCCTCGGTGCCGGGGACGGGCTTGCCGTTCTCCACGCGGGCCAGCGTGATGCCCTCGACCCGCTCCTTACCCTGGATGTCCACGACGGTGTGGCTCAGCTTCAGCGGGATGCCGAAGTCATCGAGACACTGCACGATGTTGCGCTTTAAGCCGCCGGAGTAGGGCATCAGTTCAGCCACCACCTGCACCTGGGCGCCTTCCAGCGTCATGCGGCGGGCCATGATCAGGCCGATATCACCGGAGCCAAGGATGACCACCTTGCGGCCGGGGAGATAGCCCTCCATGTTTACCAGCCGTTGGGCCGTACCGGCCGTGTAGATGCCGGCAGGACGGTAGCCGGGGATGTTTAAGGCGCCACGGGGACGCTCCCGGCAGCCCATGGCCAGAATGACGGCTTTCGGGTGCAGCTGGAACAGGCCGTCCGTTTTGTTCATGGCGGTCACGGTCTTGTCCGCTGCCAGGTCCAGCACCATGGTGTTGAGCTTGTAGGGAATCTGCAATTCCTCAGCCTGGGCGATGAACCGGGCCGCATACTCGGGACCGGTCAGTTCCTCTTTAAAGGTGTGCAGGCCAAAGCCGTTGTGGATGCACTGGTTCAAAATGCCGCCCAGTTCGCTGTCGCGCTCTAAAATCAGCAGGTTTTCTACACCGGCCTTGCGGGCAGCCACGGCTGCCGCCAGCCCCGCGGGGCCGCCGCCGATGATGACGAGATCTACGTTGTTCATATCCAGCCCCTCCTTTTAAAACGTATCCTTGTTGGTGCCGACGATGATTTTAGATTTGCCGCCGGCCTTGGTAATTTCACTCTGGGGCACGCCCAGTTCGCGGGCCAGAATTTCCATCACGCGGGGGCTGCAGAAGCCCGCCTGACAGCGGCCCATACCGGCACGGGTGCGGCGCTTTACGCCGTCCAGACTGCGGGCACCGGGCACGCGGTGGATGGCATCAATAATTTCGCCCTCGGTCACGCTCTCACAGCGGCAGATAATCTGCCCGTAGGCGGGGTTCTCTTTGATAAGGGCGGCGCGTTCTTCAAAAGGCAGCGTCTTGGGGTCCAGGATACCCTTGCGGGTTGGGTCAAATGTCGGATCGTCCTCCAGATGCAGGCTGTTTTTCACGATGTCGGCCACCATAGCGCCCACCGCGGGGGCGCTGGACAGGCCGGGGGACTCGATGGCAGCGCAATCCACAAAGCCGGAGGCAATCTCGCCAATGAAGAAATCGTGCCGCGGCTCGTGGGCGCGCAGGCCTGCAAAGCTGGTGATAGTCTGGCGCATGGGCAGGTCCTTCACCGCCAGGCCGGACTTCTCCCGCACTTCGTTCAGGCCTGCCGCCGTGGTGGCGGTGGCCTCTTTGTCATCCACATCAATGGCCGTGGGGCCGACCAGCAGGTTGCCGTGCACGGTGGGGGTGACCAGCACGCCCTTACCGTACTTGCCCGGCAGCTGGAAGATGGTGTGGTGCACATGCCCTGCCGCCGCGTGGTCCAGCAGGAAGTAATCGCCGCGCCGGGCAATGATCTGCATCGGGTGGGCGGCATCCACGGCGTTGTGCAGCTCGTCCGCATGCACACCGGCGGCGTTCACCACCAGGCGCGTCTCAAAGCTGCCCTTGTCGGTCTCCACGCGCCAGCCGCCCTCGATGGGGGCAAAGCCGGTGACGGTGGTATCAAACTGGAACTTTACGCCATTTTTTGCGGCGTTCTCGGCAAAAGCATAGGTCAGGCCAAAGGGGCAGACGATGCCGCCGGTGGGTGCCCACATGGCAGCCACCGCGTTATCGGAAACGTTCGGCTCCATCTTGACCAGCTCGTCGCGTTCGATAATGCGCAGGCCCTCTACGCCGTTGGCCACGCCGTTTTCGTACAGCTTTACCAGATTCGGGCGGTCCTGCTCGCTCAAACACACCACCAGGCTGCCGCACTGGTCGTAGGCAAAATCCAATTCTTTGGCAAGGGCAGGCATACGGCGGCTGCCCTCCACATTCAGCTTGGCCATCAGGCTGCCGTGGGTGGCATCGTAGCCTGCATGGACAATGGCGCTGTTGGCCTTGGAGGTGCCGCAGCAGACATCCTCCTCCTTATCCAGAACCAGAATATCTGCTTTACAGCGCGATAATTCCCGCGCTGCGGCGCAGCCGGAAACGCCTGCACCTATGATCAGAACGTCCAACATACTTATTCTCTCCTTCTGGCGAAATCCATCCGGAAAATCACCTATAATACCAGTATAGCGTGCAGAAGTTTTGCCGTCAATAGCCTGTTTTTTGTTGTTTTTGTACAAAGAATACCCCATAAACCACACAAAGCAGCACCTGGTAGATCAGGCGCTGCCTTGCGGCTTTGAAGTAATAAAGAAAATGTCTGCTTCGCCTGCGGCCTACAGCATCGGCGGGGTGGTATCCCGCAGAACCAACCGGCAGGGCAGGCAGATGGTCTTTTCCACATCGGATTCGTGGTTTAAAAGGCGGATCATCTGCTTGGCGGCCATGCGGCCGGTCTCGTGCAGGCTGTTGTCGATGGAGGTCAGCTGCGGGTAGCAGATGGTGCAGTAGACGCTGTTGTTGCAGCCAATGACGGCGACTTCGTCCGGGATGCGCTTGCCAGTGACCTGCAGCGCGTGCAGGCAGCCCACGGCGGTGGTATCCTCGGAAAAGACGATAGCATCGGTGTTTGGGTCCTGCTGCAGGATGTGTGTGGTCACGAACTGACCGCCCTCGATGGAACGTTCGGCCCGGTAGCAGCGCTCCGTCAAACCGTATTCCCGGATGGCACGGCGGTAGCCGTTCAGCTTGTGCTCCTCACTCTCGGTCTCGTCATCATTGACAAAGGCAATGCTACGCCGCCCGGCCTGGGCCAGCCGCTTGACGGCGTGGTAGGTGCCGTCTTCCTCATCGGAAAGGACACCGTAGGCGTTGGGCAGCGGCAGAACCGCGTTGGCAAACAAAATCGGAATATTGGGAACATATTTGGCAATGTACTCGCGGCACTGTGGTGTCACGAATATGGAACCGACGAAGAATACGCCAATGATCTGCTGGGCGTTCAGCGTACGCAGATACTCGCCGGTGCGGGCGGGGGTGCCGCCCAGGTTGCACAGGATGGTGCTGTACCCGGCGGTGGCCATCGTGCGCTCGATCTCATAGGCGATGGCGGCGTGGTGTACATCACGGATGTCCACCGTCATAACGGCTACGCAGCGGCTTTGCCGGGTGGCCAGGCCTTTCGCTACCTGGCTGGGTCGGTAATCGCAGCTGTCCAGCACAGCCTGCACCTTGATGCGGGTGGCTTTGCCCACCTTGCCGCCGTTCATCACCCGGGAGACCGTGGCAATCGAGACCCCGGCTTCCCGGGCTATATCATAAATAGTCAAGAAATACCTCCTGTGGGATGCAACACTTTGTAAGCGTTTTCAACATATTCATCATAGCACGCCCCAAAAACCGATGCAATTCTCGGATTTGACAAGATAATAACAGGGTTTTCTAACAAAATGACGAGAATTTACGGCATCTGTTATTTCCTACACAAAATTTCGGCCCGGCTTGTGTCTTTTCTGCACAATTGCCCGCAAGCGATTACAATTTCCTTGAATCGTTAAATTTGGGAACAAGAGAGGGTAAAAAACATTTTGGCGGGATATTTGTCTAAACCGGGCGCTTTTTTCTCTTGTATGGGCTGTGGCGGCGTGATACAATAAACTGGTCTTTGATTTTGCCCTTTTTGTATAAGGAGATGTACGCATTATGGCTACCGCGCAAAGCCGCGTTACCGATATGACCCGGGGCGACCCGGTACGGCTGCTGCTGAACTTTTCGGCACCGCTGTTTTTAAGCAACCTGCTGCAGCAGTTCTATAATCTGGCGGATACCGCTTTGGCCGGGCATATCCTGGGGGACGCTGCCCTGGCGGAAATCGGGGCTACGGCTGCCCTGTACGGGCTGATTATGAACTTTGCTTTCGGCATGAATAACGGTCTGGCGCTGACGGTCAGCCGCCTGTTTGGCGCAGGTGATGAAAAGGGCGTGCGCCGCGCCACGGCCTGGATGCTGGCGCTGGCCGGGGCTACGGCTGCTGTGCTGACGGTGGTTTTCGTTGGTGTGCGCCGTCCGCTGCTGGTGCTGCTGCAGGTGCCGGAAGCGTCGATAGATGGGGCCCTTGCCTACCTGACGCTGATTCTGCTGGGCATCCCGCTGACGATGGCTTATAATATGGAAGCCGCCCTGCTGCGGGCCATTGGCAACAGCCTGACGCCGCTGTACTTTTTGCTGTTCAGCACGGTGCTCAACATCGGGCTGGACATCGCCTTTATGGGCCCGCTGCAGCTGGGCGTGGGCGGCGCGGCGGCCGCCACCGTGGTAGCCCAGGGCATCAGTGCGGTGCTGTGCGGGTGGTACATCATCCGCAACTACCCGGCCCTGCACTTTACCCACAACGCCTTTGCCAACGGCAAAAAATTTGCTGCTAATATGTTCTGGGCGGGCCTGAGCATGGGCCTGATGAGCGCCATCTACAACATCGGCAGTGTGGTACTGCAAAGCAGTATCAATGCGCTGGGCAGCACCTACATCGCGGCTCAGGTCGCCGCCCGCCGCTTTGCGGAACTGTTCTTTATCCCCGGCGGTGCGCTGGGCATCGCCGTGGCCACCTACAGCAGCCAGAACCTGGGCGCAGGCCGCCGCAGCCGCATCATGAAAGGCGTGACCACGGCGCTGGGCATCTACTTTGTGTGGTGGGTGTTCGTGATGTTGTTCGTGTTCTTCCTCAGCGATCCGGCGGTGCGGGCCATCACCGGCACCAACGACGAGGTCATCATCTCCAACGCGGTGCTGTATTTGAAGATCAGCGCCCCGGTCATCCCGCCCATGGCGGTGCTGGTCATCGTGCGGAACATGCTGCAGGGCATCCAGCACACCATCGAGCCGCTGCTGGCCAGCGGACTGGAACTCATCGGCAAGGTCATTTTCGGCGTGTGGATCGTGCCCGCGGTGGGCTACACGGCGGTCTGCTTCTGTGAGCCGGTCACCTGGGTGATCTGCTTCGTGTTCATCCTGGGCGCGCTGTACCGCTGCCGGGGTGAGTTGAAGGACAAAGAATAAGTTCTATCATATATCGGGCATGGCCAATGGGCTGTGCCTGTTTTTTGTTTACAGGGGCGGTTGAATGCTTTATAATAAAGGCAATACCGCATAATTCTAAGTGCCGATACGGCGAGCGAGGTGCGGCA
>OLNS01003039.1_pt1 | contig 10201 bp, 7 predicted proteins | sample 1673031 | NCBI WGS metagenome assembly OLNS01 (sample SAMEA3136748, study PRJEB25190) | human gut metagenome | biome: human gut; feature: human-associated habitat; material: faeces | place: Austria | collected 2013
TCATTCTATCTCTTTTATTTTTTTACTTGATTAATTGATAATGGTTCAAAGATTGATAGATAGGTCCTTTAGGAATTTTTATTTGAAGAACACATCATCCGCAATTCCTTAACAGGTTTTCCAAGGTCAAGTATTTTTTCTTGGCCATCAAAAGTAAAACCCATTTTTTGATAGAAAGCAATGGCTCGCTTATTATCTTTCAATACCCATAAATAAATTTCAGAGAATTGATCAAGAGCAGCAAATGCAGCATGCATTAACTGTTCACTCACACCTTTTCCATAGTAATCTTTTAAAACATATAAGGCAATGATTTCACCAGCTTGAATGGCCTCATCACGAAAATTTCCATAGCTGATAAATCCAACAACCTTCTTTCCATCCATCGCAATCAAGGTATTTTCTGGATACTTTTGACTAAAGAATCGACATTTTTCTAATGTCATCGTCTCCTGAAAATCCGCGGGTAAAAGATCGTCATAAGCCTCTCTCCATGTTTGCCAATGAACGAGGGACTTACCTTCTATCTCTTCAGGAGTTTCCATTGTTTTAATAATAATCTTCATTCGCTTTATCCTATCTTAATCCAAAGCCTTGACTTCCAACATCATATCGCGGATTTGCGCTGCCAGTTCAAAATCAAGCACTTCGACGGCTTCTTGCATTTGGCCTTGCAGTTTCTTGATCAGTTCTTTGCGCTCTTGCCGGTTGAGACTGGTGATATCCACTTCCTTATCCTCTTCCTTGGCCACCGCCTTGGTAACAGAGATCAGGTCACGGATTTCCTTCTTAATGGTTTGTGGCACAATGCCATGCTCTTCATTATAAGCCATCTGAATCTGACGACGACGGGCTGTTTCATCGATGGCTTTTTGCATAGACTGGGTCATAGTATCTGCATACATGATCACATGTCCCTCACTATTACGGGCTGCACGACCGATGGTCTGAATCAATCCGCGTTCATTTCGGAGGAAGCCTTCTTTATCTGCATCGAGAATAGCAACTAGACTGACTTCTGGAACATCAATCCCTTCGCGAAGAAGGTTGATCCCGACTAAGACGTCAAAAACGCCCAGACGCAAATCACGGATAATTTCCGTCCGCTCCAAGGTCTTAATGTCCGAGTGCATGTATTTGACCTTGACCCCCATTTCCTTAAAGTAGTCGGTCAAGTCTTCTGCCATCTTCTTGGTCAGGGTGGTGACAAAGGTCCGCTCTCCACGTTCTACACGCGCATTGATCTCACCCAAGAGATCGTCCATTTGTCCCATGGTCGGACGCACTTCGACCTCAGGATCGAGAAGACCTGTCGGACGAATGATCTGCTCGATGATAGTATCGGTTTGTTCCATCTCATAATCACCCGGGGTCGCAGACACATAGACGATCTGATGGACATGGCTTTCAAACTCCTCCCGACGCAGTGGCCGGTTATCCAAGGCAGACGGCAAACGGAAACCATAGTTGACCAGCATTTCCTTGCGTGAGCGGTCACCATTGTACATGCCCTTGATCTGTCCCATGGTCATGTGGCTTTCATCGATCATAATGAGAAAATCTTCTGGGAAGAAGTCAAGAAGGGTGTAAGGAGGCTCACCTTCACTCCGGCCATCCATGTGACGGGAGTAGTTTTCAACGCCATTGGTGTAGCCCATCTCCCGTAGCATTTCAATATCGTACTCAGTACGTTGTTTCAGGCGTTGAGCTTCCAAAAGCTTGCCTTCTTTTTCAAAGACCTTTAACTGCTCTTCAAGTTCCGCTTGAATCTTGGCAATGGCTACTTCCATATGGTCGTCATTGGTCACGAAGTGAGTGGCTGGGAAAATGGCTAAGTGGTCCACATCTCCTAGAACTTGGCCCGTCAAAGCTTCAATTTCACGAATCCGCTCAATCTCATCCCCGAAAAACTCAACCCGGAAGGCATGTTCATCACGCGAAGCTGGGAAAATCTCGACCACATCCCCACGAACACGGAATTTCCCCCGTTGAAAGTCGATGTCATTGCGTTCAAACTGGATGTCCACCAGGTCATTGAGCAGTTTATCACGAGAAATCTCCAGACCTGGACGCAGACTCACCACACTATCGGCATATTCCTTCGGCGAACCCAAACCATAGATACAAGAGACAGAAGCAACAACGATGACATCGTTACGCTCCAACAAAGCTGATGTCGCGGAGTGACGAAGCTTATCAATCTCATCATTGACCGAGCTATCTTTTTCAATATAGGTGTCGCTCGATGGCACATAAGCTTCTGGCTGGTAGTAATCATAGTAAGATACGAAGTACTCGACGGCATTCTCCGGGAAAAATTCCTTGAACTCTCCATAGAGCTGGCCCGCTAGGGTTTTATTGTGGGCGATGACCAGGGTCGGCTTATTGACTTGGGCAATGACCTGACTCATGGTATAGGTCTTCCCCGTACCAGTTGCCCCCATCAAGATTTGGGCCTTTTCGCCACCTTCGATGTTATCCACCAACTGTTCAATGGCCTGCGGTTGGTCCCCAGACGGTTGATATTTGGATACTAGTTTAAATTTGTTGTCTGTTACTCTATTAATCATCTCTTTATCCTCACATATATAGACCTTATTTTACCATAAATCACCAGAATTCTCTGAGATGAGGAATGAAGAGAGAAGACAACATATTACAGAACGATCTATTAAATTGGTACATGAGCGAATTACAATCTAATTAATTGGACACTCATTAGCATAAAAACTAAACAAGACTCTCGCAATTACTTCGAAAGTCTTGTCTTTTATTCTAAAACCATGCAATACGTAACAAGAGGCTGGGACAAAAGTCATAGCCTCTTAATTGTTTTTGGATTGTCGAACAAGACGCAGTGGTTGAGTGGGCTCTACTACGCTGATTTCATCAGCTTTTACAGCCCTACTCAACTGTGCGGAGGTGGGACGACGAAATCGAATTCTAACGAATTACCGATTTCTGTCCCACTCTCCCAAAATTAGAAAAGTTTGCTCATCAGTATCATTTTTATTTACTACTTAACTTCTTGATTCCTTACCAAGAAGTAGAGAGTTGCTCCAAGTGAACATACAAATCCAATAACGTAAGTACAGAGTTGCAAATAGGAAGCTCTCCCTAAAATGGTATCTGCAACAATATTATAAAATAGGTAACTAGTCAATGGTTCCACTACTCTTTCTATGAATGGTTGCACTAAAATAGGAAACAGCAATAAAATAGCTAAACTCCCCATTGGACTTTTGAAAAAATAACTTAAAAAGTAAGAAATCAAAAAGTATTGGATGGAGCCAATCAAATAAAAGCTGAAAATTTCTAAACCGACACCATTTTCGCTACTAAAAAAATGAAACCATATAAGCAGTACAATGAAATTTAAGGTTGATTGTAGTACTACATCACATAACTCTACGAACAGGATCCGAATTGAACTTAAGATCCTTTTTCCACTTACCAAATAAACTAGTTTTGTTTCGTGTGATTGTAACTCAACAAATGCATTAACACACCCAATACTAACAGAGAGCATTGAGGCAAAAACAAGAGCTTGCTTTATAGATAATTGTACAACAGTATCATTGATTGAAACTGGTAACACACCGAAGAGACACACAAAACCTATCAAAAGTAACTGTATAGCTATCTGGTACTTTACGGGTTTTAAACTATATTTTTTGACGATAAGACTAAATAATATTCTTGCCATTCTTCCTCCTCATTCGAATCATTTCTACAACCATTATGAACACCAAGAACAAGATCCCTTCTACTACTAAAAGTGTAAAACCGTACAATTGGCTCGTTTGAGTCCCTTCAATTCGACCAAATGCAAATGACTTTGCTCCAATCAAAGGCAATAGATTTTCTATTTTAGAGGAAATTCCTCTTAGAATACCTGATAAGGTGATTACCAATAATAAAACGTCTGCAATTAATGCAGTCATTGATTTTTTCGTTACGATTACAAAAAGTAAAGCTAATAAAGTAAGAACGATTGCAAATATCATAACTCTTACCATGACATCTAAAAACAATATCAATCCTAAAAAATTCTTTAGAGTTGAATCTAGAAAAATGAGTAAAATAACAGCGTTTACTATAGAAAATATTAAAGTAGAAAGTAACGATAGGACAATCGAACTTGCAATAAAACCAGTAAGACGAACTTTCCAATTTGGGATCAATAACTGAGTAAAATTATCATCACCAAATTGGTAATGGGTTGAATAAACGAGTGAAACCAAGATTGGTAAGAAAATAACACTTGCTTGGTAGGGGGAGGATAAGAGAGCATCCCTGACTGTATACACTGGATTCGATGATAACATAGATGGATCAAGGTTAACCGCTTGTCCATTTCCTTCTACTAAGGCATTTATCACCTGGATATTTTGAATTGAAAAAAATATGCTGACTCCCAAAATAAGAAAAAAAGTAACTTTAAAAGTAGGTAAACTACAATATTTATAGAGGTCACTAAAAAAGGAACGCTTCAACATATTATGCACCTTCTTTCCCTTCGAGCGCCTTAAAATATGCTTCCTCAAAAGAGCCAAACTGTTTCAAAATATCTTTTGTAGCAGCATCAATAACAATTTTGCCATTAGAAATACCAACCAAATGATCTACAGTTAATTCTAACTCACTCATATAATGACTTGTCATTAAGACAGTTTTACCTTCATTGACAAAAGATTGTAAAAAATTGCGTACCCAGCGTATACCCTCTGGATCTAGTCCATTGATTGGTTCATCTAAAATTAAGATATCAGGATTTGCTAATAAGGCTGTTGCTAAACCAAGACGTTGCTTCATTCCTAATGAATAGTCTTTTACTTTTTTATTTTTAGCTTCACTTAACCCCACCAACTCTAAACATTCCTTGCACCTATTTCTATCAACCCCACAGGCCAAGCCAATCCACCGAAGATGCTGAAATCCAGTTCTGGTTGGGTAAGGTTGGCAACTGTCAAGGAACGATCCAACAATACAAAAAGGATTATCTCCCAATTGAGAGTATTTTTTTCCATCGATCAACGCCATTCCCATTTGACTATTTTCTAAACCAAGTAAAATTCTAATTAAAGTTGATTTTCCAGATCCATTTGGTCCAATCAATCCAGTAATCTCACCTTTCTTAGCTTTGAAAGACACGTTTTGAAGGACAATTTTATTATTATATTCCTTATGTAGCTTTTGAATTGTTATCATTCATTCTTTTTCCCTTCTGACTTTTAGTGAAATTCCACCTTTACTTGGAGCAAGTATAACAGGAGAAAATCAGGAAATTCTCAGAATAATTATTTTTTTTATTTTCAACAAATTACATTCTATATTTGCTATAATATGCTCATATAATTGGAGGAACTATGAAGTATAAAATTTTAGCCATTGACGATGATGAAAAAATCTTACGATTAATAGGGAATGCATTAGAAGCAAACAACTTTCACGTGGAAACTCGTAAAAATATAGAGGAGATCAATATCTGTGACTTTACTGGATTTGATCTAATTTTACTTGACGTCATGATGCCTATTTCTGGTTTAGAAATTTGTCGTTCCATTCGTCCACAAATTGCTACTCCAATCTTATTTCTAACCACTAAAGATTTTGAAGAAGATTTACTAAAAGGAATACAAGCCGGAGCCGATGATTACATTACAAAACCATTCAGCATTAAAGAATTGATTGCAAGAATTCAAATGCATCTTCGGAGAGAAGAAAGATTTCACCCTGCCTCTAAAGAAGAAATGAATTCAGATATTACTTTTTATCGAGATCGTCAAGAAGTTTATTATCAATCAAAGAGAATATCACTAACTAAGCGAGAGTTTGATTTACTTTATCTTTTAGCCAAAAATGAAAACCGAATATTTAGCATAGAAGAACTTTACAATTATCTTTATCCTGTAAGCTCTGATGCTCAACTACGGTCAATCACCGAATACATCTATCAAATTAGACAAAAATTTAAAACTCATCAAATTGATCCAATCAAAACAGTATGGGGAGGAGGATACAAATGGAAAAAGAATTGACGATCAAGCAACTCATTAAGCGTACCTACCTTAAAATCATTTGGCAATTTCTTCTATGTCTTATACTTTTTTACATACTCCCCGCTCTTCTATCTTCTGTATCTGGAATCAATGAGAAAAATGCCAATCGCTTTGCTTTATTTTTTAGCGTCAGTTCTTGGATTTATCTTTGCATCATTTTAATTGTTATCATTGTAATAAATATTAGACAGTTATTAACCAAGATTCAAAAAGAAATGAACATGGTTTATCATAGTGGTCTATATTTCACAAAAAATGAACATCACCATTTGCAGATTAAAGAATTTATTGAAACAAATGAACTGATCGAAAAAATGCAATCTGATATAAAAAATAGGATTGAACATGAAAAAGATCAAAAAAAAGAACTCATGTTTCAAGTATCTAGCGCTGCACATGATCTTCGAACTCCTCTAACTGTCATCAGAGGAAATGCTGAATTCTTACAATCTACCAAACAAACACCTCAAGTAATGGAATGTCTAAAAGATCTTGAGCAAGCTAGTATTCAATTAAACGATTATTTTAACCACTTCATCCAATACTCCAAAACCTTTTACGACCATGATATTCAACTTGAAAACATATCAATTAAACAAGTAACTTATCAATTACAGGAACATATCTCACCTTTACTTCCTAAAAATACACAATTTGTTTTTACAAACACAGTAACTCCATCAACACAAATTGCAATTCATTCCAATCTATTTTTCCGAGCAATCACAAATATCATTAATAATTCAATACAACATCAAAAAGAAAATGATGCACAAATCCAGCTAACAATTTCACAAGAAAATAGTCAATTAGTTCTAACTATATGGAATAACCAATCTAATTTTTCAAAAAATATATTACAGAATGCTGGAAATCTTTTCTATAAAGATGACCAAGCAAGAACACCCTCTCAAGAAAGTCACTATGGACTTGGTTTATCTTTCGTAAAACGCGTCATGAAACTTCATAATGGAACGATGCATTTAGAAAATATTCATAATGGTGCACAAGTCAAGCTAATTATTCCTATTATATAAAACAAGCCGAACTCATCAATATGTGTTCGGCTTTCTTTCATTTATAATTTATAAAAAAGACCGGCACTTTTGCCTGTCTTCGTATTTATCATTATTCCCTATCAGCCATTTCACACTTTTTCATGAACAACTTTTTCTCTTCTTTCCCCTAAGCGATAAACAATCACGACGGATACTAGAAGAACCAGAGTTGTGATGATCGATCCTTCTGCTCCAAATTCCCCTCCAGTCAACCAGTCAGGTCCTGACCCCATGGTAAAGGTAAAGATAGAGGCATCTGCCCCCGTCCCACTGACTTGAAAACCAAGGAGATTACCTTGTACATAGTTCCAGGTGCCGTGTTGGGCGACCACTAGCCAAATACTATCCGTATAGATAAAAAGCAGAGCAGCCAGCACTCCATCGAGGATGATATTCAGAACGGATAAGAAGGTCACTCCTGCATTTCCCAGATGAAGAATGCCAAAGAGACTACTAGAAATCCCGATTGCTAAGGGAAGATTGGTTCTTGCAGCAATCCGAGTCAGGAGCCAACCCCGCGTCGCTACTTCTTCTGTCCCACCTTGGAGGAGCCAAAATGGGAATAAACCTAGAATAAAGAGGATGGGTTCTAAACTTAATTCATTTAGCTCAAAAGTCCCGATTCCCCCCACTTGGTAGACAAGGGCAATCACACCCATTTGAAGCAGTGAAATCAAGATTCCCCAACCTAGATACTTGAGCCAGTTCTTTTTTACAAAACCTAAAGTTGATAAGGAATTCTTCTCAATTACTTTCACCCAAAAAACAAAGAGTAAGAGAATAAATACAAAACTGAAGAGCTCATAATAGAGAATATAATGGAAAAAAAACTCTTGAATACTTGCAACCCCATTTCCTGGTGAGAAGAACTCGATTAGATAACCTATTGCAGTCGAAAATGGTCCCACCAATTCACTACTGAGCCATAGTCCACCTTCTATAAAGAAGGAAGCTAAAAACACGTAGAATAGTGTAGAAACGAAAACTGACACAGAAGTTTTCGTTTTGATACCCTGAATGATCAACCCTTTCTTCATCTAGTAACCTCCATTTATCTGATAGGTCCATTGTAGCAAAGAAAATCCAGACCTGCAACACCACCTCATGTCAGAAAACCTGACATCGAAGGTTGATTTTTCTTGCTAAACTGATACTTTTCTGATATAATAGCTTTTATAGAAAAACATAAGATCATTCATACTCTATTTGGTATGAATGTTTTGTTTTTTCAGGCCATCCTTTGGTCAATGCACTCATGGGTCAAACACCCAAAGAGAAATGAAGAAAAAGGAGACAGAAATGAAGAAAAAATTACTAGCCTATTTGCTTTTCTTATTTCCACTGGTAGCATTCGCTAGTCATGCTCAGGCTGAAACGATCAAGGTCGTTTTCGACACAGCTTATGCTCCATTTGAATTTAAAGATTCAGATCAAACCTATAAAGGAATTGACGTAGAAATCTTGGACAAGGTCGCTGAAATCAATGGCTGGGATTTAGATAAATCCTTCCCTGGATTTGATGCTGCAGTCAATGCTGTCCAAGCTGGTCAAGCGGATGCCATTATGGCCGGAATGACCAAAACAACTGAACGTGAAAAAGTCTTCACCATGTCTGATACTTACTACGATACAAAAGTTGTCATTGCGACGAAGAAAGCTGATAAAATCACGAAGTACAGCCAATTAAAAGGGAAGACCGTCGGTGTCAAAAACGGTACTGCAGCTCAACGCTTCCTCGATAAAAACAAGGACAAGTACGGCTACAAGATCAAGACTTTTGATACGGGTGATCTCATGTACAACAGTTTAACAGCTGGTGCAGTGGATGCAGTCATGGATGATCAACCCGTCATTCAATATGCCATTCAAAAGGGTCAAGATCTAGCTATCAATATGGATGGGGAAGCAGTCGGTGGCTTTGCCTTTGGTGTTAAAAAAGGTGGAAATCATGAAAAGTTAATCACTGAATTTAACAAGGCCCTCGCTCAAATGAAAGCTGATGGAACACTTGATGAGATCATCAAGAAATGGACAGGTGAAAGCCAATCATCAAGTAACAGTGCTGTTCCAGAAACAACTACTCCTGCTGGTCAAAAAGCAACTCCTAAAAAATCAAAATATAGCATTTCAAGTGATTCTTCCTTTGCACCATTTGTCTTCCAAAATGGAAAAAACAAATACACAGGAATCGATATGGACTTGATCAAGGCTATTGCCAAAGACCAAGGATTTACCATCGAGATTGATAACCCTGGATTTGACGCAGCGGTAAGTGATGTCCAATCTGGTCATGCGCAAGGAATGATCGCAGGGATGACCGTAACAGATGCTCGGAAAGAAACATTTGATTTTTCTGAACCATACTACACTGCCAATTCTATTCTAGCCGTTCAAGAAAGTAGCAAGATTGATTCATATGATGACCTAAAAGGAAAAACAGTCGGTGTTAAAAACGGTACTTCCTCACAAAACTTCCTTGAAGAAAACCAAAAGAAATATGGTTACAAGATCAAAACGTTCTCTGACGGAGCTTCTATGTATGATAGTTTGAATTCTGGTTCTGTTGCGGCGATCATGGATGACGAACCTGTTATCAAATACGCCATTAAACAAGGACGTAAATTCAAAACACCTATCGAAGGAACTCCAAGTGGTCAACTAGCATTTGCCGTTAAAAAAGGAGAAAATCCTGAATTGATCGAAATGTTCAATAACGGGCTTGCAAACTTGAAGAAAAATGGCCAATACCAAAAGATTCTCGATAAATATCTTAAGTCAGATAGCAAATCTACTTCAAGTACAGCCGTAGATGAAACAACGATTTGGGGCTTGCTCCAAAACAATTACAAACAATTGTTAAGTGGTTTGGGTGTGACTCTAGCCCTTGCACTTCTCTCTTTCGCGATTGCTATGGTGATCGGTGTTATCTTTGGGATGTTTAGTGTTAGCCCTTATAAATGGCTCCGCTGGACAGCAGAAATCTTTGTCGATGTTATTCGTGGGATCCCATTGATGATCCTTGCTGCCTTCATCTTCTGGGGAATTCCCAATTTGATCGAGTCCATGACGGGTCACCAATCC
>OLNS01003043.1_pt1 | contig 10191 bp, 8 predicted proteins | sample 1673031 | NCBI WGS metagenome assembly OLNS01 (sample SAMEA3136748, study PRJEB25190) | human gut metagenome | biome: human gut; feature: human-associated habitat; material: faeces | place: Austria | collected 2013
CCCGAAGGATGAACTCGGACATAGGGGAACGGCAGATATTGCCGTGGCAGATGAAAAGTACTTTTATCATATTCTTATAACTCCGTTTTTGCTTTGTATTTCTTCTCAAATGCCCAATATTGCAGGTTTTTTCGGCATTTTCCTGTTTCTGTGTTTCCGGTGTATCTTCTCAAATCTTCCCGTATTTTCTCATGCTTTTCCCTGCAATATTGGTAAATCCGTTGGTAAATAAATGCTCTGTACCAACGGGGTGTTTTAGGCTTTTGCTACTCGAAGCAGCTCTGCCTGTGCGTCATCGAACTGCACATGGGTGTAAACATTCAGCGTTACGCTGATGTCCGAATGACCCATGATATACTGCAACGTCTTTGGATTCATTCCGGATTTCGCCATATTAGAACAAAAAGTGTGTCTGCATACATGAGGAGTTACTTTTGGCATCTGAATACGGTAAATCTTGTTATATTTCTCAATAATATGTTCCAGGTACTTCTCCCAATGAAGGGCGACCATTGGCTTATCGTTCTTGTCGAGAAACAAAAATCCAGCATATCCGTCTACCATCGGTTCTATTTTCGGTGCTACTCGATTGGCAAGAATACGGCGGAAACACGCCACAACTTCCTCGCTCATCGGCACATAGCGGATACCGCTTTCCGTTTTAGGAGCCTGAATTACATACTGCATCTGCGATGTTCTCTGCAACTGGTGGTCTACCTTGATACGCTTCTGGTCGAACTCAAGATCGGAGATCGTCAGCCCGCAGAACTCCGAGATTCGCAGCCCCGTGTTAAGGAGAATATAGATCGCATCGTAGTATCGGCAGAAATGCTTATCTTCCTTGATGAATTTCAAAAGATCACGCTCCTGCTTACGGGTAATTGCTTCTCTGGTGACGGAATCGTTTACGATCACCGATGCCAGTTCAAATCCAAAAGGATTTTTACGGATCAGATCATCATCTACCGCCAACTGAAAAGCCGGTCTCAGAACACCTCTGATGGAGTGAATAGAGCTGTACCCTCTGCCATCCACCTGCTGAAGCTTGATCAGCCACGCCTTTGCATCAGACAGGCGAACCTTGTCAATGCGCTGCTTTCCAAACGCTTCTCTGTTCAGGATATTGATTACGGTCTTATATCCCGCCTTGGTGTTATGACCCACACCGGTTTTCAGAGAAGTATATTTCTCTACCAATTCAACTACCGTGTAATTGCCGCCACGGGTAACGATATGGTCAAACAGATCCGCCTGAATCTGCTTTTCCTTCTCTCTCAGCGAAAGCTCTCGCTTTTTACCCCTGGGAGTCGGGTCATTCTTGTCCAAACGCCAACTGTACACATTCTTCTCCTTACCATCCTCGTCAATATATCGGTAACGATACCTCCCATCTGTACGCTGGTATTCACCTTCACGCAAAATCCGATTTCTATTGTCTCGTCTTTTTTCACTCATCGAAATCTCTCCTTTCAGAATAAGGAGAGCCAGACTTGCAATTTTATACTATCACAAATCCGGCTCTCCGTATAGTTATGCCATGTGATTTCGGAATTTCTGTTAAGCATTTCTAATGCCAGTTATACAGCCGTTGCCTGATCCAGATAGCGTTCAAATTTTTCACGCTTAATCAAGGCTCGATTGCCATTCATAACATAAAAATCTTCATTCGGATGCTCTTCAATCAGCATTCTCAGTTTCCCTTCGCCGATATGATAATATCGAGCTGCTTCTTCTATCGTCATCGTGTATCTACGCCAAAGCGGAATCTCCACGCAATTTCTATCACAAGACATGATTTTATTATTTGCATTTGCCATAGGCTCGCACCTCCTTGAAACGGAAAAAGCCATACAGAGGGTGTGTCGGCAACGAAGTCCGGCAACGGGCTTCAAAAAACCTCGAACATAGTCCTATCTGGCTCTTATACTGTTTTTGCTTTTTTCTTTGATTTCTCCGTTGCTTTCGTTGTCAGGCTTCTTAAAACCCTTGTAAATAAAAAAGATTTAAGGGATTAGCCCGGCAACGGGGTCGGCAACGGGATAGCAACCAGCTCGGCAACACGGTCGGTTTATCAGAAGGGAATCTCTATCTGTTGGACTTCTTCCTCGGTCAGCTCACGAAAACCGTCCGGCAAATCAGAGCCGGTTGCTGATAGCTCGTTGCCGGAAGCAGCTCGCTCCCAGCCACGCTGTCTGCCATACTTGGCAAAGATTCGGGGATTGGAAAACGCTGTCCAGCCCTCAATGCTGTTGTTCATGATTTCATTGATCTCTCGGATTTCCCATTGCTTCGGCTCGTCAAAGGAATGGTTCAGAGCTTCTGCATAGATCAGCTTGGAGCAGACCTGTGTACCGCTGAAATCATCAAGGAAAGACTGAATCAGCCCTGCCTTGGTGTCCTCCGGCATGAACTGCTTTTGCAGCTCCCGCAGCTCCTTGTTCATTTGCTTTGAGAGGGTAAAGCGAAAAGAACCACTCCGATAGATGGTCATTGCTTCTGCCCACATCAGGTCGATATACGCCCTCGATGCGGCTTCATCTTCCAGAATATGAACCTCGGCTCGTTCCGGGTGTACCATGATGGGCAGGAACCTTCGGTTGCCGCTTCGGTCAAGGGGCAGGAAGTCCATCGTATTGAAACTTCCACCGAACACATTGCCGCAATCGGTCTGCCGGGTGGGTTTCATACGGCACTTTATAGGTTTCTTTCGCCCTGCTGATAAAGGACTTAATATCCTCAATGCTCTTGGCGTTGGCTGTGGCAATCATCTCGGACATTTCGATAATCCAATGTCCCTGCATCTTGCGGTAAACATTGTCATCGTCAATTCGTTTCAGGTCATCGGAAAACCACTCGTCTTTGATTGCCAGCAGCCAGAAGAAGGTGGACTTTCCTGCGCCTTGTCCTCCAACCAGACAGAGCATGGTTTCAAACTTGCTTCCCGGCTTGAATACCCGACTGATTGCACCCAACATGAACAGCCGCAGACATTCATAGGTGAACTCGCTTTCCTCAGCTCCGAGAAGATGGGGCAGGGCGCAGCGGATGCGCTCGGTGCCGTCCCATTCCAGACCGTTCAGATAGTCACGGATGGGATGGTACTTGTTGCAGTCAGCGACAATGGAGATTGCTTTCTGGATTTTCTTTTCGCTGGTCAGCGTGTACTGATCTTCCAGATAGAGCATCAGGTAATTCAAATCCGTATCATTCAAGGTCGTTGTCGGCTTGCTCCACCAGAGCGGCTTCACAATATCAATGCGCTCCGTCAGGATGTTGTAGCGGATCGCTCCTTCCAGCTTTGGGTCATTCTGAAATACAGTCAGACAGTTTCGGATGCTGTTTTTGACAGCTCCGTTATCGGTCGAGTCCAGACTTCCTCTGATTTCCTCCACGGTCATGCCCGTCTGGGTGTTCTGCAAATCGTTGCTCAAGATTCATCACCTCTTTTCTTTGCTCGGCAACCAGAGCCTTCTTTTCTTCGGCTGTGCCATACAGAAGAACATCCAGCAGATATTCGATATGGCTTTCTCTTTGCAGAGCTTCCACGAACAGAGGATGCCATTCATCCTCCGGCTGTTTTGGTGCGTATTGTTGCTTCCATGTCCTGAGATGATGGAAGTAATCGGACAGCACCTTGTAGCATCTGCTTTCTTCCTGGCGGTATCTCTGTTCCGGGGTAGGCTCTCGGATATGGGGCTTGATTCTGTGCTTCTGTCTGTTGTCGTAGCTGATACCAAAATCGTCAGCCAGCTTCATAGCGGCAGCTTTGCTGGGCAGTCCGAACAGACGGGAAACAAAATCAACTGCATCTCCGTCCGCTTGGCAAGCGAAACAATGGAAACGCTTGTCCACCTTCATGCTGGGATTCTTATCATTGCGAAACGGGCAGACTGCCATGCCATGACGGTTGACCGGAATGCCGTACATCTCTGCCGCCTGTCGGGTGGTCAGATTCTGTTTGACCGCTTCAAATACATTCATTACATCTTCCTTTCAGGGAACAAAAAAAGACACCTGACATTTTCACAATGAAAACGGAAAGTGTCTTACAGTTCCATATTCTGTTTTTTCTGTTGCGGGGTTTTCTGCTCCGGCTGATTGCTGCTCTGCTCTTGCAGAAACTTCATCTTCTCCGTGACGGAGTGCTTCGGTTCGTGCTTCTTCTCGACCTCGGACTGCTCCGGCGTGAGGACTTTGCTGACCCAATAGCGAATATCTTTCATCGGCTGCAATTCCTCCTTGGCAGCGGCAAGCTGTCAGGCAAGCTCTGCATAGGTTGCTTGCAGATTGCCGTACTCCGCTTGCAGGGAATCCAGATTAACATTCAAATCCACGCCCTGTTTCTTGAGATAGCGGAACGCTTTGTTGAAGCTGTCCAGCTCGTCCTTGTGGCTTTCTGCAAACGCTGCTTGTCGTGCTTTCCAGCCGATTTTCAGATACTTGTCATGAACCGCTTTGTGGGTCTGGCAGTCTGCCACGGTGTTCTGAATGCCAGTAATGACCTTCATGCGGGCAGATGCTTTCTTCATGGCGGCGTTGATGCCCTTGGACTTCTCACTCATTCCTTGCAGGGCTGCATCCAAATCTTCCAGCGTGAAAAGCTCATGCTCTTTCAGATAGATGATGGCTTTGGAGACTGCCTTCAAATCATCGGTCGTGCCTTTCTGCTGACCGTATCTTGACCAGTCGCTGCGTTCTGCTTTTCGTAAGTTCAGATAGTCACGAAGCAGAATGACCAGATTGGGCGAAGTGTTCTTTGCTTGTGCTTCCGTTTCTGCAAAGGCTTCCTTGGTCGCTTCCATAATGTCTGCAATCCAATTTCGCAGATTTCGGATGGTACTGCGGATGGCATTCATCATACGGTTGGCAGCTTTAATATCTCGATTGAGATTGCCAATGTTGGTTTCAATGCCCTTGCGTTCCAGCGCAGAAACGGCGGCTCCCATGTGGACGGTGGGAAGAACATCAAGCCCCTGCCGCTCATAGGAGCGCATATCCACTCGTTCGGGACTTCCGGCAAGTTCCAGATACTTGTTCTGAACAAGCTTCCAGCCGTGTCTCCATTCCTCGGCATGGTACTGCTCGTTCCAGTCAACGGTGTCCTCCTTGTGGCTTTTCCATCTGCCGGAGGGCAGCTTGATGCGCTCGCCGTTCTCGTCAAGGTCATAAACCTTGCGGCTCTTGGGCAGCCACTTTCCATTTTCATCAATGGCTCTCATGGTCAGCATGATATGGCAATGAGGATTGTGTCCGGGAGGATCTGGGTCATGGATTGCAAAGTCACAGCACATTCCCTTGGACACAAAATGCTCTCGACAGTATTCCTGCATCATCTGCGGATACATTGCGGTCGGGGCTTCTCTCGGCAGGGCAACCACAAATCGCCTGGCAAGCTGTGAGTTCCATTGCTTCTCTACTTCCTCGGCTGCGTTCCAAAGTGTTGCTCGGTCAGCATATCCGGGTGGGGCATTGGTGGGCAACATGACTTCTGTGTAAACCACCTCTTTCTTGTAAAGATAGTTTTTCATCTTCTGGTCGTACTCGGAGAACAGTTTTTCTCCGGCTTGGCAGGCAGCTCCGGCAACGGCAGAGCTGCCCTTGCTCCGCTGGACGATGCGGATTTCCAAATGTGGTACCGGCATCTTTGATTGAACCTCCTTTTGATGGCACAAAAAAAGACCGATACTTTTCAGTACGGTCGGGTGAGGGATATTCACTTGTTGTCGGGGAATGATTGCTTGCAATCGTTCCTCGGCGGCAAGTCCACAAAGGGGTAGCTGGCAAAGCCAGCGCAGGGGAAGTGTAGCTTCCTCTGGATGAATGGAGCAAGGGATTTTTGCGGAAATCATCAAGCTCCATGCAATGGGCTTTCGGCAGAACGCAATCACCATCTTTAGGTGGTGTATAATTGCGCCCTTGTCTCCGTCAAGGGTTTTCGCCCTCGTCCGCTTCCTGCGTTTTTCTCCGGCTCTCAATTAGCAGATTCAGCTTCTTTTGAACCGCTTCGCTCTGGAAGATGAAGGTCAGCAGCTCCATCACATCCTCATCGGTCAGGACGGTCGGCTCTTTCAAAAAGGTCTCCAACATTCCGGCACGAGTGCAAAGCCGATGGGTTCTCTCGCTTCTGGTCAGCCGTTTCAGCTCGCTCTGCAATCGCTTCTCCTTGTGCTTGGCTGCGGTCAGCTTTCGCTCCGCAACATACTGGTCGTGTTTCAGCTTTTCCAATTTCTCGCTGGGCATAGGATCAACTCCTTTCGTAATAATGGGCAAAACAAAAGCGACCAACTTTTTACGGTTGATCGCCTTTGGCTTGGTCGGTTTCAGTTCTTTATCGCTGTAAAATTCCGCACAACACATAATCTACAAGTTTCCTTTCAATCATTCTATAGGAATGTGGTCACAAATCTGTTTAATAAGGTCAAAAATGAGTGAAAAGGAAGAGAAGTCGATATTTGAATACTCAGGAAAATTTTCTAATACTCTATCGGCAAATTCCATTTTTGGTAGTGCAAGATTGGTTCCTCTATCTCCCTGAATACGGAATACTCGTTTATCAGATGTTCCGTCAATGATACGAATTTTATCAGGACCACAACTGTTGCGGTCAACACAACAGAGTTGGCCATCAACAGAAATTCCTACGGAATCAAACTCGTTACCCATATAGATTCTTCTCTGAACACCGTTTATCTCAACTTGAGTTTTTATATCGTTGTCAGAATAATAATGTTCGATGCATATTTTAGGCGTGTCAGCTCTGTGAGCTGGAACTGGGATAGTGAATGAGTAAACATTGTTTCCCCATGCTTTGAATCCTGCTTCTGATCCTAATTCTTTATTCGTGGATGTATCATCAGCATCGGCAATAAAAATCAGCTTTCTCGGTTGCGGAATGGATGCAAAATGCTTACACATACTTGTTAGCTGGGTGTTGCTCATTTGTATTTTGAGCACTCCATCTTTTGTTGACTGCTCTGGTTCATATTCTAAAAAGTCAAAACTCAAATTCTTATATGTCTCAATAGTTTCTGGGCATTGTGAAAGTTTTGCAAATGCTGCTTTCATATGCTTCCAGTCAGTTGCGCCTTCAGTTATGACAAGCGGTTTTGCTGTATGTGTATTGATCGCTTCTTTGATCTCTGTTTGATGCTTCTTCGTTTCAGAATAAAAGGCATATGCTTTCTGAAACTCCGAAAACGCCTCGGCGGAAATACAATCACCATTAGGCATTTCATGTATTTCAAAACCATTAGCTCCGTATACTTCTTCCAATCCAAGAAGAAATAAAGGCGAGTGCGTAGTAATAACAAACTGTACTTTTGGAAAAAGTTTCATCAACTTTGGAAGTGTATTGCGCTGAAGGTTTGAATGAAGATGAAGCTCAACCTCATCAATTATCACAACTCCTTCAATTTGTGAAAGTGTAATGCTGTTGTTGATGTTGTTATCTTCAGAGTATCTCACAATTGTTGCAAACATATTGAACAAAGCGCTTTGCCCGGTTGATAAGGAATCCAGAGAAGGAATTAACACGGAATTGTTTTTACTGTCGCAGATATTAAATCGAGATTTCCCCCTGTTGCGATAATTTAGGCCGAAGTAGACATTCTTACCCAGAATCTCAGTCATAATATTTTCTACATTTCTTCGTGCGGTTCCTTGCAGCAAAAGACTACCCATATCCATGTGTTCAACGAGTAATTGATTCCCTTTTTGCACGATATCGCATCGTGAGTCGGCAATGATATCCAACAGCCACTGCAATGTTTGCTCATTTACGTCATGAACAGTGATCGGCTTACGTAATTGTCCTTGCCACCGTTCTCTAATAGACGGATGTATATCATCGTCTTGTTGATAGTATCTTTTCCCCATCCATGCCGGTTTTTCATATCGATCCGGCCCGAAGTAACAAAAGACACTTCGCCCAAAAATCGTTTCCGCTTCGGACTTCTCAATAAAAGCTTTCTTGTAACCATCCGTATCTTTCCATGATACTTTTTTGTTAGCACAAAAGCTGTTACCGCTTTTTATCAAATCGGCAGAAACTGACCCGCATTTCATAACATATCCGATTGAATATGTAGGATTTCGAGGGCAAGTGTATTCAATGATTGAACACAAATACTCTTTTCCGATTTGAATTTCAGAAGGAGAAATTGCCTTAAAGTATTGATGTCCGGAGCCCCCGTCAGATTCGGTGACATCCTTGAATGCCTTTTCTGCCAATTCATATAATGAGTCAACCACATTGGATAAAAGTGTAGTTTTACCTGTTCCATTTTCGCCAACAATAATTACCGGCTTCGGATTTCCGGATTCCTCAAACGGAAATGTGATAGATACATCATTAATTGGTCCTATATTAACAGCGGATAACCGTTTCAGGTACATTTTATCAAAACCACCTTTCTTCTGTATATTGGGGAAAATTATTTCAGCCGTTCACACAATGGCAGGATTTCTTCCAGTTTGGCAACAATGCGTTTTTGTTCTGCAAGAGGAGGAAGTGGAAATACAGAATTAGCAACCTTGTCACTATTCAGGTTTTTAACTACTACACCGCTAACTTTTCCGCAAAACTGCATATACGCATAATTAGAAGAAAGCAACCAGTATAGATAATCTTGATCAAATATCTATGTCGATTGACTAATTACTAACCAACCGTCGTGGATACAACCATCAACTTTCAAAATATATGGTCTACCAAAACTCATCGAGTTTGTAAGAAGAAAATCTCCGGCATGAACCATACGGCTTTTGGATACGCCAGATGGTTTGATTTTTCTGCAGTAGCGCAAATATATTTTCCGTTTTTCTCGGTGTCCCCAATTTTTATCCAGTTAACGCCGTCTGCTGCTGTGGTAATATATTCTTTAATGGGACGGGGAGAGCCGCCTCTGGCTATTGTGCAAACATTGCCAAGTTTGATCCACTCCCACGAATCAGGAATATCAAAAGTTTTTTCATCTTCAGATATTTCTGTAATTACTTTTTGCTTAACACGGCGTCCGTCAATCTCTACATCTATAAGATTTTTCTCAAGTAAGTCTCTTGCAGTTTCTTCGGTTGGATATTGCGGTACTAACTTTCCCTTAATTGCAATCTCAAGAACAGATTTAATCATTTTATCGGCAAAATGCGCATCTAACTCAGCAAGTCTCGTCAAAGCACCGCTTGCATAATCGATATCCGGAAGTACAGTTGTTTGATTCAATGAGGTTGATATTTGCTGGACAGCACGGTCAACAGTTGCATTCAAGGAGGAACGTTCTTCTTGATATCGTTGGATCAGATCTATTGGATCAAGGATTTCCTCTTCCTCATGAGGATAACCGCAGAGATCGATGTTGCATCCTTGTTCATTCAGCAGATAATCAGCGGTATATTTCTGCGCCTTGAAGTATTCGCCGTCAGGAATTATCTCTCTATTGTTCCACCAAGTGATACAATCCTCGAAGTGCTTTAACTCCATCGGCTTGGTTTTGGAAAAATGCTTTCTGTCGGACAGAATATCCACTCTGTAGAACCATGTTTCCGTTGTCGGCTTTGTGTTGTCGAAAAACAACAGATTGGTGGTAATGGAAGTATAAGGGCTGAACACAGAGCCGGACAGTCTGACAACGGTGTGCAGATTAAACTCGCCAATGAGCTTTTTCTTGATGTTCACTTTCGCATTGTCCAGACCGAACAGGAAACCATCCGGCACGACAACGGCGGCTCTGCCGTTCTTTTTTAAACGGTACAGGATAACTGACATAAACAGATCGGCTGTCTCTGAGCTTGCCAGATCATCGGGAAAGAAGCCTTGAATGGACTTGTCCTCGTGTCCGCCATAGGGAGGGTTCATCAAGATAACATCGAACTTATCCGCATCTGTATAGTCCAGCAGATTATGCTTCAACGAGTTCATATGATAGATATTGGAAACTTCAATGTCATGCAGCAGCATATTGGTTACACAGAGTAGATACGGGAATGGCTTTTTCTCGATTCCGTAAATGCTGTCATCAAGCTGCTTTTGAGCAGAAGTATCGGTTACCTGCTTGGATAACTGTCCAAGCTAGGAAGTAATAAAGCCACCCGTACCGCAAGCAAAGTCAGCCATCTTTTCACCAAGCTTCGGCTTGATCGAGTGTATGAGAAAATCTCTGTAAATAAGATTCTTCTATGATAATTAAGGGCAAT
>OLNS01003053.1_pt1 | contig 10164 bp, 7 predicted proteins | sample 1673031 | NCBI WGS metagenome assembly OLNS01 (sample SAMEA3136748, study PRJEB25190) | human gut metagenome | biome: human gut; feature: human-associated habitat; material: faeces | place: Austria | collected 2013
CAAATCTCTGGTAAGCTTTTAACTCTGGTAATACGCTTGCAACAAAAGTACTTTTTTGCTTAAAGTAAGGAATAAACGTTCAGCTTCATTCAGATCGTCCACAATTTGGTTGTATACTTCCTCAACGGTGTTTCGTGTCATTAATAGTTGGTCTTCAGGTAGCAGGTTGCTGTCTAGTTTGAGTGGAACTCCTAAAGCCTGTTTGTTATAGTTGTATGGTGCTCCAAAATGATTGACTAACATAAAATAATAGAAAGCTCTTAATCCGAGGGATTGGGCTATTACATAATTTTTTTCAGCCTCCGTACCATTTACGTCACCGATATAATCAAGAGCTGCATTTGCGCCTAAGATATAGTTATAGTATCCTTCCCAGATATTCTGAAGAGGATAACCATTTCTTTCCATAATGAAAAACATATCCGGTTGCCATGTATAAACAGCTTGTTTGGCTTCTATATTTTTTAGAGAGTTGATGCTAAATTCATAATCAGTTTTGTGGAACTGAATGTCATCGTCTAAGAAGCTAAGAAAGGGTAGTAGGAAATTGCTTTTATCCTGTTTGGGATAAGCAGAACCGATTAACATTTCTTGTAAAGCATTTGCATCTTTGGGAACGTACTCACTTTGAGATTTAGGCTCTAGAAAATCTGAGCAAGAGGATAGCGATAGTAAGGCTATTCCTATTAGTATATATATAATTCTTTTCATTGTTTATCTTTTTATTTTTTAGAAACCAATGTTAATACCTAATGAATAATTCCGTGGAAGTACACTGTTGCTAACTTCCGGGTCGAAACCGTTGAAACGTTTGCTGGCGATAACGAAGATGTTATCCATGTTAAAGTTGAGTGATAGATTTTTCATATATATCTTTTCGCACCACTCGCGTTTCATTTGCCAGGATAGGCCGATGTTGCGACAGCGTAAGAAAGAACCACTGACCACCATAGCGTCAGATTGTTCCCATAATGGAATTCTATAAACACTCTCATTATTGGGCAATTCCACATAGGCCATACCTGCTCTGGGTAAAGAAGGAATAATTGTGTGTGCTTCATCTCCCGGTTCTTTCCAACGGTTCAACAAATCGCGGTTTATATTTGTATACGGATCCGGCATATAATACGAACTAGCGAATTGGTTGTATGGTGATGGCAGACGCTTCTTGTTGCCGAGTAAAAGTGAAAAACTGGTGTTTAAAGTTAATGATTTATAGCGGAAACTTAAGCTCAATCCACCGGTGAAATAAGGCTCTTTCTGACCAGAATATACCAGATAAGTAGTCGGATCTATTTGTCTGCTACGTTCTTCTTCCGGAATATCCAAAAGATTGAATAAAGCTTCACCGGTTTTTCCGTCTAACCCTGCAAAAGAGTATGACCAGAAACTGCTGAGCGGATACCCTTCTTTTAGTACAATATCTGAGCGTCCACTTAAGAAGGAAGCTGCATTGACATCAATGTCTGTATGTCCGCCTTCATTCCAGTTCTTGGAAGCATTCAAGCTGATACTTAATGCATAGTCCCGTTTCTGTATCGGGGTAAAAGTTAATGTGTATTCGATACCTCTGTTGTGGATAATACCACCGTTGCGTTTCATGGATGTTATTCCATATTCATAAGGTAATTCCAGTTCAACAATCGCATTGGAGCGTCGTGTATAATATTCCAGATTCATATAAAACATACTGAATAATTCCAGGTCTACACCGAAATTCCATGATTTGGTACGTTCCCATGATAGATTCGGATTTGGAATTTGGGAGATGGTAGACTGATATCTGTTGTATAGATTAGCCACTTTCCCCTGATTTAAAATCAAATCCGGACTAATGCGCGTTACTGCATTTCCTTGAATACCATAGGTGCCGCGGAAGTTTAAAGTTGTTATCCATTTTACATATTTCTTCATGAAGTCCTCTTCAGAAGCTCTCCAGGAGAAACCGAATGAATAGGTAGGATCAATACGGTGATTAGCATCCTGACCGAAACGGTTGGATGCATCATTACGTATATTTGCATTAACAACATATCGGTTTTTGAGTGAATATGCTAGTGTGGCGAATACGGAAAGGTAATTGTCTGTAGTATTGACTTTTCTCCATCCACCATCATATATCTTTTTTAAAAGCCCCCATCCTTCGTCTTTAGAACCTGTAATAGGTGTAAAAGCTTGTGGAGTGGTTGGTAATGTTATTACTTCTCCTCTATCTGGGGCATATCCCCATACTGTATTGCTGACACCTTTATTAGTGGAAGAACGTAATTCCATACCTACTAAAGCATTAATTCGGTTCTCATTATTAAAGGCTTTACTGAATTGCAGTTTATTTTGGATGTTGTAAGAGTATTGCTGTGCGTTATTTGTGAATAATTCGCCTCCGAATGGGAGTAAGGCTGCTCCAAACTCTTTACTGTTTGGTGAGACAGAGTTGAAATCATAACCACGATATGTTTCAGCAATATAAAACGTTTGTTCAGTTTCCCAAGCTTCGTTTGTGCTGTTATTATTGGAATATCCACCAGTAAATTGGTAAGTTAACCACTCCAATATATTCCATTTCAAGTCTAGCGAAGCTGACATGAAACTTGATTTTGATTTAGAACCACTATTATTCCGTTCATTTACGAAATTGTATGATAATGATTTGACTCCGCTATTGTATGGGTATGAGGCTTTCATTTGATAGTAAGCATCAGGGTCTATAGAACGATTGGTAGTGGTAGCATACCCCATAGGATTGACTCCTCCGGCAAAACCGTTATTCGTACTTACGCTACCGTTGATCGTTGCATTAATCGTTAGTTTTTGTACCGGGCGTATGGTGATGGCAACGCGTCCGGTCATACGTTCACTGTCGTTTCCTATTTCCTGCCCTTCGCTATTGGAATATCCCATAGAAGCTGCATAACTGTATTTATTTGTTCCGCCGGAAACACTTATATTATGGTTATGGCTAAAAGAACGGCGGGTTAGTAGTTTGAACCAGTCTGTATTTTGTGTTTCCAGAACATTGCGTTGTGCCAGAAAATCTTCAGAAGATATATCGTGCGATAGATACATATTCAATAATCCTTCATAAGTATATATTTGTTTGATTGGTTCTGTGCCATAAGGTGTTCCCCAGTTAAAAGCTTCTTGTGAGAATAGTACTCTTTCTTTGGAGTTCATATAATTAAACTGTCCATAGTTGGGACGCGTACCCATTACAAAATTAGAGGTGTAATTGACACTTAGACGATCAGTCGTATTCTTTTTGGTTGTGATCTCAATAACACCATTCGATGCTTTTGAACCATAAATAGCGGTCGCAGAAGCATCTTTTAAAATACTAATGCTTTCGATATCAGCAGGATTTAACCAAGAAATCTGATTACCGATAATGTTTTTCAAGTCCTCTGTCATGAGAGAAGATGCATTCAATTCCAGGGGGTCTTCCTGAATGATGCCGTCGACTACCCAAAGTGGGTCTTGATTACCCAGTAAGGTACTGGTACCACGGATTTGAATTTTCGGGGCAGTACCTACACGACTACTTGTATTGGTGACAATCATACCTGCCACACGTCCTTGCAACATTTGGTCAATAGTGGTATATGAAGGCATTAAAATATCTTTTGCTTTTACTGTGGTAATAGAACCTACTAGGTCACGGCGTTGAATATTCTGATAACCGGTTACAACCACTTCGTCGATTTCAGTACTGGAACTGTTTAGAGTGACATTAATCGTTTTCTTTCCTGTATATCTTACAGTCTTTTTCTCCATTCCGATGAATGAATAAGTTAATATTAACCCTTCTTGCGCAGGAATATTAAAAGTGTAATGTCCGTCTAGTCCGGCGATAGCTCCATGTTTTGAACCTCGGACAGTGACTGTAGCTCCGGGAAGTGCTTCACCGCTTGCATCACGTATCCATCCACTAATCGTGATTTTATTAGTCTTTCTTTTCTTAATAACGATGGCAGTGCCTGATACTTCATAAGTCAGGTTAGTTCCTTCCAGACATTCATCCAGAATTTCGGTGATCGTTTTGTTTTTTGCCCTTACGCTGATATCGGTTATGTTAGCGATATCTTCTGTTGCGTACATAAAGATGAATTTTGTACGGTTTTGCAAATACCAAAGCGTAGATTCCAGGCTTTCGCCTCTCAGATCAACGGAGATTCGCTGATTGTCTTGTGCTTGAATCATAAGTGAAGAAAGGGAGAATATCCATAAAAGGCAGAGCTTAACGAAATTTCTGCTTACATAAGATACTCCCTTTGAGGAGGATTGTGTTCGTTTTTTCATAATGCGTTAGTTATAATATGTATTAATAGTTATTGTTTATAAGAAATGTGCAGTATACCTTCTCTTTGTTTTATGTCTACCATATTTAATTCCATTATCATGTCGATAATTGGATTCATGTTTGCATAGCGGTTGAGATAAGCTCCGATTTGTACCTGTCTGGCTGCATCGTCTTCAAAAGTGTATGTGAATCCGTACCATTTGGAAAGATATGACATTACATTCTCAAGAGGAACGTTCATAAATATGAATGATCCGGACTCCCAGGAAGTGTATAATTCTGTATTTACGTTAGATACGGTACTTTCCCGACTATTTTTGTCATATACGAAATGTTGGTTTGGAATCAATTCATAATCTTCGTTTTCACTGCTAATCTCTATAGCTCCACTAATTAGTGTAGTACTTTCCACTTCTTCATCCGCATAAGCCCTTACATTGAAAGAAGTTCCTGTCACCCGAATAGAAGTGTGCGGTGTTTGCACGATAAAAGGATGTGCTTTATCTGGAGCAACATCAAAATAGGCTTCACCTTCAACCTGTACGATGCGTTCCTTATCGCTGAAACAAATCGGATAAGTCAGTTGTGATTCTGCGTTCAGATGTACTTTTGTTCCATCCGAAAGGACAATGTGACATTCCATACCATGCAGTGTACGAAGCGTATTTTTGATTTCTTTCACTTTGGGCTTGTTGGCAGGAGTTTGATAATTTATCCCTTTGGAGTCAATGATGAACACTTCAGTTGCACCCTCCGGAAGGACATTCTCAAAAAGGTTGAAGGTGTTGCCATTACTTAAAGTCAGTTCTCCGCCATGGGTTCCTGGAGTGATTTCACCGATTGGTTCTCCGGCTACCCAATTATAAATAAGGTATGAAATCGGTATTAACAATAGCAAAAGAAGAGCCGCATATTTCAGACTCCTTTTCCATGAAAGAAAACCGGATGTTTTTTCTCCTCCTAGTAGCGGATAGATTCTGTCCCATGCCTTTTGTGAAGAGAAGCTTTTTATTAACCGGCTGTTTTCTTCATACGTTTCCTTATTTAATATCCGGTCGGCTATTTTTTGATGCTCCGGATTTTCATCCAACCACGCATGATAGTTTTTTTTCTCTTCGGGAGTAGACGAATGAGTAAATAAGGAAGCTAAGATTTTTGCAATTTTAAATTTTTCTTTAAATGAATTCATCGTTTTTTCGATTTGTTATATAAGTAAAACAATCCAATCGAAAAAACGGGGTAATCAAAAAGTTACTTTATTTGCATAAAAATAGTAATAAGGTGTAATTTATGCCTTTGAGACTTTCGCGAAGTTTGCGATAGGCGAATTTCTTTAACGTATGGACAGTGCCTTCTGAAATTTGCAATTTGTCAGCAATCTCATGGTTTTTTAACCCTTTCATAGAGTATAAGATGATATTTCGCATTTGGGTAGGCAATTCTTCTACCGCTTTGCGAACCATGTGGAATGTTTCCTGTTCGATAATAGCAGCTTCAAAACCACTATCGAATTCTTCCTGTCCGGAAAAATTAGGAATATCTAATTGTTCATGTTTTAGGTGATTCAGACATTTATTTCGGGTGACGGTATAAAGGAAGCTTTTTACTTTCAAAATGTTGTCGAAATCTTCTTTCCGTTCCCAATAAGCTAACAATACATCTTGCGCAATGTCTTTGCAAACTTCTTTGTCTTCAATATAGTGGGATGCGAACACGCAAAGAATAGGATAGTAGTCATCAAATAGCTTTTTGAAAGCCTGTTTGTTACCACGTCTGATGTCTGCAATTATATTTTCTATATGTATGTTCACTATTTAGGGTGGAGCGACTGGTGCAGGAATTTTCTTATCCAATCTTACTTATTTTCTTCAGCTTTTCTTCTTCGATGATTTTGATCTTTCTTCCGTCGATTGTAATCAGTCGTTCCGTAGCGAACTGTGACAATGTGCGGATAGCATTCGAAGTAGTCATATTAGAGAGATTAGCTAAATCTTCGCGTGAAAGATAAATGCTCAAAGTAGATCCGTCTTCTTCCAAGCCGTAGCTTTCTTTCAGGAAGATGAGAGATTCGGCCAAGCGTCCGCGGATATGCTTTTGTGTCAGATTGACAGTGCGTTCGTCTGAGATGCCGAGATCAATAGAAAGCTGGCGGATAAAAAACATAGCCAGGTCATTATTCTGGGCAACTAAAGTTAAGATAGCATTCATAGGAATCAGACAAACAACAGAGGGTTCGAAAGCTGCTGCGGCAGTTACAAAATCTTGTTTGGCAAAATAAGCACGATAAGCAAAGTATTCGCGTGGTTTAATCATGCGAATAATCTGACTTCTACCTCCCACGCCATCTTTGAAGATTTTTACTTTCCCACTGATAAGACACATCAGATGAGAAGGTGTTTCCCCTTCGCAGTAGATGGTTTCATTTTTTTTGTAGGTTTGTATCGTATAATTGTTCATCAGAAACTCCTTTTGCTCGTTATTTAAAGGAGCTAACATATCGGATAACGGTTCCGAAATATCGATGTCTGACATATTCATTTTTACCATGAGTGCTACAAAACTGTGTTATACAGCACAAAAGTAAAAAGAAAAAATGAGAAAATGAACGAATCTATAAAAAGATTGCACAAAAGTGGGAGCTTTCGTGCAATCTTATAGGCATTTTATTTAGTAAATAACAGTTCCCTGTATTTGGGTAACGGCCATATTTCATCGTCCACTTCCATCTCCAAATGATCGATGTGATCGCGGATTTGATCGAGGTATGGACGTACTTTTTCTTCGTATGCAAATGCTCTTTCCTTGTAGTTCTCCATGTGGTTGGCTACTTTTCGTGCTTCGGTCATTTCGCGAACCAGTACTTTGATGGAAGTGACCCGGTGTGAAATTTCACGGATCAGCTCTTTGCGGTCGGCACTCAACACTTCGTATTCTTCAGCCGGGAATATTTCTTTCAGTCCGCGAAGATTTTCGAGCAACCGGTTCTGATAGGCAACGGCAGTCGGTACGATGTGGTTAATGGCGAGGTCGCCCAGTACACGGCCTTCGATTTGCACCTTCATGGTATATTTCTCCAGTTCCACTTCCAGACGGCTGTTCAATTCGGTTTCGTTGAAGATACGTTCGCCAATCAGCACTGATTTGGATTGGTTGTCAATATAGTGCATCAGGGCTTCCGGTACGTGGCAGATATTAGTCAGTCCGCGGCGTGCAGCTTCTTGTTTCCATTCTTCGGAATAACCGTCCCCTTCGAAACGAATCGGTTCGGAGGCGATAATTGTTTCTTTCAGCAGGCGGAAGATAGCTTCGTCTTTGCCAACTCCTTCTTCCATCAGCTTTTCTACCGATGCCCGGAATTCGTTCAGCTGGTTTGCCATGGCCGCATTGATTGCAATCATAGAGGCAGCACAGTTGGAAGAAGAACCTGCGGCGCGGAATTCGAAACGGTTTCCGGTGAATGCGAAAGGAGAGGTGCGGTTACGGTCGGTAGTATCCAGTAGGATTTCGGGGATGCGTCCGATACCTAACTTCAGGGTGGTTTTTTCTTCCGGTGTCATTTTCTCGTTTCCTACCTGGCGGACAATTTCGTCGAGAGTAGACGAGAGTTGTGAACCCAGAAAGCAAGAGAGGATGGCGGGAGGAGCTTCATTGGCTCCCAAACGATAGCTGTTGCTGGCGCTCATGATGGAGGCACGCAGTAAATCCTGGTTTTTATAAACCATCATTAAGGCGTTTACCAGGAAAGTGAGGAATAGCATGTTTCCTTTCGGATTCTTTCCGGGGGCGAACAAGTTGATGCCGGTGTCGGTGCAGAGCGACCAGTTGTTGTGCTTGCCCGAACCGTTTACTCCGCTATATGGTTTCTCGTGCAGGAGTACATTGAAATGATGTTTCCTTGCGATACGCTTCATCAAATCCATGACAAGTTGGTTGTGGTCGTTGGCAAGGTTGCAGTTTTCGAAGATAGGGGCCAACTCAAATTGGTTGGGGGCTACTTCGTTATGACGGGTTTTGGCGGGAATACCCAGTTTGTGACACTCAATTTCGAGTTCTTTCATAAATGCCGTGACACGTGGAGGGATAGAGCCGAAATAATGATCCTCCAACTGTTGGTCCTTAGCAGAAGAGTGGCCCATCAGTGTCCGTCCTGTCAGGCAGAGGTCGGGGCGTGCATTATATAAGGAAGAGTCAACTAGAAAATATTCCTGTTCCCATCCTAAATTGGTATATACGCGGGTGATGTTCTTGTCGAATAGTTGGCAGACATCCGTTGCTGCTTTATCTACGGCGGCAAGTGCTTTCAATAAGGGAGTTTTGTAATCCAGTGCTTCACCTGTATAAGAAATGAAGATAGTGGGGATACAAAGAGTGGTGTCTACCACGAATGCCGGTGAAGAAACATCCCAGGCTGTATATCCTCGTGCTTCGAAAGTGTTGCGGATACCGCCGTTAGGGAAAGAAGAGGCATCCGGTTCTTGCTGGATCAGTAGTTTTCCGGAGAAGCGTTCAATCACTCCGCCATCTTCACCGAATTCGATAAAGCCGTCATGCTTTTCGGCTGTTCCGTCTGTCAGAGGCTGGAACCAGTGTGTGTAGTGAGTGACGTTGAGTGACTTGGCCCAACTTTTCATGCCGTTAGCAATCAAATCTGCTATTTCGCGGCTGATAGGCGTACCTTTTTCGATAGCATCGGTTACAGCTTTGTAGGCTTCTTTGGGAAGATACTCCTGCATCTTCTTGCGGTCGAACACGTGGCTACCATAATAATCAGAGAGTTTGTTGGAAGGGGCAATAACTTCCAGAGGTTTCCGGTTGGAAAGCTCTTGTAAGGCAAAAAAACGCATTTTTGACATAAATGGTCTACTTTTTATCGGTTGATGGTGCAAAATTATATGTTTTTTCTGAAAGTACCCCTATTTTAAAGGGGGTATTTTTAGAAATGAATGTATTTTTCTATAGATACCCCCTCTGTTGATTCTCCAACTTCTGTTCTTATTGCTTCTGTTGGTCCATTTCTTTAGCCATCTGTTTAACCAAACTTTCCACTTGGATATAATGGTTGTGATAGTTTTTGTACAACAGCTTGAATATTTGGCTATTCATGGCCATTTGAGTAAGGAATTGTAAATGTTTGCCCATAGCGGCATTCATTTGTATACGTTCTTTCTTGCTCAAATTGTCTTGTATGGAGTAAGCTCCGCATGAAATTTGTATTTCTGCAATACCTTCATCCCACGGGTGGGTGTTGAGGAGAGTCAGTGCTGCCATGATTTTTTTCAGGTCTTTCAGCAGAATGTTTAATAGTTCGAATTCGGTGCGGTTTACGGAGCAGGAATCCGGATGCAGGAGGAAAGCAAATTTAAGGTAGAAATCCTTTAATTCTTCTTTAGGAATAACAAATGAATCTTTGGAAGCCTTTATCATGCCTCCCACCGCTGGTTGAACAGTAACTTGTTTTGTTTCCATAATGTAATTATGAATAAGGTGGTAGGCGAAGATTTTCTATGAAATAAGAGCGGTTCCGCCTTTCCCGTTGCATTTCACCAGAAGGCAGTAGATGCATTAACATTCTACACGGGGGTACGGAACCGCCATATAGAATGAACATGAACAGGCATAAAAATGCCTGCCACGGAAATTGGCAGGTTTCCCCGCCTTCTGGTATGAAATGCACTACAAAGGTACGACAATTTTCTTCTTTGTCAAGAATAAAGTGATAAATAAAAAGGTAAGAGTAAGCATTTCTCTTTTTTATGCAGTTCTTAATTAAATGGGAATTTAGCGGTTAAATGGGAATTTTGCAGTTAAATGAGAATTTATCGGTTAAATGGGAATTTTGCAGTTAGGCTGAAAGCCTTACAATTATA
>OLNS01003060.1_pt1 | contig 10138 bp, 9 predicted proteins | sample 1673031 | NCBI WGS metagenome assembly OLNS01 (sample SAMEA3136748, study PRJEB25190) | human gut metagenome | biome: human gut; feature: human-associated habitat; material: faeces | place: Austria | collected 2013
TTGATAACGCACCCCGGCGACAAACGAACCTGAAACGCCCAAGCCGCCTTCGGCGCATCATCCGTCCGGCAATGCGGCGGCTACCGGATTCCCCAAAAGCGCAAAACGGGTACGGCAGGGCTGACAAGTGACGCATTTCACAGACTAGAAGAATTCTTTGCCCGAACCGTACCCGGTAATATCGGCCTGCGCAAAAAAAAGCAAGGGCGCAGGTGCAACTCCCGTTGACCGGCCTTCCGAGCCTTGCATGGCAGTTGTCCTTACGCCCAAGCCCGTCCCGGCGCAAGGCCGGGACATGACAAGGGTTTCAGACAATGTTTACACCATGCATAAACCTGTTATATAAACAGTCGGAAGTTCGTCAACGGCGTAAAGGTTGTCTTAACCTTATAATATGTCGTTACGGCGGTGCCGTATCGTTTCGCAAAGTTAGCATAATTTCTGTATTCGGAGTTTCTGTTTACCGATACAAATATATAAACAATTCCCCAATAAATACCGATCGGTAGTCGATATTTTTCGAGAAAAGCAATTTTTTTGTATGAAATGAGTTTGCCGAGAAAAGATAATCAGTTCTTAAACGACCTTGCCGAGCGATTGAAAGCATTACGCAAGAAGAGAAAATTATCTCAAATGCGTGTTACGATGGATACCGGAATCAATATAGGCCGGGTGGAATCGGGCAAACGAATGCTGTCGGTCTACTCAGTAGCCATTTTATGCAGCTATTACGGCGTTTCAATGGAAGAATTTTTCCGGGGAATCAAACTGACCACAAATCCGTGGGAATAACCTTTCAAAACAGGTCACGCTTTCCGACTGCAGGATCATCTTATTCGAATAACAGAACCGCACAAATAAAAAAAGGTTCCGCCTTGAAGGGAGGAACCTTTTTTACAATGCGTATCGGACAGACTACTCCGTCTCTTCGATAACGGCCTTAAACAGCTCGACGTCCTCCAAGGTGGAGTTCATGACGTAGGTGTATGCCTCCGAAATCTTGCCTTCGGCCAGCTTGCAGAAGACCTTCGCCGAATTGACATACTCCTCCGACTCGCCGGCCTGACGCGCCAGCAGGTAGGTGATGATGATATGTCCGGCAGTCTCGACAAGACGGCGGGCGTGGAAATCCTTGAAGCCGCAAAGCTCCTTGTCCCCCGCTTCGACGCGGGCGATCATCTCCGCGAATTTCGCGGTCAGCTCCTTCAGCTTCGCAACGACGGGCTGCATGGGCTGGCTGTATTCGGCGGCGGCGTAACGCTCGATCTGCTCCATGAAGGTGCCTTTGGTCACGGAGTTGATGGCCGCGACGACCTGCAGCTGCGAAGTGCCTTCATAGATATTCATGATGCGCGCGTCGCGGTAGAGACGCTCGCAGGGGTAATCCTTCATGAAGCCCGAACCGCCGTGGATCTGGATGGCGTCGTAGGCCTGCTGATTGGCGTACTCCGACGAGAAGAGCTTGACAAGCGGCGTGAAGCCGTCGGCAAGGCGGTTGTAGAACTTCATCTCCTGACGCTCCTCGCCTTCGAGCGAACGTTCGTGCGCGATATGGCCGTACTGCTTGTAAACCTCGACGAAGCGCGTGGTTTCGTACAACAGCGCGCGGACGCCCTGCAATTTGGCTTTCATGTTGGAGAGCATCTCCGAAACGGCGGCGAAGCGGATGATCGGCTTGCCGAACTGCTCGCGCTCGTGGGCATATTTCAGGGCTTCGCGGTAGGCGGCCTCGCAGAGACCCACCGACTGGGCGCCGATGCCCAGACGGGCGGCGTTCATCAGCGACATCACGTATTTGATAAGGCCCATCTTGCGGTCGCCGACCAGTTGCGCCGGAGCATTGGTGAAGACCAGCTCGCACGTCGGCGATCCCTTGATACCCATCTTGTTCTCGATACGGCGCACCTTGACGCCGCCGTCGCGCTTGTCGTAGACCAGCATCGACAGACCGCGGGCGTCGGTCGTGCCCTCTTCGGTGCGGGCCAGCACCAGCGAAACGTCGCCGTCGCCGTTGGTGATGAAACGCTTCACGCCGTTGAGCAGCCACGTCTGCTTCTCCTCGGACCACGTGGCCTTGAGCATCACGGCACCCAGATCCGATCCGGCGTCCGGCTCGGTGAGGTCCATGGCGCAGGTAGCGCCCGCGGAAACCCACGGCAGGAATTTGGCCTTGATCTCCTCCGAAGCGAACTCGTTGAGCGTCTCGGCGCAGTCCTGAAGGCCCCAGATGTTCTCGAAGCCGGCGTCGGCGCGCGACACCATTTCGTTGGCCATCACGAAGCAGACCAGCGGGAAGTTAAGACCGTCGTACTTGCGCGGAAGCGTCATGCCGCTCAGGCCCGCATCGACGATCGCCTTCATGTTCCGGACCGTACCCGAAGCGTACTCCACATGGTCGTTCACCACGCGGGGGCCTTCGTGGTCCACGCCCTCGGCATTCGGAGCAATGACCTCGCCGCAGACCTCGCCCGCGATCTCCAGCACGCGGCGGTAGGAGTCCATAGCGTCTTCGAAATCCTGCGGCGCGAAATCGTAGAGGTCCTTTTCGGCGAAACCGCGCTCTTTCAGCTCCACGATCTTGCGCATCATCGGATGCCCAAGGTGGAACTGCAAATCTTTGTTATCTGAAAAGAAATTTGCCATTACTTCGAATTTTGTTTGTAGTACTTAATCATCTTGGGGATTATCTCATTGACGTCGCCCGTGATGGCGTAGTCGGCGATCTTGTTGATCGGGGCTTCGGGATCGGTGTTGATCGAGATGATCATGGCCGAACCGTCCATACCCGCCGTATGCTGGATCTGACCCGAAATACCGCAGGCGATGTAGAGTTTGGGGCGTACCGTCACACCGGTCTGACCCACCTGGCGCGCATGGTCTGCGAACCCGGCGTCGACGGCTGCGCGGCTCGCGCCCACCTCGGCACCCAGCACGTCGGCAAGCTCGAACACCAGATCGAAGTTCTCCTTCGAACCCATGCCGTAACCGCCGGCGACGATGACGCTCGCGCCCTTGATGTCGATCTTGCTCTCCGAAATCTCGCGGTCGAGGATCCGCACCGCCAGATCGGTGTCCTTCACGAACTTCTGCCAGTCGATCTTCTTCACCTCGCCGGCGCCCGGCACGGCGGCGTACTCGCGGCGCATGACGCCTTCGCGGACGGTAGCCATCTGGGGACGGTTGTCGGGATTGACGATCGTGGCGATGATGTTGCCGCCGAAAGCGGGACGGATCTGGTAAAGCAGGTCCTTATACTCCTTGCCGGTCTTGGCGTCCTTGTGGTCGCCGATCACCAGCTGCGTGCAGTCGGCCGTAAGACCGCTGTAGAGGGCCGACGATACGCGCGGGGCGAAGTCGCGGCCGTTGCAGGTCGCGCCGAACAGCGCGATCTGGGGTTTCTCCTGTTCGATCAGGCCGCACATGACGGCCGTATGGGGCAGCGTGCGGAAAGGTGCGAAGATCTTGTCGTCGGCGACCCAGACGGTGTCGGCGCCGTATTTGGCCAGTTCGGTCTCGATACCTGCAAGATGCTCGCCCAGCACTACGGCTTCGAGCTTCACACCCAGCGTCGTGGCCAGTTCGCGGCCTTTGGTCAGCAGTTCGAGACACACGTCGGCGACCTTGCCGCCCTCGTTCTCGATATATACGAATATATTGTTCATGGATTACTTCTGCGGATTTAACCGAGCGTGTGGCTCGCGATAAGTTCGACCATCAGTGAATTGATATCCTCGTCGGAAGACGTGAGTTTCTTGGCCTCCTTGGCCTGAAACACCACGTTCTCGATCTTCTTGACCTTGGTGGGCGAACCCGCAAGGCCCAGCTGCTGCGGATCGGGATTGACGTCGGCGGCGGCCCACTCGACGATCTGCAGGTACTCCTTGGCGGCGGCGCGCTTGGCGGCCGGCGAGTCGGGAGCTGCGGCGATCTCCGATTTGGCGAGGGCGAATTTGCAGGTCATCACGCGCTTGGCGTTGCGCGGACGGCATTCGGGAGCCGACGCGTTGACCGTAACGACCACAGGAACGGGCGTCTCGACCGTCTCCATGCCGCAGTTCAGGCGGCGTTTGATGACCAGCGAATCCGCTTTGATTTCGGTAATCTCCTCGGCATAGGTCACCTGCGGCAGGCCCAGCTTCTCGGCCACCTGAGGTCCGACCTGCGCCGTATCGCCGTCGATGGCCTGACGGCCCGCGAAGATGATGTCGGGAGCGATCATTTTCAGCGCGCAAGAGAGCGCGTACGACGTGGCGAGGGTGTCCGAACCGGCGAACTCGCGGCCCGTAAGCAGATAGCCGCCGTCGGCCCCGCGGAACATGGCGTCGCGGATAATGTCGGCGGCGCGCTGCGGACCCATCGTAAGGATATGAACCGTGGAGCCTTCGGTGCGGTCTTTCAGCGCGAGCGCCATTTCGAGCGCATTGAGATCCTCCGGATTGAAGATGGCCGGCAGCGCCGCGCGGTTGACCGTCCCTTCGGGGGTCATCGCATCCTTACCCACATTGCGGGTATCGGGCACCTGCTTGGCCAATACGACAATTTTAAGTGCTTTTTTCATAAGGTTATAGTTACAAAATTAAATCGGTTTCGTTGTTTCGGACGCCGCGGCAGGCGGAAAACTCCGCGCACGGGGCCGCATATCCGGCCGCAATACGGCATGCGGGATACATTCGGCGCAGCATACGCGGCATGCGACATGCGGCGGCCGAAAGACTCCCCTACCGGACGATCGTTTCGCCGCGGTCGGGACCGACGGAGATGATCTTCACGGGAACGCTCGTCTCGCGCTCGATGAATTCGACGTACGCCTTGAATGCGGCCGGGAAGTCGTCGTAACTCTTGCAGTCGCGCAGGTCGCACTTCCAGCCTTCGAACTCGCGGTAGACGGGTTTCAGGTCGTCGCCGATCTCGTAGGGGAAATGCGCGGTGCGCTCGCCGCCGACCTCGTATTCGGTGGCGACCTTGACGGTCTCGAAGTCGTTCATGACGTCGGACTTCATCATGATGAGCTGTGTCACGCCGTTGATCATGATCGAATATTTCAGCGCGACAAGGTCGAGCCAGCCGCAACGGCGCTCACGGCCCGTAACGGCGCCGTATTCATGGCCGATACTGCGCATCCGGGCGCCCGTTTCGTCGAACAGCTCCGTAGGGAACGGGCCGCTGCCCACGCGCGTGCAGTAGGCCTTGAAGATGCCGTAGACCTCGCCGATACGGTTCGGGGCGATGCCCAGACCGACGCAGGCGCCGGCGCAGACGGTATTCGAGGAGGTGACGAACGGATACGAACCGAAGTCCACGTCGAGCAGCGTGCCCTGAGCGCCTTCGGCCAGAATGCTCTTGTCCTGAGCCAGACACCCGTTGACGAAATATTCGCTGTCGATGATGTTGAAACGCTTGAGGTATTCGACGGCCTCGAACCACTTCCGTTCCAGCTCCGCAATATCATATTCATAACCCAGACCGCGCAGAATGCTCTCGTGGCGCGCCTTGGCCCGTGCATAAATCTGCCGGAAATCGGCGCTCAGCACGTCGCCGACGCGCATGCCGTTGCGGCTCACCTTGTCGGTATAGGTCGGACCGATGCCTTTGCCCGTGGTGCCGATCTTGGCGCTGCCCTTGGCCGCTTCGTAAGCCGCATCGAGAATGCGGTGGGTCGGCAGGATCAGGTGGGCTTTCTTCGAAATGCAGAGTTGTTTGGTCAGGTCGTGGCCGCTGGCTGCGAGCGCCTCGGCCTCCTCGCGGAAGAGGACGGCGTCAATGACAACGCCGTTGCCGATGATGTTGGTTTTTCCGCCCTGAAATATGCCCGAAGGAATCGAGCGGAGTACGTATTTCTCGCCGTTGAACTCCAACGTGTGACCGGCATTGGGACCGCCCTGAAAACGGGCGACGACCTCGTAGGCAGGCGTCAGCACATCCACGACTTTTCCCTTGCCCTCGTCACCCCATTGCAGGCCGAGGATAACGTCAACTTTTTTCATTGTATCCGGTTGTATTTTTGTGTACAAAAGACATTTTTTGCATCCAAAGGTACTAATTATTATCCGAAATACCCAATTCGCCGCGGCGACTTTTCAACAATGTATCAGAAATCGGATGCGAAAAAAACATCCTGCGACGAAAAAACAAAGCACTGTGTGAAATCGGCGGAATAAAATTCGCGGGCGGAGCAGGCGGACGGGACAGAGCAGACGGAGCGGACAGAGCGGACGGAGCGGACGGAGCGGACGGAGCGGACGGAGCGGACAGACACGAATGAGCGGAGAGACGAAGCGCGGGCAGGCAGGTGGCAGGCGGAGCAGACAGAAAGGTCAGAGCAGGAGGGCGGGACGAACGGAGCGGATAAAGGAATAGGCGGGAATCAGACAAAGCTGACAGACGGAGAGACGAAGCAGACGGGACAGGACGAATGGGCGGGCAGATGGGCGGGCAGAATGGATAAAAGGATAGACAGGGATCAGACAAAGCTGACAAACGGAGAGACAAAGCAGGCGGAACAGCCGAACGAATGGACAAACGGGCGGACGGGCGGAACAGACGGGGACAGGACGAATGGGCGGACGGGCGGACGGGCGGACGGGCGGAGAGACGAACCAAACAGACGGAAAGACGAAACGGCCAAAACGGGCGAAGCGGCCGGATAGGCGGGCAGATGGGCGGACGGAGCGGCGGACGGAGCGGAAAGGCAAGCAGAGCGGACGGAAAGGCAAGCAGAGCGGACGGACTGCAGAGACCCCGCATCGCCATTCGGAAGATTCGCAAAACGCCGGACTGAATCATGCCGCAGGCGAAGAAAAAACGACAATCCCGCCCCGGAGAAACCGGACGGGAGCGAATCGGACGGAAGTGGAGGCCGGGAGCGGAGGCCGGGAGCGGATCAACCAAAAAGACGATACGGAATCAGCGGACGATTATTTCGGTATGTCCGTCGGCACTGACGCTCTGCGATGCGCGGCAGTAGACGGTCGTGAGCGGAGGATTGCCGCCCGCGTCGGCCTTAAGCCGCTCCGAGCAGGGCCGCAGGTCGAGCGTCACGAGCCGGTTGCCGCTGCAGTCGAGCAGACGGAGCGCTCCGGCGGATTTGAGGTCCAGCAGCGTGAGCGCATTGTCCGCGCAGTTCAGCTCCAGAAGAGCGCGCAGGCCGTCCAGATCGAGCGAAGCGATGCGGTTACGGCTGCAATCGATCGTCTGCAACAGCGTACACTTGCGCAGATCGAGCTGCGTGAGGTCGTTGCCGCTGCAGTCGAGCCGTTCGAGCCGCGAGAATTCGCCGATCTCCCACATATGCGCGATGCCGCGGTCAGGGCAGTCCATTTTCAGGACGCGCTGCGCTTCGTAGCGCGAAATGCGTCCGTCGTGGTCGATGTCGAAATGCTCAAGGCAGTAAGCCTCGAATGCGGGATCTGCAAAAGTGATGTATACACGCTTGTTCTTGTCGTCGCGTTCGTCTTCCGCAAGGCCGCAGGCCGCAAGAAGCGCAAACGCGAGGAGAGGAACGAAGCGGGTCATAGGCCTCAGATGTTTACGTCGTCGTCGGAGTCGTCGCCGCCGTCGGAATTGCCGTCGTCCTGAATCTCGTCGGCACCCTTGATCTCGTCGTCGTAGTAGTCCTTGTCGTCGTCCTCCTGCGCATTGTCGTCGATCTTGACGTCGATCTTAACCATGTAGGCGATTTCGTCCGTATCGAAAGGTACGGCATAGAAAAAATCTCCGTTGGGCTTGTCCACGCGCATCATCGCTTCGGTGAACCCCAGCGGGTATTTCTGCTTGACGGCCTCCTGCAGTTCGGGGGCCAGATTATGGAAGCTCGTTACGATATGTTTCTTCGTCGTATTCTGTTTAGCCATAATAATGCTTGGAAATTTTCTGCAATTATAAGCAAAATTTACATATCGCACCACATACTCAATTTTTTTTTGCATTTTTTTTGAATTTGCAGGTAGTTACGAACAAAATACGTACCTTTACGCAGGTTATACTTATATTATGATACGCGAGAGAATCGAAGAGCTGCGGCGGCAGCTTGAGTACCATAACTTCAGATATTACGTCGAAAACGCCCCCGAAATCTCCGACTTCGAATTCGACACCATGATGCGCGAACTGCAGGATCTGGAGCGCGCGCATCCCGAAATGGCCGACCCCAACTCACCTTCGGTACGCGTCGGAAGCGACATCACCGCGGAGTTCCGAAGCGTGAAGCACCGGTTTCCGATGCTTTCGCTCGGCAACACCTATTCGCCGGACGAGCTGCACGAGTTCATCGAGCGGATCGAGAAGGAGACGGGCCCCACGGAATTCGTCTGCGAGCTGAAGTTCGACGGCACGGCCATATCGCTCACCTACGAGGACGGGCGGCTGCTGCGTGCCGTGACGCGCGGCGACGGCACGCAGGGCGACGACGTGACGGCCAACGTCCGCACGGTGCGGACAGTGCCCCTCAGGCTCAGGGGCGACGACTGGCCCGACTATTTCGAAATACGCGGCGAGATACTGATGCCCTACGCCTCGTTCGACAAAATCAACGCCGAACGCGAGGCGGCCGGGGAGACGCTTTTCGCCAATCCGCGCAACGCCGCGGCCGGAACGCTCAAGCAGCAGGCTTCGGCGGTGGTCGCGCGGCGCGGTCTGGACTGCACGCTCTACCAGCTGGCGGGCGACGACCTGCCCTTCACGAACCATTGGGAGAGTTTGCAGAAGGCACGCGAATGGGGATTCAAGATTTCGGACCAGATGCGCATATGCCGCAGTGTGGAGGAGATAGACGCCTACATCGCCCATTGGGACGAAGCGCGCAGGGAACTCCCCTTCCCCACCGACGGCGTGGTAATCAAGGTAAACGACTTCGGCGTGCGGCGGCAGCTGGGATTCACGGCCAAGGCCCCGAAATGGGCCGTGGCCTACAAGTTCAAGGCCGAGCAGGCGCTCACGCGGCTGGACAGCGTGTCGTTCCAGGTGGGACGCACGGGGACCATAACGCCTGTGGCGAACCTCGAACCGGTGCTGCTGGCCGGGACGACCGTGCGGCGTGCGACGCTGCACAACGCCGAGCAGATGGCCCTGCTGGACATCCGCCCGGGCGACATGGTATACGTCGAGAAGGGCGGCGAGATCATCCCCAAGATCACGGGGGTAGACCTCTCGCAGCGGCCTGCGGACAGCAAACCGTTCGAATACATCACCGTATGCCCCGAATGCGGCACGCCGCTGGTGAAATACGAAGGCGAGGCGAAGCACTACTGTCCCAATCAGGGCGGATGCCGTCCGCAGATCATCGGACGCATCATCCACTTCATCCGCCGCAAGGCGATGGACATCGAGGGGCTGGGCGAAGAGACCGTCGAGCTGCTTTACGAAAACGGGCTGGTGCGCGACGTGGCCGACCTGTACGACCTGCAGGCTCCGCAGCTGGCGTGTCTGCCGCGGCTGGGCGAGAAATCGGCAGACAACATCATCCGGAGCATCCGGGGATCGGTCGAAGTGCCTTTCAGGCGCGTGCTGTTCGGGCTGGGAATCCGCTTCGTGGGCGAAACCACGGCCAAATACCTCGCGGAACACTTCCGGTCGCTCGACGCGGTGATGAAAGCCACGCGCGAGGAGCTGACCGAAGCCGACGAAGTGGGCGGACGCATCGCCGACGCGATCATCGAATACTTCGCCGACGAGAAGAACCTCGCCATCATCCGCCGCCTGCGCGACGCGGGCGTGAAGTTAGAAGCCGAAGCGCGCGAGCTGGCGTCGGAGTCGCTCGCGGGAAAGAGTTTCGTGATATCGGGCAAGTTCTCGAACCACAGCCGCGACGAGCTGAAAGAGCTGATCGAAATACACGGCGGCAGGAACCTCGCGGCCGTATCGGCGAACGTCGATTACATCGTGGCGGGCGAGAATATGGGTCCGGCGAAGCTCAAGAAAGCCGAGAAGCTGGGCGTGAAGATCATCTCCGAAGAGGATTTTATCGCCATGATCGGCAGCGACGAAATACCCGCCGCAAATGCGGCGGAAAAGCGGACGTAAGGGGGCGCGGAAGGGAGCACGGCGCACAAGGATGCGGCCGAGCCGAAGCTGTTTTAGCCGGCAGACGCAACCGGATAGGCCGTCCCCGCCGGTACGAAGAAACGGAGGCGGGAACAGAAGA
>OLNS01003061.1_pt1 | contig 10136 bp, 6 predicted proteins | sample 1673031 | NCBI WGS metagenome assembly OLNS01 (sample SAMEA3136748, study PRJEB25190) | human gut metagenome | biome: human gut; feature: human-associated habitat; material: faeces | place: Austria | collected 2013
ATTATTCTGTGTGATATTTGCATTAAAATCTTCTGCTTTCTGCCATTCATCGGTATAATCTTCCGGCGTCATGTTGTTTACGCTGCTCTCATAATTACTGATCAGCTGGCTTTGCCGGTAAGTATTCCACTGATTCGAAATCGTTGGATAAGCCAGGATTCCGAATCCAACCAGAAACAGCAGTCCGAAAAGAATCGGAGCTAATCTGCCTTTTTTCTTTACAGGCTTTTTTTCCAGTTCTTTTTCACTCATTCTTCAGATTCCTTTTGTTTTGCTGCTTTCTTCTGCAGTTTTTTCTCTCTGATAAATAATATAAGGATAAATACTCCGGTAATGACAATTCCTACCACTACCCAAAGTAAATAATTCGTATGTAAGCTGAGGCCACTGAGTGGTGTCTGCTCATCTGTCACTGCCTGCTCTTCGTAAGGAACTCTGTGTCCCCGAACCATCAATCTCTGCGTATTGACACCGTATGGTGTACAAGTCAGCAACGTCACCAGATCTTCGCCATCCTCTACTGCCAATGCGGATGTATCTTCCGGATCTACCACCAGGATCTGATCTACTTCGTAACAAAGGGTTTCATCCAGTACATGGATCAGAAAATGATCTCCAATCTCCAACTGATCCAAATCGGTAAAAAGGGATGCACTCGGCAATCCGCGGTGCGCAGAAATAACCGCATGGGTGTTCTCGCCACCGATTGGAAGGGAACTTCCTTCCAGATGTCCTGCCGCTTTCTGTAATACTTCGTCACTTGTTCCATGATAAATTGGAAGCTTGATGTCAATCTTTGGAATCTCTACAATACCCATCATCCCGTCTCCGGCAATATTCAGGCTGTTCTCATAACTGCTGTCCGCTTCCGTCTGTGCCTCTGCCACGGCAAAGGAATCCGGCAAAATGCTTGGAAGCAATGCATCGTTATAGGCTTCCGCTTTTTTCATCTCTGCTGCGTAATCAATGTTTCCCGCCGCTTCCTTATCAGCTACAACACTTTCGTAATTGCTGATGAGCTGCTTTTGTCTATGATTGTTCCACTGGTTTGCAACAAGTGGGTACAGCAATAAGGACAAACCGGCTAAAAATATAAGAATGATTACTATTTTACTGCTTTTCTTTTTCATCCGGGCTCTCCTTGTTGTTGTAAATTACTCTTTTTTATGAATCCGGGGCGGCTGCCGCCCCGGATTCTGTTGTTCCGTCAGTAAATCTCACTTACTGATGTTCACTATCATTCATTATTTGTTTGCTTTCTTGCGGCTTGCGAAGAAGAAGAAAGCTGCTGCTACCATGATTGCACAACCTGCGATTGTGAAGATAGTAGTACCGATACCACCAGTGGATGGGAGGGAAGAAATGCTTGTATTCTGGATGTTCATACCACCATTTTCTGCACGTGTCATTGTTCCTTCATTATTTACTGTAAAGTTTGCAACTTCTTTAAGTGCATCGCCAGTTGCGTTAATGCCTTCACCAACTTTTACAGTCCAAGATTTGAGCATACCAACTTCTTTATCCTTTGGTAATGTCTCACCTTTCTGATAGTATGAAGCTTCAATTACAACTTTAAAGATTGTTGTATTTACAGAATAACCGTTTGGAGCTGCTGTTTCCTGAAGGTAGTATGTACCTGCGGCAAGACCTGTAAAGTGAAGCTGACCTTTTTTGTCACCCTGTGTTTCAGAAGTTGTTGTCTTATAAGGATCACCTTTAAAGGAACCATCTTCTTTTAACTGTTCTGCTTTATACAGAGCAAATGTTGCATCATTTAAGCCCTCTGTATCTGTTGCCTTATCACCCTTTTTGTTGATGATACCTGTTGTACCTGTTGCAGCGCCATCAATATCAAATGTGTATGTGTATGTCTTGTCGTTATCTGAACCATCATTGCCATTTGTCTTTGAATCTCTTGTGTAGTTTAATGTGACATCATTGACATTTGCATTATCATTAAGAGTAGCATCACTTGTTAATGTTGCATTATAAGTAATTTCAACCACTTTGCCTGCATATGCATTAAGTGTATATTTGTCACCTACTACAAAATCAACTGTAAGGACTGTCTTACCACCCTTTGTTGATGGAGTAAATGTATAATCTGTGCCTGCAACTAAAGCCTTATCTGTACCATCGGTATTAGCGCCTTTAACTACAACATTAAGACTTTCATCTGTATACTGTAAACCTTTATCTAATGTATCAACTACATTTAACTTCGGGTTAGTGCCATTATAGTTTGGAACTGGATTAACAGAAACTTTATAAGATACTGTATCACCTACGTTTGCAGAATTACCTTTATCTGTTCCATTACCACTTGTAATCACTTTGTCAACTTTTGGCTGGCCACTTACTTTTGCAGTTGCTCCACCTTCTTCAATTTTAAGCTCTCCTTCATGAAGGTCGTTTGTTGTACCATCTTCATTTGTATAGTAAACAGATACAACCATCGGATTATAAATATTTGTTTCAGCATTTGTTACCAGTACAAGATATGTACCCGGTTTAACTGTAGCTGTCCAGCTACCATTTGCATAAGCCATTGAAATTGCTGTTTTTGTTGTATCTGCATTAACAGCATCTGCTAATTTGTTTAAATCATCGCTTGTAATATCAAGATCAGCCTGAAGTCTGTCATTAGCAATTACAGATGGATATAATGAATTGTATCCACTGAAACTGCCACCATTATTACCATACTGTGCTTCAATAACTTTATATGCCATTACCGTAGCTGTGCTCTCAACGCCTTTTACTGTAATAGTACCTCTGTCATCTGCTGTACCATATTTGCCATCATCACCTGGTGTAGCTGCAAAACTTGTGATGCCCATTGCTAATACCATGATAAGTGATAACATCACTGCAAATAATTTCTTTAATTTCTTCATAATATTCTCCTTTACTCTCTTAGATATTATTTGATTGACATGTTACGTTGGTTTTATCCTGGCAGTCCAGGGACTGCTGGTTTTAAAGTTCATCCCTCTATTTCACCAGCACCTCCCTGCACTTGTTTTTATAAATAATCCAGGCTGCTGCCATCATAAGCAGCATACCACAGATTAAGAACCAGTAAATACCGGAACCACCTGTTGATGGAAGTTCATAGATGACTTCATTTTGTACTGTGATGACATATACATTATGATCATCTTTTGCACATGTTACTTTACCTTCCGGTCCTGAAACTGTAACTTTATTATCATCATCTGAACCAACAGTGATTGTAATACTTTCTGCAAGTTTAATGTATCCTGACGGTGCCTTAATTTCAGTTAATGTATATGTGCCTGCATTGATGATTCCTTCAAGAACCAGACCATTTGCATCTGAAATATAAGAACCACCTTTTGTTGCAGTTGTACCAACTGTCACTGTTTTGCCATTGCTGTCTACTAATGTAAATTCAGCACCTTCAAGCAGAAGGTTCGTATCTGTGCCGGCTTTTATGATTCTGATTGTTTCAGAAGATTTTGTATTTGTAATAGTTACTGATTTTCCAGAATCGTCTGTCGCATAAGATACTTTATAACTGATATTATCAAATGTTGTAACATCACCTTCATTTGCAATAGAGTACTTTTTACCTTCGTAAGTAATACTGCCGTTTGCATCCAGCTTCAATTCTCTGATTGCATAATCTGATGCGTTACGAACAATGAATGCACCACTGAAGTTATTACTGTCAGCTAATTTGATAATCTTACCTGCCACAGGTGTTTCGGTAATAACATCGTTTTCTGTTGATAACTTCACAAGCTGTGCAAGAACGACATTCTTAGATACATTCGTATCACCAAGTTCTGCCCAGTCTTTTTCAACTTTAATCTGATTTACGCTTACCTGAATCACAGGATCAAGATAATCTTCGGTTTTAGCTGTTCCCTTCCAGGTATATTCAACTTTTGCGTCTGCATTTGATTTAAAACCAAACTTACCGGAAGAAATCGCACCACCTGTTAAATTCGAGCCATTCGTTGCGTAATAACCAAATTCATTATCCTTCGTAGCGGATGTATCTGTCGGTGTACTACCTACGATCGGTGCTCCCTGGTCTGTCTTATAACCACCATATTTGATATAATCTTCATAAGCTTTATCTGTTGCTTTAAGATTTGTAATTGTGATGTAGTAATAATAGTTTTCTTCCAGCTGATAATCATCTGCAAAATCAAGAACGGCTGTCTTTGTTATGGCATCATAACTTGCTGTAGCGATTGTCTTGTTATTTAATGTAACTGCGCCAGACTGATTCAAATTAAATGTAGCATCGAACTTATCTGTATATGTGTTATTATCGCCTCTCAGAGCAACCTTAACATGAATTTTACTGTCATCAGTAACTTTTACATAATCACTTAACTGATCTGTAATCTTAACATTGGAGCAGGCAAATGTTAATGTTTCGCCGGCAATCTGTTTGAATTTATCTGTCAGCTGAGAGGAATCTGTCAGGTTCCATGTATCCTTTGTAGTTGCAGTTACTTTTGCAGAAACACGCTCTAATAATTCTTTTCCTGAAATCGTTTCTGTTGTCGGATTCTGATTCCTCCAATCGCCTCCATGATTCGTACCATACTGACAATTTCCGGAATCATTTTTATAAATAGGTATTGATCCCGGCAAACCGATGCCTACTGCATAAAAATCACTACATTTGATTAAAGCTGCTGAAGTCAACGCCTTTGATAACGTATTATAGCTGGTGTGTACACCACAGTTAGATGTGCTTCCATAATACGTCGGCTGACCATCTGTCAGGAAAATTACAATCTTTGTAGCATCTGTTCTGGCACCTGCACTTACAGCGGTTGCCGCATTACTAAGACCTTTGTCATAATTCGTACCACCATCAGCATTAAGTTTTGAAACCTTAGTCTCAAGTGTGCTGCCATCAACCCAACTATCCGTTACAATTGAAGATCCTTTTGCAAATGTCACTAATTTATATCGGGCATCCACGGTATCATTCTTTGCTGAAAATGCCGCTACAAGTGCATTAACCGCATCTTTTACATTAGCAAGTTTGCTCTTTCTGCTATTGCCATCTGATTTATTCATACTTCCTGAAATATCCATTACAAGTACAATATCTACTTTCGCTTTATTGACCTGTGTACCAACTGAACCGGAAGCGTTTAATGTGATGTCATATGTGCCATCTGCATTTTTCTTGATGTATTTTTCATGTGACATCTTATTCTCAACATCTTCGCCGGAGCCACCTCCATTTTGAACAGTGTAAACATTGCTAAATGATACTGTCTTTGACTGACCAGTCTTGATTTTCATCTGACCGGATGTTGTCGCATCAAGAATGACTGTACCGTCAACATATAATGAAGAATTTCTGTCATACCCTGTAACATCAAGGGATTTTCCTGTAGTTGCTGCTTCATTGACATCTAATGTGCTACATTCGTGTTCTGGAATGGATATCACACTTGTGCCTGTATAAATACCATCAGCCCATGACCATGTCAGCTCATTATATGTCAGCTTATGTGTACCTACATTAAATTCAAGACCTTCTGCTAATGTTTTAGCTGCTTCATATTCAAGACCAACAATTGTCTTTTCAACAGTCACACTTGCTGTACCTTCAACCGGTGTCAGCTTATCTCTCGTGAACTTGATATCATCGAGGAAGTTACCAACTGTATTATTACCTGATGCAGTATCACCTGCCACAAAGAAAAATCTTGTAGAGTACTGGCCATCAGAATTTACTTTATAAGCGCCCTGATGATATGTCCACATCTGGTCATTGTCTGTATAACTTACAACTGTCGCACCAGGATAACTGCTCTGATTATTGATAATATCCTGAACTTTTGTCTGAGTTGTCACATCGTTATCAACTGCCATTTGCGTCGACATGATAACTACATACATTGTATCATTTTCTTCTGTAGCATTCTTATTACTGCCTCTCGCTCTATGTGCCAACTGATAATTCAATGTTTCTCCAGGTGTTGTCAGTATATCCTGATACAGAGCACCTGCAGCTTCACAGTTTAACTCTGCGAACTGTATACCATCAGCAGCAGCTACCGTACCATACCAGCTATAACCATTTAAGTTGCTTTCGGAAAGCGTTCCTGCTGAGTTCTTTGTCTGCGTTGTAACGATCTCAATATCTGCACCTTCTGGATCTGCGTATCTCGTATCTGGATCGTGTGTACCTGTTGTCTGCCATACACCACCCTGTGCCTGATAATTTTCATTTGAATACTGCCAGTTATTTGTATTCAAATGGTTATCTGTAACCACTGGATTCTCAAAACTTCCGTTTCGGATTTCATCGTATCCTGTAACACTCTTTGCAATACTTTCTGCTAATGGTGTCGCATTTTCTTTTAAATCATCGTTTTCATCAAAAGCATCTGCTGCATATACAACAACTTTATATTGAACATTTGTATTTGCTGATGTTAAAGCTCCACCATTTAATGAGATATAAAGTTCAGTGCCATCATCTTTGATATCAGAACCAAGTGCTGTACCGTCTGTGCCTGTGTACTGAACCGGTGTCTGAAGTTCAAAATCACCACCGTTAATGCTTCTGTACCAGACATATTTATAATCTGTCGCACTGCCTGTGTAAATGGCTGTCATTTTTCCGCAAGTTTCGGTCAATGTAACAGAACCATCTGCCGACTGTGCTACAGTTTCTGCTGTCCAGGCTAATGCATATGTAGAAAAGCTGTTTGTAGTAATCTCTGTCTTTTCAACTTTGCTGTCCTGTGTTGCAGCAATATCCGCTTTATTTTCTTCTGTCATGTTGACAACATTCTGGACGTTACCATGTTCATCTTCTTCAAGATGCATCACTGTGATGCCAAGATCTGCTGTACTTTCAAGTCCATCTGTATTTTCTACAGTCTGAACAGCTTCGTCTGCGATGACTGCCTGTTTATAGTTCATCGTCACTTTGACTTCACCGTTTGGTTCGACTTTGTTGCCGTCTGCATCAACTAATGTAATATCATAAGCAAGAAAACCTGCAATGTCATAATCTTCGTTTTCCACTTTTTCCTGAAGCAGCTTTTCAACTGCTTCATACTGAGCTGATGTATCACTGTTATCTTTGACAATCGGTGTCACACTTAATGATGCTTCTTCAGGGATTGCATTTTCTTCAACTGCTTCTACAGAAATCTTTACCTGTGCATCTTCGTAATCTAATGTCTGATTTGTAAAATCTGTTGTGTAAAGTTCATTTTCTGTTTCGGATTCTGATTCGCTTTCAGATTCCAATTCAGTTTCAGACTCTGTTTCTTCCTTATTTATATCTTCTGTTTCGGATTCTTTCTCCATCTCATTGACTACATAACAGCCATAGATTGTATTCTTTCTTGCCTCGAAATTGATTTCTGTTGCTTTGCCCTTATCATTTAAAATGATATTTGACAAATCGTAGTCATCAATGTTCGCTGTGCTTTTACCGGCTTTCTGAAATTCTTTGATCAAAAGACTTCTCTGTGAAATTTCTGCAAGTTCATCATCAGAGGAAGTATTTGTATCGTGTGGGTCAAAGTAAAACACCTTTGCACTTTCCACGTCACCAACATTGATTTTGCTGTTTTTAATATTGACTGTAATTTCTTTTAATGGCTCTGTTTCCACACCATTCACAAGGAATTTAATATCAAATATCACATAGTCGCCAACTTCATATGTATCTTTGTCGATTTCTTTATCCATCAAAGATGTAATATATGTAAGCTGTGCGGATGTCAGTCGGTTGACCTGCATCGTGATATCTGAAGTTGCCGCTTCAAATGCGCCATCCGGAAGATTAGCGATAACACTGATACCATCTGTGAAATCCTGTCTGAGTTCTGTCGCTTCTGAAACCGGTGTCTCTGTCTCAGGTTCTGCCTGAGTTTCCGATGCTGTCTCTGTATGTGCTTCTGTTGAAGCTTCGGTATGTGCCTCTGTCTGCTGAGTATCTGCTGCAGGTGCTTCTGTCTCCTCTGCAACAGGTGTCCCTTCCTGAACTTCTGCCTGAGTCTCCGGTGCCCCATAGGAAACCGCTTCTGTCGATGACTCTTCTGCATAATTCTGAACTTCTGTCTCTGAATCCGCTGCAGAAATATCTGCGGAAACAGAGGTTACACTGCCAAGCATCAATGCTGCACACAGCAACAAGGCTGTCAATCGTCTATGCTTCTTATTATTAAACTTACTCAACATCATTTCCTCCTTCCATTTCCTGCTCTTTCTCAACAGCGTCATCTATCAGTTTGATGAGTTCCAGTGCACTTCTGAAGTACTGTTCACGTTGTCCTTCAATCCATGTCACTTTCCCTTGCCATGTTGCATGCTCATGATCCATAATCTTGACCAGAAATGTATCTGCTTTCTTCGCTCTTCCTTTCATGACAGTACCTTCATCGTCCTTTCTGGATTACTCCGTTATTGTAGTTTTATTATAGCGAATCACCCATTACGCCAACCATTACAAAACTACATTTTTTGCAGTTTTTTTAATTTTCCCTTAATGCATTTTCCCGACATATTTCAATGATTATTTCATTATTCGACATTGTGACGATTATATTTTGTGTAATGTTCGGCCGATCCGTCATCTCAACCATTATATGCGGGTGCATGACGTAATATTCCTGAAATCATCCTAATTCTATCTGTCTTTTTTACATCCGGAAAATTGCCCTGTTTTCCCTTCTGAACACAAAAAGAGGCGCATCCTTTAATCGATCCGGATGTCCGCCTCTTTGTCGTTTTGTCATGTCGAAGAAGATTTAGTAAACCCTCTGCTTATCAATGTCTGTTATTACATTCGTTCTGTTGGCTTTATTACTGTATCGCTTGATTAATAATCTTAAAAAGTTCCAATTCACTGAAGAATTTCCACTCTTGATCGCCTTCTACCCATTTGACCATGCCCTGCCAGGTTGACCGCTGACGATACTGCACGTACAGCAACATCGTCCCCTTTTTGCCGCGCTCCTTCTCAAGCTCTTCTGCTGATTTCTTCTTCTCAGGCGGCTGTACCGTCTTCCGGCTCTTATCTGTAAATGTCCGCATCTGTGTTGATGCCTGCGGAAACTTAATCTGGTCAAATAGATTCTCTGCCAGCTCGATCAGATGAGCCACATTTGAGAAAGGACAGGCTTCTTCGCTGTAGCAATGATACAGACGCCCTGACAATTCACCATTCCGAATCTCATCCACGCAAATACTGATCAGATTGGGAGAACGCTGGAAATTCTGCTGTCTTACTATTTGTCCCATGTTTTGCCCCATTTCCATTTATTCTCATTATCTTCACTATTAAATCCGCTGTCCGCCACGGATGATACCGCATACTCCAGATACTTACTCCAGGTCTTATGCTCTCTTGAGAAATACTTCTGGATTCTCTCAAAAATCAGACTGCAGTTCTCTCTGTTGGTTCCCACCAGGAGCAGCAAATACTGTGACTTACTGTACCGTGTATAAGAATCACCTCTTCTCAGGCAATGCGCCAGTGTGTCCTGCAGCTCCTTGCCCATCATATCCAGCCGTTCCTCATTCTTCATCGGCTGCCCTTTGCCGTTGGTAATACTGCAGAGCATCAGATAAACGGACTGACCGTTGCGTTCTACGATTCTGGCCAGTAAGCGGTATGTATCACGGAACCCCGGAAGGCTGCAGAAATAAGCCCCGCTGCCCTTGTCCGTCTCCTTAAGACGCTTCTCCATCTCCGGCAGCGACTGGGTCTTGAAGTTCATCCGCCCGTTCATCTGCTCAAAAAGCTTCATCATTCGTTCTGACGGATACACTCCCAACTCATCCACAAACATCTTGGCCGTATTCTCATACTCCTTCAGAGCCTCATCGTATTTCTTCATGCGCATGAGGCAGTCGATCTGAATAGCCTGCCACTCATCGAAGGGATACATTCTGCAGGCCGGTTCACAGACTTCAATGGCTGTCTCATATTCGCCTCTGTCCATCAGTAATTCGCACAATGTATTCAATGCATTTGTATATTTCTCTTTGTAATTAGAATTCTTCGCCAGGACCACACCGTCACAGATAAAATCCGGAAGATAATCCCCGCCGTATAACTGACAGGCCTTCTTCAGCAGATCGATCTTCTCTTCGGTATTCTCCGC
>OLNS01003069.1_pt1 | contig 10119 bp, 8 predicted proteins | sample 1673031 | NCBI WGS metagenome assembly OLNS01 (sample SAMEA3136748, study PRJEB25190) | human gut metagenome | biome: human gut; feature: human-associated habitat; material: faeces | place: Austria | collected 2013
TTCAGGAGAATGCTGAAGATATTTATGCTGAAGCTAAGGAGATCAATGAGGAAAGAGCAGCAGCTGAAGAGGCTGTAGAGGATGTTGAGACAGAAGCAGAGGAAACTGCAGATGAGGATGCATTCAAAGAAACAGCAGAAGAGACAGAAGAAGCAGCAGAAGAGACAGCTGAGTAAAGAGGCGATTTTCCGTGAAATTTTATATCAAACATGAGACAAGAGGCCGGCTTCGTATCCATCTTGCTCAGAAGAGGATGAGCTACGGGCAGGCAGATACGCTGTTGTATTATCTCGAGAATCTTGCTGGAGTGGTTTCTGCCAAGGTATACGAGAGAACCTGTGACGCAGTTGTAAATTATCGGGGCAGTAGAGCTGCGGTTATCCGTGGTATCAGCGAATTTCATTATCAGGATGTAGAGGTTCCTTCACAGGTGCTGCAGAGCTCAGGGAGAGCACTGAATGCAGAATATCAGGAGAAGCTAATCTCCAAGGTGATCTGCCATTACGGAAGAAGGCTTTTTCTGCCATATCCGCTGAATGCCATTTATACAACAGCTACTTCCCTGAAATATATCTGGAAGGGAATCGATACACTTCTTCACCGTAAGATCGAGGTGCCGGTCCTGGATGCCACTGCAATTGGAGTGTCTGTATTACGTCAGGACTTTGGTACTGCAGGCTCCATCATGTTCCTGCTTGGGATCGGAGAGATCCTGGAAGAGTGGACGCACAAGAAATCCGTAGGTGATCTTGCAAGAACCATGTCCCTGAATGTTGGCAGGGTATGGCTGAAGAGAGAGGATCAGGAGATCCTGGTAGAGTCCGGAGAGGTCCAGCCGGGAGATGATGTTGTTGTACGTATGGGTACCGTAATTCCTTTTGACGGAAGTGTTACAGATGGAGAGGCTATGGTCAACCAGGCTTCTCTTACCGGTGAGTCTGTACCTGTATGCAAGAAAGAGGGTAGCGTTGCCTATGCAGGCACTGTTGTGGAGGAAGGTGAGATCACCATCCGCGTAAAGACGGTAGGTGGTTCCAGCCGCTATGACAAGATCGTTACCATGATCGAGGAGTCTGAGAAGCTGAAATCTTCTTTGGAGGGAAAGGCAGAGCATCTGGCAGATAAGCTGGTTCCGTATACTCTTGGAGGAACAGCCCTTACATATCTGCTCACCAGAAATGCAACCAAGGCCCTTGCGATCCTGATGGTAGATTTCTCCTGTGCACTGAAGCTTGCAATGCCAATCTCCGTACTGTCCGCGATCCGTGAGGCAGGTACACATAAAGTTACGGTTAAAGGCGGTAAATATCTGGAAGCAATGGCTGATGCAGATCCCATCGTATTTGATAAGACCGGAACTCTGACAAAAGCAAAACCAACGGTTGTGGATGTGGTTTCCTTTGATAACAACAATCCGGACGAGATGCTGCGTATTGCCGCATGTATGGAAGAACATTTCCCGCACTCCATGGCCAAGGCCGTTGTCAGTGCAGCCAGAAAGAAACATCTGGCACATGAAGAGATGCATTCCAAGGTTGAATATGTAGTGGCACATGGAATTTCCACTACCATAGAAGAACATAAAGCCGTGATCGGAAGTTATCACTTTGTTTTTGAAGATGAGAAATGTGTGATCCCGGAGGATGGCCAGGAGAAATTCGACAGCATTCCGGAAGAATATTCTCACCTGTATCTGGCTATTGACGGACGTCTTGCAGCTGTGATCTGTATTGAAGATCCACTTCGTGAGGAGGCAAAAGCTTCTGTAGAAGCACTGCGCGCGGCAGGAATCTCCAAGATCGTTATGATGACAGGAGACAGCGAGCGTACAGCAGCAGCTATTGCCAGACGTGTAGGTGTGGATGAATATTATTCCGAGGTACTTCCGGAGGATAAGGCCAACTTCATCGAAAAAGAAAAGGCAGCCGGAAGAAAGGTTATCATGGTAGGTGACGGAATCAATGATTCTCCGGCACTTTCCGCAGCCAATGTCGGTATCGCCATCAGTGATGGTGCTGAAATTGCCCGGGAGATCGCAGATATTACTGTAGGTGCAGATGATCTTCAGGAGCTTGTTGTTCTGAAAGAGATCAGCAATGCACTGATGAAGCGTATCAGACGCAATTACCGTTTTATTATTACCTTTAACGCAGGTCTTATCGCCTGTGGCGTTGCAGGTATCCTGCAGCCGACTTCATCCGCACTTCTGCATAATACCTCCACACTGGCGATCAGCCTGAAGAGTATGCAGAATCTGCTTCCATAGAAAATTTTTAACCGAATCAAGTAAGTCCCCTGCAGGATTGCGAATATCCGCTTGACAATAAATATAAAAAGCCGGCCAGGTTATCGAAGAGATAAGATCTTCGTGCCTGGCCGGCTTTTTTCAGGTTGATCAGACGTGTATTGCAGGTATCAGCCTGAAGATGGATCTGAGATGGTAAGTTTTATTCCTGCGGAAAAGGTTCCCTTTCCAGCTTCCGTCCGTCCGCCATATGATAGCGTTTCTTTTCGGTATCCGAGCGAAGAGGACGGGTATGCAGGCTCCGGTACCGGGAAGGACTCATGTGATAAAATTTTTCGAAGGTATGTGCAAAATGCTGCCGGCTGTTGTATCCGGAAGAAAAGGCAATATCCGTAATGTGCAGAGTACTGTTGCACAGAAGAAAGGAGGCCTGTTCCATACGCTTGCGGTTGATATAGGTATTGATAGTGCAGCCGTTTTTTTCTGTAAAGAGTGCCTGCAGATAGGATTTGTTGATCCCTGCATATGCGGAGATGGCAGGAATATCAATGTCTTCCAGATAATGCTCGTCAATATAGCGGAGCGCTTTTTTCAGATAGACGATTCCCTGGGTGCTCCGGCTGGAGTGGGCGCAGAATGCAAGCTCTGTAAGCATGCGGCTGAAAAGAAGAAAGAAGAGAAACTCTTCCTCATTTATCTGACCGGAGCTGTGCTGCAGAAAGGTGAGCAGATCCTTCAGACTGTATCCTAAGCTTCGGGAATCCGTGCCGGAGCAGAAGCCCTGGGAGGAATCCATAAAATTCCAGAACCGGGAAAATCCGGGATCCTTTTTCAGGAGAAGCTCCAGAGCAACCGGACTTTTTTCGGGAGTAAGGGAAAATTCCAGATTCAGGATCGAGCATGGAAAACCGTCCGGGATCTCAAGCCTGTGCGGGATACCCGGGCGTATAAAGATAAACTGCCCGGATTTCAGCGGAAATTCCATGTCCTGTTCCTCATCCATGCAGAAAACCCGGCAGGAACCGGAAGTAATGTACATGATCTCATAGCTGGAATGTGTGGGATGTTCCATATGATAATATGGCAGGGAAAGGGCATAAAAGGCGGAAATATGAAAATATCTGGAAGAATCCTGAAAAATATCTGGCATGAAAAACCTCCTGAGCATGTGGTGAGATCACGAATATCCATTTGACTCGTATATTCGCAATCCACAGTTGCTGTAATGTCCGTTTTGTGGTCTGTGAACAGTATATCACGTAAAAATAAATGCGACAATATATTGCATTTTTTCATTCAGGGGATGATACCTGTCACCTTGTGGAAAATCCGATGATATACTGAAAGCAAGATTACAAAAACGGGAGGATATTTTGTATGAGCGACCAAAACGGGAACATGAAAACAATCGAATTACATGAAAACGGCCTGGATATCCAGTTCCGTATCCGTGAAAACGGCGTGGTAGAGCTGGCAGATCTTTCTTCACAGGAAGTAAAAAAGTCAAACGCATTCTTTTCTGTGATAACAGGCTTGCTAGGAAGTAAAAAAGGCAGCCATGGAGCCGAAGGAAGATATTTATTATCCGGCTGTTGAGATCCACAGAAGCGGCACCGGAAGCCTGAATATGCATGCTTACAAAAACAACATCAATCAGTCCTCTGTAGACTTTGTTTATGAGAAACATGAACTGAAAGAGCAGGACGGTGGAAAAGAACTGGAGATCGTAATGGTTTCTCCGGAAAAGCTGAAAGCCGTATATCATATGCGCCTGTTTGACGGAGTTCCGGCAGTGCAGACCTGGACAGAGATCACCAACGAGGGAAGTGAAGATCAGGGCCTGACTTACGTTTCTTCTTTTATATATCAGGGAATTTCCAGAGGCGGTAACAAACCTTATTACAAAAAAACAGATATCTATGTGCCGTTTAACAGCTGGTGCTGTGAGGCACAGTGGCAGAAATATGATGCAGAAACACTGAATTTAAACGGCATGGTCGTAGATGGCTTCAATCATCAGGGATATGGACTGAACCGTTATTGTTACAGTGGAAAGGGCACCTGGTCTACCTGTGAGTATCTTCCCATGGGAATTGCCGAGGACAGAGAAACGGGGGAGACGTATATTTTCCAGATTGAAAGCTCCGGACAGTGGCTGGCCGAATATGGCTCTGCACAGGGCGGAAATCTGTATCTTGCCTTAAGCGGTGCCACAGAGCAGGAGCACGGCTGGTATAAGAATCTGAAACCGGGAGAAAGCTTCACAACCGTTCCGGCAGGGGCAGCTGTTGTAAAAGGTGGCCTGAATCCGGCAGCAGCGGCACTGACCAGATATCGGAGAAAAGTACGCAGACCAAATACGGACGATGAGAAGCTGAACGTGGTATTTAATGATTACATGAACTGCCTGATGGGAGACCCTACAACGGAGCGGGAGCTTTCCATCATTGACAAGGCAGTAGAGCTCGGATGCGAATATTACTGCCTGGATGCAGGCTGGTATGACGACGGATTCTGGTGGGACCGTGTCGGGGAATGGAAAGAAGCATCCGGAAGATTTCCCAATGGTTTGAAAGAAGTCTGCGATCATGCACACAGTAAAGGCCTGAAAATGGGACTCTGGCTGGAAATTGAGGTTATGGGAGTTGCCTGCGAGCTGGCAAACAAGCTTCCTGATGACTGGTTTGTCTGCCGCCATGGAAAACGCCACATTGACAATAAACGCTATATGCTGGATTTCCGCAATCCGGAGGTACGGAAATATTGCCGTGATGTAGTAGACAGGCTGATCAATGATTACGGTGTAGAGTACTTTAAAGTGGACTATAACGTAACCATGGGATATGGAAGTGATCTGAACAGTGACAGCTGTGCAGATGCCATCCGTGAGCATTATGAATGCCTCCATCAGTGGTATGAGGAGATCTTCCGTGATTATCCGGATCTTGTTGTGGAGAACTGCGGTTCCGGCGGACAGCGTATGGATTATGGTATGCTGAAGATCTTAAGCCTGCAGTCTACCAGTGATCAGACAGATTATCTCTACAATGCCAATATCGCTGCCAATGTAGCCAGTGCGGTAACTCCGGAGCAGGGTGGTATGTGGGTATATCCGTATGAGGATGAAGAAGAGCATGTGATCTACAATGTGGTAAACGGTATGCTCCTTCGCCCGTATATCAGCGGTATGGTATGGAAGCTTGGCGAGAATTCCATGAACCGTATGAAAGAGGGAATCGCCCTGTATAAGGAAATCCGTGAGGAAGTCCGTGACGGTGTGCCGTTCTTCCCGCTGGGCTTCGGTACTCTGAAGTCGGAAGTTCTCGCTTACGGAGTAAAAGCAGAGAAGAATACCTATCTTTCTGTATGGACACCGGGAACAACAGAAGCAGTGATACCGCTGGAAAATGCAGATCAGATCCACAGAGTATCTGTGATCTATCCGAAGGAAGAGATGTGCGAATATAAAGTTGAAAATGGAAATCTTGCAGTGAAGATGCCGCAGGAAAAAGCAGCGAGATTATTTAGAATCGAGATGAAATAGAAAAACAGGAAAGTCCTGATTATGGGACTGAAAGAATATGAAAGTAAAACCACATCAGTAACAGAAGAAAATTGAGAGAATAAAAATACAGCCAGAAATATCGGATATAAGATCCGGATAATTTCCTGGCTGTATTTTTATTTACCGGATATCCGCACCAGGCTTCATGATCTGAAGCAGGATCACCGCACAGATGATCGCTCCGATACCGGGAATGGCACCTCCGATTCCCACAAACCGAAGTCCGGCATATTTTACGATCACACCACCCATAGCAGAACCGGCTGCAATACCGAAGTTAAAGAAAACCGAGATCAGAGAAGAAGCCAGGTTTACACAGGCAGGGTGATCCCTGGTGGCGATCTTCAGGAAATGCATCTGCAGCGGTGAATTCAGAAGATACATCACAACACCCAGGATAAAAAGTACCAGTCCTCCGCTTACCAGATTGTGGGTGGCAATGGGAAGAAGCAGCAGACATACAGTCTGGATCACATAGATCAGAGGCAGCATGCGGATGCCGGTTTTGTTTGCCACCTGACCGGAACTTACGTTGCTGGTGATAGCTGCAATACCGAAGATCAGAAGTGCAAGGCTTAACATGGAATCCGGAATGTGAAGTTCCTGCTGGAAGATCGGTGTCAGGTATGTATAAAAACAGTAAGTGGAAGCACCGGCCAGAAAAACAATGGCACAGCCGATGGAGATCCTTTTATCCAGAAAAAGCTTAAACTGTTCCAGAATACTTCCGGCCTTCAGCCGGTTCTGTCGCGGCAGCTTCACAAACAGAAGTGCCAGCAGAGCCAGGGTTGCCACGAAGATCGTGATAAAAGCCGCACGCCATCCAAAAACATGAGTGATGGTGGAAGCGATAGGCACACCGATGACCGAAGCGATACTGAAGCCCGAAAAAACACCTGCGATCACACCCGGGATATGCTCCGGGATGGAAGCAACATCTTCCGCATAAGTCATGGAGATGGAAACCACAGTACCGGAAACCACAGCTGTAAGGATACGGAACACCAGAAATACCATGTAATTGGTAGCAATGGCACAGATCAGGTTGCAGAGTGCAAACAGTGAAATTCCAAGCATGGTAATACGGAAACGGTTGTATTTTCCCACATAGGCAGCCAGAAACGGAGTGCCCAGGCCATAGGCAAAGGCAAACAGAGATACAATGTTTCCGGCCTGAGTCAGTGAAATCCCGAATCCGTCCGCAATTTCCGGAAGGATACCTATCACCGTATATTCACTGGTACCCAGGAAAAAGCTGAGCATGATCAGACCTACAACAGCCGGATTAAAAAATCGAGTTTTGGATGATGACATGATAATAAGTCCTCCCTGAAAAAATAAAGATCAAGTTTCTGCATCAGAGAAATCTTCTTCAATGCGGTAAAAGAATATCATAATTTCCACCGTGTTTCTTGTTTACAGCTGTCAGATTTTTGTAGTATATTGATATCAGAAAGTGGGGAGGAGAAGAGAAGATGGAAATACCGGTATTTGGAAAAGAACAGTATCCGCTGAACAGAGAGTCCGGACTTTCCTATACGATCTCGGATATTTACAAGCATGTGCCGCTACATACCCATAATCATTATGAACTTTTTATTATTTCAGAGGGTACGGCCTATCATTTGATCAATGATTCCGTGCAGACGGTGAAAAAAGGAGACCTGTTTTTTATACGCCCCAATGATATGCACAGCTATAACTTTTATCATTCGGAGAATTTCTGTGTCCGGAATCTGGGCTTTTCCACCCAGGTGCTTCGAAATGTTTCTCTGTTTCTGGAACAGGAAGAAAAGATGGATAAACTGATAAACAGCGAGATGCCGGCCTATGTTCATCTGGAAGGGGAAAATTTCCGCAAAGTCCTGGATGCCATGGATACTGCCGGAAATCTGGTAAACGAAAGCCATCCCAGGCATGCAAGATATCATGCACAGTGTATCATTGCGCTTCTTCTGGAGGATTATTTTTTTACTTACGATGAAAAGGATCCCTGGAATCAGATGCCGTCCTGGCTGTCAGAACTTCTCCTAAATATGTCCAAGATCGAAAATCTTCAGGAAGGCTATGAAAGAATGTGTGAGCTGGCACCCTGTTCTCCGAGTCATCTCTGCAGGCTGATGAAGCAGATCAGCGGGAAAACTCCTACTCAGTATATCAACCAGGAACGTCTGAAATATGCGGTCTATCTTCTGGCGCAGACAGACAGGGAGATCCTGGACATCTGTGAGTGTTGTGGATTTTCTAATGTGAGCCATTTTTATCATCTGTTCCGGGAACAGTTCGGGGTGTCACCGGCAAAATTCCGGAAGACAGTGTGATCTGCCTGGGGCAGTTATCAGGTTTTGCGAAATTTCCCGGGACTCATGCCTGCCCATTTTCGAAAAGATTCCGCATAATAACTGGCACTGCCAAAGCCGGTGGAAAGAGCGATTTCTGTTATAGTCATATCGGTTTCCCGGAGAAGCTGAGCACTTTTATTCAGGCGGTACTGATTCAGATAGAGATTTGGACTCTGGCTGAAATATCTGGAAAAGAGTTTGCAGCATTTACTGATGCCCACAGAACCTGCTGACGCAATGTCCGAAAGAGAGATCCTGGAAGCGTAGTTCTGCTGGATAAAACCGGTCATGCTCCGGATCGAGGAGAGATCCGTATTGGAATGGTCTTCTGATCGGGAGGCAGAGGGCAGATGTTCAAGAAGCAGAGCCCATATCAGGGAAAAGGAGGACAGAATCCGTAAAGGAGCAGTTTTATCCTTGCGGTGTATATAGATATCTGCTATCTGTTCCAAAATATGTGCCTGCCAGGAAATCCCGGGATCAAAAATAAAAAAGGGAGCTTCGTTATTCCGGATCAGAGGAAGGACGAAGTTTTTTTCATAAGCAGGTAATGTGCACAGAAGCATGGGGTGGATGAGAATACAGAAAAATTCACATTCTCTGTGACTTTCAGAAAAACCATAATGCATCTGCCTGGAATTTACAAAAATCCCCTGTCCCTGTTCCAGAGTAAGGATTTTTCCATTGACATTATACTGCATCTGACCGGAGCGGATCATCAGAAATTCAATATCGTCATGCCAGTGGCTGATGGCAGAATAATTGGGATAGTGGGAAAGCATTTCATGGATGGTGTAGGCCGGACAGTCAGGATAATCGTAGACCATTTTTTCAGAAAGGTCATCCTTTAAGTCTATATAGATCATATTCATACCTCGCAGGATTGCTATAAAGTTAGATAGAAAACCGATAGAATAACTTAAAAATATACAATATAATTATAAAACGAAAAGATGCTTCGGTCAATGTCCGCGTAAACTGTAAGGCAGATATAGTGGAGCATGCCACCGTCCTCTCCGGAATCACTCACAGTGCGTCAGGAGACACCGGGCATTTTTTTGAAGAAAACAAAGTGTATTTATAAGAGAGGGATTTACAATGGACAATATTTACAGAAGAGATCACGAAATGGCATACATCTCCGATGATGCAGTAGTGGCGCAGCAGAAAGAAACAAAAAAGGCCGTCCGGGAGTACAATGAGGCCATGCCTTTTGACCCGGAAAAGGGTATGGAATATCTGGAACGCACAGGACTGAAACATAAGAAAAACGTATATTTTGAGCCGCCGTTTCACTGTGAGTACGGAAGCCATATCGAAGTCGGAGAGAATTTTTATGCCAACACCCACTGCGTGATGCTGGATGTGGGAAAAATCACCATCGGGGATAACGTAATGTTTGGCCCCAATGTAGGTATTTACACAGCCGGGCATCCGATCCATCCGGAGAGCAGGAATTCCGCTTTTGAGTACGGGATTCCTGTCACCATCGGGGACAATGTGTGGATCGGCGGAAGCTGCTGCGTTCTTCCGGGTGTAAAGATTGGAAATAACGTTGTGATCGGCGCGGGAAGCGTAGTGACAAAGGACATTCCGGACAATGTATGTGCAGCCGGAAATCCCTGCCGCGTGATCCGCGAGATCACGGATGCGGACAAGCCATATTACTTTAAAGACCGTAAGTTTGATGAAGAGGCGTGGGCAAAAATAAATGGAAAATAAAAGAGACCCGGCATTTACCAGAAAGCTCATAAGTCTGGTAATGCCTATAGCGTTCCAGCAGTTTATGCTGGCGCTGGTCAGTGCATCCGACGCTCTGATGCTGGGAGTGATCTCTCAGGATTCCCTGTCTGCAGTATCTCTGGCAGGACAGGTTACTTTCATCCACAGTCTGCTTCTGGAAGCTATGACTATCGGTCTTTCTCTTATAGCTGCCCAGTACTGGGGAAAAGGAGATCTCCCGGCAG
>OLNS01003072.1_pt1 | contig 10104 bp, 9 predicted proteins | sample 1673031 | NCBI WGS metagenome assembly OLNS01 (sample SAMEA3136748, study PRJEB25190) | human gut metagenome | biome: human gut; feature: human-associated habitat; material: faeces | place: Austria | collected 2013
CAACAATAATTTTGGAATATTCAATATATAAATATGCACTACAATACCAAACAAAACGATTAAAATCAAAGAATAGATTAATACCCTTTCTAAATGATTAATATTTATAATAACAATCAAAAAAGCCAATAAATAATAAACTAGTATAATGAATCGATAACTTAAAACTATCTTATTCTTCATCGTTTTTACCTACTTAGAAAGATATAAATCTAAAGGTGTTTTTGTATGTTCAACAACATAACCACTACCACCTCTATCTTTAACATCTTCGACCAATGTTGTTATTAAAAGAGGTTGTTTTTCATCTGTCGTCATTACTGTAAACCAACCAAGTTCTGTTCCTGTGGTATCACTTTGGCTTTGTTTGATTTCTGCTGTTCCTGTTTTTCCAGCAAGAGTCACATTATCATGATAAATACTATGGCCTGTTCCTTTTTCGTCTGCAATAACATTAATTAAATCTTCTTTTATTGTTTGTGATGTTTCTTTAGAAAAGACATTTTTAATCCATGTTTTTGTTTTTCCTTGAACGATATGGGGTTGATAAATTGATCCTTCATTGACAAATGAACTATAAATACTTGCAAGTTGTAAAGGATTCATCAAAATTTGTCCTTGTCCATAACCACTATCAGCAATTAATTGATCATTTACTTTTTGATTTTTATTGATATACTGACTTCTATTTAAAGCCAGTTCAAAAGGAATCTTTTCACCAATCTTTAAGTTTTTATAATATTTAAATAAATTATCTTTTCCAATACTTAAAGCACTTCTAGCGAAATAAACATTATCTGAATATGTGATGGCATTCTTTAAATTATTAGGTGATGGTGCATGCAAAGTTGTCACATAATAATTACCCCAACTTGAATCCTTTTGCCATTTATCTTTAGCCCCTAAATCTTTATTTGCATCAATTGTTTTTGTTTCTAAACCAATAGCTGCTGTAATCGGTTTCATAGTTGATCCAGGGGTATAAGTTTGTTTATAACGACTCATCAATGGTTGATTACTATCATTATTTAAAGCATTCCATTTATCTGTTGAAAGGCCTAAGACAAAATCATTATTTGAATAGGATGGCGTTGAAACAAGTGCTAAAACTTCTCCTGTCTGTGGATTTAAAGCAACAGAAGCACTTTTATCATTTTGGTATTCATTATAAAGACTTTGTTGTAAATCAATATCAATTGTTAAACGAATATCTTTACCATCTTTTGCTTCTTTTTGGGCAACTGTTTTAATGACATTATTATTTTCATCAACAATGACAATTTTTCCACCTACTTCTCCACGTAACTCTTTTTCATATGTTGCTTCAATACCACTTCTACCAATTATTGAATTACTTGTATAACCTTCATTTTTATGTTTTTTTAAGTCTTCTGAATTAACATTTTGGACATACCCAATGATATGAGATGTTATTTTATCATAAGGATAAACACGCATAGAAATCGTATTGATTTTAACACCTTTAATATTTAAAATTTCTTGTTGAATCAATTGATTTTTTACTTGTTCTGATACATTTTTAATAGGTACAAAAGAATCATCTTTGATCCAAGATGCACTCATTTTCTTTTGAATGGTTTCAACATCCGTTTCTAAATACTTAGCTATTTGTGCATAATCATTTTCACCATTAAGTTTTCCTCTTACAAGACCAAATGAATAAGCATTTCCTTGTTTAGCTAAATATTTTCCATTTCTATCTAAAATATACCCTCTATAAGGTTGTGTCGTAATCACTTTTACTTTGTTCTTATCAGAAAACTCATCAAAAATAAGTTGCTTATTAAATTTAATTTGTTCATTTTTAATTTCAATCTTATTTTTATATTTAACTTTTCCAGCTACAGTATCCATCGATATTTGATATTGAACCATATTATCTTTTTCATCTATTACTTTTACCTGTATATTACTTGGATTTATTACATCATAGATTTCTTTATGCTTTTCAATAAAATATTTTTGTGTAGGAGTATAGACTGTCTTTTGATCTAACATTTGATACATTTGTTTATAATCTTTCTTTTTTAAAAGTTCAAAATATTCTGTAACAACTTGTTCATTACTTTTTCCATGATTAAAAACAAAAAATACCACTGTCATAAGCAGTACACAAACTATTAACCCAATTATAATATTTCTTTTCTTGTTCATATGGTAATCCTCCCTAATTAATACAATTATATGTGCTGATTAGCATTAATGATATATTTATTGCACAAGATGCTATTTATTTGCATAAAAAGCTTTTTTAAACTGTCATTTTGTGATATTGACTTAGAAATTATCATAAATTATAATCCCGTCTTTGACAGTTAAATAAGAAAAAAGAGTGGAACCCATTGGTATCAGTGGATTTTCACTCTTTTTAAAATGTTGTATGGAATATCTAATTTGATATTTTTTTGATTTTTTTATTTAGTTCTTTCGGCTGATAATATTCCTTGTCCAATTCTAATCCAAATGTTTCATTCAAAGCATCACATAGTGTACTTCCTGTATATGTTGCCTGATAGTATAAGTCATGGTTGTTGACCACGTTCATATTTTTTAAGTTTTCAATGATTTCTCCGGTAGTAAAATGTCTGCCTTTTTGATTTAATTTTACTTCCATTATCCTTTGAATGAGCAACGCCGTATAACATGTCATAAAATGCGCTATGATACGATCATTTTTTCGATGATTTATAGGTCTTGCTTTGAAATTGGTTTTTAAAACTCTAAAACAGTCTTCTATCCTATATCTCTGCGAATTGATTTCAATTAATTTTTTTGCTTCGTTTTCTGCATCCAAATTTGTAGCGATGGCATAGAAACCATCATACATCTCTTCTTTTTTTATCATCTCTTCATCGATATAATATTTATTCTTTTCATTTTTTACTTTTTTAATGAATCTTTTTGGATCGTTTTGATTCTTTTTTAAATCTTCGACCTTATTATTTTTTATAAGTTTTTGAGCACGTTCTATCTGACTGTTGCGAATATGCCTTTGATATTCCATCGCTTTTCTGGAAAAAGTAATGATGACATATTGTTTCAGTTCACCTTTGACTCTTTTTGTTCCTGTTTTCCCTGTAGAAGTCACATATTCTTCTGTAAGTCCTAAGTCAACAGCCTTATCTGCACTGATCACTTTATACAGGATATCATTGTATAGATGGAGATTGCCTTCATCATTTTTATCAAATTCATGCATTTCCTTTAGTGTCATAGGCAAGTCGTTGGATAAAAGCTTATAGTCACAATCATTAAATACTGCTTCCTGTAAAGGCTTCGACAGTTTTTTTATGGACTGTGTGACTATAAAAGCTCTGCTTCCAAAAGAATTGAACTTTCTAATATCATAGGAACCAAGTCCTGCATCAGCACAATAGATAAGTTTTTTATCTTTGAAAGATCTTATCATTTTCTCTTCGGTTGAAGTGGCACATAACTGTTCGTTTTGATTTCCTGGATTGATGCACATTGATAAAGGAATTCCCTGTGCATCAATAAACAATCCCATTTGAACGATCGGGCTTGGCTGATGTTGTTTAGAAATTCCATACTTTCTCAACATATAAAAAATTTCACCAGTAACTTCATCGATATAATCCTCATCTGCAGTTTCAATTTCAAAATAATAGTTTGTACAGTCAAAATAACATACAGATGTATCTCTTGGAATGATATTATTGCTTGCTTCATACAAATGGGAGATATATTCATCAAAGTGTTTGGCCAAAAGCGATAGGAATCTAAGAGAAGATTCATAAAGATAGTGTGGCTGTTCATAATATATATGAAGGTGATCATAGATTCCCAGTTTTGAGCGAGGATCAAGTATACGAGAGATGGTAAGAAATCTGTTTATAAGATCAGCATCATAATCGACCCTGGTTTGAGAAACAATATTGTTCAGAAAATCTTTGATCTTCAAATCATGATAGATAGACTGGATAAAGAAATAGCCAATATTGACGTTTTTTGAATGAGCAACAGCATCCATTGAAGAAGGAAGCTTTTTAGAAAAATCAATATTGACATCGATAGAAATTTTATTGGCTTTATATTCTTCGTTGAATTTAACGACTTCCTGTTTTGCATATTCAAGAGGATCGTCAGTAATTTTAAGAAGATCATTGTGTTTTCCAATGGTTTTAATGTTGCGGGTAGTCGTTTTCTTACCATTTCTGATACCCTGCTGAATAAAATAAGTTGGATTTTTAGAACGTCTGTCATAGTAAAGTTTCATGAAAATCATCTCCTAGAGATATTATATCACAATATACAACACCATACAACATTTAAAATGATAAAATTTGACAATAAAAAAACTCAAAAAACCTATATAGAATAAGCACTTTGAGCATATCTATATTCGTATGGAAGTTACATAACTGTCAAAAACCCGGAAGAAAAAATCTTAATGCAATGTATTTTATCAATTGTTCCACAAGTTCAATTAAATTTACAAGAAGAAGTCAATATTTATCAAATGTCAAAATTAATTTGTTATTTAGATGGTTTACAAGAAATATTCAAAAAGTTAATGATTGACGAGAAATAGTCTATTTGATAGAATAGAACTGCAATGATTTGGAGGAGTAGTTCTTCTTTGTTTGATAGAGAGTCCCGTTTGCTGGAAAGGGATAAATGAAAAGAGTGAAGGTAGCCAAGGAGCATGTTAGATGAAATAAAGTAGTTTAACACGTAGAACTGCGTTAAAGTTTTAAGGTGCTAAGTTTTATACTTAGAACTAAGGTGGTATCGCGATATAAGTCGTCCTTAGAGGGATGACTTTTTTATTTTAAGGAGGAAAAAGATGAATTATTTTACAGAGTATTGGTATGTATGGATTGTTTTTGCTATCATGTGTGTGTTCTTGTTTAGTTTTTATGGTAAAAAATTTAAACAAGTAAAAGAAAAAAGAAAGCAATATGAAGAAAAATTAGCTCAAGAAAAAGATATGTTTTCTCATCTTACAAGTGATGTTTTTGATAAGATTGAACCAATTGATCTAACAAGAGCTGTTATTTTTCATATTAATGCGAAAGAAGATCGTCTATATGAAGATGATAACTATGATGGAAATATTATTCCTTATTTAACACATGAGGAATTATTGATTTATACAATGTACCAATTAGAATGTTCTTTAGAAGGGGGAAGAGGTTCAATCCATTCGTTTTTTATAACAGAACCTTATTGTAATTATCGACCTTATTATAAAGAAGCATTTGAAACAATGAAATGTTATGATATTGCTCATTTATTAGAAGAAGCTGAAAAATTAGCTATTTTAATTGAAAATGATCAAGAAGATGAAATTGATGAAACAAGTGAATACGCTACATACAATTTCTCTGATTTTACAAATGAATTTGTTTCTTTATTACGTTCTTCAGGAATTGGTGATAAATTAGGAGAATACATTAAAGAACATAAAGAAAGTTTTATTGAAAAGGATGATGAAAATGAAAAAAGAATTAGCGAGTAAATATGATCATAAAAGTGTTGAAAAAGGTAAATATCAACATTGGTTAGAAAAAGAATATTTTAAAGCAGGAGATGTTTCTAAAAAGCCTTATGCAATCGTTATTCCACCACCAAACGTTACAGGTAAACTTCATTTAGGACATGCTTGGGATACAACTTTACAAGATATGATTATTCGTTATAAAAGAATGCAAGGTTATGATGCTTTATGGCTTCCTGGTATGGACCATGCCGGAATTGCTACACAAGCTAAAGTAGAAGCAAGAATGAGAGAAGAAGGAATTTCTCGTTATGATTTAGGAAGAGAAGGTTTCTTAGAAAAAGCTTGGTCTTGGAAAGAAGAATATGCTTCTATTATTCGTGCTCAATGGGAAAAATTAGGTTTATCTTTAGATTATTCGAAAGAAAGATTTACTTTAGATGAAGGATTATCTCAAGCGGTTAAAGAAGTTTTCGTTCGTTTATATGAAAAAGGATATATTTATCAAGGTAAAAGAATTATTAACTGGGATCCTGTACAAAGAACAGCTTTAAGTAATATCGAAGTTATTCATAAAGAAATTGAAGGGGCAATGTATTATTTCAAATATAAAATTGTAGATAGTGACCAAGAATTAGTCATTGCGACAACACGTCCTGAAACAATGTTTGCCGATCAAGCTATCTTTGTTCACCCTGATGATGAAAGATATAAAGATTTAGTTGGTAAATATGCAATCAACCCAGCTAATGGTGAAAAATTACCAATTATGGCTGATAGTTATATCGATATGGATTTTGGAACTGCGGTAATGAAATGTACACCTGCTCATGATCCAAATGACTTTGCTTTAGCTAAAAAATACAACTTAGACATGCCTATTTGTATGAATGATGATGGAACAATGAATGAACTTTGTCATAAATATCAAGGTATGGATCGCTTTGAATGTCGTAAACAATTAGTTGCTGATTTTGAAGCAGCGGGTATTGTTGATCATATTGAAAAACATTTACATCAAGTAGGTCACTCAGAAAGATCAGGAGCTATTGTTGAACCTTATTTATCAAAACAATGGTTCGTTAAGATGAAACCATTGGCTGAAGCTGCTTTAGCTAATCAAAAGAAAGATTCTAAAGTAAACTTTGTACCAGAAAGATTTGAAAAAACATTTACACAATGGATGGAAAATATCGAAGATTGGTGTATTTCACGTCAATTATGGTGGGGACATCAAGTACCAGCATGGTATCATAAAGAAACAGGTGAAGTTTATGTTGGAAAAACTGCACCAGAAGATACCGAAAACTGGACACAAGATGAAGATGTCTTAGATACTTGGTTCTCTAGTGCATTATGGCCATTTTCAACATTAGGTTGGCCTAATACAGAAGATCCTTTATTTAAAAGATACTTCCCAACAAATACTTTAGTTACAGGATATGATATTATTTTCTTCTGGGTAAGTCGTATGATTTTCCAATCATTAGAATTTACAGGTCAAAGACCATTTGAACATGTTTTGATTCATGGTTTAATTCGTGATGAACAAGGAAGAAAAATGTCTAAATCATTAGGTAATGGAGTTGACCCAATGGATGTTATCGATCAATACGGTGCTGATACATTAAGATTCTTCTTAACTACAAATTCAGCACCAGGTATGGATTTAAGATATATTCCTGAAAAACTAGAAGCATCATGGAATTTTATTAATAAAATTTGGAACTCAGCAAGATTCGTTTTAATGAATATTGATGGAGATTTAGAATATAAGGATTTAAAATTTGATCATTTAAATTTATGTGATAAATGGATTTTAAATCGTTTAAATAACGTAATTGAAGAGGTAGATGCCAACATGGATAAATTTGAATTCGTTAATGTTGGTAGCGAATTATATAAATTCATTTGGGATGATTTCTGTTCATGGTATATCGAACTTACAAAAGTTCATTTAAATAGTGATAATGAAGTTGAAAAACAAGCAAGTGCTCATACTCTTGTTTATGTATTAAATGCAATCGTTAGAATGTTACATCCATTCATGCCATTTGTAACTGAAGAAATTTATCAAGCAATTCCACATTTAGAAGAATCAATTTGTATTTCTAAATATCCAACAGTAAATCCTGATTTCAATGATGAAAACATCAACAAACAATTTACTTATTTAATGGATATTGTTAAAGGTGTTCGTGAAATTCGTGCAAACTATACAATTAAAAATGCAATCGAAGTGGAATACTCAATTGAAACAAAAGATGAAAACTTACAAGCTTTATTAGACCAATGTGTTCCTTACTTAAAGAAATTATGTAATGCAACTTGTGTTGGTTATAATCAAGAAGCTTCTAAAGATGTTGCGACAGCAATGATTCAAGGTGGTAATACATTGATCGTTGAACTTGGTGCTTATGTTGATAAAGAAGCAGAAAAACAAAAATTACAAGCTGAACTTCAAAAACTTGAAGGGGAAATTAAACGTTGTACAAATATGTTAAGTAATGAAAAATTTGTATCAAAAGCACCTCAAGCAAAAGTTGATAGTGAACGTCAAAAATTAGAAGATTATACATCTAAATATAATGCTGTTAAAGAAAAATTAGCAGCTATGTAAAATCAAGTTTGAAAAAACTTGATTTTTTTTAATTTTTAAAAGAAAAATACTCAAAAAATGTCTATATAAATAGTGAGGAAGTTAGTGGGTGTCTGTTCCTTAAATAAAAAAGGAGGAAATGAAAATGCAAGAATTACAATTAACAAATCAAATGGAAATTATTGGTGGAGGAGTAGGAACATGGATTGTCTGTGTTGTTGTGGGAGCAGCCGTTTATAAAATGTTATATTCTTCTAGTGGTCGTATTTCAATTCCAAGACTTGTTTCTATTGAATGGAGATAATAGATGAAGGTACTTCGGTACCTTCATATTCTTTATTAATTTTCATAGACTAGAAAGAGGTGAGTCTATGAAAAAGAAAGGAATGCTTATTTTTACTTTTTTGATGCTTTTATGTAATACACTAACTATGTATTATGTAAATCGAGCACTTAAACAAGAAATCAATATCTATGTTGTCCAAGTAGGACGCTATAAAGAAAAAGCAAATGCTGAAAATACAATGAAACAAATAGAAGAATTAGGGTATAAGAGTTCTATGTATCAAGATCAAGAGTATGTTGTTATTACTGATATTTTTATAAAACAAAAAGAGGCACATCAACAAGCAAAAGAGATTGCTGAAAAAGGAAATACATGTGTGGTTAAAGAATATTTTATAGATGATCGTTATCAAGAGAAGATTGAAAAAAAAGAATATAATGCAATTTATCAATTTTTAAAAACAAATTGACAAGGAAGTTACTCTTTGATAGTATGCTTTCAGGGGGTGAAAACTTTGAACTTCAAAACAAAAGAAATGTGTTATTGCGCACTTATGGCATGTATGATGGCTATATTTTCGCAAATTAAAATTGATTTACCAGGATATGTACCAATTACATTACAAACCTTTATGGTTTGTTTAATTGCATTGATTGCTCCTTGTAAAGTAGCAGTTAGTGCATGTGTTGTTTATTTGTTGATGGGAGCGGTTGGTTTACCTGTTTTTGCTGGATTTCAAGGTGGTATGGGATCACTTTTAGGTTATAGTGGGGGATATATCTTTTCGTTTCCAATAATGGTCTATGTTATTTCAAAATTAAAAACAAGAGTTCCTATTGGTTTAGCATGTATTATTGGAAGTGTGATCTGCTATTTTATTGGAACATTGTGGTTTATGTTTGTGACGAAGATGAATTTAAGTGCATCTTTAATGATGTGTGTTGTTCCTTTTATACCTGGAGATCTTATAAAAATAGTATTAGCCTATTGTTTAAGTAAAAAAATAAAAGTAAAGCTTTAAATGATGTTGAATTGTCCTCGATTTGAAAGACCAAGAGAAAAAGCAATTTATAATGGGATTGAAACTTTATCGAATCAAGAATTAATTGCAGTAATTTTAAGAACAGGAAATAAAGAAATGTCTGTTTTAAATTTGGCTTCTTTATTATTAGAAGAAATAGGAGGGTTCCAAGCTTTAAAAGATGTAGACTATTATCAATTAACGAAGATCAAAGGTATTAAACAAGCAAAAGCAATTGAATTAATGGCAAGTATAGAACTTGCGAAAAGAATGCAAAAAGAAAATACAAAAAGATTTGTTATTAAAGAACCTCAAGATGGTTATGAATATATTAAACATAAATTGATGTTTGAAAAACAGGAAAAAGTCATTTTACTTTGTTTAAATAGCCGTTTAGAAATCATTCAAGAGAAATTATTATTTATAGGAAGTGGAGATGCTTCTATGTTAGAAACAAAAGAGGTATTTCAACATACACTTAGATGTGGTGCTAATCGAATTATTTTGATACATAATCATCCAAGTGGAAATCCTGCACCATCTGTAGAAGATGAACTAATAACGCAAAAGATTAAAGAAATGGCAGATTGTTTAGAAATAGAGTTCATAGATCATCTAATTGTTGGTAAGCATTGTTTTTATAGTTTTGCTTCAAAAAAAATCTATCAAAATAAAGAAGATTGATTTTTTTTAGTGAACTCTATATAATGAATGAT
>OLNS01003080.1_pt1 | contig 10079 bp, 9 predicted proteins | sample 1673031 | NCBI WGS metagenome assembly OLNS01 (sample SAMEA3136748, study PRJEB25190) | human gut metagenome | biome: human gut; feature: human-associated habitat; material: faeces | place: Austria | collected 2013
TCTGCCGCACCTCGCTCGCCGTATCGGCACTTAGAATTATGCGGTATTGCCATAGGGAAAAAATGAAGCAAACCGTATGCTTATAAAGCGAACGCCATTGCATCTCCTGGCGCAAGCCCCCCGTCACTCACTTTTCCACCGCCATTGCAATCTGCTCGCGGGTGATGGGCAGCTCATAAAAGCGTTTGTGGGTGGCGTGGTAGATGGCATCGGCCACGGCGGGCAGCGGGGTGTTGATGACGACCTCACCGATGGACTTTGCGCCAAACGGGCCGGTGCCCTCGTAGCTGCTCTCAAAACTTACATCAATATGTCCAATATCAGTGCGGCAGGGGATCTTGTACTGCATCAGGGAGCTTTCGCGCGGCATGCCGCGGTCATTGTAGGTCACATTTTCGGTCAGCGCCATGCCGATGCCCTGCAAAATGCCGCCCTCGGCCTGCACGCGGGCCAGGTTCGGGTTTACAGGGGTACCGCAGTCGACCGCGGCCACATAGTTCACCACCTGGGCTTCGCCGGTTTCCAGGTCAACTTCCACTTCGGCGGCGCCAACCATAAACGGCGGGGGCGAAATCTCCGAGCTGTGGGTCACGGTGGCTTCCAGCGCCACCGTGTTGCCGCACTGGGATGCCGCTGCAATGCTGGCCAGCGGCACGCGCTGGGTACCATCCTCGCTCGTCACGGCATCGCCGGTAAACAGCACGGCGGCTTTGTCCAGCCCCAGCATCTGTGCCCCCAGGGTGCAGATCTTATCTTTCAGTTCCAGCGCACACTTTTCCACGGCCTTGCCGGTCACATAGGTTGTGCTGGACGCATAGGAACCGGAATCATAGGGGGAAGAATCGGTATCTGCGCCCAAAACCGCAATGTTTTCCAGCGGGCATTCCAGCACTTCGGCAGCGATTTGCGCCAGGATCGTATCACAGCCTGTGCCCATATCCGCTGCGCCGATGGAGAGGGTATAGAACCCGTCATCGTTAATTTTCAGCGTGGCACTGCCCACGTCCACATGGTCGATGCCGGAGCCCTGCATGGCCATGCCCATGCCAACAGCACGCACCTTGCCGTTGCCGATCTCGCGCACGGGGTACTTATGGTCCCAATCCATCCTGTCATGCACGGTTTTCAGGCAGCGGTCCAGCGCACAGCTGGTGTTGACCTGGCCATAGTAGGCGGGCATAACATCACCCTCATGGACAATGTTGCGCTGCCGGAGCTCGAACGGGTCCATCCCCAATTTGTCGGCCAGCTCATTCACAGCGGATTCCACCGCAAACAGACCCTGGGTTGCGCCGTACCCGCGGTACGCACCCGATGACATGTGGTTGGTGTAAACAACATCGCTGACAAAGCGGAACGCTTCGGCCTTGCCGTACAGCGGGATGGACTTGTGGCCCGAAAGCCCCACCGTTGTGGGGCCGTGCTCACCGTAAGCGCCGGTGTTGGAAAGGGTATGCAGGTCAATGCCCTTGATGATGCCGTCCTTTGTTGCGCCCAGCCGCACGTGCATCTCCATCTCATGGCGCGGGGTTGAAGCCGTCTGGCTTTCAAAGCGGGTATAGATGATCTTGCTGGGCTTCTTCGTTTTCCAGGTAACAAAGGCAGGGTAAACCTCGCACACGGACGTCTGTTTTGCGCCGAACCCGCCGCCGATGCGCGGCTTGGCAACGCGGATCATGGATTTGGGGATGTGCAGGGCGTTTGCCAAAATGCGGCGGCAATGGAACACGATCTGCGTTGAGCTGAGCACATTCAGCCGCCCGTAAGCATCAATGCTGCAATACGTGCGGAAGGTTTCCATCATGGCCTGCTGGCAGGCGCGGGTGTGGTAGGTGTGGTCAATGACCACATCGCACCCAGCCAACACCGCCTCAATATCACCCTCGCCGGATTCATCGTGGGCGCAGAGGTTGCGGTTCTTGTCAGCTCCGATGCCGGGAACAAGGGCTTCCCAGTTATCCTCCGGGTGCACAAGAGTAGGGTTATCGAGCGCTGTGTGGAAATCCAGCACCGCGGGCAGAACTTCATATTCCACCTGAATCAGCTTCATCGCCTTATCGACGCATGTTTCGTCTTTGCCCGCAAGGATCGCAACAACATCCCCGGCAAAGCGGACATGACGGTCGATCACAAGGCGGTCGTAAGGGCTCATTTCGGGGTAGGTCTGGCCCGCCTGGGTGTAGCGGCGGGCGTTCTGGTCCACATCTTTCCAGGTGTAAATCACCTCCATGCCGGGCACAAGCATGGCGCGGGAGGTATCAATATTTTTGACGATCGCATTGGCGTGGGGGGAGCGCAGCAGCTTGACGATGAGACAGTCCTGCGGGATAACATCATCCATGTACACAGGCTGGCCGGTTACAAGCTGCATGGCGTCCTTCTTGCGCACAGGCTGGTTCACAGTTTTCATTGGGCAGCCTCCTTTGATTTTTTCCACGCCAAAAAGTTCTGGATCCCGCGCAGCTGGCCTTCGTACCCGGAGCAGCGGCAAAGGTTGCCCGCAAGGTATTCCTTGATCTCCTCCTCATTGGGGTCGGGTTTTTCGCGGAAAAGGGCCAGCGCATTCATGATAAAGCCGGGGTTGCAGAAGCCGCACTGCTCGGCCCCCTGGTCAGCGATGAACGCGCCGAACTCAGCGGCTTCCTCCTGCAGGCCCTCCAGCGTGGTAACGCTGCGGCCATCCACCCGCGCCGCCAGTACAGAGCAGGAAAGCACCGGCTTTTCGTCCAAAAACACGGTGCACAGCCCGCAGTTGGCGGTTTCGCACCCGCGCTTGACGCTTTTGCAGCCTAAAGAGCGCACCAGATCAATCAGCAGGGTATCGGGGGCAATCTCAGCAGCTGTTTTTTTATGGTTCAACGTAAAATGAATTTGCATCAGAGCACCTCCAGGTTCCCCAGTGCCTGTACGGCACGCTTGACAAGCACCCCCACCAGATGGGTGCGGTAGGCGGCACTGCCGCGCAGGTTGCTGCCGGTGGGCACCGCAGCCTGTACGGCGGCGGGCAGCTCATCCGGGGCGGCCGTGGGGCAGACAAGCATGGCTTTCATGGGGCGTGCACCGATGGCAAAGCGGTAGGCTCCATCCGCCGTGCGTGCAGCAGCGCAGGTCAAAATCGGGAAGTCCGTCTGGGTGGCCCGCACAGACTGGTAATGCACGGCAAGCCCCGGCGTCTTTTTTATGTAAACATGGGTCAAAATATCACGGTCATAGGGCAGGGCGGCAAACTGTGCAATGGGCATCCGGCCTGCTTTGTACAGCTCCACATCGCAGTCCAGCGCCAGCAGTAGCGTTAATACGTCTGAAAAGCCAAACCGCCCGTACACGCTGCCGCCCACGGTGGCGCAGTTGCGGAACTGCACCCCCACAATATGGCGCACGGCCTCCCGCATGGCGCCGTTGGTGGCCGCGTTCAGCGCGGCGTGGGTTTCCAGGCTGCGCAGCGTTGCCATGGCGCCAATGGCAAATTCGGTATCGGTTTCTTCAATGGTATCCAACCCCAGTGCAGATAGGTCAATGGCTGTGCCAACGCTGATTTTTTCCATTTTCAGCCACAGCATCCCTCCCAGCACCCGGTTCGGGCGCTTCTGGTTCAGCTGCCATGCTTCTTCCAGTGTGGCGGGGCGGGCATATTCTCGAATCGTTATCATAGAATGCTCTCCGTTTTTGGGTAAAATCATACTTTTGTGTAGTACCACTTTTATTTTACCACAAATTCTGCTATAATTCCGTTGTTGTTTGAAAAACACAACGGAATATTGGTTTTAGAAGGAAGTAAGCAACATGAAAATGACTAAAATGACCGCCCTGCTGCTGGCCGCCGCTATGGCACTGACAGCCTGCGGCAGCACCGCTGCTGCCAGCAGTACCGCAGCCAGCGAGGCTGCTTCTGTAGAGGCTACCGCAGCCCCGGAAGCCACTGCTGCACCGGAAGAACCTGCCGCCGAAACGGCGGTTACCTACCCGCTGACCGTTACCGACCAGCTGGGCCGCGAAGTTACCATTGAGGAAGAGCCCAAAACCCTTGCCAGCGGCTACTACATTTCCACCAGCCTGCTGATTGCGCTGGGCATGCAGAACGAGCTGGTTGGCGTGGAAGCCAAAGCCGACAAACGCAACATCTACAGCCTGTCCGCCCCGGAGATCCAGTCCCTGCCCAGCATTGGCACCGCCAAAGAGTTTGACCTGGAAGGCTGCGCTGCGCTGGCCCCGGATCTTGTCATCGTGCCCGCCAAGCTCAAGGATTCCATCCCCCAGATGGAGGAAATGGGCCTGACCGTGCTGGCTGTTAAGCCAGAAAACCAGGCCGGCCTGTTCGGCGCGATCGAGCTGCTGGCACAGGCAACCAACACCACCGCCCGCGGCGAGGAGCTGGAAATGGCCATTGACAGCAACCTGGCCGCCCTGGCCGAAGCCGTTGCCGGCACCGATGCCCCCAGCGTTTACCTGGCAGGCAACAGCTCCGTGTTGGAAACCGCAGGCCCCGCCATGTATCAGAACACGATGATCGAAAACGCCAACGGCACAAACGCCGCCGCCAGCGTGGAAGATACCTACTGGGCCGAAGTTTCCTATGAGCAGATCCTGGATTGGAACCCCGATTACATCATTCTGGCATCCGATGCTGAATATGACGTTGATTCTGTTCTGAACGATGCCGCCCTGGCGGACTGCACCGCCGTCAAGGAGAGCCATGTTTACCAGCTGCCCCACACTGTTGAGGCTGTGGATTCCCCCGTGCCGGCCAGCTTCCTTGGCAGTGTTTATCTTGCCAGCGTGCTGCACCCGGAGCAGGTGACCGAGGAGTATTACCACGCCGCTGCCGATGAATTCTATGGTAGCTTCTATGGCTTTACCCCCGAATCTTATGAATAATAACCGCAAACGCACGGCGCTGTGCCTTCTGGGCGCAACGCTCTGCGTTTTTATAGCCTTTGGTGCGGCACTTTATTTCGGCCGTTATCCCATAACCCTGCAGGCACTGCTGGCGGGGGACGCTATGGCAGTGCGTACCTTTACGGTACTGCGCCTGCCCCGTGCCGTGATGGCGCTGGCGGGCGGGTTCGGTCTTGGCGTGGCGGGCTTTGTGTACCAGACTGTTTTCCGCAATCCACTGGCAAGCCCGGATATCATTGGGGTATCGTCGGGGGCCAGCGTTGGCGCGGCATTTGCCATCTTGTTTGTCTCTTCGGGCACGCTGGGCACCACGGTATGCGCCTTTGCGGGCGGGCTGGCAGCGGTGTTTCTCTCGCTTGGCTTGGCGGCCGCCGCGCCGGGGCGCAGCAAGATGAACCTGGTGCTGGCGGGCATTGCCGTACATGCGCTGGCGCAAACTCTTTTGATGCTGCTAAAGCTGACCGCTGACCCGGAAAAAGAGCTGGCCAGCATTGAATATTGGATCATGGGCAGCCTGGCGGGGGTAACGCAAAGCCGGGTGTGGTTCCCCGTTCCAATGGTTATTTCCTGCTGCACCGTAATTTTTGCTTTGCACCGTCAGGCGATGCTTTTATCCGTGGAAGAGGATGAAGCGCGGCTGCTGGGGGTTCCGGTGGGGCGGATGCGTTTTCTGCTGCTGACATTGGCAACGCTGGTGGTGGCCGCGATTGTCAGCGTGACTGGGCTGATCAGCTTTGTCGGGCTGCTGGCCCCCCACTGTGCGCGGCTGCTGGCGGGGCACAACCGCCGCTCCACCAGCCTGCTCAGCGGGCTGGTGGGCAGCACGCTGCTGCTGGCGGCGGATACCATTGCCAAAACGGTGGCGGCAACCGAACTGCCGGTCAGTATCTTCACCTCGCTGCTGGGTGTTCCGTTTTTGCTCTATCTTATTATAAAGCCGGGGAGGGAGACGCGGTAATGTTCACTGTGGAGAATCTGGCCGTCCGTCTTGGCGATAAGAACATCCTGCAAAATGTTCATTTTACGATAGATACCCCCGGCCAGCTGGTGGGAATATTGGGGGCGAACGGCAGCGGAAAAACCACCCTGCTGCGCGCAGTGGCCGGGCTTTTGCCCCATACGGGGTGCTGCCTGATGGATGGTGTGCCGCTGGAAAGCCTTTCTACCAGGTGTCTGGCACAAACGGTCAGTTACATCCCGCAGCAAAGCGGAATTTCGGTGTCCATGTCTGCACGGGAAGTTGTGCTGATGGGCTGCAACCCCCGCCTTGGCGTGCTGCAAAGCCCCACCGCTGCCATGTGTGCGGCAGCGGAAGAAGCCCTGCGCACGGTAGGCCTGGCGGATAAAGCCGAGCAGGACTACCTGACGCTGAGCGGCGGCGAACGCCAGCTCTGTATTCTGGCACGTACCTTTGTGGAGGATGCGCCTTTGCTGCTACTGGATGAACCGGACAGCGCCCTGGACCTTGCCAACCGCAGCCATATGGCGGCGCTGCTGGCAGAATTTGTGCACGCAAGCGGCAAAACAGCGCTGATCTGCCTGCATGACCCCATGCTGATGCTGGACTGGTGCGATACGCTGATCGTGCTGCAAAACGGGCAGGTTGGAGCCATGCTGTACCCCAGAACCGACCCGGTTGAAGCGCTGCAATCCGCGCTGGCAGCAGTATACGGCCCGCTGGAACTGGTGCCCGTGACCGACCGCACGGGCCGGGTGCGGCTGGCGCTGCTGCCGTTATGAGGAAAGAAAAATGAAACCGAAGATTCATGTGATGCTCTGCGATGATATCGGCGAGCGCTTTTTTGGCGAAGGCCCCTGCCGCCTGCTGCACCGGATTGAAGAGACCGGCTCACTGCGGGCGGCGGCACAGGCCATGGGGCTTTCTTACTCCAAAGCGCTGCGCATGGTCAAGCGGGCGGAAAAAGAATTGGGCTTTGCGCTGACCCGCAAAACCATTGGCGGGCGCGGCGGCGGGGGCAGCACCCTGACGGATGAAGCCCGCAATTTTATGGAAAGGTATGAGGCTTACCGTGATGCCTGTGTACAGACTGACCGCGAGCTCTATTATAAGTTCTTTCCGGGTGAGCGGTAAGCGCCACCTGCTGTTGACCGGCGGGCGCGGTACGGGAAAAACCACCCTGCTGCGTGCGCTGGTGCCGTTGCTTTGCCCCGGGGCACAGGAAATTACCACAGCAGCGTACCCTGCGGACCGTGTGGAAATTCGAGAAAGTGTGGGCGGAAAAATAGCGGTGATCGGCCGCTTTGACCCGGCACTGCCCCCAGGCGAAAACCGGATGCGCCCCGTGGCGGACGGCTTTTTGCTGCTGGGAGTACCCGCCCTGCACCGCATGGCGGCAGGGGAGAGCGAATGGGCGGTGCTGGATGAACTCGGTTACCTGGAAAATAGCTGCCCCGAATTCCGGCAGGCAGTGGAAGCGCTGCTGGATGCAAAGCGCGTTCTCGCTATTGTGCGTAAGCAGGATACCCCATTTTTAACCGCACTGTGCGCCCGGCAGGATGCCTTTGTGGTGGATTTGGACGATCCCGCGCCCGCTCTCGGCTGCGTGGTCATGGCGTCCGGGCTGGGGCGGCGGTTCGGCGGAAACAAGCTGATGGCGGATTTTTGCGGTGCACCGCTGATCGCCAATGCGCTGGCTCTAGCCGCCCTGCCGCTGCTGGCCTGCCGCATTGTCGTGACCCGCTCGGAAGAGGTTGAGGCGCTCTGTAACGCGCAGGGCGTTCCCGTTCTGCGCCACGCGCAGCCCTACCGCAGCGATACGGTCCGGCTGGGGCTGGCGGCATTGCTGGGAAAAGAGCCCGCTTTGCGCGGCTGCCTGTTTCTGCCGGGGGACCAGCCGCTGCTCACGCAGCAAAGTGTGGAAGCACTGGCGCTGGCAGCGGCCCCCGATGTCATTGTGCGGCTGTGCGCTGCCGATGGCACCCCCGGCAGCCCAGTGCTGTTCGGCGCGGATTATTTTTCGGAGCTGCTTCACCTGCCGGATGGCCGCGGCGGCAATGCCGTTGCGCGGGCCCACCCCGGTTCCGTCTGCCTTGTGCCCGCCCGGAACGATGCCGAACTGAGGGATGTGGATACGCGGGAGGACCTGAACCAGCTGCGCCAGCTGACAAACAGATAAAAATACCGTGCAGTTCAAAAAAGCTGCACGGTATTTTTTATTTCATCACCTATTATATGATTGTAAACTGGCAGGCCCGCATGGCATCCAGCGCGGTCTGGTGGCTCTGGGGCGTTACCCCGGCGCAGCAGTCCGACAAAACTTCGATCTCTGTTTCCGGGAAAGCTGCACGCAGTACCATGGCGTTGCTAATCACGCAGATATCGGTGCAGTAGCCATAAATAACAATTTTTTCAATATCTTCAACAGCCTTGTTGTGTGCCATCAGTTCATCCAGAATCTCACTGGGCAGCATATAACTGCCGAACGTGGGTTTGTCCACAATGTGGCACACTTCCGGCTCGGTGTCCGCCATGACGTTTTCCAGTTCGGGCGCAAAATTCCAGCCATCCTCACCCTCAATGCAGTGCTCGATCGGCAGGCTGCGGCCCTCCCGCGTGGTCAGGTAGTTGTCCTGGTGGGTATCACGGGTAAAGAACATCCAGTGCCCGGCCTGCGCGTGTGCCCGCGCGGTCTCTGCCAGGTGCGCCACATTGGCCTGCGCCTGTGTGTTGGCCAGTGCCCCGGTAATAAAATCTTTCTGCACATCAATCACAAGATCAAGGGTGATTTTTTCGTCATTCATAGCATTTGCTCCCTGTCCACAGTATTTTCTCCAAGGTGTCTTTACACCTTAGTATACAGCATTTCTTTGCCGCCGTAAAGATTTTCGTTCTTGTTAAAAATGATCCAGCAGACTTCCGATCATATTGTACAGTATCAAAATGAGATGAAAATCTTGATACTGTACGGTGTTATTGGTTCGATGGCGACAGTGGATTCTGCGCTTTTTAGTAGTAGTGCAATTCGTGTGATAAAGATGATTGTTCTGTCTCTCCTCTATATTTCGCTAAACCGTGCTTTAGCGAAATTGCGTGTCTAGCTTAAACATTCTGCCCATTGCCCCATTCCTATCCCTAAATCTCCTTAAATCACTTAAAGATTCTCCCGGCACCATGTGCGGCAATGCCTTCAGGCTGCTTATAACTTAATAACCGTATTGAGGGTGAGGATGGCTGGAATTTTGCGCCCGTTGCACTTCATGCCAGCGCTTTTGTGACGGTGTTCAACATTCTGCTGTGGACCGTGGGTTTTCCGGCAGCCATTCTTTCGTGGTGCTGCTCTTTGCTGCCGCATTAGTTTTGACTAACCCAATGAAATCGTTCTATCACACTATAAATGAATATGCCATCCATTCTGCACCGGGGAAACGGTAATTTTTCTGCAATATGCAGCCCCCCTGCGGTATAGGGAAAGCAGAACGCCCCGCAAATCTGTACTGCCGCAGCACAGGCCTGCTGTTTTCTATCTGATACGGAAATACAAAAACTCCCCCCGAACAGGTGCGGGAATCGGGGATGCAGAGCAAAAATGTTTTTGAATAGAGGACATATCGGGAAAGATTCTGCGCCTTTTGACTTTGCAGCGCCTGCCGCCATCCTGGCTTCCTGTGCCATGGATAGCCGATTTTTACGCTTTTATCATCGGAGGAGTCTTTACCGTTAAACTGTATATATATTCGAGCTTTTGCGTTATATATACAGTTTTGGCGGGCTTGCATACGCCGTTTTCACTCCCTGTATTTTGTGTATTCCATTCAAGGACAGATATTTTGCTCTGTTGTTCCTCATCTCTGCTATTTTGCTGCGTTTCCACTGCCTTTTTGCGTTTCGGTCTGTGGTTCGGGCATCTCGCTGTGGCCGTTATGCTTTTCCGTGCCGTGTTTCACTTGATGAGTTGGGCGTCTCTTTGGGCTTATGTATGTTCTCCGTCCGCCTCCATTCGTCTCACTTTTCCTTTTTCCGCACATAAACAGTCCACCACATCCCCTTGTACGCTGCTTGTTCCCCTGCCATTCCGCAGTGATCCCATGATTTTGCGCCGGAAGCGCTTTCCCACGTTCCAGCGGCAGAGCATTGCGCTTTGTTTCAACCATCACAGCGATTCACTAGAGCGTTAAGGCAATACCGCATAATTCTAAGTGCCGATACGGCGAGCGAGGTGCGG
>OLNS01003084.1_pt1 | contig 10060 bp, 11 predicted proteins | sample 1673031 | NCBI WGS metagenome assembly OLNS01 (sample SAMEA3136748, study PRJEB25190) | human gut metagenome | biome: human gut; feature: human-associated habitat; material: faeces | place: Austria | collected 2013
CGACGGGTCATCTGCCACCATGCGGCCAAACAGCGCCATGTCCGCAGAGGGAGCCGCTTTCAGGGCTTCCTTGTACTGCTTTTTGTCCTTGCAGCCTTCTACAGCCAGCTCTGCCAATGCCTTTGCCTGTGCCGTACTCATGAAAAACAGCGCTTTTGTGCCCTTGTCATCATTCTTGATGCCTGCATCTGCAATGACCTTCTGGGCCAGTTTGAGGGCATCCTTGTCCGGAGCAAGGGCTTTGATCTGCTTTGCCACCAGATCGGTACCCTTCTTGGTGCGGTAACCGGTCTCAACTGCATCGCTCATTTCCCCGGTGAACATCACGCGCATGGCGTGCTTCCACGCCTGTGAGGACACCCGGGCACGGACGGCCCCGCCATAGACAGCGGTCTTGGGGCTGCCGGTGTCGTCGCGGTTGACGCAGCTGGGCGGCACGGTCTGCAGAACATGAAAATCAACATACAGGCGTTTGGTATCCATCTCAATTCTCCTCTTCGTTCTCTTTGGTTTTCTCCGTGGGGCTCGCATAAAGGTCCCGGCCCCACCGCAAACGGACATTCGGCGCACCGTCCACAAACTGGTATTGATACAGATCCTCGGCCAGCTGCGGATAATCCAGCGGGATCCCTTCCCGCCGCAGCAGCTGGATCATCCCGCGCAGGTGGTGCGAGACTTCCGGCATGGAATCCGCCGTTGCCAGCGCATTGAAACGCCGGAGCACGCTGCTCTTTGTCCAGTCCTGATCGACAGCCGTTTTTTCGGCCAGCTGCCGCACTGCACCGCCCAGTGTTCTGCCCGGCTGGTTCATGGAAACACCGGCTTCCCCCTGCTGGTGCAGGGCAAACAGGGTCAACGCCGTATAGACGGCCCATTCCGCCTTTGACGGGCCATTGCTGCCCTGCAGCTGCTCCGGCATGTCGGCCAGCAGAGCGCCCCACAACGCAGGCAGGTCTCCGGGCTGACGCCCCACGCCCCGGCGCAGCTCGGCAAGCTCGGCCCGTCTCTGCGGCTCCGGCAGAACTTGCAGCCGACGCAGCTGCCGGGTCACGCAGGCTTTCACCTCATTGGTTTTCATTCTGTCCCTCCTTCATTCTGTTTCGGGTACAGCTTCCGCAAATTATATAGAAAGCTGTTATAGGCTTTGGGTGCCGTATACAGGCAGCTCTTATCCTTGTTCTTTGCCTCCGGGATGCGGCGGCCCACAAAGGCGGCAGCTCCCGCTTGCTCCACCATCTGCTTGCCCAATTCTGCCGCAAGCCGGTATGCCTGCTCCTGCCACTCGGCCGCCTTCTCGACCGGTTCATCCGTCTCCGGGTCAATGCTCTGCAGCCACCGCCGGAACGGCTGGTCTACCGCAAAATAGAACTGCGCGCGGGCGGCTTCGGCACCGGTGTCGTTCTTGTCCCCTGCCGCAAGGGCCAGGTTCTGTGCCAGACGACCCACGATCCTTGCAGCCTGCTCACAGTTGTTCACCTCATCGTCAACACAGATCTGCCATGTACGGCCCAATTCATTTAGCAGTTCAAGATTCATCGAAAGCGCATCCGTGTAACAATCTTTCATGGAGGCACTTTGCGCTCCGTATTCCACCCCAACTGCACAAACCTGTAGAATTTCTTTTCTGCTCAGCAATTTCCGGCCCTGCAAATAGGTATTCCACCAGATCACGCCGGGTTTATGGCCGCCCCTATCACTGATAGCGGAAAACTCCCGCCAGAGCTGTTTTCCCATCTCATGTTTCCGCGGATCGTAATACACCAGCCCTGTCTTTTTGTCCTCTTTTTTATTCCAGAGCGTCATCGGTTCTGCAAATGCATTCGTGGAATCAAAGAAGTCTCCTCCCAAGACCGTATAGCCCACAACTTTGTTTTCCTTCCGTTCCAGAAGGATCCGTCGAAACTGCGTCGTCATCAGCTCCGCAAAGTTATCCGGGCATGCCACCTCAGTTCGTTCGCCGCTTCTTGCATCCTCAAGCTCCCAACACGGAACATCCGGTTCCCAGAGCTCTCCGCCATCTTGCAGGAACATCAGGTTCCGCATCAGTGTTTCAAACAGATTGCTGCCTTTTACATAGATCACACCGATCCGGCCGAGCCACCCCGGCCCCATCGACGGCAGCGGCCGGTCTTTTGCCTTTTTCTTAGCCGCCGCATCGTCATAATTGTTTAAAGACACAAGCCATCGTGCAGCCTGCGGGTAGTCCATGCTTTCCTTTCCTGTTCCCGCACAGGCAGAAAACAGGCTGGTTTTATTCTCGCTTTCAAACACTTCTCCGTTCAGCTTTTTCGCTCCGAATGGACTGCCGATCTTCGCTTCCGGCACCTGCCAGAAGGGGCGCTCCGGGTGGAACAGCCAGAAGCGGTCCTGCCATTTGTCCAGGTAATCCCGGATCGGCTGTTCCGGGAAGTGCCCCAACTGCCACAATTCGCCCCAGCGCTGCAGAGCATCCCGGGGTTCTTCAAACGGTGCCGGTACACCGTTCCCATCCACGCGGGAGAACACCGTGTGCAGCACCGCCAGCAGCAGCCGCAGCATGGCGGCGTCCTGTGTGGGCATCTCGCCCGCAAGGTCCACATACGCGTGTGCATGGAGCAGTGCGTCGGTCAGCGAGACTTCCTGCACAGTGCAGTCCTGTGTCCGCACCCGGACCCACCGTTCCTGCAGCAGGTTAAACTCCATCGTCTCCATCCTCATCCTCCTTCTGATAGGTCAGGCCGTTCTCATGGTCGTAGTGCAGCACCTGCCCGGCAAGGTGCGTCATCCGGTGTTCGTCCAGCAGCAGGACCAGTTCCCCGCGCAGCAGCGGGGAGAGCCGCCATGCCGCAAAATGCTTCCGGGTCTCGGCTTCCAGCGCGTCAATGGTTTGCTGCACGCTCCATCGTTTGCTGAAATACCCCGGCAGACGCAGTCTCTGCCGCGCGATCCGCAAGGCTTCTTCCGGCTGCGGGGGCTGGTCCACCGCCACACAGGGCCCGGCCGCTTCTCCCTCTCCGGGCAGGAAGCGGACATTGCCTGCGCCGTCCTGCATCATGACCAGCACTTCAATGGACGGGTCGCCGTCGCGCACAGCGGCACGGGCACCGGCGTCGCTGGTCGCCCCGACCTCATTCATCCAGTCGTCCAGCGCATCACCGCATGCTCTCGGCGACAAAATGGCAAAGGCCTTGGCGCTGCGCTGCTTCTTGGCCTGTTCCAGCTCATATGTTCCCCGTGCCGCTGTGCTCTGCGGGTCTGCGGGCAGGCAGTCCGGCTCCCAGCCGTAGGTGTCCTGTACCAGCCGGGCGATATCCGCGGGCAGCTGCACTTCCTGCGGCAGCAGCTTCCGGGTACGTCCGAGCAGCCATTCGCCATAGATGGCTGCACTGCCCTCGTCAAATTCCTCGGTCCCGGTGTCCAGCACTGCACAGCGGGCTTCCTGCACCGGCTGTGGACGCGCCCGGCCCGGATGCCGGTGCAGCCGTCCGATACGCTGCAGCAGCAGGTCCATCGGGCACAGTTCCGTAATCATGTAATCGAAATCGATATCCAGTGACTGCTCGAGCACCTGCGTACCCACCACGATCAGCCGGTCGCGCTGCGCCGGGGTCGAGCGCTTGCCGATGCGCTCCATCAGGCGTTGTTCCTTTTCGGCGCGGTCAGGCATCAGGAATTGTGCGTGGAACACAAGCACTTCAAATTCCGGCAGCTCTTCTCGCAGGCGGGCCGCAAGGTCCTGCGCTTTCCGCACCGTGTTGACGATCACGCCTGCACAGCCACCCTCCCGCAGCGCGTTCTGCAGCATTTCCGGCAGATGTTCCTCCGTCAGGGATTCCATCGTCACCCGGCGCGGCGGTGTGTGCAGCGGAATGCCGGTTTGCTGCACCTGGTCTCCGTCCGTCCAGGTCAGCAGCGGGTAGCCGCGGCAGGTTTTCCAGGGTGCATCCGGCAGCGTTTTCCGGTTGAGATATGCGGTCACAAGTTCGGTGCGCCGCTTGGCGGGCAGTGTGGCCGAAAGCAGGATCACCGGCACCCGGTACTCTCCCAGCCAGTTCAGTGCCCGGTCCAGATAACAATTCATGTAGGCGTCGTAAGCATGACACTCATCGATCACCACCACCTTGCCCGCCAGGCCGAGATGCCGCAGCATCACATGCTTCTGCTGCAAGGCCGCCATCAGCAGCTGATCCACCGTGCCAATGACAAAGTTGGCCAGAAGCGCCTGTTTGCTGCCCTGAAACCACTGGTGCACCATCACCCGTTCCTCCGGGTCGTCGGCGTCATCCTCCACCGGCACCGGCTCCTGCTGCAATTTCAAATAGTCCGCATTCAGCTGCGCCATGCCGTGCGCCAGCCGGATGGAGTGTTCCAGCCCATCCGACTGTTTCTGCGCCCAGTCCAGCAGCCGCCCAAAAATACCGTTGGCGGTGGCCTGGGTCGGCAGACCAAAGAAGATGCCGCCCTCCCCGCAGCGCTGTGCCAGAACCTCCGCTGCTGCCAGCGCAGCCTCGGTTTTGCCCACGCCCATCTGGGCTTCCAGAATAAAAATGCCCGGTTCCTGTGCGTTGTTCACAGCCTCCAGCATAGCCTGCTGCACTTCGTTCGGAAGAAAGCCGAACCGCTCCCGGAACTCCGCCGGGTCCGCCGCGGCCTCCTGCACTTCCCAGGGAAGGGTCGGCGCGAATTTCTGCCACGCCCGTTCCACGCGGGCCGGATAAAGGCTCTCGTCGCCCAGTTCCTCTACCGGGATCAGCGGGAAATACCGGGGATTGCTGGCGATCCAGTCCGCCATGATGAGCAGGCCGGTCAGAAGGAGTTCCGTCGGGACCGACAGCTCTGGCAGCTCTTTCACGTCAGAAAAGCCGCTTTCCTGCAGGGCGTGATCGAACAGTTCCTGCCAGCAGCTCCACCAGAATGTTTTCCGTCCTTTGGACCAGTAGTTCGTTTCGTACACTCCATCCTCCAGCTGGTCCAGAACATTATTTGCCTCCTGCGGCTTGCCGTGGTGTGCCCCCACGACCGAGGCCAACCCTTCCGGGCAGCCCAGCTCCCGCAGGATCGCCTCCCCGGCCAGCGCATGGTGGGAAAATTTCTTTTCCTGCTCGTTCCAGCGGAGCTCGGTATCCTCCTCCAACCGCTGTTTTGCCTCCGGCAGCAGGCTCATGATCGGGCCGGCAAAGGCCAGCGTAATTTTCCCGATATCGTGGACCCACCCCAGAAAAACGACAGTCCGGGTCAGCAGTTCCTCGTCCAGGTCCAGATTCCGCCGCACACTTTCCGGCAGCCACTGCTGCACCAGAAACCGCATAATGCCTGCTGTGTCCCGCAGATGCATCCAGAGCGGCAGCCACAAACTGCTGTTGTCCGGGTCTGTTTTGCCTGCAAAACGCCGTACCTTGCAGGATCGTTCCGGTCGTTTCATCGTTCCACCTCCAAAGCATCGTTCCCATTGGCAGCCGGTGATTTTCTGATAAGCAAAGAATAACAGATATGCCGTCCCATAAACAGGACTTTCACGTTTTTTCAGCGATTTTTACTCTGTTTTTCTTCTGTTACCCCCGCAAATGCGGGGAAAATCCCTCATTGTGCTAAATCATTGGAGCAATCCCGCAAATGCAGGAAGCGGATTATTATGCTATATCATGTTCTCTTTTTATCCGCATCGTCATTATAGCAACTATTTCAGTCATTTTCAACATTTTATTGTATTTTTTGGATATTACGAGGCATGTTTTTATGGATCCGCTCCATTGGCCGGGTCGCGGCAGTTTTCTTCCGACGCAAAAATCCCACCGACTTCCTGCTGCGGAAATCAATGGGATTTTATCAGCATCTCTTCAGTTGAAGGCACCATTCTGGGCGGCATACACTGCAATGGTGCTCAGCAGGTCCAGTTCCGCTTTCTGGTAGGTCGTGCGGCCGATGTGCAGCTGTTCCAGCACGTCGGCCTCCTTGCGGTGCTGCAGATAGCGCAGCTGCAGCAGATCGGCCCGGATGGGATCCGCTTCCTTGTAATAGGCCATGCTGTCCTCAATGGCCTTTTCCCACCGGCGGTTCACCGGCGACCGAGCCCACTGCCGCCGGCCATAGGCCAGCAGGGCGCTGCGGGTGGCATCACGCTGTTGTTTTGTCATTTCGGCTTTCTCCTTTCTGCAGCGGCCAGGCTGCGCTCATAGCGGTTCTGGGTGTCAAAAAAGCAGGCATCCCGCTCCGACATCGTCATTCCCAGCATCGCCGACAGATTTTCGGCTTCGTTCAGTTTGAACTGGGTCTGCCCCTGCAGTTTGCTGTGCAGCGCGCTCTCGCTGATGTTCAGCGCGCGGGCCACATGCCGCAGCTTGTAGCCGCTGTCGCGGATGTATTCTTCGATCAGTCTGGTATTGGCCATGTTCTCCGCTCCTTTTTTGTCGGTTTCACGTCGTTCAACAATCTTTGGTTGTAGTATAGTCGCAAGTTGATTGTCTGTCAACCGATTTTCAAAAATCGCGCGAAAAAAGTTGATTTTCGCCCACTTTTCTGGTATACTGCCTCCAGAAGCACCCATTTCACCGCACAACCATTCGTTTTTGAACGGAGGCGTCTATGTCCGAACTTTCCACCCGCGTCCGGCTGCGGCGCGAAGAACTGGGCCTCTCGCAGGAGCAGCTGGCCCAGCGCATGGGATACCGCTCCAAATCCTCCATCACCAAGCTGGAAAAAGGGGTCAACGACATCCCGCAGGCAAAGCTGGAAGAGCTGGCCGCGGCACTGGAGACCACCCCGGCCTATCTGCTGGGGCTGGACGTGCCTTGCCCGCCGCCGGGCTTTGAGCCGCTGCCCGCCATGACCATGGTGCCGCTGGTGGGCTCCATCGCCTGCGGCACTCCCATCACCGCCGAGCAGAACATCGAGCAGTACATCGGCGTTCCGGCGGCGTGGCACGCTGACTTTGCACTGACCTGCCATGGCGACAGCATGGCTCCCACCATCTGCGACGGCGACATCGTCTGCATCCGCTGCCAGCCGGAGGTGGAGCAGGGCGAGATCGCCGCAGTGCGCATCGGCGAGGAAGCCACCCTCAAACATTTTCACCGGCAGGGCGACACTGTGATGCTGCTGGCCGACAACGCCGCCGTCTGCCCGCCCATGGTCTACACCGGTCCCCAGCTGAACGAGATCCGCATCGAGGGCCGGGCCGTGGGCTTCTGCCGCGGTTTATAACCTATCATAAGGAGGGTCTGCCATGTTCTTTTCCAAAAAGAAACCGTCTGCCGCCTACGACCCGGCCGTGCAGCGGCCCGCTTTGCGGTGCAGCATCTGCACCGGGGAGCAGGTGGCCGGTTTTGTGCACCCGGACGGCCATTTTGAGGACGTCCAGCTCATCCGCACCCCGCAGGAACTGGCGGCCTTCCGCACCCGGTACGGCATCCCGCCGGAGACCGTCATCGAAAAAATCTACTGAACAAGGAGCGTCCTATGCCCACAGCACCCGAAGAGATGACCCTGAAGGTCATTGCCCACATCCACACTGCCTTTCCCACCAAGTTCGGCATCCCGCGGCAGAGCGGGCTGGTGGACAGCCTGCGGGGCGAGGTGATCTTTACCCCGGAATACCGCAGCGCCGACGCCGTGCGCGGGCTGGAGGATTTCAGCCACATCTGGCTGGTGTGGCAGTTCTCCGGCGCGGTGCGGGACAGCTGGTCCCCCACCGTTCGGCCACCGCGTCTGGGCGGCAATACCCGCATGGGCGTGTTCGCCACCCGGTCCCCCTTCCGGCCCAACCCCTTGGGCCTTTCCAGCGTGAAGCTGGAAGGCATCGAGATGCGCCCGGAGGTGGGCCCCGTCCTGCTGGTGCGCGGAGCTGACCTGATGGACGGCACCCCCATCTATGACATCAAGCCCTATATCCCCTACGCCGACTGTCACCCGGACGCTGCCAAGGGCTTTACCGGCCAGACCCGGCGCCACCTGTTGGAGGTGTCCTGCCCGGAAGAACTCTGGGCCGCCGTGCCGCAGGCCGACCGCGACGCCCTGCGCGGGGTACTGGCCAACGACCCCCGCCCCTCCTACCAGCACGACCCTGCGCGGGTCTACGGCATGGAGTTCGGCGGGCTGGAAGTGCACTTTACTGTAGACGATCCCGTGCTGACCGTGCGGGACATCACCCGCCGCTGAGGAGCCTGCTATGGAACTGCGCAACATCAACACCTTTTTGCACATTGCCGAGCTGCACAGCTTTTCGCGCACAGCGCGGCAGCTGGGCTACTCCCAGTCGGCGGTGTCCTCCCAGATCGCCCAGTTGGAAGCGGAACTGGGTGCCCCCCTGTTCGACCGGGTGGGCAAGACCGTGCGCCTGACCGGTGCCGGTGAGACCTTTCTGGGCTACGCCCGCACTCTGCTGGCCACCGTGGAGCAGGCGCAGGCCGCCCTGCAGCTGCCCCAGCAGATCAGCGGGCGGCTGCGCATCGCGCTGGCCGACTCGGTGTGCAGTACCTTTCTGCCCGACCTGCTCCAGCGGTACCACGCGCAGTTCCCGCAGGTGGAACTGGTGCTCTGCACCGCCACTGACGACGGCATGCTGCAGATGCTGACCACCAATCAGGTAGACCTGGCCTATACGCTGGACCATCCCCTGCTGCAGCCTACGCTGGTGCGGGCCGTGGACGTACCGGAGCCGGTGTGCTTCATCGCGCCCGCCGGGCATCCGCTGGCCGCCCGGGACACCGTGTCGTTGGAAGAGCTGGTGCAGCAGGAATTCCTGCTCACCGAGCGGGGCATGAGCTACCGCGATGCACTGGACCAGTGTCTGGCCGCCCACGGCCTGCAATTGCAGCCCTATCTGGAACTGGGCAGCGCCGCGCTGCTGTGCCAGATGGTGGAGCGGGGCATGGGCCTTTCCTTTTTGCCGGAATACATCGTGCGTGCCGCACTGGCCGCCGGGACACTGGCCCGGCTGAACGTACCGGACTGCCGGGTGGAGATGCACCGGCAGCTGTTCTACCACCGGGACAAATGGCTGACCCCCCAGATGAAGGGATTCATTGCACTGGTGCGGGAAGGTACCGCCCAGCCTGCCGCCCCCACACAAGCCTGAGGGGAGCTTCTCTATGCGCAAACCCAGGATCATCTTTTTTGACATCGACGGCACCGAACTGGACCTGGACGACTACTTTGCCGTGGCCAAGTCCACCGTGCCGGTGTCGCCCGATTTTGACGCCATGGCCTTTGGCGCCGACAACGGCCTCATCTGAGCGTCCATCAACGCAAAAACACCCGCCGGGCCTTCTGCTGCTGCAGAAGCCACCCGGCGGGTGTTGTCGTTTCAGTTTTCTAAAGTCAGCAGGAGCTGCCGCCGCACAGGTCGGTCACCTTCTGCACTGCAGCGGCCACCAGATCACCGATGGGCTGTTCCGGCACGCCGACGATGTAGTTGTCGCAATGGTTCACCGGGATCAGCACCCGCTTGGCCCCGCTCTGGCACACCGCAGCGGCCATGGCGGGGGTGATCTCGCCCAGCAGGGCATCCGCGATCACGATGCCGATGGGCCCCACGATGATATCCGCGCTGCGGCAGTTCACCACCACGGCGTTCTCGCCGGTGGCGGCACGCGGGGCACCGGCCTTGCGCATGGCGTTTGCCGCCAGACTGTTGGTGCCCACCGCAGTGAGCCGGGCCTCCGGACACTGCGTGCTCAGGGCTGCCACCAGCTGTTTGCCAAGGCCCCCGCCCTGCCCGTCGATGACGAGCACATTCATCGGCTGCATCAGAAGTCGATCTCCTCAAGGCGCAGCAGCGCGATGATATAGATCTTTACGGCTTCCAGCAGCTTGTCAATGGGTGCAGCTTCGTTTGCACCATGCATCGGGCCGCCGAACTCCGGCAGCGGCAGGTCCACATGCTCGGGGCCGAAGCTGACGGCATAGGGGAAGTGGCGGGCATAGGTGCCGCCGCCCATGGTGAAGGGCTTGGCGTTCTCGCCGGTCACCTCGTTGTAGGTGTTGATGCAGGCCAGAATGGCAGGGCTGTCGGCTTCAATATAGAAGGGCTCGGCAGCGGTCACATCACGCAGCTCAGCGCCATCGCCCAGTGCGGCACGGATCT
>OLNS01003091.1_pt1 | contig 10037 bp, 10 predicted proteins | sample 1673031 | NCBI WGS metagenome assembly OLNS01 (sample SAMEA3136748, study PRJEB25190) | human gut metagenome | biome: human gut; feature: human-associated habitat; material: faeces | place: Austria | collected 2013
CCTTAACTTTGCAGAATTTGTATAACTAAAAAATAAAAGAAGCATTAGTAGCTGAATTCACCAATGCTTCTGTCAATATATTTTTCATCCATATCAAATTGTTTTAATATCAATTTCTGCTTTGCAGTTAATGCATATTTTCTTCTATATTTTCCTACACTATTTCTTGTACATTCTATGTTTTCAAGCTCCGATATCATTCCTGGAACCGTATATGCTTTACGGTTCTTTTTTCTTAACTCCTCAGCTTTCTGAAACAACTCATTCCTTACAATCATTGCGATAAATGTTACGAATACTTTTGATTTTAAAGACTCTGTTGTATGTACACGTGCCTTATTAAAATCTATTCCGCTCTTCAAACTTCTGAACATCTTTTCTATATTATCTCGACCTCGATATATATCCAGTGCTTTGGATGTGCTCATTTCTTCTGACGTTATAATAAAGAAAAATCCCAGGCTTCTTATTTCTTCCTTTATATATCGGCTGTTTCTCTGGTATGCAACCAAATATCCATTTTGATCATACTTTAGCTTGAATACTTTTCTATATTTTTTCATTTCTCCTTCTGTAGCTATTCTTTTTGCCACTTTCTTTTCAATTTCTTTTTCCCACGTTTCATATCTACTCATAAGCGCTACTTTTTCTTCACTAGCTCTTATATCGTTATAGTAAACATGTATATTTGTTTCCTGACCATATAATTGTTTTTTTACTGTTGTTCCATAAACTCCATGTTCACCAATATAATATCCTTCTAATGACTGCACCGCCGCACCATATTCTTCTATTATTTCCTGACATATTCTCTGATTTTGCTTCATCATCAGAATATATTCATATCCTTTTGTTCTCAATGCCTTTATATTCTTTTCCGAGATATATCCACGATCCATTAATACCCCTAACTTTTCGTGTCCAAACTCCTTTGCCTCTTCTAACATGATTTCCAGTTCTGTATTATCGATAACACTTCCATCATACAATTCATAAAACAACGGTGTAGAATCCTTCTGGTTCACTGCATAGGCTAGATTATACTGTGGCAGTCCTTCATCTACTTTTGGATGTCCATAATCAGCCAATTCAATTCCATAAGCATTCGTATTGAAATTGGTGCTGTCATACCCAACATAGATACACTCTTTTGTGTTATTCATCTGATTCCATGCGCGCAAGAACAGATTAATATCTTGTTCCTTAATGTTGTATTTTAATAATCTACTAATTTGAGTATCATCACGTATATTCTTATCCATTACAGGATGATTCCTCATAAAATTAGAATAATACTGGAATGTACAGCTCTCATTCGTAATCATATAAGAAACAATATCTTCAATAAACGATCCCAAATCACCAAATATAGATGACAGCACATCCTCAATCTGTAAATCTCTAAATAGTTTTTGAACAACAAGAAAACAACCAATACGCAGTGTATCCGAAAACTCAGGTGTTTCCTGTTCTACACAGACATCTGGATAATACTGTTCAAAATATTCATTAGGAACCATCCATTCCTCATCAATCATTTTACCAATCAGTTTTCTATTTTCCACCGTATATTTTTTATCCTTTTTATAAGATTTTCCAATAACCTGATACACATATCCGATACCATTTCTTTTCTGAATTTTAGTCGTTTTAGGACGAAGAACCTTAACATTTTTGAGTAACATAATAGCCTCCAAAAGTAGTTATACTGTATAACTTTATTATATCATACATTCCACCAACAAAAAAGTTGAAATCGCCCATAAATACAGGAAATTTCAACTATTCATTTAAAAATTCAATTGTAGTTATACATTTTTTACAAAGTTAAGGCCATACCTGAACAACGTTTGATTTCTTTTTCTAAACGTGTGATTTCTTTTTCTAGTTTTCCTTTTTCTTCTTCTAAGTCAATTAATGCATCCATTGCAAGTTCGATTATTCATTTTTTTATTTTCTCTTAAACATAATACATAATAGGTTTCCCTTCTTTTAGCAAGTAATTCCCCAGACAATTCATTTTCGATTATATTATGTGAGCATCCATCTAACGACCTCCATACATTAAATAGACATCATTATTATCAACATAGATGTTAATATATCCTTGTACAAAGGATGGTGCTCATTATGTCCTTAACTTCGCAGAATTTGTATAACTAAAAAAAGAAGCATTAGTAACTCAATTCACTAATGCTTCTGTCGATATATTTTGCGGTGGTCGTCTTCGGGCAACCCCTTGAAAGAGCCTGATGCGTTGAACTCTCTTTTTTTTTGCTTTTTACTGTTTTTTCAATTCCGGCAGAATGGCAAAACTGGTACCAAGGGATGCAGCACCTGTCATGATTACTGCACCACCGATTGCCAATACCAGAACTGCTCCATCTTGTCGTACTCCAACATAAAATGTGCCGCCCTCTGCATTTTCAAATCCTATCTCTTTTCGGATGTCAGGGACATACTCTTGCTTAAATTCGATATTCTAGTTCTCAAATTCTAACATCTTCTAGCCCTTCCTTTCTCTTTTCTTTCTTCTTTCTTATTGTGAGAAAGAAAGAAAGGAAAGTCAAGAGATGTAGAAACAAATGTTTTGTCGATTAAAAAAACGCCCAGAAATCTGAGCGTAATTTATACTATCCTAATTTCTTAAGGATGTTATCTAATTGTGTTTTCGTCATTTCTAGCTTTTCTGTGTAAGATGCTAGTTTTTCTTTTTCTGCATTGACTTTTGCTTCTGGTGCTTTATTGACAAAGCCAGGATTTTTCAACATGCCTGAACAACGTTTGATTTCGTTTTCAAGGCGTGCGATTTCTTTTTCTAGTTTTCCTTTTTCTTCTTCTAAGTCAATCAATGCATCCATCGCAACTGTTAATACAGCTTTTTCAATTGTACGAGAAAGTACATCTTCTGTATTTAAATCTTCTTTTACTGTGGCATGTGCCATACGTGCTAGAATGGCAGTTGATTCTGAATTTAGTGCTACATAGCCATTGTCATTATGTAATGAGATTGTTAAGTCTTCACTTGGTTTCATTGAGTATTCAACTTTGATTTCACGAACCGTTTGAATTGCACTGATTACTAATGCCATTTCGTCTTTTTCTGCGTCAGTATATTCAAATTCAACTTTTTCTGGCCAAGTTTCAACATTTAAGCTTTCTTTATCATGAGGCAAGTTCAAATAGATTTCTTCTGTCACAAATGGCATGAATGGAGATAATACTTTTAAAATTCCCATCATGACTGTATATAGAACAGCTTTTGTATTAGCGACTAAGCTTTCGTCTTCTGAATATAAAGTAGCTTTAGAAAGTTCAATGTACCAACTGCAGAAATCATCCCATACAAAACTATATAGTTCGTTTCCTACAATAGCCAATTCATATTTGTCCATATTTGTAGATACATGATCTAACACTTCATTAAAACGAGCTAAAATCCATTTGTCTACACTATTGGCTTTTGTCATGTCTAGTTCTGGTTTTGTATCTCCAATTTGCATTTGAACATAACGAGCTGCATTCCAAATCTTATTGATAAAGTTCCAGCTAGCATCCATCTTAGTTTCGTCAAAACGTAAGTCTTGTCCTGGTGTTGAGTTTGTTGTTAAGAAGAAACGTAAGGCGTCAGCACCTTTTTCTTGAATCACATCCATTGGGTCAATACCATTGCCTAATGATTTAGACATTTTACGTCCTTGTGTATCACGAACAAGACCATGGATCAATACGTCTTTGAATGGACGGTTCTTCATACAGTAGCGTGTTTGGAATGCCATACGAGCTACCCAGAAGAAGATGATGTCATATCCTGTTACTAATACATCATTTGGGAAATAACGTTCTAGATCGGCTGTTGTTTCTGGCCAGCCAAGTGTTGAGAATGGCCATAACGCACTTGAGAACCAAGTATCCAATACATCTTCATCTTGTGTCCAATTTTCAATGTCTTTTGGATCTTCCATTCCCACATAGATTTCACCCGTTTCTTTGTTTGTCCAAGCAGGAATTCGATGTCCCCACCACAATTGACGTGAAATACACCAATCTTCAATATTTTCTAGCCATTGTTCAAATGTTTTATTAAAACGCGGTGGTACAAAGTTAATTCTTTGATCTTCAATTTCTTGATTCTTTAATACTTCTTGTGCAAGTGGTTTCATCTTTACAAACCATTGTTTACTTAAGTAAGGTTCTACAATAACACCTGTTCTTTCAGAGTGTCCGACTTGGTGTAAGTGTTCTTCAATATGATCGACTACACCTGCTTCTTTAAAGTCATTAACTAAAGCATCACGACATTCAAAACGATCCATACCAGCATACTTACCACACATATCATTCATTGTTCCATCTGGATTCATACAGATAGGCATTGGTAAGTTGTATTTTTTAGCTAATGCAAAGTCATTAGGGTCATGTGCTGGTGTACATTTCATAACAGCTGTACCAAAACTCATATCAATATAATCATCGGCCATGATTGGAAGTTTGTCTCCATTGGCAGGGTTAATCGCATGCATTCCAACAATGTCTTTATATCTTTCGTCGTCTGGGTGAACAAAGATAGCTTGGTCGGCAAACATGGTTTCAGGACGTGTTGTCGCAATCACTAATTCTTTTCCTGTTTCAACGACTTTATATTTAAAGTAATACATGTGACCCATGATTTCTTTGTGTTCAACTTCAATATTAGACAATGCTGTTTTGGCTTCAGGATCCCAGTTGATGATTCTTTCACCTTGATAGATCAATCCATCCTTATATAAGTCTACAAAGACTTTACGAACGGCATGACTTAATCCTTCGTCTAATGTAAAGCGTTCACGACTATAATCTAAAGATAAGCCTAATTTAGCCCATTGGCTACGAATGGTAGAAGCATATTCTTCTTTCCAATCCCAAGCTCTTTCTAAGAATTTTTCACGACCAATATCATAACGAGAAATGCCCTCTGATTTTAAACGTGCATCTACTTTTGCCTGTGTCGCAATACCCGCATGATCCATACCGGCTACCCAACATACGTCATAACCTTTTAATCTTTTATAACGGCATAAAATATCTTGTAGTGTTGTATCCCATGCATGTCCTAAGTGTAACTTTCCAGTTACGTTTGGTGGAGGGATCACAATACAATATGGGCGTTTTGATAGATCGCCCGCTGTGAAATATCCTTTTTCAATCCAATTTTGGTATTTATCATTTTCTACTGCTAAATGATTATATTTTGCTTCCAACGTCATCCATAATCATCCTTTCTGTACATATAAAAAAGCACATCCCCATAGGACGTGCTTGACGTGGTACCACCTAATTTTATTCTCATTCACATTAACGCTGTGTCACGAAATTTACTACTACATTCATAAATTCAACTCAAAGACTACCTTCATCTACCCTATACACAAGCTTTCACCAGCCGCCTGCTCTCTAAAGAATACAAGTAAATTACTCCTTCTTATCATCGCTTTGAGTTTAGTTTATCAAAGAAAAAGTAAAAACTCAAATCATTTTGAAAAATAAGTTGTTTTATTCTCTCGTTTACTATATGATGATTAAAGAAAGCGGTGTAAACATGGATAATCAATTATACAATCAAATCAAAGCTGTTCATGAACAGTATATTAAAGAACAAAATCGTTTAGAAGATGAAATCGATCGTTTAAGAAGAGAAATCGTTTGCCTGGATAATGAAGATGAAATCGAAGCCTTGAATAAACTTGTTCGAATCGATGACATCAAACGTAAGATGGTTGTAGAATTCATTCATAGTTTAGATAAGATTGTGGAGCAATAAGTCCACAATCTTTTTTTAATTTAAAACTCACCATTTTTATATGCACGCGCTATCACATAAGAAGGCTCATAATATGCACCATTATTATAATCATCTAATGTTATACAAATTTCATCATTGTATATTCTCAAAATTCCTTCAACATAATCTTCATCTAGATATAATGTATCCACTATAAGTCTTGTATATACTTTTCCCATACCGAATTCAGTTGGAATATTTGTACACAATATACGATTTACATTGTCTAATCCATATTCTTCAATCACATCATAAACAACCTGATCTGAATTTTCACAATGTAGAACATTTGCGACACTTATCAAATAATACAAAGGATCATACCCTAGTTTATTCACAACATATGAGTTTCGCTGATGAATATGTCTAGATACTTTTTCAATCAAGAAACAAATCATTTTCTACAATAGGCTCATCATAATTCATAACTCCTATCATATTCTAGACATTTTAATGCGGCTTCTGTACAAAATACAATTTGATGTGTCGGATACTTAAATTTAACCAACGCCCAAAATGCAGTTCTAGAAATGAATCCACGCGCAAAGTCATCCACATAATTCCAAATTGTATCATCCGCCATTGGCCCTTCAACAATATCATAATCATGCCTTTCACCTTGTCTTGATGAAACTACAAAATCTAGCCATACATCACTCATCTCTTTAAAGAGCAAACAATTTAAATTCTCATTTTCAGTATAAGAATATACATTCACAACGTGCTTATTCTTTTTAGTTAAAGCCCATCTTTTAGCTTGTTTTTCAAAATTCGTACAATAGAATCCATATCCAAAATCTTTGTATGAACCATCTAAATATATTTTTGGCTCATCCAATACTTTATTGTCACCCTGATACCACATCTTACCTATACTTATTCCAATTCTTTAATACCCTTATTCTACAAGTTCACATACAACTCCCTTATCTAGAATGAACTTGATCTTCCCCTGTGCCTCCTCTTCAATCTTGTCATATAATCTTCCTGCACTATAACTTTCTCCTAGTACTGTATATGGACTATTGGCAACATAGCCAATCTTTCCTAGACCTGCAAGATTGACACTAATGGCTTCCCTATCATATTCATTATCTTTATCTTTCTTTAGATAAACGACCATTTTCTTTTCTAGAAACTCATTTCCATAATAATGGTTTAAACCTGTCATTGTGAAAAAATGTTTGACATCTTCTTGTCCTCCTTTTGATTTCACAATACATCTTTAATTGACATCATACGTGTCTAAATATGAAATAAATTAAATTTTCTTTAGAATACATCATTGGACTATTGGGAAAATAAACAATCATACGATAGATATAATAGACAATCATGAAAATGGCCCATATGATCAATAGTTTCTTGATTCTTTCCGGTTTATTTAAATTCATCAAAACCACCACAAACACAATAAGAGTAGGAATAAGGAGTGCATGATAATAGAGGGATAAAGAGAATTTAAAATGAAGTAGATAATATAGGCTTGTTTTCATGTTGCATCCAGGACACGGTAAGCCTGTAACACTTTGAATAGGACATTTATAGAATAATAAAAGAAGGAATAGTATAAGAACTATTCCTAAAGTCTTAGTTTTTTGTGAGTCCATTGATATTACTTTGTAGGATGCAAAAAGAAACTATGGATAGTTGTAGAATGGCTAATACCATTAAAACAACACTATCATCACTTAGGTGCTGACCATTTTTAGTAAGGCTTGAAACCATCTTACCGGCTTTATACATATAGTAAATTTGATAAATACCACAAGTGACAATACTTAATACAACCACAAGGAATGGATCGGGTCCTTTTTCTTTGTGTTGGCTTGCACATAAATCATTTAAATCTTTGGCGATGGTATATAGCCAATAAAGACCATATAGTCCACATGTCACAAAGCTTAATACAACATTTAAGGCAATACTCTTTTCTTTAACCCCATAATAAGAAGGTTGTGGTGTAGGTTCTGGTTCTGGCATTTCATTTCCTGCAAGCTCGGTATTTTTTAGGTGCGTCCAATCTTGCATACCTGTTTTCCATACAAAACTATTGCCTGTAAGAATACCTGATTCCATAAACCCTTTCATTTCATCTTGTGAATAAGGTCCTTTGGAATCGTTATTTTCAACATAATACCAATTCTTTTCTTCATCCACATGTATAAATTGATTGAGTTCACTATCCTCTAGTTTTTGCCAATCCTTTAAACTCGCCTTCCATACTAGAGTAGAACCCGTAATTTTATTGGATTCAATCAATTCTTTCATTTCTTCTAAAGTAAATGCACCTTTAGAATCATTATTCTCTACATAATACCATTCTTTGGTTTGTGTTTTATCAACAACCTCAATGGGTTCAACAATTTCTTCTTCAACTTCTACTTTTGTTCCACAATTTGAACAGAACTTTGCATCGTCACTGATTTCGTGACCACAATTTTTACAAAACATAACAAACATCCTTTCGATTGATTCAATTATAAGATGAATCTCTTGTTATATCAACTACTTAAGAAAAACTTAAGATTATGAATTTGTCGATTCAACAAAACACATAGCTTATGAATACGTTGATCTGAATAAGAAGTCATATGTTGATATTGATGCAACAAGTCATCAAACCATGCAGGTAAATCTTGTAGTTTATCTATATCAATGCGATTTAAATCTTGTACGACTTGAATGATCTCTTTAAAGGGTTTAATTTCATAAAAGAATTTTCCTTCACCTACAACGTGCATTTCATTATCATCGTAGTATTGAATATTAAGACTTTGTCCATTATCAAATATAGGTGCGAAATCGACCCATTTGAGTGTGTTCACATTTCGAATGATGCCAAAATTATTTAAATGACGATCTTCATTCAACATTAAGTAGTCCAATATGAACATATTCTCCATTTTAATACGAGCATCCTCAATACCTTCAGACTCTAATTTATGTATATAAGAATCATAGTCATCAATTGTATCATCCATAATTTGACGAGCCGTAATAAGCTCTGTATTGACATCAATGAAACATGGACATTTAGAAACAACCATATCTTTGTAGATTGCCAATGAGTATTCAACATGGTCAAATCCAAGTCTTCTACAAATTTCACTAGCCAAAACTTCATTAAAAGGTTGCAGCGTTTCACTTCTATAGCCGCCCTTGAGTAAATAGCGAATGCCATCTTCAATGATCCAAGCCTTTCTTAACATACCATCCGTTGTATTATTTGGAGAATATAATGAAGATTCATTTTGAATACGATCACTATTCTTTGATAAAGAAGCATCCATGAATGGAGCATATTCAAAATCATTTTCAAAGAAATTGATCTTATCATAGGATATATCTAAATCTTTTGGTTTTAACCAATATTGATCGGATAAGGATAAACCAAAAGCCTTATCTAATAATTCACTTGGTGCATGTACATTCAAACGGTGCATCAATAAGTCCAGCCGATCTCTAAAGGATGGGATTCCACGATTTTTAAACCATTCACTCAATTGAACACATAAAGAATTCGAATTACGTAAATGATAAGGCGCATATTCCATATTATACAACACATATATATTTGTGAATACACCAACACCACTATTATATTCAGCCTCTAGTACAGGTGTATTTTTATTCATTAACACACATCTCATATTCTTTTTCTCCAATATACAACTACACACTAATTATACAAAAGATTGATCATTTAAGATATATTTACATTCTTTTTTATCGAAAATATTCAGATCATCCTTCACTAACTGTCCCGGTTAATTTATTCAATAACTAAGTTATATTGGACAAGTCTAGAAAAAATGCTTTGCCTCGTATCTGATGTGTTTGCGATAGCGGAAAATATTAAGGTGAATTAAATAAAAGTTTCCGAAATGGGAAAATAATATGCTGTTCTACATATAATATGCCAGACTTAGAAAAAAGGAGGAGTGCAGATATGGTTGAACGAAAAGAATATCTTGACCAGGCTTGGGCATGGAAAGACGAGCTGCAAATCAAGGTCGTAGCCGGAATCCATGGCTGTGGAAAATCTGTACTTCTAAAACAGTATCAACAAAGACTATTAGCGAATAGAGTCACACCAGTACAGATTATTTCTATTAATTTTGACAATCTGGATTACGAACCTTTAAAAGATTATATGACGCTGTACAATTACCTCAAAGAACGCTTGTGTGCGGATAAGATGACATACATCTTT
>OLNS01003096.1_pt1 | contig 10021 bp, 7 predicted proteins | sample 1673031 | NCBI WGS metagenome assembly OLNS01 (sample SAMEA3136748, study PRJEB25190) | human gut metagenome | biome: human gut; feature: human-associated habitat; material: faeces | place: Austria | collected 2013
ATAAGTGATAAAACGCAGAATTATAGCAAAGTCACCAAATTGCTAGTTAAGCCAATATAAAATAAATTTCTTTTTTCATCACCTACACTCCCCTCTTTCGAATTCGATATACAACATACCCAATACCATATAAAATCAAACCAATGACACTAGCCACAACTAAAGGATTCACCTTCGCAGCATCTGCCGTTAAATTCTTCTCATCCATCATATTCTCTACACGATGTCCACGAACTAGTAATCGATGTGTATTAATACCATAAGGCGTACAAGTAAATAGAGTACATAAATCCTTACCTTCTTCAATTTCTAATAAACCATAATCATTCGGCTCAACAATTGCGATATTATCTACTTGATATGCAAGCACCTTATCATATACATGTAAATAAAAATAGTCACCCTTTTTAAGCTTATCCAAATCCGTAAATAACTTCGCACTCGGAAGACCTCTATGAGATGAAATAACACAATGCGTACTAGCACCACCTACAGGAAGACTCGAACCTTCTAAATGACCAACACCTATCTGCAACACGGACTCATCTACCGTATGATAAATCGCAAGCTTCACCTGAATCTTAGGAATCGTAACATACCCCATCATACCCGTACCATCCGCATTTAATAAACTCTTATATTCACTAAGCTCAGAATCACTTGGAGTAAATCGACCACCATTATTTATTAACCCAGCATTATATTCAACTGCCCGATCAATCTCAGCCTGTTTTTCCTTTTGATCCATCTTAGCCAAAGCATCCGAATAATTTGCCACAACACGACTTTGATGCAAAGAATTCCAATAATTACTAACAGTAGGATACAATAACAACGATAAGCCAGTCACAAAAACAAGTATCGCAATTATAGTTGAAATATGTTTCTTCATCTTACAATCCATTCCCCTAACAACAAAAAACTAATCATTAAACTTTCTATATAATACAAACGAAACAAGCACAAATACAAAACCAATTAAATAAATAGACCATGTTCCAACACTACCCGTAGAAGGTAATAAACTACCACTTTGATTTTGAACTTCAACCTCAACCTCAGCCTTACCCACATTCATACCATAAAAAACAAGGAAGGACTGACCCACATTCATGCCATAAAAAACAAGGAAGGACTGACCCATAATTTCATTTGAAGAACCAAGAACTGGATTTACCACAACAGTAACAACATCACTCAATTTATTGTATCCTCTAGGAGCTTGAACCTCCCTAAGAAAATACCTTCCAGACTTCAAACCGGAAAGAACAAAGCGACCACTACGATCCGTCTTTATAAGACCCTGACCCAAATCAGACTTTTGAAACACATTAGAATCCTTTGTTTCAATAAAACGAATACAATTCACATCATTCAATGCATCCACTTCACTTGTATACAAACTAAACTCAGCACCCTCAAGCCCAACTCTATTCACCGAACACTTAAACACTGGAATACTCAATACACCAACATTCACCTTATCCGATAATGACACAAGATGATCACCATATTTCAAACTAGCCACATTCGCATTATTAGTACATGCATCCTTATTAACAATGGCACTATACGAAATTCTTATATCACAATCCATACAATGATTTTCTAAAATTCTATAACCATCAAAAGTAAATAAAACCTCAAATTCATTTCCTAAATCCAATGCACTATAATGCTCATTTTCATTTAAATCTATAATCAAATTATCATTAACCAAAGAAACAACAATTGAATCCAAATTTAACGATAACCCCTTCTCCATCTCATCCTTAAACACAAGATTTTCAGCACCTTTAAAATTCCTTATAACACTCGTAAAATACACCACATCACCAATACCAGCCGTAGCGTACTTACCCAAAGAATCCGTACCATCCATCTTCACATACTTCGATAAAGTAGGCTTTTCATTCTTCTCTTCAACACGAACCACATAATTCGTAGTAGTCAAACCACAAAGAACCCCTACACTTGAATCCACTAAATAATAACCCAAATCTAAATCTTTAAACTCAACAATACCTCCAACTGCCCGTTGACTTTTTTTCGTAATACTCTCATGAGATTTCGCATAAGCCAATGCCCTTTGAGCAACCAAATCCATACTCTGCTCATCCCCAACAAAAGCTACACCACCATTCGAATTCACATCAAAATAGAAACGACCATCACCAGAATCAAAGAATTCATCCCACTCAGAAGAAATCTTATAAGAATAGTTATCCCCATCAAAGCTTTCCAAATCCAGCATCTTATAAATCGTATACATCTCACCATCAATCGCATTATCAATAATAATCGATCCACCCATACCATTTGCGATTACACTATCACATAACACAAACACAAAAACAAATAAGACGACTACAATTTCCCTGATCCGTTTCATATCCTTTATCCTTTTTATTCAACAACAGTAAGAACAGGACTGTAACAAACATTCGCTACAATCCTCTTTTTACTGTTGTTAAGAGAATGTAGAACATTCCCTCAACAACGTAAATTCATTCAATTATTTAGCTTTCGCTCTTTTTTTGTTAGCCAAAACAAATCCAGAACCTAGTACTAATGCACCACCAATCAAATAGATTAGTGTTGTACCCATACCACCAGTAGAAGGTAGTAATGTACCAGTGTTGTTTTCTACATTAATTACATCTGTGTCAGAAGTGCCTTGTAACAATCTAACAAATGTAGCTCCATCAACATCTTTTGAAATAGTTACTTCTATTCTATCTGTTAATCGATTATACCCTTTAGGTGCTTCTGTTTCTTCAAGATAGTATGTACCTACATCTAGACCAGTTATATTAAATTTACCCTTTGCATTAGTTTTAATATTCGTTACTTTATCTTTATTGTTATCCCCTTTAATAAATTTACGATAAGTTGGAACTCCATTTATGTCATCAGTTTGAATTAATTCAATTTGAGTAACATTATCTTTGCCATACAATGTAAATTGTGCACCTGCAAGTGGTTTTTTGCACCTGTATATTTAAATACAGGTACACCAAATGTATATGTATATGTTTTTGCATCATTAGACGTATTATCGTTACCATATGTTAACCAAGTTTTATTTTCATTTGCTTCTACATTACTATTAGTGAATGTAATAGCAGCATCTTTTGTTAAAGTAGCAGAATATGATACAAAAATATTATAATCTAAATTCTCATGGCTTTTTAAAAAATCTTCTCTAAAAGTAACAGTAAAACCGTCATCATTTTTGTTAAGATCGTAGTGTGTACCGTCCTTTAGTAAATCATAAAAATCATTTTCAGGATTGTCTGGATCATCATAAATAGCATACATTTGCAATGTTGTAGCGGCTAATTGAGTACCTTCATTATAATTTTCATTTAATTTTAGCCCTTTTTGCATTTGATCATGTAACACATAGTTCTTTGCACCTTTTTTTACATATATATTGGTTTCAAATTTTACAACATCACCAATACTAGCATAACTATCAGATCCATATTGTCCATTATACAATACTTTCTTTTCAACATTTGGCACCCCATTCTTTTCATCAATTGTAGCATCAGGTTTTGTTGTAGTTAAACCACAAAGAGCTCCAATATTTGAATCAACTAAATAATATCCATATTGTAAATGACTAAATTCAACTTTTTTATTTGCTGCTTCTTTTCGATCTGTTGGTTGAATTCCTTTCTGGTGCGCATACGCTAAAGCTTGTTGAGCAAATTCAGCAGCATTAGATTCTTTAAGGCTTGATTTTACATAACCATTTTCTTCAGTTACATAGTCTTTACCATATCCAGTCGTGAAAAATTCTCTCCATGCTGCAGTGATTTTATATGAATAAGCCCCATCTGGTGTTGGTTCAGTATCAAAACTCTCTAAGTCAAAAATCTTATAGATTTTATACTCTTGTCCATCAATGGCTTTATTGATTGTAATTGTACCGTTGTTACCATCGATCTGTGAACCACTAGTTGCCTTTACGTTTGTGCTTAATGAGAATACCATCATGAACGCAAACATAATGGCTGCAATCTTTTTAATTAATTTCATTACTTTCTCCTACTTTCTTTTTTCTCTTTTTTTTATCTATAATTGACAGGCTTATCACTCCTACAACCACTAGGGCTGTTCCTGACATCCTGTAAATCAGGTTTCCAGTACCACCCGTTGAAGGTAGTATTTTTGTACGGCTTTTGTTTGTCACGGTAACCGTATCACCGACTTTTGCAATATTTGTAGCTTTTGAGTTGTCTTTTGAGTTGCTTTCATAAACCACTTTATATTGCATTGAATTTATATTAGCTTCACTAGAAGCTGAAATCGGTTGTTTATTATCTAATTCGAAAACATAATATGTTTCGTCTAGATTATCTGGATTTCTAAATTTTGCAGACTTAACACCAGTATCATTAGGACCATACTTAATATCTATGGTTTGTAATGGATCTCCAGTTCCTTCTGCATTACCATACAATCCAAATTTATAAGTACCACTCACTGGACTTTTATCAGTTTCGGCAGCATTGTTTGTAAATTGCTTTTTAACCGTAATACCCTTTTGAACGTTAGATATAGTTAATTTAAAATCACTTACATTATCTACATATGTATATTTCGAATCTTGTTTAGAATTACAATAATCTATATATGCTTGTACATCTTCTGATAAATGTCCAGACGCATCTTGTTTAACACACATAATGTACTTTGACTCTTTGTTTTCAACATATCCTTTTGGAGTTTCTATTTCTTTTACCTCATAAATTTTATTGAATTCTTTAGTCTGTGTAAAAGTACCATTCGTATCAGTTGTTCCATCTTCCTCTTTTTCAGGTTGAACACGCTGAATCTCTCCATTATTTAATTCACATTCATAAACCTTAAATTTAACATTACTCATCGTCTTAAGCGTATCAGCATCCATTTTAGTAATTGTTAAATCTGGCTTTCTGGTAATTGTTGATGTACCAGCCGCATTAAAACTATACGAATATTCATTAATAGTATCCGTTTTACCACCATTAATTGAATGATTTTCCCAATAAACTTTATTAGTTAGATCCACCGGCTTACCTGGCGCAGCTTTAACTATAGCTGTATATTTAATCGCAACCCTTTGTTCATTTGGAACAGTTATTTTTAAAGTATTGGTATCTTTATCAAAACTCTTATCGATATTGTTGTTATCGCCTTCTATTTGAATAGAAGCTAAATCCAATTCTAAAGTATTACTTAATTCATCTATTAATTTAAATTTATTGTCACTTGCGTTTGAAGGTAGATTCTGGCCTAATGGATTGACAACAATTGTATAATTAATTTTCTTTCCATTCTCAACATGACTTTTTTCTAAGTTATTCTTTTGAATTGTCGCATTCGATTTTGCAGTCGCAATAGTTTTTGAACCATCTTTATTTAGAAGAGTCACATTGTTAGTAAATGTTTGACTATTGCCATCAAGCAACACCTGTGAATCTGTAACTCTACAAACAACCTGCACATCAACTGAATATGTATCTTCTTCTTTACTAGCAGTAAAGCTACCTAATTGAATCAATGCCCTTCTCTTGTCTTTGCTCACATAATAAGTTGTTGGCTGAGAATTACCATTATCATTTGTTGAAGTATTTTCTATTTTATCCCAGTCATTTCCTAAATTTGAAATTACTGTAGATTGTACATCCGAAGCATTTTGACCATGCCATTTAATTCGAATATATGCAAGATCCATTCCTTCTGGAATTTGTTCTTCGACTCGATAATCACCTTGTAATTCACCCGAATAATTCAGTTTAAATGCCCATGAAGCATATACACCTTTTTTATTTTCTAATAACTCTGTAGATATTTTACTTGTAGGGTCTTGCCAATCAATATCCTTACCACCAACAGATCTATCTGTAACGACCTTCGTACCATCATAAGTAAATACTTGACCTAACTCTTTTAAAATATCTCCACCATAATAAAGCTTTTTATCCGCTGTTTCTATTTTGGTATCTTTTTCACCAGGATCTTTTTTCCAAAGCTCATTTCTATACGTTAGAGGCTTACGATACTCACGCGGTAAGTTACAAGGCTTTGTTTGAATCACAATATACATATTTTTTTGATTAAGATCTATATTCTTTTTAGCAGTCAATATCAATTTACCATAGTCTTGACTAGCCACAGAAGCAATATTTCCAAATTTACCTTTGTTATATTCAATATCGAAATAATTACCTATATTCTCTGGTGTATGTGTTTTACTATATTCTTCAAAATTCTTATAGCGTGTAGACGGATTATCATTATTCAAATAGACTCCAACAATCGAATCATCATTTCCATGAGGATCACTATGCAAAAAATGATCCTCAAGATTACTATCACTTGATATACAATCAGTAATCTTAGTATCTTTCTTGATACCAGAACCACTCACTTCAATAACCCAATAAAGCTTTCCATTTTTCCAATACGTAGCATCCTCTTTTGGTTTCTCATAATACCAAGAGTACTTTGAAGTCCCAATATTATAATCACCCACAAGAGTAACACTAGAAGAAGAATTCACTCTATCAAAAGTAAATGGATCATTTCCTTTTTTTACAGTTCCATTCAACGCAAATGTATTTGTAACAGTTACTTGACTAACCATACGTAAATCTTTAGGTTTTGCATAATATTCAATGGTATATGAATAAGTGTTTTCTTTATTAAATCCTATTCTCTTTAAATCAATAGAAAAACTTGATTTGCCATCAATTTTTAGCCAGACAGGAGTCTGATCACTTCCACTTTTTTCATCATGAGCGCTAATTTTTGCATAACCCACATAAGCCATTTCGTTTGAACTAAACGAATCTTGAAGAGTAGCATTTGTGACATCCCATAATCCATGTGTTTTATTGACTATAACCTCATATTTATAACTATCTTTGGGAACTGTAAAAGTAGTCGTTTCTTTATCCTCTTCGAAACTCTCATTATACCTTTTCCCACTCATAGTTATCGGAGTATCCTTGGTAATCTCCGTTTGAGTCTTATTCACCCATTTATAATCATCCAAATTAACTGTTTTAATGTCGCTAGAAGCTATAAATCCTTGATTTGCACCATCCTTTTGTGTCGCATTTGATGAATTCACGCTAAAACTATTTTTTATTGGTACCGAATCACTTTGCATCTTCGCAAATACTTCAGGCTTTACCTTAACACTATACGTTACATAATAAGAATCCCCAGGATTCACAGTGATTGGGTGGCCATCTTTTCCTTTTAAATGAAAACTAAGCCGATTTACATTCCAATCATCCGAATATTCTGAACTATTTCTTGATGCCCATTCTACATTAAAATTGTTTTTGTTTATTTCAGTATACTTACTACTTCCCTTTTTCTTTTCAAACAATTTGATTGAATCCTTTACATAAGTAATATCACCATTTGTAGTAATATCACCATCTGTTTTACTTAAATAATCCCAGAAACCAAAGTCCTTTAATGGATAGTTACTATCCGTAGTAGAAGTAAACTCAAGTTTATAATTTATCGTATAATTCCCATCTGTATCCCTTATATAACTCTTTCCGTCTTTGCTCGGCAAAACAGTCTTATTCATTGATTTATTTAATTTAGTTTCAAATAGATCTGTCTTTTCAGCCTTCTTAAATATGTTGTTTCCATTTCCCCTTGCATAAACAATTGCTGTATTGTTTACGTTTTGATTATTTCTAGTCTCTATAACACCAGGAGCATCTGATAATTTTACATAATAATGTAATTTACGAATTTCATTTGGCTTCATATCACCAATAGTCCATACAAAACTTCCAGGCTCATTTAACTCTGGAATCTTCTGTTCAGAATTATCTGCATTTGTCAAATATATTTTTCCTGCAGTTTCATCAGAATGTCTTTCCTCATATGGATCATAATTATTTTCTTTACCATTTAATACTTTTTCAGCCGTTGTAATCCCTTCATAAGTGACTAAGTTTTTATTCTGGGTAAACTTATCTACTACAACCAAGTCTTTACATCCCTCTGCTCCAGCCCTAACTTCAATTGTATAATCAATATAGTCACTCGAACCTACTTTTGTATGAGATTTTGCTAATTCTACATTTCCATATCGTTGAATATAGTCAGAACCATAATCTAATTGAATATTTCCAGAAGGAGTACCAAAATTGGTTTTCCCACTTCTTGGATCTAGCGAAGCCAACTTCATTGAACCTTCGATTTCAAAATCACCACTAAGTTTATGTTCACTCGTTATATTGTTAAAAATCCCTTAATTATAAGTAACAACAACCTTTCCATCTGAAATAATTAAGTTACCAATAACATTATTATTATCATTTTTATCAAGAATATCTTTCGGTCCGGTTTGAGCAATTTTGAAAAATTCTGGAAGATTATAAGTAAAAGAACGATTATATTTATCTTTTAAATCTTGAAGCGGAATATCTGTAACATTTAATTTTATTTTTAAGCTTAGATCATCCGGATATGAGCTTGCATTATTTGGAAACTGTTTTTCTACACCTTTCTCTTTATACATCATTGAAACTGAGTACTTATATTCAGATTGATTATTTAATATTAATTCATTATTTGTAGTCAAAACCTCTTCACTCATTGTTTCCGGCTCATCCTTGACAACGGTACTTTCTTCTTGTTCATTTGCTTCATTTGCTTCATTGACTTCTTCTTGTTTAGTACAATCATCCGTATGCGTATGTTCTTCCTTTTCACAAATCAATTCATTGTTTTCATCATAACACTCTGCCGTATGTGTATGCTCTTCCTTGTTACAAGCCAATGTTTGAGCAGGTAAAGATAGTGCATATACAGTACACACAACCACAATACACGAAAGTGCTATCATGATCTTTTTCCATTTTTTTAAGCGCGCTTTGTCTTCTAATAAACGCCTTAAATACTCCTGCACAATCTCACCTACTTTCTATTACTTTACAATTCCAATTTTATTTAAAGGCCAAACTGAAAATAAGACTTTACCCTCAATTTGTTCTTTTGAAACATCTCCAATTACAGCACTTCTTGAATCAATCGAACTCTCTCGATTATCCCCCATACAAAACCATCGAGACTCTTCGACTTGATGGGGAAAGTCTATGTCTGTATTTCCAAGTGACTCACTATCCAAATAGGATTCTGAAATAGCCTTACCATCCACAGACACCTTTCCATTCACATCTATATCCACCTTTTGACCAGGACTAGCTATAACACGCTTTACCAATAACTTATTTCCCTGCCAAAATGCTACAACATCACCCGACTTTAATTTTTTAGTTTTTATAGACACTACAATCTGCCCATTCTCTAAAGTCGGATCCATACTCGAACCATAAATCTTTAGTACTGGCATCCACAGTGTTGCGACCAACACAGAAATGGCAGCCACGACCACAAGTATACTCAATGTCTTCTGTACTTTTTTTAAATATCTTTCTCTCTCTTTTAAACGACTAAGCTCTTCCTTGACTTCATCATTCGATACAAGATCACTATCCGTCTGCATCTTATCAATTAAGTCAATCAATTCTTTTCGTTTTAAATGTCTTAAATCTTTCTTATCCATATCCCTATCCACACATTAAGATTATGTTAAGATGAACATACATCATCTTTTGTTAATTCGTTGATATATGCATTTCTACTTTATCTTAAACGAATCTAACTACAATGTTATAAAAACATTCATACAAACAAAATTTTTCGCTTCGTATTTTACATAAAGGTAAAATCGATTGCAAGCGCTTTTTTTGAAATATTTTAAACGGTTATATTTATTTCAAATAAAGTGTCTTAATCCAACGTATTTAGTGCGTTTTAAACGCTTTTGGTTATATGTCAGATTTTTAAAAAAATAAATGAAAATAAAAAATACAAACAACACTACTAATTTGTACAAACAAATTAAAATATTATTGATTTCTCATAACATATAACCACAGCTATATTCACTGCTTACAATCTTAACATTATATAAAAGAATCTTTATACA